>Ga0187860_1000095_pt1 | contig 83930 bp, 74 predicted proteins | sample June2016WEW_10_4_FD_132981 | JGI IMG/M metagenome (GOLD analysis project Ga0187860, IMG submission 132981) | Peatland microbial communities from SPRUCE experiment site at the Marcell Experimental Forest, Minnesota, USA - June2016WEW_10_40 | ecosystem: Environmental > Terrestrial > Soil >...
AGGTCCCTCAACCACCAGGGGCTCCTCTTCGACAACCTCAACTTCAGCAACTTCGGCTATGGCGGCGATCCGAACGACGTCTCGCGCCTGCGGATCGAAAAGAATAAGTGGTATGAATTTTCGTTGCTGTTCCGCCGCGACAAGTATTTCTGGGATTACAACCTGCTGGCGAATCCATTAAACCCAGTCCCGATCCCCCCGGCGGGCGCCCCTGCCACGTTCGCGGTCACCAATCCCTCGTTCGCCTCTGCGAATTCGCCGCATGCACTCGATCTCGTGCATCGCATGCAGGATTACGACCTGACGCTGTTGCCGGAATCCCGCGTGCGCTTCCGGCTCGGATATTCGCGCCATGTGGAGGAGGGGCCTGCGCTCACTACGGAAGACGCCACCGTCGAAATCCCGATGGCGCAGAATTTCGAAGAGACGACGGACGCGTATCGTGTGGGCGTGGATTTCAAAGTCCTGCCGAAGACCACAATTTCGTACGATCAAATCCTTGAATGGAACAAGTACGATACCAGCGACTCGCTTGCCAACACGCCATTTCTGGTATCAACAAGCCAGTTCCCCGGCACAGTGCCCGTGAATCTGGGAGTTAACTGGTTCTACGCCCCTACTGGTACTGCTGCCGGTACTACTGGTGTTGGCGGTACCGGCGCCGCTAGCCTAGCGGCCGTCCCTTGCGCCACGCCGTTCCTGTCCACAGGTTTCGTAAACAACGCAACCGGAAGCAACGCAGTCGCCACGGGCGGTCTCACAGCGGCAAACGTGGGTTGCAAGATGGTCCGGGCGTATACGAGGACTTCCCCCACGCGGAATTTCATGCCCACGGAGCGAGTGAGCTTTCAGTCCACATATATCCCAAGACTTGAGATGTCGGGTTCGGCCAGCTACAGCAACGCCACCAATAGAGCCGCGAACCTCTACGATTCCATAAACGAATGGACGGCCTCCACGACAAGCGAGGTTCGCGACTCGATCGTTTCAGGTCCGGCAAGCGCCAACCAAATCTTCGCGCACGCGAATTGGTCTGCCATTTATTCGTTAACCCAAAAACTTCGGCTCCTCGATTCCGTTGTTTATGACCAATGGCAAAATCCCGGAGCCAATCCCCAGACGACCACGGATCTATTCGCCTCGCAACTCTCGGTGGCCGGCCAGAGCGGCATACTGCTGCCAATAGCACAGTTTGCGCTCCCGGGGGTTGCTAGCGGGCCGAATACGCCGACATTTGCCGGTATCTGCCCGAACACCGGGACGGCGACGGCGCCCATCTACCTTTCGCCGACCTGCCCGCAGCACCAGAGCTACAGTTCGACCGGTAGCATCAGTGCAACCTCGACCGCGGCCGCTGACGCTGCAACCACCTTGACGGAGAACTTCCTGGGACAAAGACGGCTATCGAACACCATCCAAGTCGAAGTCGATTTGACAAACCGCATTACCGCTCGAATCGGTTATATGTACGAGAATGACCGAATTGGCCAATCTTTTGGCAGTCAAACGCTGGATGATATCTATTACCCCGGCGGGGCCGGCGGCACGGCGGCAAATGACTTCTTTGCCGCCCGCGGGAATTGCCCATACACCACGGGGACGCATACTTTCAACCCCGCTGCTGGTGGTACGTGCACCCAAAATGGGGACGGCTCAGTTACATGGGCTGCTTCTGCTGCCACGATAAGTTCGGCTCTTAATGTGCCTCGCCAGGTATTCACGACCAACGAGCAGGTAGGTCTCGCCGGCCTGACGTGGCGGCCGATGGATACGCTGCGAATCAATAGCGATTTCCAATTCGGATATAACGATTACTCGTACACGCGAGTTTGGCCGCGGCAAATCCAGAGCTACAAGGTTCACGCGAATTATCGACCGCGGACGTGGGCGACCATCGACGCCGCGGCTGATATTCACGAGAACCGCGACAACGTCTATCAAGTCAACGACCTCGAGCACGGCCGGACGTACAGTATTTCCGCGATGCTGGCGAAGCCGGATTCCAAGTTTGCCTTCAGCATCGGATATAATTTCACCGATATCCAGTTGCAGAACTACGTTTGCTTCAACAACGGTTTCGGGTCGATGACGAACCTTAATAGTGGAATCGGGCTGCCAATGTTTCCATCGACGGGACCGGGGTCGTGCGCCCTCGCCAATACTACGCCGGATAACCTCCAGGGTGGAACGGAGTTCTATTCCAGCAAGCAGCATTACGCCTACAGCGACGTGATGTTCAAACCGGTGAAGCGAGTCACAATGAGCCTCGGCTATGCCGCGACATTCGTTGGCGGCGGCTCAGGGATTCTCAATCCGGTGGTGGGGCCCGGGCTCCTGCCCCTGAATCCGCTGCAACCCGGCGGCACGCTGGCATTCAATTACCAGAAGCCGTTCGCTTCGATCCTAGTCGACGTTTACAAGGGCCTGAGCTACAAGACCGAGTGGAATTATTACGGATACAACTCCAAAACACCGACAAATATCAGTATTCCCATCACCGGCGGGACTTACGCGCTTGAGCCGATCCCGACGCCAGATTTCAACGGTAGTACAGCGACCTTCTCGGTTCGCTATACGTTCTGATGTATGATCTCGGACGTGAAATTGGGGCTTCGTGGGTATGGGGCTCTTAGCGAGGGCGAAATGTTTCGGTATGTTTCCGCGGTATTCCTGACGATTACGCTTGCGTTGCTTTTCATTTCGCCGGCGCAGGCTCAGGACGCGGCTAGTCTCTTCAAGTCAAAGTGCGCGATTTGCCATTCGGCCGACGGGAGCGGCAGCAGTCCGGCGGGAAAAGCGATGAAAGTTCCGGACCTCCGCTCCGAGGCCGTGCAGAAGCAGAGTGATGCGCAGTTGACCGACATCGTCACCAATGGTAATAAACAGATGCCAGCCTACAAGGACAAACTGTCCGCAGACGAAATCAAGGGGCTGGTCGGTTACATGCGCGCGTTGGCGAAGAAGTAGAGATCGAAGAGATCGAGACCGCTAGCACGGCGCTCCGCGCCGTTCCAAGACATTCCGGCTGATTCCCCGGCGACAAACTCCTCTTCCCCGGCCGGGGCGGCCATGTCAGGAAGGAAGGCGATTGAACGACGAACCGATAAATGTGGAGGCCAGCCCCAAACGACGTCGCTTTCTTGAAATATTTCTTGGTAGTGGAGTCCTCGCATCGCTGGCCTCGTTTCTCTATCCTGTGCTGCGCTACATCATTCCTCCGAAAACGATTGAACTCACCGCCGACAACGTGTTGGCAGCGCACGTCGGGGACCTGAAGCCGAATACGGGGAAAATCTTCCGATTTGGCAGCCGTCCCGCGCTGCTCGTTCTGACTTCCGATGGCAAGTATCACGCCATGTCGGCTATCTGCACACACCTGGGTTGCACGGTGGAGTATCGCAGCGACCTCCACGACGTCTGGTGTGCGTGCCATGGCGGACTGTATGCGGTGGATGGCCGTAACATCAGCGGTCCACCCCCGCGGCCGCTCGAGAGCTACGACGTAGTCCTGAAGGGCGAGGAGATTTACGTTCGCCGCCCGGGGAACGCCTGAAATGGACATAGCCAACGGACTCCGGAAATGGCTGGACGACAGATTCGGCTGGCACGAAATCCGCGCTTTCATCGAACACAAGACCGTTCCGCTCCATCGCTATTCGTACTGGTATTTCCTCGGCGGGATGACGCTCTTCCTGTTCGTCGTTCAGGTGTTGACGGGGATCCTTCTTCTTCTTTACTACCGGCCGAGCGCAAACGAAGCCTACGAGAGCGTGCAGTACATCATGACGCAGGTGCGCTTCGGCTGGCTGATCCGGTCGATCCATTCCTGGAGCGCCAACCTGATGGTTTTCACCGCGGTGGCGCATATGTTCAGCGTGTTCTTCCTGAAGTCTTACCGGAAGCCACGAGAACTGACTTGGCTGAGCGGCATGATATTGCTGTTCCTGGTTCTGGGATTCGGTTTCAGCGGATACCTGCTCCCATGGAATACGCTGTCCGTTTTTGCGACGAAGGTGGGCACGGACATCCCGGGACAGATCCCAGTGGTTGGGAAATGGATCCTGGTCTTCTTGCGCGGCGGAGAAGACGTGACGGGAGCAACCCTTACGCGGTTCTTCGGTTTCCACGTGGCTGTCCTGCCCGGGATCGCCACGCTGATGATCGGACTCCACCTGCTGCTCGTGCAAAGGTTCGGGATGAGCGTGCCCCCCAACGTTGAAGAGGAGTGGAAGACCAAACCACCCGAGCAGCGCGAGATGCGGTTCTTCCCCAACTTCCTTCTCCGCGAGCTGATGGCGTGGTACGTGGCGCTGGCCGTTTTGGGCGGCCTCGCGGCGTTGAAACCCTGGGAACTCGGAACGAAGGCGGATCTGTTCGCTTCGGCACCGCCTGGGATTCGTCCGGAGTGGTACTTCATGTTCATGTTCCAGACGCTGAAATTGCTTCCGTCAAAAATCGGCTTCATCGACGGCGAATTGTTGGGCGTGCTGTGTTTTGGCGGCGCTTTCCTGGTTTGGACACTCTTGCCGTTCTTCGACCCGGGTCGCCCCGGGCGACTGCAGCGATTGATCACGGGCATCGGCGTCTTTGCTCTTGCCTACGTTGCGGTCATGACTGTGTACGCGTATGTCGCGACGTAGATGTGAGGTTGGCGAAAAAGAGGAAGGCGAAAGGCGGCGTATGTTGGAGCAGGCGGAAAGAGCGGACGGCAGCACGCGGGGCAGGCGACGAGCCGGCCGCGTTGGCGCGCGATATCTGTTTTTCCTTTCGATCCTTATCCTGGTGGTTCCGGGTCTCGGCGCGCAGACCAGGAACAGTTGTCTCGACTGCCACTCGAAACTCGATCCACCACTGGGAGTGACCACGGAAGAATTTTCCGGGAACATCCACGCGCAAAAAGGTTTCAACTGCACGATCTGCCACGGTGGGGACCCTTCCAGCGATGATATGGAACGGGCAATGAGCAAGGACGCGGGATTCAAAGGACACATTGAACGCGCGCAGATCCCGTCGCTATGCGCGAAATGCCACTCCGACGCCGCGTACATGCGAGGGTTCGATCCATTGCTGCGAACGGATCAGTTCAGCGAGTACCAAACGAGCATGCACGGCAAGCTGCTGGCGAAGGGGGACACGCATGTCGCCGTCTGCACGGACTGCCACACCATGCATAACATTCGCCCACCGAACGACCCCCAGTCGTCCGTAAATCCGGTGAACGTTGCCCAGACCTGCGCACATTGCCACGCCAATGTGGACTACATGAAACCCTACAAGATTCCAACCAATCAATTTGCGCTGTATTCCACGAGCGTTCACCATCAGGCGCTTGCGGTTCAGGGGGATCTGAGCGCACCGACTTGTTCGACGTGCCACGGCAGCCACGGGGCTTCGCCTCCGGGCGTTGCTTCGGTCCAAAACATCTGCTCCACATGCCACGTCTTTCAGGCGCAATTTTTCAACTCGGGGCCGCACAAGGATGTATTCTCCGCGATGGGCCTTCCCGGTTGCATCACTTGCCATTCGAATCACGGGATTCAGCATCCAACCGATGCGATGATCGGAACGGGACAGGGCGCGGTCTGCACGAATTGCCATACCGAAGGGGATGCGGGTTACACAGCAGCAGGCACCATGCACGCCCAACTGGTGAAGCTCGACGACGCGATTCACCGCTCCGGCGAAATCCTTAGCGGCGCTGAGAAGGCGGGGATGGAAGTCGGTGAAGCAAAGTTGGCGCTCGCAGAGGCCCAGGACAACCTGACGAAGGCCCGCGTCACGATTCACTCGGTTCGTCCCGAGGCAGTGGACCAAGAGATCAAGGCGGGATTGAAAGTCACTGACAATACCTGGCAGGAAGGGCTCAGCGCTATGGCGGAACTCAAATACCGCCGCGAGGGATTGCTGGTGTCTATCGCCGCCATTGTGCTCGTGCTGATCGCCCTCGGGCTTTTTATTCGCAGGATGGAATCGGGACAAACAGGAGTGTCAAAGGAGAGTCGACAATGAAGAGAGCAAGCTGTGTGGCGCTGTTCCTTGCATTCGTAGTGTCGCCCGCTGTATTCGCTAATGGAGCAGCGGATGCAAGCGCGGGCAAGGATGTGTTTGCGAAGCATTGCGCCTCGTGCCATGGCGCGGATGGGAAAGGGAACGACGCGGTCGCCAACATGATGAAGGTGACCATTCCGCCGTTGGCATCCAAAGAAGTGCAGGCGTTGAGCGACGCCGATCTAAGCAAGGTGATCACGGAAGGCAAGGGAAAGATGCCGCCGATGAAGACTCTAAGCAGCGCGGACGTGGCGAACGTGGTCGCGTTCATTCGCGGACTCGGCAAGAAGTAAGTAGCAAGTCGGAGTTCCCGTTCCCGGATCTCGGCGCAGAATCGCTGCCGCTACGTGAGCGGCAGCGATTCTGAGGGCGTGTTGCGAGCACAGTTACCGCAATGCTCGTCGCGCAAATCGTGCTGACGATCATCCTGACGATCATTGTCTTCGTCCGCCCCTCGATCACGGCTGGGCCACTGGGAAAATCCTTGCGTTTGTCGCGTTGTTTATCCTGCCCGCTCTTCGCGTCGGCGGGAATGTCAACGCACATGCAACGTTCCGAACAGATCCGGTTCTGCATTTCCTGCCACAGCATGGAGCACTTTGGGAAAAGCCTTTACGTGGACGATCCCCAATATGTTCCCGCCATTCACTTTCAGAACCACAGGGTTCCGTCGGACATGGCCTGTTATGCTTGTCATGCGGATTACACAATCTATGGTCCCCTGAAAGACAAGCTCCAGGGCCTGAAAGCGGATTTACGTGCAATACGTCAGCACGCCGCCCTGATGGACTCTTTAAAATCGAATGAGATGTCGTGCGTTACGAGCGGTTGTCACGACATGATTCATAACGTGGACGCGCTGGATCATTCGTGCTCTTCGCGTTCCTTGGTGTCTCTTTGATTGGTTTGGGAATTCTGGTTTACTTGATCTCGCTCATCTTCGTTAGCCCACCTGCCTAGGACCGCCGCATCAGAGGGTGGCGAAGCGGCCGGTGGTTTTCACTTTTTCGGCGCCTGCGCGTCGCAGTCGGTTCTCGAGATCGGCGCGCGCTTCGTCCGGCGGATCGACCACTCCGATAAGAACTTTCCCATAGGAGACTTCCGGGTCGTAGAGTTTAGTCTTCCAGTTGGGCAACCTCGAGCCGACGAGGAGCGTGATCACGGTCGTCAGGACAGCGCCCATCATCGTAAGTTCATAGGTGACGATACCAGTGGGCCAGGGAGCCACAATCGGCATGCCCCCCGTGACGAGCGGATAGGCGGTCTGCGTATACCAAGCGAGTGTGAAGCCGGCGACGCCGCCCACGGAACCGCCCAGAACGGCGAGCCACGGCATCAGCGTTTTGCTTTCACCCTGGGCGAAGGAGTATTCCTCGAAAGGCTCGGAAGCCAGCACGACAATTTTGTCCGCTGCAATGCCGGCGGCGCGCAAGGCGTTCATGCCTCGCTCGGCGGAATGAGGACCGGGGAACAGACCGTAAATGGTGTCTGGGACCGCCATATCAGGCTGTCGCCTCCTCATCCTTTCGCAACAACACAGGATCCCGCTCAGGCTCCTCGTGCTGACCCCACTTGAGCTCCCAAACTGAAATGATCGGGATGAACTTCGAGAACAGCATGTAGAGCATCGCCATAGCGGCGAATGTTGCTGCCGTTATAGTGATTTCGACCCACGTGGGACGGTACGTGCCCCAGCTATACGGCAGATACTTGTGCGAGAGCGCAGGCACGATGATCAGGAAGCGCTCGAGCCACATCCCGATGACGACGCCGACGGAAGCGATGACAGTTCCTGTGATCGTCCGAAGCTTCTTGATCGCCAAGAGCGGGAACGGAATCAGGAAATTGCAGGTGACCATCGTCCAGAAGAGCGGCGAATACCGCCCGGTCTGAGTGAGCCAGAAGACGGCCATTTCCGAGGGTTCGTTGCCGTACCAACTCGTGAGGCGCTCGGCGAATACGAAATAGGCCCAGAGGAGGCTCATGACGAGCAGAAGTTTTCCGAGATTTTCGAAGTGCATCGGCAGCAGGTATTCCTCGAGATGCAGAAACTTCCGCAGACACGCCATCGCGATAATCAGGGCAGCGATGCCGCTGAAGATCGCGCCGGCCACGAAGTAAGGCGCAAAGATGGTCGAGTGCCACATGGGCACCGGCGCCATGGCAAAGTCCCAGGACACGATGCTGTGTACGGACACCGCCACAGGTATGACGGCGATGGCCATGATGCGCATGGCTGTCTCGAGACGGTGCCACTGCCTCGGCGTGCCACGCCACCCGATGGCGAGGACGGTGTAGATCTTCTTGCGCAGGCCAGTTGCCCGATCGCGGACGAGCGCAAGGTCCGGCAGAATCGGAAGCAGAAGAAACGTGCCGCTTCCGAGTAAGTAGGTGCTTATGGCGAAGAAGTCCCAAAGCAACGGGGAACGGATATTGGGCCAGATGCCGCGCTCGCTCGGATACGGAACGAGCCAGAAAAATAGCCATGCACGCCCCAGGTGGACGATCGGAAACATCGCGCCGATGGAAAGTGCGAAGACCGTGATGACTTCCGCGCAACGAGTCACGGGGCGCCGCCACGTGGCGTTGGCAAGGCGCAGGATCGCGGAGATGAGCGTCCCGGCGTGGCTGAGGCCAATCCAGAAAACGAAATTGGTGATGTAGAAGCCCCAAAAGACCGGCCGCCGTATCCCCGCGACACCGATGCCGTGATAGATCTGCCAGCCGAAAGCGGTGAAGCCAGCGATCACGACCGCCAAGAAGCAAGCGAGCACAATCAGGTAGCGCGCCGAAACTCCGGCGAGTGGGCGAAGCAGGGCTTCGTTGATCTGCTCAGGCGTCTTTGGAGTCATTCCATGAATCCCGTTGGAGGTAGGTCACCTTGGGTAATGTCCCCAGTTCGCCGAGGAGCTTCGTGCCGCGGTTGGAACGCGCCATCCGCGACACCTCGCTCTGGGGATCGTTGAGGTCTCCGAAAACCATCGCTCGCGTGGGACACGACTGCACGCAAGCCGGCTGAATCTCGCCGTCCTTCACTTCGCGTTTTTCGGCTTCGGCTTGAATTTCACCTGCCTTGATGCGCTGCAAGCAGAACGTGCACTTTTCCATCACGCCGACTGTGCGGACCGAAACATCCGGATTGAGCTGCAAGTGAAGCGGCTTATCCCAGGCCGGATTGTAGAAGTTGAAGAAACGAACATTGTACGGGCACGCATTCGCACAATAGCGGGTACCGATGCAGCGGTTGTAAATCTGGCTGTTCAAGCCTTCCGTCGTGTGGTGGCTCGCATACGTGGGACAAACAGGCTCGCACGGGGCGGCATCGCACTGCTGGCAGAGCACGGGCATGAACTTCACTTTCACGTCGGGGAACTCACCTTCGTAGTAACGCTCGACGCGAATCCAATGCTTCGCGCGCCCCCGCGCGGCCTGGTCCTCCCCCACCGTCGAAATGTTGTTTTCGGCATGGCACGCCACGACACAGGCCTCGCAGCCCGTGCAGCGGTCGAGATCAATCACCATGCCCCATTGATGAGACATCAGCTTGCCCCTTCCTTACCGGTGATGCGTTTCAGGCGGCGTTTCAGTCAAGCTGCCGCCAAACAAAACCATTTCCCCTTTGCCGAGGCGCGAAATCTTCACGCGGGTCGCCGACCAAGCGAGCGAGCCCGTTTCTGCAATCGTCATCGGCGCGAGAATCGAAATCGGATTCGCGCCACGGTCCTTTGCGTAGCGAGTGAAACTCGCGTGCCCCTGACCGACCGGCATGGCGACGGCGTCCGGCGCGATGCCCGGCGTGACGAACGCCGGCGCCTGAAGAGTGCCGTGCTGCGATGCGACTTCCAGAAGGTCACCCTGTTGGATGCCGAGCTTGCCCGCCGTCTGAGTGTTGATTTCAACCCACGAGCCCCACATCACGCTCGAGAGCGGGTCGGGCGCTTCCTGCATCCACGGCAGGTGGGAAAGCGAACCGTCATACCACATCTGCGAAGCAAACGGGAGGAAGTGGAACGGAAACTCTTCGGCCGCGCCGTCAAACTGAGGCGCGGCATTTTTCATCGGCGCGCCAGAAGCTTTCCCCGCGCCGACCGCGGCCGGCTTCTCCGCGGCGCTCCACCAACCGCCTTGATCCTGAGCCTTCGTCCAAAACTCGTCAGGGTCCTTTGCGACCGTGCTTCCCTGCTCTTTGTAAAGCGCAGTGAATGCGGCCTGGAGCGCCTCGTCGTACGTTTTCCAAGGCAGCGCCTTGGCCAAATCGCCGCCGAGTTGATGCGCGACGTCGAGCAAGACGTCCGGCATGGCGCGCGTGCTGTGGAGCGGCATCATGGCAGGGGGCGCCAAGCTTGCGACGATCCGTGCGCTGCCGGATGGCGGCGCGTCGTCAAGCCAGGACTCGAGCGGCGAATGATCCGGGAGTATGAGATCCGCGAGAGCGCTGGTTTCGTCGATGAAACTGCCGAAGCTCGCAATGAACGGAACTTTGTCGAGCGCTTCACGCACGCGCCAGCCCGGCGGCGTCGCAAACACGGGATTCGCGTTGTACAGGAGCAGCGCCTTGACCGCATCCGGGCTTGAAAGGAGCTTCTCCGCCAGCGTACGCACCGAAGCGCCGGAGTCCGATGAGGCAGCTTTGCCGGTTTGCGGAGCCCACATGGGACCGAACAGAATCCCGCCGGGCTTTCCGACGCTGCCGAGGAGGGCGTTCAAGGCATTCACGGCAAGCGCATTGAAGAAGCCGTTCGTATGCGCTGTGGCGCCATCTCCGATTAAGGCAAGGGCTGGCGCATTCGCGGCAGCTTCGTGCGCGATTCGTGTGACGGTCGCCGCAGGCACGCCTGTCTGGGACGCTATTTTCTCCGGCGCATAGTCGGGCAACCCTTGCGCCCAACCTTCGATTGAGGTACCCGCAGCACTCGCAGGACGCAGCTTGTCGCGCAGAATTACGTGGGCGAGACTCAGAGCGAACGCGCCTTCCGTTCCCGGCTCGCACGGAATCCACTCGTCGGCACTCGCACCGGTTTGGGACATGCGCGCTTCGATTTGGACGAATTTGCCGCGCTGGCCGGGACGGCCCTTGCGCATCGTGCCGTAACCGACGGACTGCGCCACGGGCGAATTCCAGGTCCCGAGAAAATCCGCGCCCAAGGAGATCACATAGTTCGATTGGGCGAGATCGACCGTCGGAAGGGCTGCGTGACCGAAGCTCGCAGAATTTGCGCTGCGGATTACGTCTTGATCAAGAAGTGCGAACTCGACGGGCGGTGCACCCTTGAAGGTCGCGGCAAAACCATGGACGAGACTCTTCCGCTGCCCTCGAAGCGGAGATGTGAGAACCGCAAGCGCGTTCTCTTGCTTGTTGGCTTGCAGCGCCGAGAGCTGGGAGAGGAGTTGCTTGATCGCGTCGTCCCAGGCGATTTCCTGATACTGGCCGGAGCCGCGCGGGCCGGTGCGCGTGAGCGGATTGCGCACGCGGTCCGGATGATATGTGACCTGCAAGCCCGTCTGGCCCCGCGGGCAGAGGCGCCCCTGATTGATCGGGTGATTGGGATTGCCTTCGAGCTTTTTCGCGAGGCCCATCTTGATGAGGCCGAGCTGGCCGTGGCGCACGACTTCGGCTTCACCCTGCATCACGCGCACGAGCAGGCCGCAGCCCGCCGGACACTGCGTACAGATGCTCGGCTTCCACGTAGCAATGCCGGGAAGCATGTCCTCTTCGGGTATGAAGCGGATGAGCTGATGGTCCGGATTGCCGCAGCCTTGGAGGGCCGCTGCGGCCCCGCCAGCCGCCGAAATTTTCAAGAAGTCGCGACGTTCCATGATCTCGTCTCTAGTAATGACACGTCACACAGTCAACGGATGCTTTCTGCTGCCGGTGGCAGTTGATGCAAAAGCCCATCGTATGGTCGACTTTGCGCTCGGCGACCGTCTGAGTCGTCAGGTCGCCGTGGCACATCTTGCAGTCGACACCCGCGCGAATGTGCGGCGCATGGTTGAATTTCACGTGTGCGGACGGCTCGAAACCGTAAACACGCTGCCAGGGGATATCCTCGCCCCGCGCGCGATACGCCGCGAGTTTCTTGATTTCGGGCTTGTCCGTGGCGATCACCTGATGGCACGTCATGCAGAAATTGACGCTGGGAATCCGGGCGTCGGGACCGCGATCCACGCCCACATGACAGTCGGTGCACTGCAGGCCGTTTGCGAGATGCACCTTGTGCGTGAACGCGATCGGTTGGACGGGCGTCGAACGAATGCCAAAGTATTCACGAATCGCCTCCAGTACCGTGCCGTGCGCCGGCGTGAAAACATCGGGGCTGGGAGCCGGAGAAGGGCCGCTCTGCGCCTCGGCCAGCGTGCTCGATTGGAAAAGCACCCACCCGATAACGATGACGCAAGCGACGATGGCGATGCAGAACCAGAGATTGGAAGAACGCCTGACCAACGAGAGATTACCTTTCGATGCAGAGCTCAATTTCAACCCCGCATACTACATGCCAACCCGCGGAGTGTAAACCACGATTTGAGGCGTGTGATGGACGTCACAATTTCGATCCTGCCCGACACGATGACAGTTCTATCGACTACCAGCCGGATTTCATGCCGTAGATGCCGGTATTCACGAGGGCTTCGACGCGCATGATCTTTCCCTCCTGAATTTTGAACATTTCGGCGATTTCCCAGGTCCAGGGGCCGGTGCGCGTCTGCTTCACGGTCCGGCCGTCCGCGAGCGTGAAGGATCGCAGCGTCGCGTCGTGATCGAAGAAGCCGAGGACGAACACGAGGCCGCGCTCTTCGTCGATCACCGCGAACCGGCGATCGCGAATCAGCGTGTCCGGCTGAAAATTCCGCGTTTTGATCTGGTCGGCGCAGCCCATGCCGAGGACGGAGTCGGGATTGGCGGCGAGGGCAGTGTTGTTCGTGGTCTGCACGCCGGATTCGATGCGGTTGCAGTTGGCGTCAAAAGGAACGAATGACGCGTGGCCCTTTTCGATGGCGTTGAAGTAGCTGTTGGCGATTGCAATCATGTTCTGGCGCGAGCGCCGCTGCGCCGGCGGAACGGTTTCAGCGAAGATCGGATTTGGGGTGACGAGATTCTCGGGGCGCGCGATGCTTCCCGCCTCCTTGCGCGCAACGATCGCCTCGATTTCGGTGATGCTATGCAGTTCGACTTTCAGCCGCACGCAGAGGATCACGGGCGCGCCATTTTCCGGCAGCACGCCCATGAACATGGCCTGCCCGGCTTGCGGATCGTCCGCGTAAATCTTGTAGGTGGGCGAACCGCTCGCGGTTGCCCAGAAGCCGTCGCCGATTTTCAGGAGCTGGCCGTTTTCGGTGTACTTCACGTCGCGCGCCAGCGGCAGAGAGGAAGAATCGTGCGCGGCCATTGCGGCGATGACCTGATCGAGGAAGCCGTTGAGGCAGGCGCGATCGCAATCGTAGTTGAAGTTGGGATCGTAGTCCGCGGGCGGATTCGTCGCTTGCGCCCGCGCCATTTGAGCCGCGGACGCAGCGACGATCAGAACCGCCGCGAGGCCGAGAATTCTTCGACGGATTCGCATGTTGTCCCGCGAGCTACTTCGATGCTTTCACCCAGGGGCTCGGCATGTAATACGGAACCGTGTTGAGAACGGCTTCGATCTGGCGGATTTTGCCGTCCTTGATCTTGAAAAGCTCGAAGATCAGGAACGTGTAGGGACGATCGAACGGCGCCCCGATGGTGCGAACGGTGCCATCGACCAACGTATTCTTGCGCACCGTGCCGTTGTGATCGAAGAACGTCGCCGCAAAAACCATCTGGCGCTGCTCGTCCACCACGAAGCGGCGATCGCGGCAGCGCGTGACCATCTTCAGCATCCCGGTCTCGAGTTGCGCCTGACATCCCATTCTTTGCACCGCGCCGGCCTTCGGATCGGGATTATTTGCCGTAACTGTTCCGTTCTCCATGCGCTGGCAATCGGGATCGAACGTGGTGAAAAGCTTGCCCGTGTTCTGCTGGATGGTCGAGAAATAGCCGTCGGCGAGAGCGATCAGCTTTTCGCGGGAGACGCGCTCGCTGGCGGGCTCGTCTTCGGAGAAAAGCGGCTTGTCCTTCAGGTTGTCGGGGCCTCCCGTCAGATTTCCGGAGCCAGCCGGGCCGGGGCGGTCCGGACGCGCGACGATGACCTCGATTTCGGTGACTTTCTTGTCGACTACCTTGAGGCGCGCGGCGAAAACGGACAAATGAGTGTCCTCATTCGAGACGCCCAGAAATCCAACCTGGCCTGTTTGCGGATCGTCAATGTAGACCTTGTACGAGCCCCAGCCATCGGACGTTTGCCACAAACCTTCGCCGAGCTTCATCTCGACGTTGTTCTCGGTGTACCTGGCGTTCGCCGAGTGCGGCAGCTTCGACGGATCGTGCGCGGCGACGGCAGCCATATATTGATCGACGAAGCCGTTGAGGCAGGCGCGATCGCACGCACTTGCTGCGGCGGGACTCGGCGTGGCCGCTGCCTCGGCTTTGGCCGGCTGAACCGCGAACTTGCCAAAAATCAGAAGTGCCACCGCACCTGCAACGACGTACACTCTCCGCATGATTTCCCCCCTAGGATCTCGACACGTGCGTGGCATCTATATCAAAAGGTGCGGCAGTCCGCAACCGCGCTATGGAATTCGGGCGATGAAGAAGCTACGCTATGTGCTCCGGAGCGGACAATGGCTGCGAACATTCATGTGGAGCAGTTCGGCGAGGGCGAGTTTCGCGTTCGTGTGAAGGATGGCGCGAGCCAAACGGAGCACCGCGTCACGCTGAAGCCTGAAGACTACAGCCGGTTGACGGGCGGAACAATCGGGCCGAGCGAGCTCGTGCGGCGCTCATTCGAATTCCTGCTCGAGAACGAGCCGAAGGAATCGATCCTATCACGATTCGATCTGTCCGTGATTGGCCGCTACTTTCCTCAATTCGAACGCGAAATCAAACGCAGGTTATCGTGATTCCCCCCTCTTCACCAGACCCTGTCGCAGTGGACCATGGGCACGCGCACAGCATCAAGCTGAAACTGCATGACGTCAACCAGCTCTTCAACTCGATGGACCCCTCCCCGTTCATCGAGAAGGACCTCGACGACGATGCGGAAGAATTTATCGTAGGATGGGCGCAAGAGTTCCCGGCGGACGCGCGGGTGAAGCTGCGTCTATACCTGGAGCAGTGGCCGGCCGAGGATCCCAAGGAACTGATCCAGCAGGCCGTCCACAACCACTTCGCCCACCGTGCCGAGCTGACCAACTTGGAGTTCAGGCGCCTGATGAAACAAGGCCGAACCACTTTGCTCATCGGAGTGATCTTCTTATCCGCCTGTCTGGTTGTCAGCCAGACGTTACTGCACGGTGAGGCGAGCACCTGGGCCGGTATCCTGAGGGAGAGCCTGACGATCGCAGGCTGGGTCGCGATGTGGCGGCCGATGCAGACATACCTCTACGATTGGTGGCCCTTGCGCCGACGCGGCCGGATCTACACGAAATTGAGCCACATGCCGGTGGAGGTCGTCCCGCATGGGAAAAGCTGAGCGTCAGTGACCATGCACGCTGCGAATCAGCATTCCAGCCACTGCCCCGATTAGCACGAGCCAGGCGGAGTTCAGCCGAAATCGCAGCAGGAGGAAGAGCGACACGGCTGCAAGCACCGCCGTCGTGACGTCCGTGATCGACGCGCGCGCCAATTGCCAGGTGACGACCGCCATCAGCGCGAGCGATGCAACGATGACCCCGTCGAGAAAGGCTCCCGCAATCCGGGACTCGCGGATGCGAGGCAGAATGGGCCCGCTGGCGGCGACCAGCAGGAATGCCGGCAGAAAGATTCCGAGGGTCGCGACGGCGGCTCCCTTGGCGCCGCCGAGGAGATAGCCGATGAAGGTAGCCGTCGTAAAGACCGGCCCGGGCGTGACCTGGCCAATCGCGACGGCATCGACAAGCTGCGCATCCGTCAACCAGCCGCGATGAACGACAAGATCCGCCCGCAGGAAAGCCAGCAAGACGTATCCGCTCCCGAACACAACCGCACCGATCTTCAGAAACACGAGAAAGAGCGAAGCGAGACTAAATGGAGCTGCGATGGCGGTTGCCCCCGCAGTCGCAGTGGCGAGAGAAGCACTTGAAAGCGAAGGCGGGCGCAATCGAACGAGAGCAATCGAAGATACAGCGGCCGGACGCCCGATGGCGCGGGTGATTCGATCGGCTACCGCCACGACCGCTCCTGCAATCGCAAGCAACAGAAGCGGTTGGAGGCCCACAACAGACAGAACGAGGGAAGCGATGCTCACTACCGCGAGAGGCTTCGTCTTGATGGCCGTGCGACCCAATCCCCACAGCGCCTGGAGGATTACGGCAATCACGACGGGCTTCACTCCGTAGAGAACCATCGAAACCGCGGGCAGCCTAGCGAGATGCACGTAAGCCCACGCCAAGGCGCCGACCATGCAGGCTGCGGGAAGAATGAAACAGGCGCCCGCCACGAGGAGGCCCGCCCATCCGGCTCGCAGGTAGCCGATGTGAATGGCCAGTTCACTCGAACTCGGCCCAGGAATGAGGTTGCTCGCGCCAACCAAATCGAGGAATTTTTCGCGCGAAAGCCACTTGCGCCGGCGCACGAGCTCGTCCTCCATCATGGCGATGTGCGCCGCTGGGCCGCCGAAAGCGGTCAGGCCCAACCGGAGGAAAAAAGCGGCAAGCTCGCGCAGAGAGCCGCGTTCCGCTGGAGGGGACAAACCTGAAACCTTGGGCATGGCTTCCTCAGCTATCGCCCTTGTCGCATCTTGCCGAGATGATCCAGGTGGGCGCAACCTTCACGGGAGACGCCGTCAGGCCGGTTGCTTTCAGAAATCGACGCTGAGATTCGACGGAGTTCTTCATGATGCTGTCCTCAAGACGACCTCAGCAGACCTAGCGTGGTTCTAACGTCTTCGTGAAGAGAGAGTGGCATCGATGGACCACGCGCCTGCGCCGACCAACAACAAGAAAATTAATCCCAGCAGCATGGAATAATCGGTCCGTGCCTCGGTCTCCATCGGCCAGAATCCGCTCTTGAGAAATATCGGAACTTTCGTAGAAGCGATCGCTACAGAGATGTTGATCATAAGCAAGATGGAGGCCAGGCGGGTAAGTAGTCCGACGAGTAATAGAAAACCGCAAACGATTTCGACGACCCCCACAAACGGCGCCATGATCTGAGGATGGGGGATTCCGATCCGCGCAAACCGGCCCACGCCCCACTGATCAACGAACAAAAATTTCTTCACTCCCTCGAGGAAGAAAACTCCCCCTGCGAGCAGCCGGATCACGAGCGTGGCGGATGGAGCATTCGTGCGTTTGAGCCTGTCCCAAAGCGCCATCACATGCTCCCCTTGGCAGAACCATGCCCCGCGAACGCGATCATACGCCATGGTGCTTGGGCCAGACAATCGGTCAGGAATTGCATTCGGCATTTTTCGGTTGGGATTGACGGCCGAATTGGCCTACACTGCTGCGTCGTTACAGGCAAGTTGGCGTCTTGAGAGCGGCGGCGGATTTCCGGTCCGCCGAATGCTCCAGTGAGGAGAAGGAATGATCAGGATTTCGGCCCTCGTTGCGTCCTTTGTTCTCGCTGCAATTACTCCAGCCGTTGGCCAAGTGAAAAACTACAAACCTGTCACTCAGCAAATGCTCTTGAACCCGAGCCCGAACGACTGGCTGATGTACAGCCGAACGTATGACGCGTGGCGCTACAGCCCGCTGAAGCAGATCAACAAGAAAAACGTCAAGCAGCTCCGGATGGCGTGGGTACGCGGCCTGGGCGAGGGCGTCACAGAAACGATTCCGATCGTCCACGATGGCGTGATGTACGTGATCGCGCCGGGTGGACTCGTCGACGCGATTGACGCCACAAACGGCGATCTGATCTGGGAGTACAAGCGCGCGTACAAGAATCCCCAGACGGGGGCGGTGGAACGAACGAAGGCTCTCGCGATTTATGAAGACATGGTCTACTTTACGGCGCCGGACGGCTACGTCGTCGCGCTCGATGCCGCCACGGGCAAGGTTCGTTGGGAGACGTTCAAGACGGACACGCAGAACACGTCCGGCGCGCTCGTCGTTGACGGCAACGTCATCTCAGGGGGCACGTGCGGAAAAGGGAGCGACAGTTGCTTCATCGAAGCGGACAATGCCGAAACCGGCGAGAAAGTGTGGAGATTTCACACCGTCGCGCAGCCCGGCGATCCCGGCTACGCGTCCTGGGGCGGCGCGGACAATTCGCAGTCGATGGCGTCCACGTGGGGGCTACCGGGGACCTTTGACCCCGTCCGCAACGTGATCTATTGGGGCGTCGCAAACCCGATGCCGGACCAGCGGTTCCTGCGGCACAACGGCAATCCGGACGGCACGTCGCGTACCACGCCCGCAGACCTCTACAGCAACTGTACGCTGGCGCTCGATCCGGCAACCGGCAAACTCATCTGGTATTACCAGCATCTGCCGGGCGATGACTGGGACACGGACCACACCCACGAGCGCACGCTGGTGAACGAGCCGTTCAATCCCGATCCGAAGTTCATCAAGTGGATCAACCCCGACGTTCCGCGGGGATCGAAGCACGACATCGCGGCAATGGTTTCCGAAGGCGGTGCCGTTTTCGTGCTCGATCGCAATAACGGCCAGTTCCTGTGGGCCACTCCATTTCCATATGATGACCCAAACTTTGTCATGTCCGACATCGACGTAAAGACGGGCAAAACGACACTCAATTGGAATATTGTTTTCAAGAAGCCAGGCGAGCACCACATCACTTGTTACTGGAATACGCGAAGCTACTGGCCCACCGCTTTCGACCCGGAGACAAATTCGCTATATGTCCCCTATATCGATAACTGCCGCGATCTAACTATCGCCGGACCGGGCGTGAAGGGCGGATGGAAGGTGATCCCACGTCCGGGTTCGGACCCGAATGCACTTACCGGAATGGCCAAAATCAATCTTTCTACGGGAGAGATCACGCACTTTGACGTCGGGCGCGCGCCTAGCAATGGAGCCGTCGTGGCGACGGCGGGCGGCCTGGTGTTTCATGGGGACATGAGCCGACGGTTCAAAGCTTTCGACGCCCGTACCGGGGAAAAACTCTGGGAGGCGATTCTCGGCGGCAATATTTCCGTAAGCACCATCACGTACGCGGTCAACGGAAAGCAGTATGTGTGCGTCATGACGGGCTACAACTTGAAAGTGCCGGAATTGAGCGCCGAGGTTCCGGACATGAACACTCCGACCGGGCACAACGCGATCTATGTGTTTGCATTGCCGTAACCTAAGCCGCCGGGCAAGAGTCTCAATACGCGATCGATGGATGTTATGATGCGGGCTGCACGGCGAGTCGAACCCTTGGGGACCCACAGGAGCCGCGGAAAACCATGAAGATCAACAGGCGAAAGCTGCTGTCCATGCTCGGGATTTCTCCGGCCGTCCTGGCTGGTTCTCCTGCCCTCGCGGACCAGAAAAAGAAACATGCCCCGGCGCACGCGGGCGAAGCGAAGATTGAGACGCTCAATCCCAAAGGTTTGCCTCCGGCCATACAGCTGATTCCGATGGCGCCGCGCCTGGACAGCCTGGACGGCAAGACGGTCTATCTCGTGTCCGACGGATTCGCGGGCGCAGACCGCTTCCTCGAGCAGATACGAATTTGGTTTACCAAGAACATGCCTAGCGTGAACACGGTCTACCGGCTGAAGGCCGGAGGACTGGCCGACGATGATCCCAAACTCTGGGCGGAGATCAAGGCCAAGGGCAACGCCATGATCATGGCGATTGGCCATTGAAGCACCTGCACCCCAGCGACCGTCGGTCACTGCGCAGCAGTTGAAAAGATGGGCTTTCCGACCGCTCCCCTGGTCACGATCGCGTTCAAAGATCTGGCCAAATCGAACGCGGCCAGCCGTGGCATGCCGCTCGAGCGCATCTGTTACACGCCGCACCCCCTGACAAACAAGACGGACGAGCAGATGTACGCCGTGCTCGAAGGAAACGATCCGGTGAGCGGCAAGCCGCTGATGAAAGAAGTTATCGACGCACTCACGCAGCCGCTCACGGCGGACGAACAGAAAACCGGGACGATTACGCCAGACGTCGGTCCACCGACGTATGCCGATACCGCGGAGAACTTGCAGCGGTTCTACGCCGACAACAATATGACGGATTTCATGCCGATCATCCTGCCCACTGAGGAAAAAGTGGGCGCGATGCTGAAAGGCACGAGCCATCATCCAGATGAAATCGTCGGGAAATTGAGCGCCGCACCGGGCGCGTTCCCGGCATGGTCGTTCACCGTCAAGCAAGTGGCGATCAACGCCGTGATGGCGGGAGCGCAGCCCGAATATCTTCCCGTGATCCTCGCCATCGCATCCACGGGAGTCACTTCTCTTTTTAGCTCTACCTCATCCTTCTCCCGCATGATGGTTGTGAACGGTCCCGTACGCGACCGGATCAAGATGAACTACGGCATCGGCGCGATGGGCCCCTTTAATGATGCGAATGCGACGATCGGAAGAGCCTGGACGCTCCTGTCCAAGAACCTGGGCGGCTCCGGAATGCCCGGCCAGACATACATGGGCACTCAGGGGAGCGGCTTCAACTACAACAACCTCTGTTTCGGCGAGACGGAAGACAAGCTGCCCGACGGCTGGAAACCCCTCCACGTGCAAAAAGGGTTCAAGCCGGACGAGAGCGTGGTCAGCGTCTTCACCGGCTGGAGCATGAGTGATATTTGCTGGTTCAGCCCGATGGCGATCCACGAAGTGATCCAAGGCTGGCTGACGCACTTTTTCTCGACGAGCGTGGGCGCGGCCACTTTGTTGCTGGACCCGACCGTCGCGAGGGACGTCAAGGACCACGGATTCAACTCGAAGGAAGAGTACAGCGACTGGCTGACAAAGAACTCCAAGACGCCGGCTTGGCTCTACTGGCAAACGCGCCAGAATGAATTGAAACAGGCGCAGGCGGGAGTCGAGCCATACGCGTCGTATCTGAAACTCGGCGACGGGGAAATACCGGTATCGCGTTACGTGCGCCGGCCTCGGCCCGGTGCACCCGCCGATGCCGACGCCAAGCCTACTTCGTCGATTGAGATTATCGTGCTGGGTGGGGAAACCAATACCTATTGGTTCGGCGGGGACTTCAGCTACACGGCGAGTGCCTCCGTGGATAAGTGGCTATAGCTTGGCGGGCGAAAGCAGACGCTAACATCAGAAAGGTTTATGAGTTCGCTGTCAGGCAATCGCTCGATCAGACTCCCGATGTCCGCCGCGCATGGCGCGAATGACGTTCAGTTCGACGTCGGTCTTTCGATACGGGTATTGAATCATGTCGAACGCTCCCAGGCCTAACGCTGCCAGGTAGTCTTTCCATTCCCCTGTGCGAGTCGTCACAACAATATGCGGCGCTTTCTTCCAGATTCGCAGGGTCTGCAGCAGGTCGCGATAGGACCCGTCCGTCAAACGATCGTCGCAGAGCACTAACGCGACTTCTTGCCGGGAGAGCACTTCCTCGGCCCCCGCCAAAGTAGCCGATGCAAGAGTGTTCACTGTGAGAATCCTCGAGTATGCGACGTAATGCCCGCCGACGTTCCAAGTACGATGACACTACGAGAGCGCGCGGTGCCCTTCCATCTCTCCGCCTCCCCGCGCTGAGCCACGAGTTCAATTTTGGAATTCGACAAAGAGACATATTGCCCTGTGCCCGTTGGCACGGACTGTTCAATATTGAACAGTGTAGAAAATCGGATAGTTCTAAGCTAAGGGGGCTCCAGGACGGGAAAACCGTGCCAAAGACTCGCACCGAAGAACTGCCGAATTGAGTGGAATCGTTGCGCCGCCGGCTCCCTGGCGGCGCATCCGAAATAGAGGTCCAATTTGACGGGCGCGAAATTGTGCAATCCAGCAAAGCCTTTGGGCCCGATCCACGAAAGGTATGACGCTTGCGATGAACGGTGACGCGATGCCATCTGAATATCAGACGGCAACTTCTGAGGAGGTGTTTCCATGTTAGCAGCCCGTCAACTGGAGATTGTCGAGAATCGGCACAAACGCTCTTACCGACCGCGCAGGAAGAGCGGCAACTTCTCTTCCGAAGTCGTTCACAGGCTCGCAGCATTGGCGATTCCCGTCTACCACCCAAAGGGTGCAGCCTTATTCGTTGAAGGCCAACCTTCGCGCGGGGTATTTATTCTCTACTCAGGGCGCGTAAAGCTCTTCACGTCATCGGCGGATGGGAAAACCTTCATTCTGAGATTTGCCGATCCAGGGGAAATACTTGGCTTGGCTGGGACGCTGGCGGGCCAGCCTTATGAAGCGTGGGCGGAAGCGATCCAACCGACGCAGACTGGCTTCGTCGAACGCAGGGATTTGGTTCATGTTATGCGGCACCGTGGTGAAGTTGCAGTGCAGGTGGCCATGCAATTGGGTGAGTCCTATTGTGCCGCAATCGCCGGAGTGCGCGTGATGGGGCATTCGCGGTGTGCGAGCCAGAAACTTGCGATATTTCTTCTCGATTGGTGCGAGAGCAATCGCCCGCTTCATGGTGAGGCCGGTGCGCAGTTCACTTTGACTCACGAGGAAATTGCTCAGGTCATTGGGACTTCGCGAGAGACGGTGACACGACTTCTGTCTGGCTTTAAGAAGAAGGGGCTGATTCAATGGAAGAGCTGCAATTTAGTTCTTACGGACAGAGCCGCCTTGGAGAGTTCGGCGGCGAACTGACGTGCAGCGGCTGAGAAGCCCTCGCGTCGCGAAACGCGTTGGTTAGGAGTGGAGTGACCTATGAAACGCAAGAAGCAGACGGCTTCCCGTATTGGTGGTTTCTCTTCAGGAGCCAGTCTGGGAGGCAAAGTCTCGCGCTATCGGGAACGACAGAACATCTACACGCAGGGCGCACCTGCTTACACGCTTTTTTACATTCAAGAAGGAGGGGTGCGGCTCACCACTCGAACGAAACATCAACCATCAGCAGTTACCGCCATCTTGGGGGTGGGTGATCTCTTTGGTGAGCTTTGCCTCGCAGGCTATCCCCTTCGCATGTCCACGGCTGTCGCCTTGACCGCCAGCTCCATACGCACCATTCAGAAAGAAAAGATGCTCCAAATGCTTCGCAAAAAGAATAAGGCGTCAAATGCCCTGGTAGCTTATCTCCTGTCCAGCGTCCAGAAGTACAAGGATCATGTGGCGGAGTTACTGACTTCTTCAGCCGAACAACGGCTGGCGCGCGTGCTTCTGCGGCTAGCCCACCTGGACCGGAGCGGTCCACCAGTTGCCGAGCTTCCCACTTTAAGTCACCAAGTTCTGGCGGAGATGATCGGCACCACCCGCCCACGAGTCAATCTATTCATGAACCGATTCAGGAAGCGGGGATTCATTAGCTACAACGGCCGAATAGAAGTACACAAGTCCCTGCGAAAAGTCCTGCGGCGCGATTAGCAGTCAGCAATCACCACTGGTGTCACGAATCTCGCCGGGTTGGATTTGCCGCCTTACGGAGCGAGATTCACCACTCTTATGTGCTGGGTCTCGCACTGTCCGCGCACCGTTCACTATTGAACAACCTGGGTGGAACATGGTACATTGCGTGGATGGTATTTTTCCCCCGCCGGCGTAAATCCGCAGGCGCTCCTCGCCCCTCGAAGACATCCCGAAGAAGTCCTGCTTTCGATGTGCAATCATTTCTCGACTCGGCCGGTCTGAGGAGAAAGATAGGCAAGTTTCGACAAAAAGAAACCGTCTTCGCGCAGGGCGATCCCACGAAGTATGTCATGTACATTCAGGAAGGCGCTGTGAAGCTTACTGTGGTCAGTACGACCGGCAAAGAAGCCGTTGTGGCGATTCTGGGACCGGGTGATTTTGTGGGGGAAGCGTGCCTTGCGGGCCAGTCCCTTTGCATGGCGACTGCGACCGCGATCGCGCCCACCACCGTGCTGATGATTGAGAAAAACGAGATGATTCGCGTGCTCCACAAGGAACACGCCTTCTCCGACCGCTTCATCGCCTATATGCTGGCGCGAAACATCCGAGTAGAAGAGAACCTGATAGACCAGCTCTTTAACTCCAGCGAAAAACGGCTGGCGCGCACTCTGTTGCTCCTCGCGCGGTATGGCACGCGAGGCCATCCTAAACAGGTACTTCCGAAGGTATCGCAAGAGATGCTGGCGGAGATGATTGGCACAACACGGTCCCGAGTCAATTTTTTCATGAACAAATTCCGGAAGCTGGGCTTCATCCGATACAACGGCGAGATCCACGTCAACAATTCCCTCCTAAGTATTGTCCTGCACGACTGAATTAACTTTCGCTCGACGCGGAAAGATTGAACCCTCTCGTTGTTCCAATCGCCATAACTGCCCATGCTGAAGGGCACTGATGTGGCTCTCAGTCGGCCGCGTATATACTAGTAGGACACATAGTCACAGTTGTTCAATAGTGGACAGTACTTGTCGCGCCGCTGGCTGAATCTATGCATTGAGGGGACGCGTACTATGAGCCGTAAAGACAACGATATACTTCTCATCGACGATGATCCCCGTCACGCCAAGGCATTTGAAGAAGCCTTGACAGCCGCAGGTAACGGTCGAACGAATCTCGAGTGGGTCAGAACGCTCGCCAGCGGCCTCGAAAGACTGGCCCATAAAGAAGTATGGGCAATCTTTCTCAATCTCTTTTTGCCGGATAGCCGTGGTATCGCCACACTAGATAGGCTGTTGTCGGTCACTTCCACCACTCCAGTGGTTGTTCTCTCCGGCGTGGATGATGAAGGCCTCTGTAAAACGGCCATGTTACACGGAGCGCAAGACTACCTCTTAGAGGGTCACCTAGACAGCTATGCATGTGCACGAGCTATACGCAACGTCGCTGAGCGTGAAATTGCACGACGGGAATTGTTTACGGAAAAGGAGCGTGCCCAGGTCACACTAAACTCCATCGGCGACGCCGTACTGAGTACTGATGTCTCGGGCAACGTGACCTACTTGAATGTAGTGGCGGAACACATGACTGGGTGGTCCAAGAAGGATGCAGTCGGTCATCCGCTCACCGAGGTGTTTCAAATCATCGACGGCGTTACGCATAAGCCCTCACCAAATCCCATGGAGTTGGCAATTCAGCAAAACAGTACCGTGGGACTCAGCGCGAACTGTATCCTGGTTCGGCGGGACGGATATGAGTGCGCAATCGAAGACTCCGCCGCTCCTATCCATGACCGGGATGGCCAGGTCACCGGGGCGGTAATCGTGTTTCACGACGTGAGCATGGCGCGGGCGATGGTACTCGAAATGTCTCGTTTGGCCAAACATGACATCCTCACCGATTTGCCCAACCGATTGACGCTAAGCGACCGCCTTACCCAGGCAATTTCGCTAGCCCGTCGCAATCACAACCAACTCGCAGTGCTGTTCTTGGATTTGGATGGCTTCAAGCGCATCAACGACTCCCTCGGACACTCCATTGGCGACAAACTCCTCCAATCAGTAGCGGAACGCTTATCGACCTGTGTCCGCAAATCCGACACGGTAAGCCGCCTGGCTGGCGATGAATTTGTGATACTGCTTCCAGAAGTCACACACGCAGCGGATGCAGCCGTTAGTGCCGTAAAGATCATCACCGAGCTTAAGAAGGAGCACACCCTTGGCGAACACCGTCTACGCGTTACGGTAAGCATTGGGGTCAGCACCTACCCCGACAACGGTGATGATGCGGAGACGCTGATCAAGAATGCCGACACGGCGATGTATCACGCCAAGCAAAGTGGGCGCGACAATTACCAGTTCTTCACACCAGACATGAGTCTTCAGGGCGTCGAACGTCAATCATTGGAAGGCCAGCTGCGATATGCTCTGGAACGCCACGAGTTATTGTTGCATTACCAGCCGAAGGTAAATCTCAAGACAGGAGCCATCACGAGTGTCGAGGCGCTCGTACGCTGGCAACATCCAGAGCGTGGGCTGCTTCTTCCAGGGCAATTCCTGACCATCGCCGAAGATACCGGCATGATTGTGGCAATCGGCCAATGGGTACTGCGCGAGGCATGCAGGCAAACGCGGGAATGGCTTGATGCGGGTCTACTAGCCGTCCCCGTGGCAGTCAACATCTCGTCGCTGGAATTTCAAAGCGAGCAGTTCCTCCAAGGCGTTCAAGCTGCCCTGAAGAATACCTTCCTGGATCCCAGATATCTCGAGCTGGAATTAACCGAAACCGTTCTCATGCGACATGCAGAATCCACTGTCGACGCGCTTGGACAACTCAAAGCCATCGGTGTGCGACTGGCCGTGGATGACTTTGGTACCGGGTATTCCAGCTTAAGCTATCTGACTCGATTTCCCATTGACGCCCTGAAGCTCGACCAGTCATTCGTGCGCAATGTCATCACCAGTTCAGATGATGCTACTGTCGTTAGCGCGGTCATCAGCATGGCCAAAAGTCTCAAGCACAGGGTGATCGCTGAGGGTGTCGAAACAGTCGAGCAGTTGGCATTTCTTCAGGCCCATGGCTGTGATCAAGGGCAAGGATACTATTTCAGTCGGCCCGTGGTTGCAGAGCAGTTCGCGAAGTTACTTGAAACGGGCATATCGGCAGTTGTTTGTAATTAACAGCGGGTTCCCTTTCACCACGACTTGGCGAAGCTGCGTTGTCGGCGGACCTCAGCTCAGTTAATCGTTGCCTGTCCCTGGCGGTGGAAGTAATCAGGGCACTGAAGGGGCGCAATTGAAACGATTCACGCCCATTAAAAGTAATGAATGGGCCTGTTGGAACCGAGGGCCGTGCTTAGAACGCAAGCTCCTTACTTCCCGTAAGCAATTTCTTTCCAACTTAAGACTTAGCTCCCCTCAGGGAGCATGTGGCCTGGTGTGCCCGGATGTAGCCATCTGATCGTAGGGTCACTACAAAAGTCACGGCCGAACGCGTCGCGGCAAGCACAAGTGACACAAATCACAGCGGCGACGTGACGCGAATCACAGAAGCCGAGCGCCAGAAAGCTCACGCTAAGGATGACTGACCGGTCAGTTAGATGGATGGACTCAGGAAACAAATAAAGGATAGCCAAATGACTGCCGTCAAGCAACCCATTCGAAGACGAACGGAAAAAGCCCGGCGAAGGGAACAGATTCTGGCAGCTGCATTTGAAGAGTTCGCTATCAATGGGTATGCGGCCACGCGCCTCGACGACGTGGCGAGACGAGCGAAGATCGCCAAGGGGACGATTTTTCTGCATTTCGACAACAAAAGAGTGCTCTTCCGTGCAGTCTTGCGCGGCTTCATTCAACCTGTCTTTTCAGGCTTCCAGGCATTTCTCCAGGGCTTCTCCGGCACGGCCGAGGTCCTCCTCCGTGATCTGCTGTCGCGTCAATATGTGGAGGTTGTCAGGAATAAGAGAGCGCGCGCACTTCTCAGGCTGCTGATTGCCGAGAGCGGGAAATTTCCGGAGCTCGCCCAAATGTATCGTCGAGAAATTATTGATCCTGGCACGTCGGCTCTCGGTCTCGTGATTGATCGAGGTGTTGCCTCGGGAGAATTTCAGGCGACCGGAATCCACAATTTTCCTCAAATCCTGGTTGCGCCAACGGTTCTTGCGGTCGTGTGGATCCTGGTGCTTGGCGAGCGTCACGGGCTCGATTTCGACGCATACCGAGAGGCGCATCTCGACCTCGTGCTCCGCGGACTTCGCAGCGTCGATTCGACGAATGCTCCGAAAGATACAGAGTTCCTCCGCGCGGGAGAAGCGTCATGAGACGGAACTGGAGAGCCACAGCACTCTTCCTTCTCTTGCTGGCAATGTCGGCAGCATGCGCCAGCGCACAAGACACTCCGCGGCGGTTGACGCTGAAAGATGCGATCGACCTTGCGCTGAAGCAGAACGTCAATGTACAGGTCTCCGCGACCCAGATTGATGAAGCGGAAGGGACGCGTACAAGGCGCCTGGCTGCGTTGCTTCCGCATGCCAGTGCAGCTTCGCTTGCGAACCTGCTGAAAAACAATCTCAGTATTGAAGGAATTTCCCTTCCTGGAATTCCAACCGCCGTCGGCCCTTTTGCTTACTATGACTTTCGCGTATTCGCATCGCAGGCGGTGATCGATCGCCAAGCGCTTCACAACTGGAAGGCCAGCGCCAGGCAGGAAGAAGCGACACGACTGAGTTACCAGGATACCCGCGACTTCGTCGTTCGGGAGGCGGCTGGCCTCTATCTGCAATCCGAAACGGCGGCGGCGGAAGTCGAGGCGGCTCAATCGCGAGTGGAAACCTCTCGGGTCCTCGAAAAGCTAGCCAAAGATCAACACGATCAAGGCCTCGCGACCGCCATCGACGTAGTTCGGTCGCAAGTACAGCTTGCGCGCGATCAACAGACTCTGCTCGTTGCGCAAGACAACTACCAAACCTCGTTACTCGTGCTCGCCAGATTTCTTGGACTGAGCCCCGGAACCTCCTTTGAGCCTTCCGAGAAGCTCGAATTTCGGCATATCGACACACCCGACATCGACAAGGCCCTCCCAGAAGCGCTGGGAGCCCGCGACGACTACCGTTCGCTCTTCAGCCAGCAGCAATCACTGATGGAGCAAGAAAAGGCGTCACACGCGCGCTATTTGCCCACGCTGGCTGTTAACGGAAACTACGGCCCGTCCGGACGCAATTTTGGTGCGATGCCAGCGACGGGCGGGATCGAGGCAATCCTCTCCGTGACCATCTTCGATCGGGACCGCACCGGAGAGAAGCAGGAGCTCGAAAGCCGCGTCGACCGCTTGAAGGCACAGACGGAGGATCTCGCTCGGGGCATCGAGCAGGATCTCCGCAAGGCGATCCTGGACATTCACTCCACGGAGCAACAAGTAAGCGTCACGCAAGCCGCCTTTGATCTGGCTCAGCGCGAGTTGAGTTTGGCGGAGGATCGCTTCCGCAATGGAGTGACCGACAACATCGAGGTCGTAACCGCTCAAGATGCTTTGGCAAGTGCGCAGGACGACCGAATTGCAGCGATTGCGCAGAATGCAGACGCGCGGACCGCTCTCGCGCGCGCTCTCGGCGCCACGGAGAAGAACTATCAAACCTATCTCGGCCAAGTCGATCCAAGGAGCGGCGCTGACAGCCAAAAAGAGGTGAAAGTGCCATGAAGCGCACGCTTCTAATTGTTCTCCTTGCTGTCCTTGCGGCAGTTGCGGGGATGCGGCTCTATCGCATGTGGCTTGCGGGACGGTCCTCAGCAAACGAGATGAAGCTCTCCGGCAACATCGAAGCGCATGAGAGCCTCGTCAGTTTCAAGGTGATGGGCCGCATCATCGATCTGCCCGTGGACGAAGGCATGGCGATGAAGACAGGAGATCTCCTGGCGCGGCTCGATAGCGCCGACTACCGCCAGCAGGTTGCCACAGACGAAGCTACAAAGCGTGTCCGCGACCGCCAGTTGGTGCTTGGACTTGCGGGCAGCCGCTGGCAAGACGTTGAGGCGGCGAAGCAAACCGTGATCGATTCAAAGGCCGATTTGGATCAAAAGAAAAAGGACTACGCACGCTACGAAGCTCTATACGAAAAGGATGAGATTCCCGCGCAGACACGAGACCAAGCTGCGACGAACGTCACCCGTGCACAGGCGACTTACGACCGGGCGCAGGAAATTCTGAATGAACTGGTCGAGGGCACCCGGAAGGAGGAACTGGACGTGGACCGGTCCAACGTCCGCCAGGCAAAGGAGAATCTCGATTTGTCGCAGATTCGCCTGAGCTACACCGTGCTCCGGGCACCGTTCGACGGCATCGTTTTAGTTCGCCAAGCCGAACTGGGTGAAGTCGTATCCCCGGGAACGCCCATCGTGACGCTCGCCGACCTGGACCACATTTGGCTTCGCGTGTATCTGCCGGAGACCGACCTCGGAAAAATCCATTGGGGCCAGGCGGTCAACGTGAGGACCGACACGTATCCGGGCAAGACCTATCGGGGGCACGTTTCCGTAATCGCTTCGGATGCGGAATTCACTCCCAAGAGCGTGCAAACAGAGAAGGAGCGCGTGACGCTTGTCTACCGCATCAAGATCGATGTCGAGAATCCGAATCACGAGCTCAAACCCGGTATGCCAGCCGACGCCTATGTGGATGTGAAATGACTGGTACCGCCATGAGCTCCAGTCCTGCAATCATTGTTTCCGGTCTGGGCAAGCGGTTCGGTGATGTCCAGGCAGTCGACCAGCTTTCGTTTGACGTTCAGCCAGGCGAGATCTTCGGCCTGGTCGGACCCGACGGTGCCGGCAAGACAACCACAATGCGAATGCTGGCAGGGGTTCTCACTCCGGATTCCGGATCAGCAACGGTTGCCGGACATGATGTTCGGCTTGACCCAGAAGGCGCCAAGCGGGATCTGAGCTATATGCCCCAGCGCTTTGGCCTCTATGAAGATCTCACGGTCGACGAGAACATTCGGTTCTATGCCGACCTATTCGGCATCAGCCGAAAGGAGCGCGAGGAACGGTCAGCCGAACTGTTGGCCGCCGCCGGCTTCGCTGAGTTTCGCCGCCGATTGGCGGGAAACCTGTCGGGAGGAATGAAGCAGAAACTGGGCCTCGTCTGTGCGCTCATTCATACGCCGCGCGTGATTCTGCTCGATGAGCCGACAAACGGAGTGGATCCGGTCTCTCGGCGGGATTTCTGGCGAATTCTCTATTCGCTCGTCGCGCAGGGTGTCGCCATTCTCACCTCGACTTCCTATCTCGATGAGGCTGAACGCTGTCATCGAGTCGGTCTGCTCTACCGCGGCCGGATGCTCTTCTGTGACCGTCCGGAAGAGCTGAAAAAGCGGTTTCCCGGCGGAGTCGTCGTGGTCCATTCTCCCGACCCCGAGCGAGTCCGAGCTGCGCTCTCTAGCACCGACGCGGCGCGCAGCGTCCTGCTCGTGGGCGATCGCGTGCACGTCTTCGTGGATGAGGCCGATCGACGTCTTCGGGAACTACGCGCATGTTTGGACGCAGCGAAGATCTCCTACGACTCGATCGAACAGGTGGCGCCAAGCATTGAGGACCTCTTCGTGTCGGCAGTGGAAGGAGAACTGGTAGCGGAGCCGTCGGCAAAGACATCATGAACCAAATCGAACCATCGGTCGTCGTCCAGAACCTGACCAAACGATTCGGCGATTTCATCGCGGTGGACGACGTGAGCTTCGAGGCACGCCACGGTGAGATCTTCGGCTTTCTCGGCCCGAACGGTTCGGGTAAATCCACAACGATCCGCATCCTCTGCGGGTTGCTGCGGCCGTCGTCCGGACGCGCCACAGTCGCCGGGATCGACGTGGCCCGGAATCCTGAGGCTGTGCGCCAGCACATCGGCTATATGTCGCAGAAGTTCTCACTCTACAACGACCTGCGCGTGGCCGAAAATCTGGAGTTTTTTGCCGGCATGTACAGCGTGCCGAAAAACGAAATTCCGGCACGCATCGCATGGGCGCTCAAAATGGCGGGCCTCGAAGGGCGCGAGCAGAATCCCACGAGTTCGCTGGCCGTCGGCTGGAAACAGCGGCTGGCGCTCGGGTGCGCCGTACTGCATCGCCCGCCGATCGTTTTCCTGGACGAGCCCACATCGGGAGTCGATCCCGTTTCGCGCCGGCAATTCTGGGACTTGGTCCACAACATGGTCGGGGAAGGCATCACGGTCTTCGTCACGACGCACTACATGGACGAAGCCGAATACTGCAACCGTCTTGTGCTGCTGGATCGCGGGCGCATTGTGGCCATGGGCACGCCCACGGAACTGAAAAGTCATCACATGAAGGGGCAACTCCTGATGATCGAATGCGAACCGCTCGGCCCGGCCCTGGAGCTGCTTCAGACAGCTCCCGACGTACTGGATGCTGCCGTCTTCGGCAATGGTATCCACGCCGTTGTCGCCGACGCGGCGGCCATGGCACCGACAATTCGCGAGTTGCTGTCGGCCCGGCAATTTCGTGCGGGACGAATCGAGCAGATCGCACCGAGCCTCGAGGACGTTTTTGTGTCGCTCACGGCCACGCGAGGCATGAGTAAAGAGGTTGCCGCATGAGCTGGACACGCATCGTTGCAATGACGCGCAAAGAAATCCTCCAGATCCGGCGCGATCCGAGAAGCCTTCTCATCATCCTCGTAATACCGCTGGTCCAGCTCTTCATTTTCGGCTATGCCGTGAACCTCGACGTCAAGCACGTTCCGCTGTGCATTTACGATCGCGACGGCACTCAAACCAGTCAAGACTTTCTCAAACACTTTCAGGCGACAGACTATTTCAATATCGTTCGGGTGTCAGACAGCTATTCGGACATCGTCCGGAACATCGATCATGGAGTATGCAGCGTAGCGGTCGTGGTACCTCCGCAGTTCGCAGAAGATCTCCATTCCAGCGGACGAGCGAGCGTGCAGGCACTTCTCGACGCCAGCGACAGCAACTCGGCCAGTATCGGCATGGGCTATGCGCAAGTGATAGTGCAGAGTTATTCCTCCGAAATACAAGTTGCTTGGCAGCAGGAGCGAGGCCTTGCAGCGGGCGCCCCAAACGTCACGTTCGAGCCGCGTACTTGGTTCAACGAAGATCTGGAAAGCATGGCGAACTTGGTTCCCGGCGTGGTCGCTATGGTCATGGCGGTCGTGGGCGCGTTCCTTACTTCACTGACCATTGCTCGCGAATGGGAGCGCGGCACGATGGAGCAGCTGATCTCCACCCCCGTGGGCAAGCTGGAGATCCAGATCGGGAAACTCTTTCCGTACTTCATAATCGGGATTGCGGATACGGCCATCTGCGCGGGAACGGCCGTGTGGTGGTTCGGCGTCCCATTTCGCGGAAGTTGGGTTGTTCTCTTCGGGTGTTCGATGCTCTTTCTGCTTGTCGTGCTGTCGCTTGGCTATTTCATTTCCGTTACCGCGAAGTCACAACTCGGAGCCTGCCAGATGGCCTTGTTGGCTACGTTCCTGCCCACCTTCCTGCTTTCCGGCTTCATCTTCCCGATCGACCAGATGCCGATTGTGGTCCAGTGGATCACGGCGGTGCTCCCAGCTAGATACTACGTCTCCATTTTGCGAAACGTGTTTCTGAAAGGCACCGAGGTTCGGCTACTGGCGGGAGACATCGTCGCCTTGGCGGCGATTGCGGTGGTTTTCGTCGCACTTGCGACACGCTCGTTTCAGAAGAGGTTGGGATGAAAATCCGCGAAGCAATCGAGCGCATTCGTCAAATGATAAAAAAGGAGTTCATCCAGACTCTCCGCGACCCGCACACTCGCTGGCTCCTGTTTGGGCCGGCACTCATCCAGATGGTCATCTTTGGCTATGCGGCCACAATGGAGATAAAACACGTCTCTCTAGCGGTCCTCGATCGGGACAACACACAAGAAAGCCGGGAACTCATTTCGCATTTCTCCGCAAGCCGGTACTTCCGAGTTATGAAGTACGTGACCGAACGCGACGATCTTCGCAAAGGAATCGATCGAGGCGATTTTCTCCTGGCGGTGGAAATCGACTCGGGCTTCGCGCAACGCTTGCGAAACGGCCAGGGCGCATCCGTCCAGGTCATTGTAGACAGTTCAAACTCCAATACCGCGCTGGTCGCGCTCGGCTATCTCAGTCAAGTTGGGGCGACTTTCGCTCGGGCTTACCAGATCGATCGCATGCAAAGAATCGCGCCGCAGTTGGTGTCGTTTGTGCCTCAAGTAGACCTTGAGGCGCGCCCATGGTTCAACGAAGGGCTCCTGAGCGAATGGTATTTTGTTCCAGGCGTGCTTGGGAACTTGATGCTCATCCTGATCATGAACCTGACGGCGTTCGCCGTCGTCCGCGAGCGAGAGATCGGCACTCTTGAGCAGGTCATGGTTACCCCCATCCGTCGTTGGGAATTCATCGTCGGCAAGACGGTACCTTTCTTTCTCATTGGTTGTTTTGACGCGACCATGTTGACCCTCGTCGGCACGCTATGGTTTGGGGTGCCTCTCCGTGGACACATTGCCGTGCTGGCAATCGGCGTTATGATCTTTCTGTTTGCGGCGCTTGGTCTTGGGCTCTTGCTTTCAACAATGGCGGCGACACAGCAACAAGCAATGATTACAGCGTTTTTCTTCACGATGCCGATGACCAGCCTGTCCGGATTCGGCACGCCCATCAGCAGCATGCCTCCTTTCTTCCAGAAACTGAGTTACTTCAACCCGCTCCGCCACGTAGTGTTGATCCTGCGCAGTATTTTTCTCAAAGGTGTCGGCCTCGACGTCCTCTGGCCGAATATGCTCCTCATGGCAGGATTTGCGTTTCTGATGTTGAGCGTCAGCGTCTTGCGCTTCCGCAAGTCGCTCGAATGATTCCCCATCGCGATGCGCTGTCCGCGCTGCGGCGGCCCAGCAACGCCAGGAAGTCACGACAAGACTTACCACCGTAGAGCGAGTGAACTGAATCCGGTCCAGTTCCCGCTCGGATTGACAGAATCTCGCGCGGCGACACGATTGCTTGCCCGGCAACGGAAGGACAGGTCGAAAGATTGGAAGTGATCATAAGGGCTTCCTCGTCGTGGGCGGTGGCGACAGCGCCATCGAGGCCGCCATGGGACTCACCCACCAGGTCGGGAACAAGGTCACGCTCTCGTATCGCAAGGAAAGCTACACTCGCATCAAGGAGCGCAATGTGCGCTGTATTTCCGATTGCATTCACTAGGGGAAGGTCGAAGTGGTTATTCAACTCTGTGCCGGTGGAGTTCAAGCCAGACTCTGTGATTCTGGACGTCAATGGCAGCCCTCGCGAGATTCCGAATGATTTCGTCTGGATCTTCGCGGGCGGCGAACCTCCCAACGCGTTTCTCAAGAAGGTCGGCGTCCAGTTCGGGGTGCGCGATATGACGTCAGAGGCAAGTACCGAAGTGCGGCAGAGCAGAACACCGGCCCTGGGGATCGGCTCGCCAATGCTGGTTGCAAAATGACCATGCGAAGGTGCATCGTATACTTGGAAAGGATTCCCGCATGAATATACGCTTTGTGACGATCGTAGTTGTTCTCGCTGCGATTTCGGTCAGCGGTTGCTCGAAGAATAGTCAACCCGTGTCGTTGAGCGGCGGCGCACCTGCCAGTAACACAGGCGGCGGGCCGATGTCCGCAACAAGCTCCGCGCCGCAGGCTACAAGTAGCGACTCCGACGCGATCCGCGCCGCTATCGAGGATCATCTGCGCAACGATCACAATATCAACATGGCGGCGATGGATGTCAGCATCGATTCCGTGAGTATCAACGGCGATCAGGCCCAGGCGAATGCGGCGTTTCACCTCAAGCAGGGCGGCACCGGCATGGCGATGACCTATTTTCTCGAGCGCCACACCAACGGCTGGCTCGTCATGCGCAGCCAATCGAGCGATGGCCAGTTCGTCCATCCGCCGACGGACACTGTTCATTCGGGAACGGCCACGAGCCCCGCGGCGCCCGCGATGCCCGATGTCAGCAACTTCCTGAAGAATCACGCCCCGCCCAATAGCAATTGAACGAGGTACCCGTCCGGGCAATCTTTCCATGAACGTCTTGGAAGACATTTAAGACGAGCTAGAGACAAATCGCGGGAACTGCGAAAAAGAACGCCTGTTGCACGAGATTTTCTCCGTGTCACTCGCCAAGATTCTGTCTGGGCAAATAATCGGTAGCTTACAGCCAGAAGCCCATCGGCAGCGTAAAGTGGGCGCACGGTGCTGCCGTCAAGCGAGCAAGATTAAGCGTCATTTCCGGCTCTATGATCTGCGTCACACGTTTGCAACGCGGGCCGCGGCCTCTGGCGCAGATCTGCCAATACTCAGTGTATTACTCGGACACGCGAGCATTCAGATGAAAATGCGGTACGTTCACCCAGCCGCGGAACAGAAACGGAAGACGATCGGGAAATTCGAGAAATTTCGCACTGAGGGAATCAATTGCCGCTGCCACTGCCCAGCAAAGTCAGGGGGGCACTACAAAAGTCACTACCGTGGAGCGAGCGAACTGATGCGGACCATCCGTAAGTTATTGAAAAGAGTGGCGCGCCCGGAGGGATTCGAACCCCCGACCCTCTGCTTAGAAGGCAGACGCTCTTTCCAACTGAGCTACGGGCGCGTTCATTGTTCTGATTCTAAAACATTTGTGCCTCGCGCTGACACTGTTTTAGACGCGTTGACCTTCTGCGCTAAGGGCAGAAGATCATTCCCCACGCCACCCTAATGATGCGTTCCGGGATCTCGAGCATCCAGAAGCACGTATGTCGCAGTTTTTCTGCTTTTCAACCGCTCGATTCGGTGCATGCGGTACAACTGGGGCAGTCTGTGGTTCTGTGTATTCGCGCAACTACCCCAAGAGAGCATACTAACCATCATGAGAACAACCGCAACCGAGTAAGCATGTAGGGAATGTGCGTAACAAGTCAGGGTCTCACACGCTCAGAACTGGGATCGGCACCGCGCAAATGATGGCGTAGCCGTGCGTCCGCAGGTGACTGCTATAAGGGTAGCACCCGGTAACGAGCAAGTCCGCCTTCGTCTGCTTCGCAGCCTGGGCCAGCACCTTGGGCACGTTACCACTACCGATAAATAGGTCGGCCTTGATGCCCATGTCTTGCTGGAGCTCTGCGATACGCTGAGAAGCGTCGCTGACAAGCGCCTCTTTCCAATCGGGGTCGACGTAGTTGCCACCCGGCCCCCAAAGCTCCACCGCGGCAGTGACGTGAGCGAGCGTTAGACGCGCGCCAAATTCGGCGGCCATTTGCGCGGCCCACGACACAGCTTTGCGATTATGGAGGTTGAAATCGACGGCGCACAGGACGTTGCGGATCACGAACTCATGCGCTGGCGATTCTGCCACGTGGGCGTCGGTCCAAACCGGGCACTCGGTTGCGTGCAGTACTTTCGTTGTCACGGAGCCCAGAAGAAACTGGGAGAACGTCTGGCCATGGGACGGCATCATGATCAGGTCGGCTTTTTCCTCCTGAGCGGTCCGCACAATTGCCTGGGCCGCCCCGCCCTTGGCCAACACGCGCTGAATGGTAAGGCCATCAAGCTCCGGCCTAAGAGACCGGTCCAGCTTGTTCTCGGCTCCTCTAACGATCTCCGCGAGCATATCCCAACCAGCGAGTGCGGAGCCGCCCTCCGGCACACCGGCGGCATGGCTCAGCGCCGTCGCGACGTGCAACATCACGATCTCAGAATGGAAATGGTGGGCCAATGCCGCAGCCTGATGAACCACACACAGCGACGTATTCGGGAAATCAACCGGAAGAAGAATTTTCTTGATATTCAGCATCGCGCACGCGCGGTTCCAAGTCTCATGGCACTTTGCTGATCAGTTGCGCAGGCGATGGGAGCTGCGAGGCGTCCCAACCTCCGCCGAGCGCCTGGATCAATCCTCCGCTGGCCGTCATCTGCTGAATTCGAAGAGTTACCGCAGCTTCTTGGTTGGACAGCAATGACGTTTGCGCGGTAATCACGTTCAGGTAAGGATCGATTCCTAATTTGTAGCGATCCATGGCCAGCGCGAGGTCTCTTTCCGCGGATTTGACCGCCGTGTCCTGATATTGAATCTCCACAGAGAGTATCCGCAGCGACGCGAGGTTGTCTTCAACTTGTTGAAAAGCCGTCAGCACCGCTTGGCGATAGTTGGCCACTGTCTCATCGTACTGGGCTCTGTATTGCTCGACCGTGGCCCGGCGCAACCCCGCGTCAAAAAGGGTTTCCGCGGCCGAAGGGCCAACCGAGAAAAAGCGGCTCGGCCATGTGAACCAATCCGCGATCGAAGTACTTTCAAGTCCCGCCGTTGCGCTTAGCGTAACTGTCGGGAAATATGCTGCTCTCGCAATACCAATCTGCGCGTTGGCCTGAGCAACCAAGCGTTCTGCTGCGGCGATGTCGGGACGCCGCTCAAGAAGCTGGGACGGAACACCGAAGGGAATCGCCGGAGGACTTGATTGGAGCGGTTCGATCGGAATTGAAAACGTCGATGCCGGCTGGCCGGTCAGCATTGCGATGGCATGTTCAAACTGCGCCCGCTGGACGCCAAGGGCGGCATCCTGTGCTTGCGTGGCTTCCAGTTGAGTCTCGGCTTGCGCCACGGCTTCGTCCGAGTCGATGCCTGTCTCGTACAGAGCCCTCGTCAGATCGAGAGACTGTTGATAGGCGACCACCGTAGAATCCAACAGCTGCTTTAGCGCATCCTGTCCGCGAAGTTGAAAGTAATCTGCGGCAACGTCGGCCTGGACAGTGAGGCGGGTATTCTCGAGATCCGCCGCGCTGGCCTGCGCCCCGTAGGCAGCCGATCGGATAGTGTTCCGGATACGTCCGAACAAGTCCGGCTGCCAGGTCGCATCGAACGGGAGAGTATAGTCAGTGAATGTACCCGTCGAGGAAGATGTGGAACCTGTTCCTGAGCCGGAACCAGAATTTGAGGAACCTCCCGCTACGCCTCTGGATAATGTGGACGACGGCCGTTGCACGGTAATGGCGGGGTTGGTCGTCACTGTAGGGAAAAGCTGCGATCGAGCTTCCTTGACCAGGGCACGCGCTGCAAGAAAGCTTGCCGCAGCAGCTGCGATGTTTTGGTTTGAAACATTGACCTTCTCTTCCAGCGCATTCAATTGAGGATCGTTGAAAATCTCCCACCATTTACCGCGAAGCGCATCATCTTTTGGCTGCGCTACTTTCCAACCGTCGGTATTTGTGAAATCGGCGGGAGTGAGTTCTTTGTATGCCGCAGGAGTTTCCGCGGACGGCGTGTGGTACTTTGGGCCGACCATGCACCCTGCCAAGAGGCAAGGAGTCACGGCGAGCCACATTGTGGCTCTTAGATGGAAAGGAGTCATAATCCTATGCAACCCCATGATGGCTCCAATTAATCTGCAGCACTGGGGGCCGATCTAGCCCGATGGTCAAGGATGTCGCCGTGTTGCCTTCCCTGCATCCGTAGCCGCAGCCGGTCGAACGCCAAATAGACGACCGGCGTTGTATAGAGCGTGAGCAACTGGCTCAAGAGCAGCCCTCCCACAATCGTGATGCCAAGGGGGCGGCGGAGCTCATACCCCGTGCCTGTCCCCAGCGCCAAGGGCAGGGCACCCAATAACGCAGCCATTGTCGTCATCAGGATCGGGCGGAAGCGCAACATGCACGCTTCGAAAATCGCGTCGGCCGGGCTTTTTCCCTCCTGGCGCTGCGCCTGAAGGGCGAAATCGATCATCATGATGGCGTTCTTTTTTACGATTCCGATCAGCAACACAATGCCGATGATGGAGATGATGTTCAGATCCTCTTTAAAGAGCAGCAATGCGAGCATCGCACCCACGCTCGCCGAAGGCAGAGTGGAGATGATCGTCAGCGGATGGACCAGGCTTTCATACAAAATACCGAGAACGATGTACACCGCGAGCAGCGCCGTCAGAATCAGCACGGGCTCGGTACCTAGAGATTGCTGGTAGGCCAGTAGCGTGCCGGCAAAAAAGCCCTGAATCGTGGAAGGTGTGCCGAGCCGCTTTTGCATCTGGTTGATGCTCAACGTGGCATCGCTCAAAGACACGTTCGGTGCGAGGTTAAAGGAAACGGTGACCGATGGGAATAAGCCCGTATGGTTGATGGCCAGTGGTGTTGTGCTGGCTTGACCCGTGGCCACCCCAAGCAGCGGAATACTGCTGCTGCCGGGCGTATGAAGATAGATGTCTTTCAATCCTTCCGGGCTTTGCCAATACTGGGGAGCAGCTTCCAGCACCACGTAGTACTGATTCAGTTGCGTGTAGATGATGGATACTTGCGACTGGCCGAATGCGCCATACAACGAAGAGTCCAGCGACTGTGCGGTAAGGCCGAGCTTTGCCGCAGTGACACGATCGTAGTTCATCAGTTCATTAAGGCCACCATTCTGCTGGTCCGAGCTAACGTCCTGCAGACCGGGCAGGCGCTGCATCTGCCCCAGTAGGATCGGTCCCCACTTGGAAAGATCCTGCACATTGTCGGATTGGAGCGTGTACTGGTACATCGCATTACTGGACCGGCCGCCGATGCGCAGATCCTGCACGGATTGGAGGAACGCAGAGGCCCCCGGCAGACGGTTCAATTGGGGGCGCAGGCGGTTGATGATCTGGGCGGCACTGACCTTGCGCGCCGCCAGCGGCTTGAGCGCAATGTAGAGAGAGCCGGTATTTGTGGCCCCATTGCCACCGGTAAACGCAATCACATTCGCAACGGCAGGGTCGTTCTTGATCACGCCGCCGATCTGCTGAATGGCATTGTTCATCGCCGGGAAGGATGAATCCTGCGGCCCTCGCACTGCACCGGTGATCGATCCCGTGTCCTCCTCCGGGAAAAAGCCCTTGGGAATCTTGACGATCAGCACCACATTGAGCGCTATGGTGAGGAAGAGTACGACGAGGGTGAGGGTCGGATTGTCCAGCACCCAATGCAGGCTGCGGCGATACAACGACAGCACCCAGTCAAAAGCTTTTTCGCTGGCCATGTAGATGCGGCTATGTTTCTCCGCGCGCTCGTTCCTCAACAGGTAGGCGCACATCATTGGCGTGGTGGTCAGTGAGACGATCATGGACACGAGAATGGCCGTCGAGAGAGTGACGGCAAATTCACGGAAGAGACGGCCAACGATTCCGCCCATCAGCAGAAGAGGGATAAAGACGGCAATGAGCGAAATGCTGATGGTGAAGACGGTGAAACCGATCTCTTCCGCGCCCTTCAGCGCCGCGGCCAGGGGCCTCATGCCGTCTTCCAGATGGCGCGCGATATTTTCCATCACAACGATGGCATCATCCACCACGAATCCTGTGGAAATGGTCATGGCCATCAGCGAGAGGTTGTCGATGCTATACCCGAACAGATACATCACTGCGAACGTACCGATCAGCGAGACCGGCACGGCGACGGCGGGAATGAGCGTGGCGCGGCCGTTACGCAGGAAGACAAACACCACGGCGATCACGAGGCCGATGGAAATGAGCAGCGTCCTCTCAACGTCACTGACAGAGGCTCGGATGGTTGTGGTGCGATCAAGAACGATGGTGGTATCGATGCCGACCGGAATGGATGCCTGGATAAACGGAAGCTGCGTGCGTATGCGATCTACCGTTGCAATAATATTGGCGCCGGGCTGGCGGAAGATGATCACCGTAACCGCACGCTTGCCGTTCAAATAGCCCGCAGCACGGACGTTCGCCACGGAATCTGTCACCTGAGCCACATCGGACAGGCGGATCGCGGCGCCGTTGCTATAACCGACGATGAGCGGCTTGTAGTCGTCTGCGTGCGATATCTGGTCGTTGGCAATGATGTCCGCCGTCACAATGCCATTCGAGATTTGGCCTTTGGCTAGGTCGGCGTTCTGCAGGCTCAGTACGGACTGCAAATTCGCAAGGGTAAGTCCGTAGCTGGCCAGTTGTGTGGGATTTGCGTCCACGCGCACGGCCGGCAACGCTCCACCTCCGGCAGTGACCTGCCCTACGCCCTGTATCTGCGACAACTTCTGCTCGATGACGGTCGAGGCTTCGTCATACAGTTTGTCGGGACCGTATTTGTCTGATGTGAGGCCGAGGATCATGATCGGCGCATCAGCGGGATTGACCTTGCGATAGGTCGGATTCCCGGGCAGGTTGGCAGGCAGATAGGTTCGCGCCGCATTGATGGCGGCTTCCACATCGCGCGCCGCGCCATCAATGTCGCGGCTGAGATCAAACTGAATGGTGACAGATGTGCTGCTAAGCGTGCTTGTGGAGGTCATCTCCGTCACACCGGCAATATGACCGAACTGCCGCTCCAGAGGAGTGGCAACGGACGACGCCATGATGTCGGCGCTGGCTCCCGGCAAGCTTGCATTGACTGAAATCGTCGGGAAGTCGACCTCCGGCAGGGGCGATACCGGCAGCACCTCAAACGCAATCGCCCCGGCAAAGGCAACCGCAACCGTGAGCAGCGTCGTAGCCACTCGCCGACGAATGAAGGGTGCGGAGATATTCATGCCGGCCCCGCCGGTTCTGCGCCTTCAGTTCCCGGCTTGTTCGGCTTATGCGCAAAACGCTGTGCCAGACTGTCAAAAAAGATGTAGATCACAGGCGTGGTATACAGCGTGAGCGCCTGGCTCAGCAGCAGTCCGCCCACCATGGCGATGCCCAGCGGCCTGCGCAACTCAGAACCGAAACCAGTTCCAAGCGCCAGAGGTAGCCCCGCCAACAGCGCGGCCATGGTGGTCATCATAATGGGGCGGAAGCGGAGCAGACAGGCCTCGTAAATTGCATCCGTCGCGTTCTTCCCGTGCTTTCGCTCGGCTTCCAGTGCGAAGTCGACCATCATAATGCCGTTCTTTTTCACGATACCTATCAGCAGTACGATGCCGATGATGGCAACCACGCTCAAATCCTGGTGAAAGAGAATCAGCGCGAGGAAAGCGCCAACGCCCGCTGACGGCAGCGTGGACAGAATCGTGATCGGGTGGATAAAGCTCTCATACAAAACACCAAGCACAATGTACACCGTGACCAGCGCGGCAAGAATGAGCAACGGTTCATTGGCTAGCGAATTCGTGAAGGACGCCGCGGTGCCTTGAAAACCGGCCTGAAGGCTGGGAGGCATGTGCATGTCTTTCTGCACTTTGTTGATCGCCGTGATGGCGCTGCCAAGTGCGGCATTCGACGCGAGATTGAACGACGCAGTGATCGCCGGAAATTGACCCTGGTGTGTAATTACGAGTGGTTCCGTCGTGTTCTCAAAGTGCGAGAAAGCGCTCAGCGGTACGGCGCTGCTCACGGCCGAACTGGGAGTGCCTGCGGAGGTTGCTCCCTTGCTGGACGTCGAAGTGGAGGTGCTCGCTGAAAGCGCGTTCGCCGGAGGAGTAAGCGTATTGGCCGAGGGAGTATACAGCGCCGAAGTCGTTAGCGCGTTTGATCCCGCGGCGGACGATCCGGAAGACGCGAAGGAGGAAGAGGCTCCGGGACCGCTTGTACCGGAAGACGCATTGGATCGGATGTACAGGTGGTTCAGCTTGTTCGGGTCCTTCTGAAATTGCGGTTCGCTCTCAAGTACAACGTGGTACTGATTCACCTGCGTATACATGGTGTTGATCTGCCGCTGGCCGAAGGCGTCATACAGGGTGTTATCGATGGTCGACGGCGCAATGCCCAATCGCGAGGCGGTGACCCGGTCAATCACCAGAGATACGGCCAGCCCTCCCGATTGTTGATCGGTCGCGATGTCTTCCAGTTCCGGCAACTGCTTCAGCCGGTCGACGAAGCGGTTGGTCCAATCATCCAGTTCGTCGGCATCGGGGTCTTCGAGCGTGTACTGGTATTGCGTGCGGCTCACCCGGTCATCTACGGTAATGTTCTGCACAGGTTGCATAAACAGCTGTATCCCCTGGACCTGGTCCAGCTTTGACTTGAGCCGGCGGATTACGTCTGACGCGCTGATCTTGCGCTGGTTGAGCGGCTTCAGATTGATCGACATTCTGCCGCTGTTGGTCGTTGTATTCGTGCCATCGGCGCCAATGAACGACGAAAGGCTTTCAACGGCCGGGTCCTCCAGAACTGCCTTGGCGAGTTCCTGCTGCTTCTCGGCCATTGCGCTCGAGCTAATCGCAGGCGGCGCCTGCGATATGCCCTGGATGACGCCCGTGTCCTGCACCGGGAAAAATCCTTTGGGGATGACGATGTAAAGGAAAACCGTAAGCAGCAGTGTGGCCAACGCGACCAACAGCGTAATCGTCTGGTATCGAAGGACAAACTTCAGCGTCCGCCCATAGAACGCGATCATCCGTTCGAAAGCGCGCTCCGAGGCTCTATAGACGCGCCCCTGATGCTCTTTTGGCTTGTGCCGCAAGATTCGCGCACTCATCATGGGGGTAAGCGTCAGAGAGACCACTGCCGAAAGTACGATAGTGACGGCAAGTGTCACGGCAAACTCGCGGAACAGCCGCCCAACCACGTCGCCCATGAATAACAGCGGAATCAGTACGGCGATGAGTGACACTGTTAGCGAGAGAATGGTGAAGCCAATTTGCTCCGCACCCTTGAGCGCTGCTTCCATGGGTGGATCGCCCGCTTCGATGTACCGCGAGATGTTCTCGATCATCACGATGGCATCGTCCACAACGAAACCGGTGGAGATGGTCAGCGCCATCAGCGATAAGTTATCCAGGCTGTAACCAAGGACGTACATGGCCCCGAAGGTGCCAACCAGTGACAGCGGCACAGCCACGCTCGGGATGATGGTGGCGTAGAGACTTCGCAAAAAGAGGAAGATGACCATCACGACGAGTGCGACCGTCAATAGCAATTCAAACTCAACGTCGGAAACCGATGCTTCGATCGCGGTCGTAAGATCGGTAAGCGTGGTCACCTGAATGCCCGTGGGCAGGTTGGCCTCCAGCTGCGGCATGAGTGCCTTGATACTCTTGACCACGCTGATCGTGTTGGCCCCGGGCTGGCGTTGCACATTTAAAATTACGGCAGGGGTCTGATTCATCCACGCGGCCTGACTATTGTTCTCTACGCCATTCACGATGCGTGCTACGTCGGTCAACATCACCGGCGCACCGTTGCGGTATGCAACTACAACGTTCCGATAGTCGTCGCTGGTGACCAGCTGATCGTTGGCGTCGATCTGGTAGTCCTGACTGGGCCCATCGAAGTTCCCTTTGGCGGCGTTCACACTGGCCTGTGTCAGCGCAGTGCGCAGGTCTTCCAGGTTGATGCCATAAGATGACAGCACCGTTGGGTTGGCTTGAATGCGGACTGCGGGTTTTTGGCCGCCGCTGATGCTTACAAGGCCCACCCCGTTGAGCTGCGACATCTTCGGCGCAAGGCGCGTGTCCACAAGGTCCTCGATCTGAGGAAGCGGCATGGAGCTTGAGGTGATGCCCAACGTGAGCACGGGCGCATCGGCTGGATTCGTCTTGCTATAGATAGGCGGCGAGGGCAGGTTGGATGGCAACAAGCTCTGCGACGCATTTATGGCGGACTGCACCTCTTCTTCGGCCACGTCGATATTTAGAGCGAGGGTGAACTGCAGCACGATGACCGAAGTGGCCCCGGAACTTGAGGAAGTCATCTGGCTCAAGCCCTGCAATTCGCCGAATTGACGTTCCAGCGGCGCCGTTACCGTCGTCGCCACCACAGTCGGGCTTGCTCCTGGATAGAACGTCAGCACCTGAATGGTCGGATAGTCGACTTCCGGCAATGCGGAAACAGGCAGTTGTGTATAGCCGACGAGACCGACCAGGAGGATTGCAGCCATCAGCAAAGAGGTCGCAACTGGCCGCAAGATAAACGGACGAGACGGATTCACGGGGCGCCGCTCCCGCTCGTGTTGGCCGAGACAGGCTTGCTCGAAATAACGACCTTAGAGTTGTCCTGCAACTTATCGAAGCTGCTGTTGGCGACAACGTCTCCCGGGTTGATGCCATCAACCTGCGTTATACCGCCGTCTGTAACTCCCGGTGTTATGCTGCACATATGGGCGATATTGTTTTGAATCACATATACAAACGACGCTTGGCCATTTTGCTGAATGGCCGATGCCGGAATCAGCGTCACTCCCTGCAACGTATTCACCAGCAGGCGCGTGTTCACAAACTGGTTCGGGAAGAGCGCATCATTCTTGTTGGCGAAGAGTGCTCGCCCTTTGACTGTTCCAGTTGTAGTGTCGATCTGGTTGTCGAGCGTCAACAGATTCCCGCTTGCAATCTTCGTCTGCGCAGTGCGATCAAATGCATCGACGGTGAGTTTAGCCTTCTTGCGTAGGCCAGCTTCAACCGGGCCCAGGCTGTCTTCCGGTATTGTGAAAATTACGGTGATGGGTTCCAACTGCGTAATGACTGCCAGGGTTATGGTTCCCGCTGATTGCACCACGTTGCCCGGGTCCACTAGCCGTAAACCCACGCGGCCGGCGATCGGGGCGGTGATGTGGCAGAAGTCGACCTCAACCTGGTCGTATTGCACTGTTCCTAGGTCGTTCTTTACTGTGCCCTCGTCCTGCAGTACAAGCTTTTCCTGGTCATCCAAGACTTGCTTTGCAATGGCGTTGCGTGCCCACGCGGCGCGGTAACGCTCAAGGTCCATCTGCGCTTGGGCGAGCAGATTCTCGTCTCGCTCCAGCGCCCCTTGCGCTTGCAAAAGCATTGCGAGGTACGGGCGCGAATCGATGTCAACCAGTGGATCGCCCTTACTGACCCGCTGACCCTCCTGATAGTGCACAGCAACCACCAGGCCATTCACCTGGCTGGTAATCGAATCGGTATAGACCGGGGTGACTGTGCCGATTGCGTCAAGGTAGACGCCGATGTTGCCCTTCTGAGCCGTCGCACTCGTAACGGTGATCCCCGTCGCGCCAGCGCGTGCCAAGGCCGCCGTTTTCTCGGCCGCCTCGTGGTGGCGCAAGATCAACATGAACACAAGCACAAGAACCAGTAGCAACACACTCGAGACGACGATCCACACAACCTTATGATGTCGGGGATGTGCCGGAACAAGAGGCGGGAGTTGATTGTCAGGGCTGATGGCTGAATGCTCGTTTATTTCAGCGGCCAATCGGAGTCTCCTTTTTCAGCTCCGAATTCCTCTCATTGGGCTGCTCGTGAGGACGCAGATGTCGATCCAGTAGGGAATAGTGTCGATGAGCGGAATAATCAAAAACAATCTCGATCCCTGAAGAGAGCAGAACTTACCTGGCCGCAAGACAACCGCCGTCCTCCATTGATCCGCAACCTGAATTGCGGAAGAAAAAACGTAGGCAAGGACAGCAGCGCTGCCCAGAATCCATGAGCCTTCGAACTCAACTGAAACTCTATGCATGGTGTATGTCAGTGCTGCGCCAATGCCTAGAATTACGACGAATCTTAATACTAGATTGGGTTTCCTCGCAATTGCACTCTGGGTCATTTCAGCGTTTCAGCTGGTTTCGGCGCGCCGATGCTATCTCCTCGACGATGCTGCTTGCTCCTGGACGATCGGCTCGCTGGCTCCAGTGACAACCGGCGGGCTGCCTGCGGCTTCGATCCCACCTATTTCATGGACACAAGTAGCGTCCTCTGCGGACAACCTTAGCCTCGTCTCCACTCGAACGCTCTTCGCAGGGGCCGCTTTTGGCATCACTAATCGAGTGTGTCATCGTTGAATGTCGCCTTGGTCTTCGATGAGCAGCCCCTAGCCTCTTCAACTGTGACGAACAAGGTCCGAAAACAGCCTGCAAAGCGTTTTCGTAATACCCGCTCAAATCCCGTGCGTCACAGTGAGATAGAAGCAATTTAGAGATCGGTCGCCTGGAGTTCAGGATCCAGCTTTGGCTTCCTGGGCATATGCTCCAATTTCGTGCAGCAGCGGTCGCGCCGATGCAGGAACAGCAACTTTGCCGCTAAGAATTTGGTGGCGGTCTACATCATCGCCATACATGGCCTTGTCTCCACTTTTGTCGGCTTGCACCACGGCGCCGTCCAGGCTCACCCCGGCAAAAACGCCTTTGGCACGCGAATAAGACAGAATCTCCGCATTCAGTTTAACATCGGTGCCAGCGGCGGCGGTCCGGCCCACCGGCCCGGCTGCTATAGAGGCGTCGGCTCCTAGCTTGAATTTGTCGCTGAGCAGGCTTTGCAAGGCGTGATCATTCATAAAGAGCATCACGATGTCGGTCGAAGAGCCCCCGATCTGATAACCCACGCTCCCGCCGTCAATAGCCACAAACATAGGGGCGCTCCAGCCATGCCCGGTGCGACAGGTTGCCAGTCCCCTGCCGTAGTTGCCGCCGAATATAAAGGCGAACTTCACGTCCCCCGGAATGATGGCGATACATTTCGCCGATTTCAGTAGATCCTGAGGAATGCCCTGATCCGGAGTGTTCATGATCTCCTTGAACACCTGGGCAGCTTTGTCGGTGCGCTTAATATCATCCTCGCGGTCCGAGGCGACAGCAGTTAGAGTTACAAGCAGACCTAGCATCGTGACGATCAGAAGACGTTTCAACATTGTTTATCTCCCCCCAAGTGTGAATTCACTGACGGAAACGCGCTGCCAATTCGTTGATTCCAGAACTCGACTCAGTTCGCCAAGGTGTAAATCATCAGCGCTGATCAATGGGGCGGCCGTGGCCGAACTGGACTTTTGGTTCTTAACCTATGGCTCGTTCAGCTACTGCTGAAAACATTTCTGATTCTGATTAGGACGTTTTGCCGTTGCAGCCGGCGTGTCCGCACGAGCAATCGATGTCCGGCGTCTTTTCCATAGCCTCGCACTGGGTGCTGCAGTACTTGCCCAACGTTGTCACGCAGGAACAAACGGGGTGTGCGCACTTTTCAGTTTTCGCGGTCGCCATTTCTTTTCTCCTAGCCTCACATCAACAGCGGGTGATCTAAGGCCCTATCTTAGACACTGGGGAAAAGCGCTTCTGTACAATAAGGAACACATTTCACTTTGGGCCACAGAGTGGCAACCGTAGATGGCAATCCGATAGCTTGCGTGACAAGTGCTGCCGCTTCTCTGCGAACGACTATGGCGGGATTCCGTGGGCTCAAGAGAGTCTTGCAGCGCGGCCTCGGAGTGTGTTGGCTAGGTGCCGCGGGCGACGATGCCAAGGCGTCGCCACACCTTTGCAAGTTCTCTCCTTGAGTCAGTCCGAAGTAAGCAATGCAGATTTAAAGCAGATTTTTAATTACGCGCTAAGAAGAGTGGCATGGATTCTCAATGCATGCTGTCCGATACGGAACAGTTTCATTGTCAGCGCGCTGCCATAGTTCACGTTGGGACTGACCTTGATGCATGAGCAGGATGGCGAGTGCCCGAGGAGATTATGAAATGTCCATACAAAACTCAGTTGTCGCTGTGTATCGCACGCATTCGGAAGCGGACCAAGCGGTGAAGGAACTTCAGCGCGGCGGGGTCGACATGCACAAATTGTCGATCGTTGGGAAGGGATACCACACGGATGAGCACGCGGTAGGCTACTACAACACTGGCGACCGCATGAAGTATTGGGGCAAAGTTGGTGCGTTTTGGGGAGGCTTCTGGGGACTCTTGTTCGGATCTGCTTTTTTCATGATTCCGGGTCTCGGCCCAATCTTAGCGGCAGGACCGGTAGTTGCATGGATCGTGGGAGCGCTAGAGAGTGCGGTGGTGGTAGGAGGGGTGAGCGCACTCGGAGCAGGCCTCTACAGCATGGGAATTCCTAAGGACAGCATTGTGAAGTACGAAGCAGCACTCAAGACAGATCAGTTCCTACTGATCGCCCACGGAACGGCTGCAGAGGTGGCGAAGGCGAAGGACATCATCGAGACTACGCATCCCGCCGAATGCTCGCTGCACTCAGGCGAAGCGGTAGCAGCGGCAGCAGTTTAGCTTCCTGCGAGTTGTATGGGCAAGGCTGTCCGGGTGGGCCTTGCCCATTGGTGTGTGCTTTCGCCGAATTCTAGCGGCGGCTTCATAATCGTCGGAGACCCGCCGGTTTCTCCAAATCGCGCATCCTCAGTTGTTAAGCAATCCTGAGGCGATTGAATACGGCGACTTTGACAACGTCTACCACGAGCGCGAAGACGGCTGCCCCCGCAAGCGCTCCTCCCATCGCGAGCAGCGGCAGAGGCGCCATCGCGATCCCGAGACCCGCCATCGTCGAGGCGATCAAGAGATCGGCTACCGACGAAAGCACCAGCCAGAAGCTTGGGCGAGTGGACCACAAGCGCTGACGAGTTCGATTCGTGTAGGTCGTTGCCTGATTGCCATATACGATGAGCACGAATGCGAGAGTTTGAAGGGTCGGCATCCCCAGACCCAGGCGAAATTTGCCGATGGCCAATACGGCGGTGCAGAACACCAACTCGGAGATACCCATAAAAACGCCCGCGATCGTCAAGTTGCCGACTCGCCATGCACTTGGCATCGGGGACGGCCGCACGTTGTCCGTCGTCAACGAGATGCCGAGGAAGTCGCCGGTGATCATGATAATGACCATCAACATCGGGGTGAGGATCGCGTGTCCGGTTACGATCAAACCCACCGCCAGGAAGAGCACCTGCACGATCTTCTTTGTAACGGAATTCAAGGTGTAGGTCAGGATGCGCTGAAACGTCACCCGGCCTTCTTTGACCGCGGCCACAACACCCTCAAGGCCCGGGTTTGGTCAGTACGATTCCGGCCGCCGACTTGGCTACGTCCGTCGCAGTCGAAACGGCAATTCCCATCTGCGCCTGGCGCAGCGCTGGCGCGTCATTGGCGCCATCACCGCACATGCCGACCGTGTGGCCGCTCTTCTGGAACGCCTGGACGAGGTGATACTTGTCCTCCGGAAGGACTCCGGCAAAGACCGCGAAGCTTTCCGGACGCACGCTCTCCGGGATTGGCCCGGGCGGACAGATCGCTCCATCGAGTCCCACAGCTCGCGCGATGATGGCCGCCGTCGCCGGCGCATCACCGGTCACCATCACGGTGCGCACGCCCAAAGTGCGCAGCTCCTTGACAAAGTCGGCCGCGTCCGTGCGAGGTTGATCGCTCAGCGCGATGAGTCCGGCAAGCCGCATCGTCGCCGGCGTGCCTACAGCAACGGCCAGAACCCGGAAGCCCTTCTCTTCGAGTTCTTGCGCCGTTGCGGCTGCGGTTGGCGCTGCTTCGGTCAGCTTCATAACCGCCGCAAAAGCCCCCTTCACGGCACGCAGCGTGCCGCCCTTCTCGTCCACCGCCGTAGCCTCGGACATTTTTGTCGCTGAATCGAACGGAACGAAATGGATCAATTTTGGCGGATTGCCGGTTCTTTTCTTGGCGGCGGCAAAACGGATGGCTGTGTCCACGGGGTCCTGTCCGCCATCGGAACTGGCTAGAGCCGCCATAGCCAGCACGTGCGCTTCATCGAAGCCGGGCTCGGGACGGATGGCAGTTACCGCCAGTTCGTTGAGAGTTAATGTCCCCGTTTTGTCCGAGCAAAGAACGTCCAGCGTTGCCGCCTCGTCCACAGCGGACAATCGCGTTGGAAGCACACCCAAGCGTGCCAGGGCCTTTGCGCCCAGCGCCGCCGCGAGCGTAAACGTGGCGGGCAGCGCTACAGGAATGGACGCCAGAACAGCCGTCAGAACGAGCGGGATAATCTCGCCAATCGACATTTTACGGGCATGGGCGTACGCCACCAGCAAGACGATGATTGCGCCATTGAAGATGGCCAGATTCCGCACCACGCGCACCACGGTTTTTTGCTGGGTACTCTCGACATGCGGGGTGCGGACAAGTTCCGCGGTATGTCCAAACTTCGTGCGTGCCCCGGTTGCGGTGACGATCGCCGTGGCTTCTCCACGCCGCACTAGCGCCCCCGCATACGTTTGCAGGCCCGGCCCAGCTTCGATCGGGACGGATTTGCCGGTGAGCATGGACTGATCGAGCAGGATCGACCCCTCGACCAATTTTACGTCGGCTGCAACCACGCCACCGACCGATAGCTTCACCGTGTCGCCCGGCACCAATTCCGTAGCGGGCAAATTCTTCCAGGCGCCGTCGCGCCGCACCGAAGCGGTGAGCGCGAGCCGCGATTTCAGCGCGGCAAGAGTAGCCTGTGCGCGTCCCTCCTGAAAAAACCCGAGAGCCGCGTTGAATACCAGGAGCCCGGCGATAACCGCAGCTTCGACATACTCGTGGAGCACTGCCTGGAGGATGATTGCGGCTTCCAGCATCCATGGAACGGGCGCCCAAAATTTGGACAGCGCCATGCGCAATGGCCGTGTCGCGGTATCCGGCATTGCATTTGGGCCGAACTTCGCAAGCCCGGCTCGGGCTTCGTCGCTGGTGAGACCGCGCGACGGGCTATCTCCGCCGCTCTCTTGTGCTGTTTTCGCTAGAACAGTCGGGCTGGCAGTGCCGCGAGGCATCGTTTCACCAGGACTTCCGAATCGGGACACCTACACGGATATAGCACTTTAGTGAGTCGGAAGAAACCTTACTGTCCACTTGGGAACACTGTGTCATCGCGGTCAGAGATTCGCCAGGGCAGACACGCAACTGATTTTGTTAACGAGCAAAGAAAATTTAGCGCACACTACGCACCCATCCAAAATCAATCCCCGACCGACTTGCCACAAGCGTAATTCTGAATTTCCGTTCAATAATCGAGACGCTGCTATTTCTAAACACGATTCGTTCGAACGGAAATTTGAATTGGCTTGTTGTCCGCGTGGCCGCTAAACTTCACGCATGGTCCGGCATGCTGAATCCAGCTTTCACGCCGTTGCACTTGAGCCGTTCGCGCGGCCTCGACCGCGCGCCATCCTTAAGCTGGAGCCGCGAACCTCGCTCCGGAGTCCTTCGAAGAAACATTCGCTGATCACCTGCGCCTACCTGCTTGCATATCTGGGTTTCTACCTCGCCGTTGGATTTGCGGGCATTGCAGGCATCGGCTGGCTCTGGATGTCCATGCTCGGCAAGTGATGTCCAGGCCAGGAACTCTTCCCCTCTCGGACAAACGGAAGTTTTTGGCCCGTCGTGAAATCTATCCGTTCGCGGTTGTCTGTTCGGCGACCTTCACGGGAGGCCGACGATCAACGCCATCTTGGCGTTGGTAGCGATACCGGGATTGGGCAGCGACAAACTCGAAAAAGCAGCAGCACTGAGGAACTCCTTGCCTTTTCTTCCACTTGCGTGTTGGAGACTTTAGTATGCTTTCGCCTACTTTCGTCTCTAGTCGCACAGAAGTATGCCAAGAACGGTAACAACACTGGTAACGGCTACAAGAAAGGCGAATGAGCAGCACTCTGAACCAGAGCAAAAAGAGGTTGTACATGAGCCACGGTTATAGCAGACTCCTCTCGGAACCAGAGCTATAGGTCGCTGTTTCTTCAGCCTGCCAGCATTTTGGCGAATGACAGGGGCGGACGGCGGTTACATCATCTCGACCAGAGCCGCGATGTACGATGCCAAACTGGAGAATTTGCACGCGCGTCGAGACTGAAAAAAATACGGCATGTGACGGAACCATGCGATCCGATGCTGCGCAAAGCTCTGTTCGTGGCCCGAAATCGGATGTGCTCCTTCTCCATCGATGAGGAACTCCGAGTTATGACGGTAGCCCATGGTCATGCGGCGGTCGGCAGTCTTCCCGGGAACCAGACGACTCGACCCACCCTTTCGTCACGGCAGGATGCGGACTACGTCGCTGGTACTTGCAATGTCATACGGCAAATGCCACGGGCGTGATGGCACAGGTTTATTCCATAGACGGAATTGTCCCGGTCATCGATCCCGCAGCTTTTGTGCACCCCACCGCAGTGCTCATTGGCGATGTCATCGTTGGGTCGCGCTGTTATGTGGGACCGTGCGCCTGTCTGCGTGGAGATTTCGGACGCCTCATCATGGAAGCGGGAAGCAATCTCCAGGACACCTGCGTAATGCATAGTTTTCCCGGTGCCGACACGGTCATCGAAATCGACGGTCATATCGGCCACGGTGCCGTCCTTCACGGCTGCCGCATCGGCAGGAACTGCTTGGTAGGCATGAACGCCGTCGTCGCTGACGGAGTGATCGTGGGTGAGTCCAGCTTTATCGCGGCAGCCACCTATGTGAAAGCAGACACCATAATCCCGCCGCGCAGCCTCGTGGTTGGCGTGCCTGCGAAGGTGGTACGTGAGCTGAGCGACCAGGAAATCGCGTGGAAGAAGGAGGCGACGGCTGTCTACCAAGCCCTAGCGCAGCGGAGTATCGAGAGTCTGAGGGCAACCGAAGCTCGCACGACGGTTGAGTCAGATCGCAAGCGAATTGCCAAGCTGCCCATAGACCCTCTCTACAAGCTTAAAGAGGGATTCAAGAGCTGACCCTGAAAAAGAAGCCTCTTGAACCGCTTCCCACGTGCGTGCGTCACATCCGGTTGTGACTGTCGTCACTGCTTCCTGTAACCGAATTCCTTATCTTATTACCTCTCAGAATTGAGACGGAAGGAGGTCCACGGTGACGAGTGTGCGAGGAGCATGTGGATTCCAACTCACGACCCCGAACATTCCTGTGGAGCCTTGCGAGCTCCCGGCGTTGGACCCTGGCCCCGATGACGTAGTTGTACAAGTTGCAGGCTGCGGCATCTGCCACACGGACATTGGCTTCGCTTTCGGCGGTGTTCCGACGCGTCATGCGCTTCCACTCATTCTCGGACATGAAATCTCCGGTCGGATCGTCGCTGTGGGCGAGAACGCGGGTGCCTGGCTCGGGCGATCCGTGATCGTCCCAGCCGTGATTCCGTGCGGATCATGTCCGGCCTGCCGGGCAGGGCGAGCGACGATCTGCCGCCAGCAGTTCATGCCGGGAAATGACGGCAATGGTGGCTTTGCCACGCACGTATTGGTACCTTCTCGCGGCCTCTGTGCCGTTCCCGAAGCTCTCCCATCCGGTGTCACGCTCGAGATGCTCTCCGTCGTCGCGGATGCGGTGACCACGCCCTATGAGGCGATTCGAAGGGCCGAGCTCGGGGCGGAAGACGTGGCTGTAATCGTGGGCGCCGGCGGCGTTGGCGGATTCGGAGTGCAGATTGCGGCCGCGCTGGGCGCCGCAGTCGTTGCAATCGACATTGACCGTGAGCGGCTCGATCTGGCCGCGCGGTCCGGCGCCGGGCTTGTGCTCGATGCTAGCTCGACGGACTTGAAGGGCTTGAAGGCGGCCGTACGCACCTTCGTTAAGGAATCCGGGCGCAAAGGCATTGGCTTGAAACTTTTCGAAATGAGCGGCACGCCGGCCGGCCAGGCCACGGCCTTCGGGCTGCTGGACCATGGAGCGTACTTGGCCGTCGTCGGTTTCACGCCGAAACCCATCGAGCTTCGGCTATCGAATTTGATGGCCTTCGATGCAACGGCACGGGGCAACTGGGGCTGCCCACCGGACCAATATCCCCCCGCGCTGCAGATGGTCCTTGCAGGCAAAATTGCCCTCGCTCCGCATATTGAACTGCATGCGCTGGAAGAAGCCCCGGCGATTCTCGAGGCAGTTGCAAAACATTCAGTGCACCGCCGGGCGATCCTGCAGCCAAGCCAGAACAAGGGAAGACAATAACGGGAGGCAGTACGGTGAAAAATCACAACCTCGTTGAGAACTTTTCTCCGCGGGAGATACAAGTGGAACGAAGACCCGTGCGCGACCGGCTCGGAAAAGCTGTCGAGGGTCTCCACAACCTCTGGATCACACTCAACAACCCGACCGAGCTCAATAGCTACACCACTTCCATGGCAAAAGAAGTAATTCTGGCGCTGCGGGAAGCGAGCAACGACCGCGCAGCAGTGGCCGTGGTTCTGACGGGGGCTGGCACACGTGCCTTCTGCACCGGTGGAAACACGCGCGAATATGCGGAGTACTACGCTGGTGCACCGGCTGAATACCGTCAGTACATGCGCATTTTCAACGACATGGTCTCGACCATTCTGCAATGCGATAAACCCGTGATTTGCCGGGTGAACGGCATACGCGTGGGGGGCGGCCAGGAAATCGGGATGGCGTGTGATTTCTCGATCTCGAGCGATCTGGCTCTTTTCAGCCAGGCCGGGCCGAAGCACGGTTCCGCTCCGGACGGCGGCACGACAGATTTTCTCCCCGTCTATGTGGGCATCGAGCGGGCCATGTACAGCGGAACCCTCTGCGAGACGTGGAGCGCTCATCGCTTCTACTGGTTGGGTGGGCTAACGCAGATCGTTCCTGCCTTGAAAGTCGACGGCCGGTGGACACCAAATCCCCTGGTCGTGACCGACCGAGTCTTGGACGAATACGGACGCCTGGTGCTCGGCGAGTGGAAGACGGGGCAGGCTCGCGAAGAGGGCAAGTCGGTCCTGGCCAAAGGCAGCCCCGACCTTTCTTTACTCGACGAGGCGGTCGAAGAGATGTGCACGAAACTCCTCTATACGATGCCCGACTGTCTGATCAAGACGATTGAGAGTCTACGCAAGCACAAACTCGTGCACTGGGACAAGAACCGCGAGAGTAATCGCGCCTGGCTCTCGCTGAACATGATGACGGAAGCCAACGCGGGCTTCCGCGCCTTTCATTATGGAACCAAGGATAAACGGGAAGCGGACTTCATCCGCCTCCGACAGCGACTCGCGGAAGGTGCGCGCTGGAACGAGGATCTGATCCGCGAGATTGCTCCGTGGGTGGTGCAGCCCGCGAAGACCATAAAGTAATTGTGGAAGCTGCCGCCGGCGATCCGGAGGCTCGCAAATGGCCGGATGGCCACGCTGACCGCTGCTTCGGGTGCCATTGCGCCCTCGATCATCGAGACGCAGATTCAGGAATCCATTCGAAAATTGCGAGGATTTGCCTTATGCCAGATGAGTATCGAACCATCCTTTGCTCGATCGAAAGCGGAGTAGCAAGGATTACTCTGAATTTGCCGCCTCTAAATATCATCGACATCCCGATGCTGGGAGAGATGCACAGCGCCCTCGCGCGAATTCGTTCGGAGAATGACGCGAAGGTTCTCGTCATCGACCATCAAGGAAAGGCCTTTTCGGCCGGGGTCTCGATCCGAGACCACACGCCGGACAAAGTATCGGAAATGATCGAGAAGTTTCATGGAGTTTTCCGCCTCCTCAATTCCCTTGCCTTACCTACTCTGGCGCTGGTCGACGGGATGGCTCTCGGCGGTGGCTGCGAACTGGCTACTTTCTGCGACATGGTCGTCGCTTCGGAGCGGGCCACTTTCGGTCAGCCAGAAATCAAGGTGGGAGTTTTTCCACCAGTGGCAGCAGTCGTTTTTCCTCATCTCGTCGGCCGGAACCGCGCGCTGGAGTTGCTCCTGACCGGAGATGTCATCGACGCTGCCGAAGCCAAGGCACTGGGCCTCATCAACAAGGTTTTCCCTACCCAGGAGTTTCGCCAGAAGGCTGACGAGTTCGTCGGCAAGCTCACGGCGTTGAGCGGTCCCGTACTGAAACTGACGAAGCGAGCCGTGGACCGGGGCCTATACGCGACCATGAGCGAGGGCATCACTTCCGTAGAGGAACTCTATCTCGGCGAACTGATGCAGACGGAAGATGCGCGCGAGGGTCTGAACGCCTATCTGGAAAAGCGCAAACCCGCCTGGAAGAACCAGTAGCGCTTCACACGGTGCGCGGCCTCACGGGAATTCGGATGACCTCGTCCAGCTTGCGCACACTCTCGACTGGGGATATTTCGTTCGCTGGCAGCTATTTGTGCCATTGAACGAAGTCACCGCGAGCAGGCACTCATTGAGGTCTGGCGGCAGGCCATCGTCGAGAACGCCGACGTAGTCGAGCTAGGCACAGAGCGCCTGTTCGGCGTACTCCCAAAAGAGGTTTGCGGCAAGTGGACTTCGTGTTCGACGGGAACGAGATTCGTGGGCTGGAGCAGAACCCGGAAACGAAATCACGGTGGGCGCGAATGGCACGGGCTGGCAAAAGAGTGATGCAGTTCTTGAACGAGGGCCGCCATCTGGCGAGTGTGGTTGACGGGAACGTGACTCTCTACGGCAGGCGAGCCGAAAAGGCCGATAGCTGTTGGGGCGTAACCCATCGTCAACTCTTCAAGAATGAGCAATCACCTGTCACCCAAGCAGCAAACAGCGGAATCCTTTGTGCGCTTGTGAGGCACTGGAGAACGTCACCCACGGCCTGCACCCCGAAGAGACGAATAAAAGTTTCGTAGTCCCGCCAACCAGTCCGCTGCTCACTGAATGAGTGGACGAGGACAATAGCCGCTTTTGCGTGATATTGCTCGCCCGTGATGATTGCCGAAGCAGCGCGATGGAGAAGCTGATAGCGAATATCGCCGCTAGGAAGCGCGGAAATGCAGAGCGTACGCAACAGGAAATCGAGGCGTTCGTGTTTGCCCTGAGATGCGTCGGCCCACCACTCATCGAGTGTAGGGCCAAAGGACTCGTTTACCTTGCCCTCGACCATGATGCAGACGGACCCGGCGGATGAGCGGGCAAGAACAAACACGTCGTTTTGTGAAGCCCGACTACCACCCGGTAGAGACACCTTGAACTCTGGCACCGCGATAAGCGGCTTTAAGTTGGCGAGCAAAGGTTCGGTTGTTTGCGTGAGTACCTTAGAAACCTCTGGTGGGAACCCATCCGAAGCTTCCCAGCAATACGCGACTGTGCGGGCGGAATAGCCCGACCGCCAGTGCTTCTCAGGGGTCAGCCAGCATTTTCTGCCAGTCGTCAGGCCCGGATGTCAAAAGGATGCGAGGCGCGATGTTGTGGGCCTCCCTACTTCTTTGGATACCCGACCGATTGCGCCAAGATGATTTTCTGGTTAGGCTGCAAATTCAAGGTCTTGGCCAGCGCGGGCTTATCGATGCTGCCCCGCACCACCGTAACAAGCCCCTCGGAGGCGCAGAAGAGATAAACATTCTGTGCGATGAATCCCACGTCGGCGGCGGTGAACATCTCGGCCTCGGAGGAAGCTGCGCGGCCGGTCTTGGAAAGGTCCGAGACGTAGACTAGGTTCACAGCCGCGTCCTTCACAAATGACTGCGTGCCGGTGGCCGGCCGGAAGTCGCCCGCCAATACAGGGTTCAGCGCGTCGTCCTTGGCATCGTAAATGTACATGCCTTCGGGAGTCGCCACGTAGATGCTCACTTCCTGCCAATTCATGGCGGAGGGCGCAGTGCGATGCCCATCCGGTCTGTTGATTCCGAATGCTGCCCAGAGCAAGTTGGAAAGCGTCTGCGGCGAGAGGGTGGCCGGGCCAAACTCGCGGGTCGATTTCCGGTCCTTGAGCACCTGCATCAGAGGGCGGCCTCCGTCGGTCTGCGGCGGCGGGAGTTTGACGGGCTTGCGGTCCTGCGCTGCCGAGTTGAGGGAGAAACCGATTGTCGCCAGCACAAGCCCCAAAAAGAACGATGCTTTGCGTTTCATGGGACACACCTCTTCCACAAGCCGACGCAGTCTTCGGCTATTTGATTCGATTGCAGCCTGTCATGCGCTGAGCCATTCCGAGCAGAAGCAGTCGCTCGCGGTCATTCATTCGAGAGAACGCCTTGGCAAACCTACGTAGTTCCGACCATTCCTTGCCGCTTGTTCCCCACAGCGGCTCCGCTTTCTCGGCGGGAGGCAGTTTGAGCCTCTTCGGTGGTTGCTCACCCTCACAAAAAAGCTTGTAGAGCGGAACGCCCAGCGCCCTTGCGTACTTCTCAAGCGTCTCGATTGAGGGGACGGTGTGGCCGTTCTCGACCCGTGATGTATAGCAGCGAATCAGGCCAGTGCGCTGCTCGATGTCCCCTTGGCTGAGGTTCTTCGATTCGCGGATTAATCGGAGTCTTTGCCCTATGAGCATGGGCGAGAGCGTACACCATGGCGTAGTGCCGTCTCAATTCCTTCTTAAGCCTTGTGCTGCTTCACTTTGGCGGGTACTAGTTTTTCGCTTTGGCCCGGTGGCGATTGCCCGACTCCAGATTCTCGTGCAAATCAGGGCCGGCACCATGCGCTGGCACGACGATGAGCCTACCGATTAACTCCATTCATCGGTCGAAACCGAAAGTCAAAGGAGGAATTCCTGAATAAGGAAGGCAGCCATCTACGCGAGGTCTCGACGACTGACCAGCATTTGGAGGCGCAGCTTTATGACCTCCGAAAACTTGCGACACAAAGAGGCTTTGAAGTCAGCCGCGAGTACTGCAACCGGGGTCATTTCGACCAATTGGAGGTTGTTACGCGCATTCTGAATTAGCCGCAACGCTCTGCCATCATAGCGGAGTTCTAGACGTAACCCCGTCGGCTACATTTCCTGACTTGTCGTAACCGTGCGCTCTTCATACTGCACGCACTGCGCGCTTTCGCTCCGGCTGACACCATACTCTCACGCCTTTCGGTCTGAGCGGGAAGGAGGGCAACTGCATTCGAATTGGAGGGCGTCAGGTGCCCTGGATTTCAACGGTGGTCTAACGCGCTTGACCAAATCCACCGATCACATGAGAAGAGCATTCATCGACTTCTGTGCTCGATGGGATCTCGGTTGCCCCGGAAGCAGGGCCGTTCTCCTCGGAGAGCGCTGCCGCTCTCTCCAATCTATGACCTGATACTGGCTCAGGAAGAGGGTCAATGGGAAGAAGCGGACAACTTCTCGGCCCAATTGCACTTGCCCGACGGTTTTGCGGCAGACACCCAGTGGAGTGTCATGCAATGGGCCAAACCAAATGATCAGCGAGGCTTAGAGGATCGCGATCTTCTCCCGGCAATCGGCTGCGCGCGATTTCCTTCAGTCAAGAGCCTGAAACGCAGCGTGCGTGAGCTATCCCGCTAATTCAAGATTTCGCCTTACCGGCCGATAAGAGTATCGGAAGGTGCCGACGTAATTCTCCGAACCGTACGGCCACACCGAGACTCAATTGCGTGCTTCGGCGGACGCGATACTGATAGGCGAGCCGATTCGACATGATCGGCGCAGTTGGCCCAAGGACCTTGTGACTATGCGGAATGGGATGTCCACGCCAGATGACGATCGCCCTCGACTGAGCACCAATCAGAAGGCGCTCAAAATCAATCTGGACCCTGCACGCTATGGCACCTTTGCCGAAATCGGCGCCGGGCAAGAGGTCGCCCGCTGGTTCTTCAAGGTCGGCGGCGCGGCTGGCTCCATTTCCAAATCCATATCCGCCTATGACATGGCGGTGAGTGACGCCATCTATGGACGCTGCCAGCGCTACGTTTCGCGCGAACGCCTGCAAAACATGCTCGACTACGAGCACAACTTAAACCTCGAGCGGTTGAAAATCTCACGTGGAGACCGCACCGCCTTCTTCGCATTCGCCGACACCGTGGCGGCCATCAACTATGAGGGAACCAACGAGTGTCACGGTTGGATGGGAGTGAAGTTTCAAGCCCACCTTCGGGACCATGACAGCCAAGTCGTAATTCACGTCCGCATGCTCGATCGCGAAAACAGCCTTCAGCAGGAGGTCTTGGGGATTGTCGGCGTAAATCTGCTTTATGGCGCGTTTTTCTTGCATCACAAACCGGAAGTGATGCTCGAATCACTGCTCGATAACCTGACCACAGACCGAATCGAGATCGACATGGTGGAGTTCTCCGGCATCGAGTTCCGCCATGTCGACAATCGCGTGATGAGCCTTAAATTAGTGCAGCTTGGCCTCAGCGGTGCCGCGATGTTTGGTCCATCCGGGCAAGTGCTTCAACCCTCCGAGGTGCTCCGCAAGCGCCCGATCCTCGTCCAGAGGGGCAGTTTTCGCCCAGTCATGAAGGTCGACATCGACATGATGCAGAGCGCCCATGAGCGCTTTGCTGCTGAGCCGGAGGTACAAGCCGATCGCATCGTCGAACTGATGGAGATCACGATGCGAAATCTGCTGGTGACGGGCGAAATCGACTTGACCGACTTCTTGGCACGCGCCGAAGTGTTGGCGGCTGCCGGCAAGACGGTCCTGATCTCAGATTATTTCGAATACCACCGCCTGGCGGCCTACCTCACGCGCTGGTATAGCGAACCCATTGCCGTAACGATGGGCGCCGCTAGTCTCCAGGACATATTCAAGGAGCAATACTACGCAGAGCTCGAGGGAGGCATTTTGGAAGCTTTCGGGAAACTTTTCACGAAAGACTTGCGGATCTATGTCTATCCCCTGCTCGACCCAGCCACCGGCATGCTCAACACCGTCGAGAACGTCTCCATACCGAGTGACCTGCACAATCTTTACCGGCATTTGGTGGAGCGCGGCAGGATCAAGCCGTTGGACAATTTCGACGAAAGTGTGCTGCACATTTTTTCGCGCGATGTCTTGAAACGAATCAAAGATAACGACACTTCCTGGGAATCGATGGTTCCTTCAGAAATTGCCGAGGTGATCAAACGCCGGAGATTCTTCGGCTACCGCGAAGCCGAAACACTCGAAGGGACTCTTTCACGATAAGGCGACACATTCGTCCGTTGCAGCCCGTCCTGCCTGTTGCGTATACGCATACGACAACTCTAAGAACATCGCAATGTGTGATAGCTCTCGCCCTCAGTAGTATTCGAATTGCGCTAAGCTAACATGCGACGAGCTATCAAAACTCGGGGAACCAAGGAGCGTCGGGCAGTCCGGCGCTATGGTCTGGCGCTTCCCGTGAAAGTTGACGCTCCAACACACCAAGTGTGGGACGGAGTAACAAAAGACGTCTCGACAAGCGGTCTCTACCTGATCCTGAACACAGATGAAATTCTACCGCTTGGAACCCTGCTGGATTTCGAGATGACATTGCCGAGCGAAGTCACGGGTGAATATCGAGTCCGCGTGAGTGGGCGGGCAAGGGCTGTTCGTGTTGAGAGATATATCGACGACGAATTCTATTGTCTTGGGGTCGCTTCGACGATCGAGAACTACGACTTCATTCGTGTGGAAAAGCCCACCTTCGAACACCAGACAGAGGCAAACTCTCGAGCGGTTTGAGCCTCATAACCCTCGTTTGGCCCGGAGATTCTCCTGCCGGACTGGTGTACATATGGAAACGTCCAATACACGTACTATTGTCCGAGCATTAACGACGCTTAGAATATTGGTGGAAGCTACGACGAACGAGCGGGCAATTTTCAGAGTAGCAGACGAGGATAAAGATGGAAATCCCAGCACGCCGCTGTCCACGTGTGAAACTGCGTCATCTCGACTATATCGACCTACAATCGGGCAACAGCGGGGTCGTGGTGGACGTGTCGGCTGATGGTTTGGGTTTCCAGACGGTCGATCCGCTAGGGCCCGTCGAGTCAGTTCGTTTCCGACTTTGGGTCAAGTCGATTGACAAGGTCGAAGCAATCGGAAGGCTCGTGTGGATCGACGAAACCGGCAAGAGAGGTGGCTTGCAGTTTGTTCATCTTCCCGAAGAGGTGCGCGAGCAGATCCGGGCATGGTTAGAAGAATCATATCTGAGCGAAGACGGTGCCCAAGCCTCTCTGGCTCTTGGCGCGGATAACGCGGCCCCGAGTTTGCCAGATGGAGGCTCGACAGACCTTTCCGACGATGCGGGCAGTTCGGCGTCGGAAGCAGAGACTGTCGGAGGCCACATTCTCGATGAATCCGCGGATGTGGGTCCGGGAATTGCCTCGAGACCGAGGTTCCAGTCCGTGCCAACAGCGGGAGGGGAACACGGTCTCAGAGGTCTTGCACTGACGGCGGGCCTCGTCTTCATGGCTTTGATCGGGAGCTTTTCTTACACCTATCGTGGACACGTGGGCCATTTGCTCATTACGTTGGGCGAGAAGATGTCCGGGGATAATCAGGAGCAGTCAGTTGCGCCCACGGCAGCCGCGCTATCGAGCGGCGACACTGATTTCGCGCTGAATGATGAAAAGGCAGCCAGTGACTCGGCAGCGCGTCCGACTCCCGGAGCAACCGACAGCACCACGCTCGAAGCCAGCTTCTCAGCCAAAAATCCGAAGGGAGGAAGCCCCGATGCAAGCGTTGCTTCCCCGGATTCAGGGGCTAAGGCCGACATGCGTGGCGATGCGTTTACCGCACAGGACGATGGTGACGCTCAACTGGCGCTTGCCCGTGGCTACTTGCAAAGCGGTAATGACCCGGAACAGACTGCCAAGGCGGTCCAGCTCCTATGGTCGGCAGTAGAGAAGCGGAACGTCGGCGCGGAAACGATGCTAGCAGATGTCTACCTTCGCGGTGAAGGTGTGCCGAAAAGTTGTGAGCAGGCGCGCATCCTGCTGACAGCTGCGTCGAAATCCGACTCAAGTGCAAAACAGAAATTGCTGGAATTGGGAAGCTTTGATTGCCAGCCAGAAGAAGACAAGCCTTAGCCCCGGATCTGCGCGCCAGCAACCCACTTAGCTGATCGAGGAACGAGTGGGCGAGACAAGTGCTTGGTCGCCCGGCTCAGCTGTTTTATCCCACACGACGACTCGATCACGCCCTTGGCGTTTGGCGCGATATAGAGCTAGGTCAGCCGCCCGGAGAACGTCAGTCATCGAAGCTCCATGGTCCGGGAATACAGCGACACCTATCGATAAGCTGGCCTTTCCCAAACTGACTCCCTCGGACCGTATGTCCAATCGTGTGACCTCTTCGCGCAGGCTTTCCGCCCGCTGACATGCGACCATCCGGCCTGCTGGCCCTGCAGGTCCTGCTGCAGCGTCAGGAAATCCTGCTTCGCCGCGGAAACGTTGCCGGCCTGCGCGTCGTGTGAGAGCTGGTTGAACGCCTGCGACGCGGAATTCGTGGTCTGCGAGGAGCTTGTGGCCGAAGTGGCATTCGCGAACAGGCTGTTCTTCTGCAGGGTCGCGATGTCAGACTGTGCCGCCGTCAGGTTCCCCGACTGCAAATCCTGTCCGAGCTGCTGAAACTCTTGCTGGAGCTGCTGCCTCTGTTGCAGTTGCTGGATGGGTGAATTGTTGTAACCCAGAAAACTGCTGAGTAATCCGGATACGGACATGCGTTTTTCTCCTTCCGTACGAAACGAACTCCGGGCTGGGTTATGGCAACCGTAGTGCCATTTGACTGTTCCGGTGGCCAGATCGTAAGTCACACTTTCCCCGTGCCTTACGCGCTGTCATCGGCAAAGGTCGCGCCGGAAATCCCCTCCAGCCAGGCAAGACGCGCCGTCGGCCACGGCAAATCCTGCCGCAAGTGCGAGCGCGGGCAGGCTTTTGTGGCTTGGGAATTCAGCCGACCTATCTGAGGGAAGTGGCAACAGTGACGGCAACAGTTGGTTGGTTTTAGCGATTCATGGGGTCATCTGCTGTTTGGTAGCGATACCGGGATTCGAACCCGGATTTTGGCCTTGAGAGGGCCACGTCCTAACCCTTAGACGATATCGCCTTGGCCGGCACTTTCCCGACGCTCTCCAGCATGGCCGCAAGAACCATCGGAAGACTACGGCGTGGAACGCTTTGCAATTTTCGCACGGTCAAATCTTCGGCGCAAGCTCATGCGCTTATCCACACTCTCGCCATGCTAGAATCCTGCCCTCATGGAACGCGCTGGAGAATTTCTCGGACAAGTGGTCCGTCGGATCGAACGGCCGGAAGCAACTTTCGCATGGCTCGCAAGTGCGTGGCCGGCGGTCGTCGGAGTAGCGCTCGCGGCGCACACTCGCCCGGTGAAATGCGAAGGTCACTGCCTCGAGCTGGCAACAGACGGTAAACCTTGGCAGAACCAGCTGGAGCGCATGCAGAGCGAACTCTGCGGCCGGATCAATCAGGCCTGGGGCGGCAACCTCGTGCGCAAAGTCAGGTTCGTTTCCGCGAAACCTGGCCCCAGCCGAATCCCGCACGAAGCCGACAACGAGCACACGCCGTTCATCCGCCGCCGTCGCGCCTAATAAAGCTGACCCTCGCGCGCGTCGCCGCAACCGCAGTCTCAGAGTCGAATCATTTTGCTGCCTGGCTCGCCAATCAGCTCGACCTCGGGCAACGTCCGCGGATCCAAAAGTCCACAGGGACTCGTGCTTGCATTGCGATTCGTTTCTACTAAGATAATTCCTATGAAAAACGTGACCGAGATTGAGCGCAGCGGGCGGTGGGCAGAATCCCTGGCTACCGGCTCCGTGTGCCGCGCCTTGCGCACTTCTACCCGTCACTGGCTGCCGAGTAAAAACCGCCGTAAGTTATTGCAAACAAAGGATGGGGGTGCCTCTTACCCGTCAATGAATCCGGGCCCTTTCGAGCGGCTCTGTTCCGTGGAATCGGGCCTCATATGAAGATCAGCCGCGAAGACGTGATCCGGGTTGCCGAACTCGCTCACCTGGGCTTATCGCCCGAGGAGATCGACACTTATCGCAACCAGCTCGATGGGATCCTCACCTATGTTGAAAAACTGAACGAACTCGACCTCGAAAAGATCGAGCCGATGGCGCAGGTGCTGCACTCGGGCAGCAGCGACAGTCACCCTGAGCTGCGAGAGGACACGCTGCGGCCTTGCGATGTCACCGAAGCCGTCCTCGCCCGCGCGCCCGACGCCGCAAGGCCGTTCTTCCGCGTCCCGAGGGTGATCGAAAAGTGAGCGCCCCAACTCCGTGGACGGTAGCGGGCGTGCGCGCCGCGCTTGAGGCGAAGAAAGTCTCCGCGCGGGAACTGGCTGCGGAGTTCTACGGCAGGATCGACCGCCGCAACCCCGAACTGAACGCCTTCCTCACGCTTTCGCCCGAGCGCGCGTACGCGCAGGCCGACCGCATTGACGCCGCTGTCGCCCGGGGCGAATCTCTTCCGCCGCTCGCGGGTGTGCCGGTTGCGATCAAGGATGTCATCAGCACGCGCGGCATCCGCACCACGTGCGCCTCGAAGATTCTTGAATCCTATGTCCCGCCGTACGACGCCACGGCCGTCGAACGCCTTGACCGGGCGGGCGCCGTCTTCCTCGGCAAGACGAACTGCGACGAATTCGCCATGGGCGGATCGAACGAGAATTCAGCCTATGGGCCTGTGCGGAATCCGGTCGCACCTGAACATGTTCCGGGGGGGTCGAGTGGTGGTTCGGCCGCCGCCGTTGCGGCGGGCCTCGCTGTCGCGGCCCTCGGGACGGACACCGGCGGCTCCATCCGGCAGCCAGGGGCGTTCTGCGGGATTCCGGGGTTTATGCCGACGTATGGCCGCATCTCCCGGTACGGGCTGGTCGCGTTCGCATCTTCGCTCGACAAGATCGGGCCTTTTGCCACGAACGTCGCTGATGTAGCCGCGGTAATGGCCGTGATCGCAGGCCACGACGGCAGCGATTCCACCTCAGCAGCAGTGCCCGTGCCGGATTACGCCGCAAACCTCGGCAAGCCGCTGGACTGGCTTCGCATCGGCGTGCCGGAAGACTACTTCGGCGAGGGGCTCGATCCTGAGGTGAAAGAAAGGGTCCAGGAGGGCATCGCGACGCTCGAGCGGCTCGGCTGCCGCAGGATTCCGCTCCAGATGCCGCACACCGATTACGCGATTGCGGCCTATTACATCATCGCGACGGCAGAAGCCAGCTCGAACCTCGCGCGATACGACGGCGTGCGCTACGGACTGCGAGAGCCGGGGGGAACGCTGGTCGAGATGTACCGCAAGACCCGGGAGCGCGGCTTCGGACCTGAGGTAAAACGCCGCATCATGCTCGGCACCTATGCCCTCTCGGCCGGTTATTACGACGCCTATTACCTGCGCGCACAGAAGGTCCGCGCTCTGATCGCGCGGGATTTCGCCGACGCGTTCCAGAAGGTTGACGCGATCGTAACGCCTACTTCGCCGGTGCCCGCTTTCCGGCTGGGCGAGAAGACGTCCGACCCGCTGCAGATGTATCTGGCCGACATCTATACCGTTACCGGATCGCTCGCGGGTGTTCCCGGCATCTCCGTGCCGTGCGGCAAGACGAAGGCCGGGCTTCCGGTCGGCATGCAGATCCTCGGGCCGCACTTCAGCGAGGGCCTCGTCCTGCAAATCGCCCACGCGTTCGAGAAGGCCGGCGGTTCAGCGATATGATCGGCGCGCATGGGAGGCAAAACGCCTTCTCCGCGCAATGCAAAACATTCCCTCAAATTGTAGAAAACTTCCAAGAATAGACTCTTTTTTTCATTCTACTCCCCCGAACGACGGAGCCAATCCGGCGAAATGCTTCCGCCTGTCTGCTCTTAAATCATAGAAGACAAACAGAATTCCAACCGCGAGTAGCTGGAAAGTTTGAGCCGAGTGGTACGGAACGACTATTGCAGAGAAATCATGCGGCATTTAGGCTTGCCTCAGCATCTGAGACATCGAGGGGGCGCGCAAATGGTGCGAATCAAGTCGAGCCAGAAGATCTTCACCGAGGAAGAGGCCACGAGCCTCACGGGAATCTGCCGCGAACACCTCCACAGCCTCGCCCAGAACAAGCATCTTGGAACGATCGCTTCCGCGGCCCAAGCGGCGGGCGCTGAGGCTCAAAAATTGCTGTTCACGAATTCGGACCTCCTGATCATGGCGGTCCTTCACCCGCGCTGCGAGCACTGATTTCGTTCCCCGCTCGCACTGTCATAGAACTGTCTCTGCTTAACTCCGTCGTCCGCCAAACTAGGTTGTGACACGCCTCTTACAGCGCTATTCTGGACGTCAGAACGACGCTGCGGGGGGTAACTCGCTTTGTCGGGCAATCGGCAAACAAAACGGATTCGGGCCGGCATGGCTCAGGTGCTGGTGCTACTGATCCTGACCGTGTTGCCGTTCTCAACCCTGGCGGCGCAGGATTCGACAACTTCCCATCAGAGCCAAACGAACTCTGCATCTGCGGCTCCAACCCTGCCGCGAGGAAAGAAGCTCGCGCTGAAGGACGGCGGCTTTCTGCTGGTGCGCGAATACCGCGTGGAGGGAGATCGCGTCAAGTACTACGACCTCGACAGCTCCCAATGGGAGCAGATGCCCGCCGATCTCGTCGATTGGGACGCAACCAAGAAACTGGAGGCGCAGGAGGCCGAGCGCGATGCCGCCATGCTTGCGAAAGTGCACAAGCAGGAGGCAGCGAGGCGCGCCGACCCAATCGACATCGACGCAAGCCTCGAGGCAGCCCCCGGGGTCTTCCTCCCGCCCGGCGAGGGTCTCTTCGCATTCGACGGTCATGCCGTCCTGCCGCTGACGCAGGCCGAGATTAGCTCGAGGCTCAGTAAGGGACACTTCGTCGAGCAGGTGCTGGTGCCGGTGCCGATCGTTCCCACACGCCACGACATCTCGATTCCCGGGGAACGGGCTAAGCTGTGTTTCCGAAACGGCGAACTCGAATTCTACATGCGCACGGCGGACGGCCGGACGCCGGAGATGCGACTCATCCGGGCAAAGGTCCACGGGGGCAAGCGCGACATCGAGCACGTGGACGAACTGTTCAAGGAACAGGCAGAATCGGCGGACACGGTCTCGATGCAGAGCTGGGACATTGCCAACGGCGTCCATCGGTTCACACTCAGCCAGCCGCTTGCGCCGGGCGAGTACGTTCTGGCAGAGGCCGTGCGCGATCAGGGAATCAGCCTCTACGTTTGGGATTTCGGGATCGACAGCAGCGCCACGCCGGCGGCGAAATCGAGGTAGCGAAGACGGGAATCTAGTTCGCCGGGGATGTTTGCGGCTGGAGAAGCTCCGCCACGAGATCGGCGAGCGCCGAAACGTGAAAAGGCTTTTGCAAGAGGCGGGCACCTTCCTCGCGGAACTTTCCAAAGGCATCCGGATCGAGCAGTTCGCCCGTCATGAAAACGAAGCGCGGTAACGGATCGATTCCGCGCTCGAGCAGTTGTTTGGAAAACTGCTTTCCGCTCAGGCCGGGGAGATTGAAATCGCAGACGATGACCTCGCAGGCATTCGACGCCAGATAGGACAGCGCCGCTTCCGAACTGTCGACCGCGTGGACCAGCATTCCCCGAGCTAAAAGACCTTCTTCCACGATTTCGCGGATCGCTTCCTCGTCGTCCACGATCAGGACGGTATGACCGCGCAGGATGCCGTTCGCGGGCACCGCGGTCTTCCCGGCAACGGCCGATGGCGCGGCAAGTGGAGAAGTCCCCGGTGCAAGGGGCAAGATCACATGGAATGTGGCCCCGGAACCCGGCGTGGACTCCACCTCGATCGTGCCGCCGTGTTCCTTTACGACGGCGAGGCAAATCGTGAGACCGAGGCCGCTGCTACCGCCCGGGCGGTTCGTGGTGAAGAACGGATCGAAAACCTTCGCTATGTTTTCCGGGAGGATGCCGATGCCATCGTCAGTAAAACTGATGCGGAGGCCTTCTTCCAGCCTGCAGAATGAGATTGTGAGATTCCCGCTGTCACGAGCGGCCGCGATAGCCTGCTCGGCATTCGCGATGAGGTTCGAGAACACTTGAATGAGCAGTTTCCGGTCGCCTTCAATGAACGCAGGCTCGTCCGGGGCTTCCATTCTTACGTGAATGTTCTTCTGGCTCAGCGCCGCTTGTTGCGCCTGCAAAGCCTGCTGGATAACCTCAACCAGGTTGAGCTTTGAATGTCCCAGAGCCGTGGGGCGAGAGAAGGCCAGAAGGTTATGTACGATGCTCGCCGCGCGCCGAGCCTGCTTCAAGATCAGGTCCGCGCGACGGCGGGTAGCATCGTCGGCGGCATTCTCGCGGATGAGATCGCTGACGCCAAGAATCGCCGTGAGCGGATTATTCAGCTCGTGCGCCGCGCCGGTCATCATCTCGCCCATGGCCGCAAACCTCTCCTTCCGGGCAAGCTGCTGCTCAATTAACAGTGATTCGGTGACATCGAGCCCTGACGAAACGATGCCGGTAATCGTCCCATTTTCGTCGAAAAGGGGACTCGCACTGATCCTCAGGGTCTTCCATGTGCCATCGACGTGCCGAGCACGAATTTCACACTGCGCGTGAGCTTCGCGGCCAGAAAGGATGCTCTGGCACATCTCTTTGAGCCTCGACTGGTCTTCCAATCCCATTCTCTGGCCGACATCCTTGCCAAGGTAGTCCTCCGGTGGGACGCCCAGAACGTCTTTTATACGGTCATTAACGAATGTAAACCGTCCTTCACGATCGAGCGCCACAATTAGATCGGGAAAGCATTCGATGAGGCGGCGCGTGAATTCCTGTTCCCGATGCAGCTTTCTTTCGATTTCGATGCGATCCGTAACGTCCACGATCGTGCCCTGGAATCTAAGCAAGCGGCCGGCATGATCGCGAATGGCGACCGCCGACGCGCGACCCTGCATGAGCGTTCCATCTTTGCGCCGGTAGGTGATCTCCCGGTTCTCGGCCGAGCCAGTTGCGGCAGTGTCGCGGACGAGCTGATCCCGCTGGGCAGAATCCGCATGGAGTTCGCGGATGTTGTGCTTTTTCAGGTCCTCCAGGCTGTCGAATCCCCACATCCGAATCAGCGCCGGATTCGCGTCGATGAGCTGTCCTTCCGGCGTGGAGAAGAAAACTCCCGTACCGAGGGATTCCACAAACTGCGTGAAACGCATTTCGGATTCCTGTTGCTCGGTAACGTCGCGCGCCCAGCCGATGATGTCCGTGACCCGGCCATTCTCCGCCACGGCCTGAAGCCAGCAATTGAAGTAGCGGAGATTTCGATCGTTCTTCAGGCGGACCGGAATGATTCCCGACCAAGTGCCGTTTTTCGCAAGTGCGGGGAGAGAGCGGCTGACTTCTTCGAAGGCGGGCGTCTCAACGAACTCGCTCAGAGAGTGCCCGATCAGATCGGGAAACGGGACACCGAGAATCTCTGAAAGGCGGCGGTTCGCGACCCGCACCTCACCCTCAATGGAAAGGGTGAAGACGGCCTGGTCGAGGTTGTCGATCAGCTCCCGGTAGTTGTGCTGCGAACGGGAGATAATCTCCACCAGCTTGTCAATTCGCGTTTCGGAGGACGACAACGAGCCGCCGTTCTCGATGCAGTCTCCTGTTGAGCTCGTGGACATAGCAGCGATCCGACTGGGATTCGACTTTCGTGGGGCTCCACACACAAAGGTGAAGCCCCTCCCTCTGGAGAATTTTAGCGACGTGCGACCCGAAACGGGAGAGTAAAGCTCGGACTTATGCCGAGTCGGGTAATGGGCCATCAGCTAAGAGGGTCGCGCCGGGCTGATGAAACTCATTTGAAGGGAAGGATTTTGCAAGGCGGACATCACGAGGCGATGCCCGCCTTGCAACGAGATTAGCTTTCGGCGACCGCGTCGGTATCCTTGCGCAGGAAATCGAGCGCCGCAGCCTCTTCGGGCGTGAGCTCGGGCTCCGCCATTTGCGGCTCCTCCTTGGGCAGTTCGGTGAGGAGTTGGATGTTGCGGTAGCGCTCGAGGCCCGTGCCCGCCGGGATCAGGCGGCCCATGATGACGTTTTCCTTCAAGCCGCGGAGATAATCGACCTTCCCGGAGATAGCTGCCTCCGTGAGGACGCGGGTGGTCTCCTGGAAGCTGGCGGCGGAGATGAAGGAATCGGTCGACAGCGACGCCTTGGTGATGCCGAGGAGGAGCGGACGGCCGGTGGCCGGGCGCCCGCCTTCGCGGATGACCCGGTCGTTCTCCTCGCGGAAGCGGAACTTGTCGATCTGCTCTTCGAGGAGGAAGGTCGTATCGCCCACATCTTCGACCTTGACCCAGCGCATCATCTGACGAACGATGGTCTCGATGTGCTTGTCGTTGATGTTGACGCCCTGCAGTCGGTAGACCTCCTGAATCGAGTTCACCAGGTAGGCCTGCGTATACTTTTCGCCGAGGACGGCGAGGATGTCGTGCGGGTTGAGCGGGCCATCAATCAGCGGCTCGCCCGCCCGGACGTGTTCACCCTCCTGCACGTTGATGTGAACGCCGCGCGGGATGGAGTATTCCTTCATGGTCCTGCCATCCTCGCTTTCGACGTAGATCTTGCGCTGGCCCTTGGCGATTTCGCCATACTTCACGACGCCGTCGATCTCGCTGATGACCGCGGGATCGCGGGGCTTGCGGGTTTCGAAGAGCTCGACGACGCGCGGGAGACCTCCCGTGATGTCCTTGGTTTTGGTGGTCTCTCGCGGAATCTTAGCGAGGACGTCGCCCGGCTGGACATCATCGCCATCGGCGACCATCAAGTGGGCGCGCGAGGGCATCAGGTACTTCTTGCGAACGCGACCCTGCGAATCGCGAACCTGAATCGTCGGCTGGTGCTTTTCGTCGCCGGGCGGAAGCGTAACGACGAGCTGCGAAAGACCGGTGACTTCGTCCACCTGCTCTTCGATCGTGATGCCGGGTTGCAAGTCCTTGAACTCAATCGTGCCTGCCGATTCGGTGAGGATCGAGAAGGTGTACGGATCCCACTCGACCATCGTCTGGCCGATCGTGACCGGCTGGCCATCCTCGACGCGGAGACGCGCGCCATAGACGACATGGTGGCGCTCCTTCTCGCGGCCCTTTTCGTCCACGACCGCGATCAAGCCGGAACGGTTCATGGAGATGAGGATTTTGCCGCGGCCTTCGACGACCTTCAACTCGATGAATTTCACGAACCCACTGTTGCGGGCCTCGACCTTCGACTGTTCCGTAACACGGGTCGCCGTGCCGCCGATGTGAAATGTCCGCATCGTGAGCTGCGTGCCGGGCTCGCCGATGGACTGCGCGGCGATGACGCCTACCGCCTCGCCCATCTCGACGAAACGACCGGTGGCCAAGTTGCGGCCATAGCAGCGGCCGCAAACTCCACGGCGTGATTCGCACGTCAGCACAGAGCGAATCTTCACCCGCTCGATGCCGGCGGCCTGGATGGCATTCGCCAGCTCCTCCGTGATTTCCTGGTTGATCTCGACGATGACGTTGCCTTCGTAGTCCTTGATCTTTTCGAGCGAGACGCGGCCCACAACGCGGTCGCGCAACGGCTCGACTTCGACGCCGGCCTCGAGAATCGGCTCGACGTAGATGCCGTCGGCCGTGCCACAGTCGAATTCGTTGATGATGACGTCCTGGGCAACGTCAACGAGGCGACGGGTGAGGTAGCCTGAGTCGGCGGTCTTGAGCGCCGTATCGGCCAAGCCCTTGCGCGCACCGTGGGTGGAGATGAAGTACTGCAGCACGGTAAGGCCCTCGCGGAAGTTCGAGGTGATCGGCGTTTCGATGACTTCGCCGGAAGGCTTCGCCATCAGTCCGCGCATCCCGGAGAGCTGGCGGATCTGCTGCTTCGAGCCGCGAGCGCCGGAATCGGCCATGACGTAGATCGGGTTGATGACACCCTGCTTGTCCTGTTCCTCGAGGGCCTTGAACATTTCGTCGGCCACTTTTTCGGTGACGTCACTCCAGATGGCGATGACCTTGTTGTAGCGCTCGCCGTTGGTGATGGCGCCATCGAGATACTGCTGTTGGACCTTGACGACCTCGTGCTCGGCTGCGTCGACGAGTTTGAATTTAACGCTGGGGATGACCATGTCGTTGATGCCGATCGAGATGCCGGCCTTCGTCGCGTAGAGGAAGCCGAGCTCCTTCAGCTTGTCGAGGGCAGCGACCGTCTTTTCGAGTCCGAAACGCAGGTAGCAATACTGCACGAGTGCCTGCACGCCCTTCTTCTTAAGCAAGCCATTGATGAATGGCATCTCCGCCGGCAGGTGGTCGTTGAAGATCACGCGGCCGACCGTGGTGTGCAGGAACTGCTTGCTCAAGTTAATCGGCTCGGTATGCGAGACGTCCTGATCGTCGTAGGCGTTCGTGAGATCGATCACCTCGCCGGTGTAGCGCATGCGAATCGGCGTGAGCAGCTCGACTTCGCCCGCTTCGAGCGCCATCACGGCTTCCTCGCTCGACCCGAACGCGCGGCCTTCGCCCTTGGCTTGCGGTTTGGCTTTGGTCATGTAATAGATGCCGAGCACCATGTCCTGCGTCGGGACTGCGAGCGGATAACCATTCGCCGGCGACAGAATGTTGTGCGAACTGAGCATGAGCACCGACGCTTCCACCTGCGCTTCGGGCGAAAGCGGGATGTGCACGGCCATCTGGTCACCGTCGAAGTCCGCGTTGAAGTCGGTGCAAACGAGCGGATGGATACGGATGGCTTTGCCTTCCACAAGCACCGGCTCGAAAGCCTGGATACCGAGGCGATGCAGCGTGGGGGCGCGGTTGAGCAGAACTGGATGCTCGCGGATGACGTCCTCGAGGATGTCCCAGACGATCGACTCCTGCGCCTCGACGAGCTCCTTCGCCTGCTTGATGGTGGTGCAATGGCCGGCGGCTTCGAGCCGGTGATAGATGAACGGCTTGAAGAGTTCGAGCGCCATTTTCTTCGGCAAACCGCACTGGTGAAGCTTCAGCTCCGGCCCGACGACGATCACGGAGCGGCCGGAATAGTCCACACGCTTGCCGAGCAGGTTCTGGCGGAAGCGGCCCTGCTTGCCCTTGAGCGTGTCCGAGAGCGATTTGAGGGGGCGGTTGTTGGTGCCGCGGAGAACACGGCCCCGGCGGCCATTATCAAAGAGCGCGTCGACGGCTTCCTGCAACATGCGCTTCTCGTTGCGGACGATCACGTCCGGCGCGTGCAGTTCCATCAGCTTCTTCAGCCGGTTGTTGCGGTTGATGACGCGGCGGTAGAGGTCGTTGAGGTCAGACGTGGCGAAGCGGCCGCCGTCGAGAGGCACAAGCGGGCGGAGCTCCGGCGGAAGCACGGGGATCACGTCGAGAATCATCCACTCGGGCTTGTTGCCGCTCTTGCGAAATGCTTCGAGCACTTTGAGGCGCTTGGCGTACTTGATCCGCTTCTGAAGGCTGGGATCGACCTTCATTTTCTCGCGAAGCTCTTGCGAGAGCTTGTCGACGTCGACACGGCGCAGCAGCTCCTTGATGGCTTCGGCGCCCATGCCGGCCTGAAACTTGCCGGGGAAATCCCGCTGGAGCTCGCGGAGCTTTTCTTCCGGGATGATGTCCTTTTCCTTGAGCCCGGTCGCCTCACCCGGATCGACGCAGACAAAGGTCTCAAAGTATAGAATGTGCTCGAGATCGCGCATGGTGATATCGAGCAGGTAGCCGATGCGGCTCGGCAGACCCTTGAAAAACCAAACGTGGGAGCAAGGCGAAGCGAGCTCGATGTGGCCCAGGCGCTCGCGGCGGACCTTGCTGAGCGTGACTTCGACGCCGCACTTATCGCAGATGACGCCGCGGTGCTTCATCCGCTTGTATTTGCCGCAGAGACACTCCCAGTCCGTGACGGGGCCGAAAATCTTGGCACAGAATAGGCCGTCGCGCTCCGGCTTGAAAGTGCGGTAGTTGATCGTTTCCGGCTTGGTTACTTCTCCATGCGACCACGAGCGAATTTTTTCCGGACTCGCCAAACTGATGCGAATCGAATCAAAATCCGCGATCTGGCTGGCACGGTCGTAAGGGCTCGATCGATACAAGGCGTGATCCTCCTGTCCGGCGAGGCCGGACCAAAAACCGAGTTGCAGAATCTTGTGAGCCGCGGCCGGGAAAAAATCCCGGCCGCGGGATCAGTCAGCCGCTTCCGCTTTTTCCGCTTGCGGCTTCTGGCGCTTCATCAGCTCGACATCGAGGCAAAGCGACTGCAATTCGCGCACGAGCACGTTGAACGATTCGGGCACGCCAGGTTCGATTCCCGGCTCTCCCTTCACAATGGCCTCGTAGATTTTCGCGCGGCCATAGACGTCGTCCGATTTCGCCGTCAGCAGCTCCTGCAGAATGTGCGCGGCGCCGTAGGCTTCGAGCGCCCAGACTTCCATTTCGCCGAAGCGCTGTCCGCCGAATTGCGCCTTGCCGCCGAGCGGCTGCTGCGTAATCAGCGAGTATGGGCCAATCGAGCGCGCGTGGATCTTGTCGTCGACCAGGTGCGAAAGCTTCAGCATGTAGATGAAGCCGACGGTGACATTCTGCGCAAAAGCATCGCCCGTCATGCCGTCGTAGAGCGTGATCTTGCCGCTCTCCGGCAGCTCGGTGAACTCGAGCAAGTGGCGAATGTCCGATTCGCGGGCGCCGTCGAACACCGGTGTGGCGAACGGAACGCCCTCGCGGAAGCTGTATGCGAGATCGAGCAGAGCCTCGTCATCGAGGTCGGAGATCGTCTTCCAGACCGAGGTTGGACCGAAAGCTTCCTTGAACCATTTGCGGACGGCGTCGGCGCGGGCCTCGCTGTCCAGAAGCTTTCCGACGCGCTCGCCAAGCTCCTTCGAGGCCCATCCGAGATGCGTCTCGAGAATCTGGCCGACGTTCATTCGCGACGGAACGCCGAGGGGATTCAACACGATCTCGACGGGCGTGCCATCCGGCATGTACGGCATGTCTTCCGGAGGAACGATTCGCGCGATGACGCCCTTGTTGCCGTGGCGCCCGGCCATCTTATCGCCGACCGAGAGCTTGCGTTTCATCGCGATGTAGACTTTCACCAGCTTGATGACGCCCGGCGGAAGTTCGTCGCCCTTCTTGAGCTTCGAGATCCGCTCGTCCGTGATCTTTCGCAGGACATCGATCTGCCGCGAGGTCATCTCCTCGATCTCGTCGATCTTTTCGATGAGCAGCGGATCCTTGTCGTTGAGCCGGAGTCGTTTGAGGTTGCGCGTCGAAATCTTCTCGAGGATCTCCCGCGTCAGCTCCGTGCCCTTGGTGAGCAGGCGCTTGTTGGTGCGTTCATCGTGCAGATCAGCGACAAGCTTCTGGCCCCCGAGCAGGTCGTTCAAGCGCTTTAGCCGCTCGTCGGTGAGAATGCGGATTTCGTCGGCGAGGTTCTTTTCGAGCTTCGCGACGTGGGCCGCTTCAATCGCCTTGTGGCGTTCGTCCTTCTCCGCACCCTTACGGCAGAAGATTTTGACGTCAACGATCGTGCCCTCAATGCCGGGCGGGCAGTAGAGGGAAGCGTCGCGAACGTCACCCGCCTTTTCGCCGAAGATCGCGCGGAGAAGCTTTTCTTCGGGCGTAAGCGTGGTTTCGCCCTTCGGCGTTACCTTGCCGACGAGAATGTCGCCGGGCCGGACAGTTGCGCCGATGCGGATTACACCGCTCTCGTCCAGGTTGCGAAGGAAGCTTTCGTTGATGTTGGGAATGTCGCGTGTGATTTCCTCGGGGCCGAGCTTCGTATCGCGGGCCTCGATTTCGTACTCCTCGATGTGAATCGAGGTGTAGTAGTCCTCCTGGACCAGCTTTTCGCTGACGAGGATCGCGTCCTCAAAGTTGTATCCACGCCACGGGAGGAAAGCGACGAGCACGTTCCGCCCGAGGGCCAGTTCGCCGCGATCGGTGCAGGGACCGTCGGCCAGCACCTGACCCTGCTTGACGCGGTCGCCCGCGCGGACTAAGGGCTTCTGGCTGATGCAGGTGTTCTGGTTCGACCGCTTGAACTTCGTGAGCAGGTAAATGTCCGAGCCGACCTCTCGGCTGAGCACGCCGGACTGGTCGGACTCCACGCGGACGATGACACGCTCGGAATCAACCTGATCGACGATGCCGTCGCGACGGCAGACGATGACCGCGCCGGAATCGCGCGCGGTGACCCGCTCCATGCCGGTGCCGACGAGCGGAGCCTCCCCCTTGATGAGCGGCACGGCCTGGCGTTGCATGTTCGAGCCCATCAACGCGCGGTTCGCGTCGTCATTTTCAAGGAACGGGATCAAGCTCGCGGCCACGGAAACAAGCTGTTTCGGTGAAACGTCGATGTAGTCCACTTCTTCGCGGCTCTTCAAAACGAAGTTGCCGGCCTGACGGCAGTTGACGAGCTCCGTGGTGATCTTCCCGCGCTCATCAAGCGAAGCGTTAGCCTGCGCGACAACGTAGCGGTCCTCTTCCCATGCCGAGAGGTAGAAGCAGTGAGGCTCAACGACGATGCGCCGACGCTTCAGTTCCTCGTTGGTCGCTTCGACTTTTTCCCGCTCGACGATTTCGCCGGCCTTGAATTCGCTATCGCCGGAATTGACGATCTGCACGAAGTCGATCACGCGGCCGCCCTTCACTTTGCGATAGGGCGACTCGATGAAGCCGAATTCGTTGATCCGCGCGTAGCAGGATAGCGAGCTGATCAGACCGATATTCGGACCTTCCGGTGTTTCGATCGGGCAGATGCGGCCGTAGTGGGTCGGGTGAACGTCACGGACTTCGAACCCGGCTCGCTCGCGTGAGAGGCCGCCAGGACCAAGAGCGGAAAGGCGCCGCTTGTGGGTGATTTCGCTGAGCGGGTTCGTCTGGTCCATGAACTGCGAGAGCTGCGAGCTGCCGAAGAACTCGCGGATCGCGGCCATCACGGGCTTCGCATTCACAAGGTCGTGCGGCATGGCCGTGGACATCTCCTGGTACACGGACATCTTTTCCTTGATGGCGCGCTCCATGCGGACTAGGCCGATGCGGAACTGGTTTTCGAGCAGCTCGCCCACCGCACGGACGCGGCGGTTGCCGAGATGATCGATGTCGTCCACCGTGCCGATATTCTTGCGAAGCTTCAGCAGGTACTTGATGGCGGCGACAAAATCGCCGGGATCAAGCGTGCGCTTGTCGAGAGGTGTCTCGAGGCCGAGCTTGATGTTGAATTTCAGGCGGCCGACCTTGCTGAAGTCGTATTTGCGCGGATCGAAGAACATGCCGTTGAACAGCGCAGTCGCCGTCTCGAGCGTGGGAGGATCGCCGGGACGCAGCTTGCGGTAGATTTCGATCAGCGCTTCCTTGGGGCTGTGAATCGTATCCTTTTCGAGCGTGCGGGAAACGATAATGCCCACGTCATCCCTGTCCGGAAAGCAAACGTCCACTTCGGTAATCCCGGCCTCAGCAATCGTGGTCCACATCTCGGCGGTGAGCGGCTTGTTCGCTTCGAGCAGGACTTCGCCGGTCTGCCGGTTCACGAGCTCGCCAACCGTGACGGCCCCTTCGAGGTCAGCGACGCCGACTTCGGCCTGCGTGACGCGCGCTTTGACGAGTTCCTTGTAAAGCGGCTCGATGATGCGCTTGTGCGCGCCGACGAGGACTTCGCCAGACTTCGGATGCTTGATTTCGCGGGTGAGCTTGCGGTCCAGTAGGCCTTCGGACACGTTCCAGAAAAGATCGCCGGCGCGGAGCGAGATGCGCTCGACCTGGTAGAACGTGCGCAGGATATCCTCATTCGACTTCATTCCGAGGGCGCGCAAAAAGATCGATCCCAGGAACTTCCGTTTGCGGTCAATGCGGACGTAGAGAATGTTCTTCGTATCGTATTCGAACTCGACCCATGAGCCGCGATAGGGAATGATCTTTCCGAGAAAATAGCTGCGGTTGTTCGCGGTCTCGAAAAACACGCCCGGTGAGCGATGGAGCTGGCTGACGATGACGCGCTCGGTGCCGTTGATGATGAACGTGCCGTTTTCGGTCATCAGCGGGATATCGCCGAAGAAGACTTCCTGTTCCTTGATGTCGCGGATGGACTTCGCGCCGGTGTCGGGGTCCTTATCGTAGATGGTCAGGCGTATGGTGACCTTGAGCGGCGCGGAGTACGTCATTCCGCGCTCCTGGCACTCGTTCACGTCGTACTTGAGCTGAAGCGTGACCGGGTCGCCGCACTTGTTGCAGAACGTCGGAGTGTTCTTATTGAAGGTGCCGCACTTCGCGCAGATCACGTCGCCGGTCTTGTACGGGTTCGTGACCACAGACGCCCCGCAGTTGCGGCAGGTGGCGCGCAGGTGGTGCAGACCGCGCAGGTGGCCGCACTTGCACTCCCAATTACCGATCGCGTAGTCGACGAAGTCCAATTGCGACAGCCCGCGGAAGTCCTGGATCGGGAACACGGACGTAAAGACGGACTGCAACCCCGCGTCCTCCCGCTCGCTTGGCAGCAAATCCATCTGCAGGAAGCGCTGGTAGGACTTCTTCTGTACGTCGATCAGGTTCGGAATCTGGACCGTGGTCTTGATCTTGGCGAAGTCCAGGCGTTCCCGTTCGCGAACGACGCGATTACCGTTGTGATGAGTCATTAACAATCCCCTTCAGAGTAACGCCGAAGGCGACAGCGCGGGCATACACCCGCCCTGCCGGCCCGGGAAGGACGTGTTGCGTTGTTCTGTATTCCAAGGAGCGCGCGTACGCGAATTCCTTCGCGGCCCGGCACGTGGCCGTCGTGGGCCGCCACTACTTGATCTCGACCTTGGCTCCGGCCTCTTCAAACTTCTTCTTGATGGTCGCGGCCTCGTCCTTGTTGACGCCCTCTTTCACAGTCTTCGGAGCGCCATCAACGAGGTCCTTGGCTTCTTTCAAGCCGAGGCTGGTGACCTCGCGGACAGCCTTGATCACGTTGATCTTGTTTGCGCCGACTTCGGTCAAGACGACCGCAAATTCCGTCTTTTCCTCCACTGCACCCGCTGCGCCCGCGCCTGCCGCGCCTGCGACAACCACCGGAGCCGCTGCGGCTGCCGACACGCCGAAGGCTTCTTCCATCTTCTTGACGAGATCGGAAGCTTCGAGCAGCGTCAGGCCCTTGATTTCCTCGAGAATTGTCTCCACTTTGCTAGCCATTGCCGTTTTCTCTCCTCCCAAAATAAAAAGCGATTTGACCAGAAACTTGAACTACTGAGCCGCCTCGGGCGCCGGAGCGCCTTCAGGCGCCGGACTGCCCGCACCGAACTTGTTCGCCTTCACGGCTTCGCTCGTCACTACCGCGATATTGCGCGGCAGGGCTGCGAGCGCCGAAGCAACGCGTTGCGCCGGAGCGTTCAGCATGAACATGATCTTGCTGAGCAACTCTTCCTTACTCGGAAGCTGCGCAAGCTGGTTGATCTCCTGGATCGAGATCACGCGACCCTCGACCCATCCTGCGCGAAACTGGAAGGCCGGAACGTCCTTCGCGACCTTGGTCAGAATCTTCGCCAGCGCGACCGGATCGGTCCTCGTGTAAGCAATCGAGTTCGTTCCCTTCAAGCCTTTGAGCAGCGGCTCGGTGGGAGTGCCCTCGGCGGCGCGCTCGGCGACCGTGTTCTTCACCACCTGGTAATTCCCGCCCGCGGCTTCAACCGAGCGACGCAGCTTCGTGTCATCTTCGACCGTGATTCCTTGAAACGTCGAGAGGATGACGGTTGAAACGTTCGCGAGCTGGCTGCGGAGCTCTGCGGCCTGCGTCTTTTTTTCGGCTTTCTTCTTCATGCCCCACTCCCCCGCTTCTATTTCCGTTATGCCGCGACCGCTGTAGCCGTTTCCGCTTCGGCGTGATCGATCAAAATCCCCGGACCCATCGTCGAGGTCAGCGTGATTTTCTTGATGTACTTTCCCTTTGCTGCGGCGGGCTTGGCCTTCACCACGGCTCCAAGCAGCGCCTGCGCGTTTTCCGCAAGGCTCTTCGCCGGGAAGCTGATCTTTCCGACCGGCGAATGAATCAGCCCTGTCTTGTCCAACCGGAACTCTACCTTTCCGGCCTTGATCTCCTTGACGGCACGCGCGACGTCAAACGTGACAGTGCCGGTTTTCGGGTTCGGCATCAGACCGCGAGGACCCAGGACTTTACCGAGCCGGCCGGCGGACTTCATCATATCCGGCGTGGCGATGACGGCTTCGTAATCCGTCCAGCCTTCCGTGATCTTCTGAACCATGTCGTCGCCGCCGACGAAATCGGCACCGGCATCCTGCGCTTCGCGGACTTTTTCGCCGCTCGCGATCACGAGGACGCGCTTCGACTTTCCCAGCCCGTGCGGAAGCACGACCGTGCCGCGCACCATCTGATCCGACTGCTTCGCGTCGACGCCCAGGTTGAGGACGAGTTCGACCGTTTCGTCAAACTTCACGAAGTGCGCCTTGCGAAGAAGCTCCGCGGCCTCTTCGAGGCGGTACGGACGCGCTTCGACGAGCTTGCGGGCGCGGTCAATGTTCTTGCCACCGATCTTTGCGCTGCGGCCCATTGCTTCCCTCTCCTACTCGGTTACTTCAATGCCCATGTTGCGGGCGGTGCCCATCACGGACCGCACCGCGGATTCGAGCTTCGTCGTGTTCAAGTCGGGCAGCTTGGTCTTGGCGATTTCTTCCACTTGCTTGCGCGTCACCTTCGCCACCTTGTTGCGGTTCGGCTCGGGCGAGCCCTTCACGATCCCCGCCGCGCGCTTCAAAAGTTCGGAGGCCGGCGGCGTCTTCAGAATGAACGTGAACGTGCGGTCGCTGTAGATCGTCACCAGCACGGGAATGATCATCCCGTCCGGCTCTTTCGACGTCTTGGCGTTGAACTGCTTGCAGAAATCCATGATGTTTACGCCCTGCGGCCCGAGCGCCGTGCCCACGGGCGGCGCCGGCGTCGCCTTGGTGGCCGGCAATTGCAGCTTTACGGTCGCCTGAACTTTCTTCGCCATCGCTTGTTTCCTCTGTGTTGCTGCCGCGCGCCAGGAATCGGAAGAATCGCGCTACGCGACTTTTTCGACCTGCGCGAAATCAAGCTCGACCGGCGTTGACCGGCCGAAGATCGTGACCGAAACCTTGAGCGTGCTGCGGTCCGAGTTGACTTCCTCGACCACGCCCGTGAAATTCGCAAACGGCCCTTCGCCGATCCGGACTTTCTCGCCGCGCTCGAAGGAGAGCTTCGGCTTGGGCTTCTCGGCCGTCGTCGTCGCCCGGTTCAAAATATTCTGTACTTCCTCTTCGGTGAGTGGCGACGGCATGAGCCCGGAACCCACGAAACCTGTCACCTTCGGCGTCGAGCGGACGACGTGCCAGGTGTAGTCGTCCATATCCATCTCGACCAGCACGTACCCGGGATAACACATCCGGGGCGAAATCACCTTCTTGCCGTTGCGCACTTCGACGACGGATTCGGTGGGGATGATCACTTGGCCGATCTTGTCGGCCAGACCGAATGCCGCTACCCTGCCTTCGAGACTCTCCTTCACCTTCTTCTCGAAGCCCGAATAGGTATGAACGATGTACCAGTGCTTCGCCATCTCGGTCCCTTCACCGCTTGGCATAGTCAATCAACCATTTGATGGCCCGGCCGAACACGCCGTCGGTCAGCGCAAAGTACGCTCCGAAGAAAGCTACCGTAATGACCACCACGATCGTCGTGGACCAGACATCGCCGCGTGACGGCCAATTCACTTGCTTCATCTCGACCCGCACGTCGTGCAGGAAACTCCGCAGGCGCTTCGGATAGCTGCCCAGCTTTTGCGCCGGTTCTATGAGCGAAAACCCGCTCACGCGGTGGGATTCTTCGTCTCGATTCGTTCGTATCGCGTCGGCCATTTCGCTGCGTATCCTCGCCCGCCGATCCCAACTTAACCGCCCCGCCAGCTCCGCCGCCCAAAGACTGGCAGGGGAGGAGGGATTCGAACCCCCACATCCGGTTTTGGAGACCGGCGGTCTACCGTTGAACCTACTCCCCTATGTTCCGCCCCGGCCTACTTGACCTCTTTGTGCGCGGTGTGCTTCCGGCACGTGTTGCAAAACTTCTGTATCTCCAGACGGTCCGGATGCTTTTTCCGGTTCTTCGTGGTTGTGTAGTTGCGGTTTTTGCAATCGTTGCACTGCAGCGTAATGATCTCGCGCATAGTCGTCTACTCGATGATTTCCGTGACGGCGCCGGCGCCGACCGTGTGGCCGCCTTCGCGAATCGCGAACCGCAGCCCCTTCTCCAACGCCACCGGCGTGATCAACGTGATCTCCGCCGATACGTTGTCTCCCGGCATCACC
>Ga0187860_1000096_pt1 | contig 83705 bp, 63 predicted proteins | sample June2016WEW_10_4_FD_132981 | JGI IMG/M metagenome (GOLD analysis project Ga0187860, IMG submission 132981) | Peatland microbial communities from SPRUCE experiment site at the Marcell Experimental Forest, Minnesota, USA - June2016WEW_10_40 | ecosystem: Environmental > Terrestrial > Soil >...
GCAGCGCCGAACCCGGCTAGGATCGCCAGGAACGGTATCATCATCAACCGATACCGCGACGACGCAGTAACGGGCCCATACATCACAGTAAAGTAAAACAAAGGCAGGCAGGCCAAGATGAGCAGTGACCATTGGCGTTGACGGAGTAACACTGCGAGCCCCCGCACGGCGAGTGCATAAAGCGCGAGCAGGAGAGCGTAGGACAAGGCGACACATATCAGCACCCAGTTCAAGCTCCGGAGCATGCCCAGGCGGCTGCGGTCGTCCATAGGGATGTCATCGGGCATGCGCCCTAGCAACTGAAGCAAGGCGAAGGTCCCAGTACCGGCATATAGGCGGGGAGCGTGCTTTAGGACACACTTGGCATACGCCAGCGGGTCCGAGATGATTTCCGATACTACGATTTTTTGGAGAGCACTCGATTGGACCATGGCATTAGTTCGGAAGCCAGGTATTTGCTGTTCGACGGTTTTAATGTGCGCGGTTTGCAAGGAGCGTATGGCCTCGCTTGACAAGCCCTTGTCGGCCAACATCATGGGGTAGTTGATATAGAACAGGTTGTTGCCCGTGACCGTGGTCAGAGAAGGTACGCCAAATACCCTGTAGTTGCGGAGAATCCATGGGCACACTATCGCCGCTTCAACCAACAAGCCGAGGACTATCGCAACCGCCACGCGCGCGCGATTATTAGACTTCTCGCGGTAACGCACGCAAATCGACGCAAGCACCGGGACAGCAAAGAATAACGAGATTGGCTTCAGCAATATGCTGACACCCAGAAGCATGAACGCAAACAAGAGCGTTGTCTGCGCAGGCTCCCTGAGATAGCGGATAAGAAGAAGAATACAGCCCAAAAATGCCACTAAGAAAAAACTCTCCGGCATGTGAAAGACGGAGTAAGGAAAGCTTTCCGGAAATAACCCGAACAACGCCATGGCCCAGAGTGCTACCCGTCTTGAAGCCCCCGCCAAGCGAAGGAGCCCGTAAAGCTCGACCGCCGCAAAGGTGAACGCAATGGCATTAAGGACCGCTGCCACTCTGGCGGTCACCCATAGGTTTTTAAAGAGGAGCATGATGCCGGCCAGGATGACAGGATAGCCAGGCAGATCGTGCGCCGTTGGCTGGGGATGCCCGGAATAACCTTTTTCAGCGTTTCCGGCTTGCGTTGGGCCGGTCAAACTATAGCCTGCTTCTCCAGGAATGTTGTGCCCGGCGCGCAGAGGATAGTGGGAGAAGACGTGGTACTGCACAAGGTTGACGCCTTCCTGAAGGTATCTGTCACCATCGTCGCCGGTTAGACTGACGGCAAAACCGACCAATAACAAGCGCGGAACAAGAATGGCGAGCGCAACGTACCACACTGCTCGATGACGGGAAAAGCATGAAAAAAAGTGAGTATCCATGTTGAGAACCGTGTGCCATATCCAACTCATTGTTGGAAGATGGAAGCAGTGGTACTACGGCTGACGCCCAAGTATCTTCTAGAGAACCGCTCGAGCACTACGTTCAAGAAGTTCGATGAGGAACTTGTCGGAGGTCAGGATCCAGGCAATGCGGCGACCGTCGAAGGCCACGGCGGGTTTCGGCTTCCTGGCCAAGATTCCGCCAGCCGACCGCATCTTAACAATTTGGTCCTCGAGATTGTCGACTTCATAGCATGCGTGGTGCAATCCACCGCCTTTTTCGCGCAAGAACCGTGCAACCGGAGAACTATCTCCAATCGGTTGCACCAGTTCTACCTGTGGGCCATTGGGTTGCGTTGTCAGAAAAGAAACCTTCACGCTCTGATGAGGGTCTTCCCATATTCGCCCGTCGGAGGTGGCGCCGAGGGCACGAGCGAAGCGGTCCAAAGCATCGCAGATGTCCGGGACGACGAATCCCAAGTGGTGAAGCCGCATTTCAGCACATCTCAGGCGCTTAGTTTCTTGTTGACATATCCGCGGATGCTGACGAATGAATCGAACTCGGCGAGTGCATCAAGGTCCATCTCGATTCCAAATTCTTCTTCGATAACACTTACCAATGTGATAGCTGCAACCGAATCCCATGCCGCGATGGAATCCTGTGAAGCCGCCAAAATGTTCGCATTCGGCAACTCCGGAAAGACTACTTGAAAACAGTTGCTCAGGCGTGTTGTCACTTCATCCATTCGCTGCTGTTCTCCCAATCTCCGTGGTCTGATGGTAAAGCGACGGGCAGTACTTATCAAATATTTCACGACTTAGGAAGCACGGGCAATCGGGTGTTTTACCCATTATTGCAGTCAGGAAATCCCGCATCGGACCGTTCTTGGCTGTTGATTTGAATTGAAAATCGATAGTGTCCACACCTGTGCGATCGAAGAGCACGCGCAAGCATTGATGCTCAATCCGGCGCGAGAACGCCCTGCAGCTCATCACCCAGGTTTCAACATGCAGTGTCTGGCCTCGTGTAACTCCCTGGATTACGCTAATTGTTCCCAGGGGTCCGAACTTATCTTCGTAGGCCACAGCTACACAGATAGCGCCGGGTTGTGAACATTGTTTGTGCCATTCCGAAGTTGTGTAGCGCAGACCGTTAAGGTTGAACTGATTCGTCTTGTTCACTAACTCCAGTACCCTGGGGTCCTCGGCTGCGAAGTCGAATGACAGGACCGCATGCAACTGAGCCAGAAAATGTTCCGGCGTAGAAGTACTAGACACCTGCTGCTGAAACTCAACTCCTTTACGAATGCTATCAAGACGAATCGTGTCATCATGCGAGACTCGCTCCTTCGCACAGAGATCGCGCAGACGGCGCAGCGTCGCAAGGCCGGCGTCGTAATCACGGTTGGGAAACAGGATAGTCTCGATCTCCGGATGAACAGCAGCCACCTCGGCGAGCTCCATCGGGCTATCATCGACGAAGATAACGGCATCGCTGCCGATGTTCCAAGTCTCAAGAATCCTTGACACAGAACCCGACTTAGCTTGCCAATGGACTTCGATCGGGAAAATACGTTCAGGACGCAGTAAGAGGTCGGAGCGTTCGAATACCTTCCGAACTACGCTGGGATCATTTTTGCTTGCAACGGCGATAAGGGTGCCTTGCTCACTCAGCGCCGCCAGCAGTGTTTGATATAGACCGTGCAACTGGTTATGACCTGCCAGATCCCAGCCGACACCATCGGGACCGACCTCGCCCGCAATGCCTGCCCACAATGTATCGTCCAAGTCTGAAATAATCCCCTTCTTTGGCGGCGCCGGCAGTAGAAGGCGTGTCGCGGCGGCGGCGACCTGATCAGCGTGGCTCAAGGTATATGGAAAGCCCGTCAGCAGATAGGACTTGAGGTCAAGCCGAGTCGATAAAGGAGATTGCTCGGCGAGGTAGCTGGCGCTCGCAATGTGCACGCGCCCATTCTGTGCTATTTGGGATGCGAACTGCGCCAAGTCACGATGCAGCAGCAACTCCGTTTCCGCAGCCTGCCATGACGCAGTGTGGAATAAAGGAGGGAAAGGCAATGTCGGCAGCACTAATGCAACTCGAAGCTGCGGCGGTATACGCCTGATCGCGACTGCAATACGGTCAAGCATTGTTCGTGCGCTGTCGAGAATGTCAGCGACTGCCTGAGCGCTCCACGGAGCCAACGACCGGAGCCCCAATCTTGGATCCAGGTCCGGCCACTCAATTACGATCAGGGCCGCGTCGAGTTCCGAATCGATGAGGCTCTCCAGCGTACCTGCAAGATCGCCAAACAGACCCGAGGTCAACTTTACGCACCGCTTGGTAAGCTGCCGCTGAAGCCGCGCCGTCAACAGGGTCTGCAAATGCAGGGGCGTGAAACCACACGCCATTATGACAGCGAACGGCTGCGAATCCGGCGGCACACTCTGGATGATTTTCAGTGCTTCAGTAATCGTCACTGCTGTTCTCGCTCATCGGCATCGGCTCGACAGAATCTGGGGAAATCCATCTCTATCCCTGGCTGACGGTACTTTAACTCACGCTCTTGGCATCCGTAACGTGGCATTCTATGTTCACGTGCTGAGCCCCACCCATGAGCGCAGCCGATGTGACGATGCATGTTGCTATCACCCATCCATGCAGCGATTCCTAGGACTTGTTTCATAAATCGATGCAAGGAAACGGCGAGTCCCCTCGGGGGCTGAAGCCCGTATCCGCATTGGCTTCGGACGGCGTGGCTGACATGATCTCTTTTGAGACTGGAATGATACCTAACCCAAGGCATATCAGCCGTAGCGAAGTGCTGTCCTGTAAAGCCACGCCCCTTCAAAAAACTATTTTTGAGACAAGCTCTAAGCTGCAATCTTGCAAGCCGCGGGTTCAAACCATCTCGGTCCCGCCCGCAGGTATCACGAAGCGTTCCGGCAAAATGCGCCTGCGATCGAGATACCACCCGATAGCGTTCGGGAATTTTCTCTTTTTAAATCCCATCCCGGTTGCCGCCTGTTCAACAGCGTCGGAGGGACAACGGATGATAATGGCATCCACTTCGCCGCGATATTTTGTTGCTATGGCTGAAAGGGCGAGCGGCAATGCTTGCGGTGACACTCTTCCCCAAATATCGGAGATGTTCAACACACGTAACTGTCCTCGATATCCACGCGATTGGATAGATACGCCGATGAAGCCCTCATCGGTTTCGGTGAGGAACTTGTGAACAGTAGTGCCCGTTTCCGGCTCCTCGAAGTAGCGCCAGCGCAAGAAGCTTGCATCCCTAAGCAGGCAGAATTCGTGGTCGACTACATCGGCGGCACAAGCCGCCTCCTCGGGAACGGTCGAACCGATTGTTACGCGGTCGCGCGTATCGCTCAGTTTGCAGGGACTGTAGATGTTAGCGGCAACCCCCAGAGCGCGGCCCACCAAAGCCGCTCGCTTGCCGAAACGGCGGAAAGCGAGTTCTTCCAGGACCGGACCGGGCCGGAGAACCCCTAGCAGTTCAAAATCGCTCTTGGGCAGCATGTGTGCTCTCGCCGCCTCCCATACTCTTGCCGCTTCCTTATTGGAGGTGGTCGAATAAATAACATGCCGAGTGTTCAGGGCACGAAATGCCAGAAAGAGCATTGCACCCAAGCCGCGGTGGAGGTCGTCGGCATAGAACGCGCTATTCATGACAAAAGTTTCTATTCTGCCGCGCACCAGGAAGCGAAAAGGCACGCAGAGCATGGCGCCGACTATGGCGCCGCCCTCATCTCGACCAGCCCAGCCAAACGGAATCTCAGGCGTAAGCGCCGGATTGGCAGCCAGCCACGAAAGGCGAGCCGCGACCCGCGGAACCGCACTGTTGTCCTTACTAGTCTGTCCGACAAAGAAGCGCGCCAACTCGTCTACGTTCGTTGAATCGACGTTGGTCAACTGCACCGAGTTTCCAGAGCGATTCAAGGTTTGGAGTCCCTCTCCGGGCTACAGTAGCGAGCCTCGGCGGTCCAACGCGCAGCCTGGGTAGCTGTAACAAATCTTGCACCCGGAATGCTTGCCAACTTCTTCACGTTTGAAGCGAAGTTCCGGACTCCCTCTGTGGTCAGATCTTCCGGATGGAAAAAGAACGCCCAGTTTGCAGAGCGCGTGGACGGCAGGTCTCTCCAAGGCTGCGTCAATAACCTGGTCTTTCTCGTCAGGCCCTGCAAGGTGAAGCGTCCCTTCGTGGTTCGGCGGCAGATTCTCTTCACAACCCCAACCGCATCGTTTTCAAATTGCGTAATCGGAACCTCCAGCACGCGCCGCGAGTTCTCGCCGGCGACGCGATAATCCGAGCGGGAAGGGAAATACGGATGCTCGGGACAACCTAACCAGTCCACAAGAACCTGATCGGAGCCGGCGCGCTGCCAGATTACGTTGCCCGGAAGAGCCGAAAAGTCCAGAGGGATATTCGCCTCTTCGAGGCGAGTGAAGACGGTATTGCTGCCATAATCCCAGCCTATGCGAACGGCACCGACTGGAAAGCAGGTCGCGGCTGCCCGGTACGCTTCGTGAAACCATTCAGGATCGGGGTCGAAACGCCCCACGCCGGAGCGCGTCGAGATAAAGTGGATGTGCCATCCAAGTTCGTGTCCTCGACTTACGAGCCGCTCCCAAGTCTTAGACCTTGACGTATAGCCTGAAACGTAGGAACCGGTTGCGAAACGGACCGAGTCGTCGACACGTATCAGCCAAGTGATTGGCGGCAGATCCTGTCCAAGGCGGCTCTCCAGCCCCTGGATTAAATCAACCGGGCCCCAAATATCACCCTCCAGCGAGCGATCAAGCCGCGCGGGAAGGATTGGATCGACATCTGCCCCGATCAAGATTTCCATCGTAAGCACAATAATACCGCCAAATTACCCACCATTGAGACAGTACAGTAGTGCCTGCTTAATGCCCCCGCCGCGGTGGACGCCCGGTTCAAAGCAGGGCAGCACGATTGAAGCTATTTTCCGCGGCACTGAGCAAGCCCGTCCTCCCCGATGGAACTCAAGTCCTGGTCCGGCACATTATGGGTGTGCTTGCCGCGTGTTGCCGCCGTCGTCGCAAGTCCGGCAAAAAAATAGAAGAAAGCCGCGTTGGCCGGGATTTGCATGTTGAAATCCACAAAGCTGTGCGCCAGCATGGCGGCGCATGCGAGCAAGGCGCTCAGGGAAAGCGCCGAACTCCAGTCTGTGTCCCAATGGCGTGAGCGTTGCACTCCCTTCCGGCACAGAACGATAACGAACCACAAGGCGAAGGCAAAGCCCAGAATCCCGGTTTCGGCGAGAGTCTGTGCGTAGTCATTGTGGGCTGCGTCTACCAGTCGGTTCGTCGGGAAGCTGCGAACGTGCGGATATACGGTTGCAAACGTGCCCAGACCCCAACCGAGCAACGGCCGCTCCTTCCACAACCTCAAGGTATCCGCGGTCATTGCCAGCCGGTCGGAAACCACAAGATCGTGCATCCGGTCGCTGACCTGTCCCCTGCTTGTGTATCCCAAGAACGCGATCACCAGGGCCAGCATGCCTGCAAACGCGAACGCCTTCTTTCTATGCGATGGATTGCGCAACAGCAGGACCAGAAAGATCAGCGCCTCCACTGAGAAGGCAAACATGCCGCCGCGCGAAACGGAAAGGAAAATCGATCCTGCCATCAGAACAAAAGCGAAGCCGGCGAGGGTCCTTTTTCCTCCCTTCAGGAGCTTGCCTGCGGCTAGCACCAAGGGGACAGCCACCAGCATTTCCATTAATCCCGCATAGTGATTCCGGTTTACGTAGGAACCGTAGGTGTGAGCGAATTGACTCGGCTCAATGGTCCAGTAGAGTTTGCGCGGCTCGGTCAGGTTCTGAACTATGGCGAACGTGGCGTAACAAGCTCCGAATCCAACCAGGGCTACAGTCATCCTCTTTCGCCGGTTCTTATCCTGGAAGCACTCAATGGCCAGCAGAAGGACGGAACCGTAGGCCATGTAGAGTAACGCGCTTGATTCGGACGCATACCGGTAGGCCGATGTCCGGAACGCGATCTGTGCCAGGACTACGAGAAAGAATCCGACAGCGGGCGCATACAGCCCTGACTTTGCCAGCGCGAGTTGGCGCGACCGCGCCTGCTGCAATCCCCAGGCGATGAAAAGAGTCGCGGCCCCGAGTTCAAATGCCAGTTCGGACCAAGGCTGCACGGCGCCGAACGCAAGGACAGCCGCTATCAACAGGCCCAGCAATCCCCAGGCGCAAAGCGGGCTCGCGCTCCACGCTCCGCCGGTCTGGTTTTCAGGCGAGTAGCTGGAAGCGGCCACATCTGCGGTGCGCGACGTTGCGTGCTGGCGCCGATCGATCTCCATCCTACTTCTCAACCAGACTGACATCGTCCACCCACAGTTTCCCGCGGATCAGCCCATTTCCATGCGCAAGGCGCACTACCGCGAGTTGAGTTTCAGTACCGGTTTTGAAACTGGCCCTCGCCACGCGCCAGGGGGTGGTGCCCAGCATTTCTTCGGTTGCGGCCAATGTGGCATTTCCGTTCATGTCGCGCACTTCGAAAGTCACACCGTAAGCGCCATTCAGTTCGGCGCGATATGCCGTGCTGAACTCATACAGCGTATTCGGTTTCAGCACGACGTACTCTCTTATTCCGGCGTCGGATACTGCACCGTCAAACTGAATCAGTAGTGATTGGGCGCCGCCGTGGAAGCTGGTAGTATCAGTCGATAGCAAGACGGCCGGCATTCTCTCATAGCACCAATCGAAGCCGCCATTCAGGATGTCCTGCTCAAAGCCGCCGTTCACTATGAGATTGGCGCCCGGCAGGTAGGGGCGGAGAGTCGAGTCCATTGCCGCCAGTTGTCTCCAAGCGCTTATTGCCTCCCCGCCCTTGTTTCTCGCGATGAGAAATGTGACGTACCTGATTCCCACTACGGAAGGAAACTGCTGCTGTAAACTAAGCAGCCGTCCCCATGCGACACGCGCGGCATCCAGATCGTCTTGATGGATTACGAATCGCAAGAAGTGGAGATAGTTCTTCGTCGATTGGGGAAGAGCCCGGGTGATGATGAAATCAGCATCGTGAGTCGTGCGCCAGCAGATCTCGATAGCTTCGTCCGCGTGCTCGGGGTCATACTGAATGACTTTGCGCAGAAGATCGAAAGCGCGCTCCCGCCGGCCTTGCAGCAGATAGAAATCGGCCGCGGAGCGGAGCGTCGCGGGCGTCATGGGATCAACCTGGAGGGCGTGTTCGATAGCGGCCTGCTGTTCCTGCTGCCTGTTTGTCGCCAAATAAGCGCGCGCCAAGTCCAAGGAATAACGAGAGCTCCAGGAATTTATTGCCGCCGCTTTCTGGTAGCTGGGGATGGCATCCTCAAGTTTCTCCGGATTCTCAAAAAATGTGCTGTTCGCCAACCGATACCAGTGTTCGGCGTTGCCGGGTTCCAGGCGTGTCGCTTGCAAGATGTCGGAGGGCGCGGTCGAGTTAGACAAGCGGAAAGCGCTGTACTGGCGGACTGTGCAGTTCACATATAGAGCAGCGGCGGAGAAACAAATCACCAACCACAGAACCCTTCTCCCGACCGGACGTAAGTCGATCTGCACGTGTGTCTCGGTAACTCGTCGATCACAACCGGGTTACTGTTGTCTCGTCTGAGTCATGTGTCTCTTCTGAGTCATGGGCATGATCGCCGGAGTAGTACTTTTGGCTCGGGTTCGAACCGCTGCCGTAGTACTTCCCATAATAGTAGTACTGGTAGTCGCTCCCGTAGACATCCAAGCCATTCAGCACGGTCCCAATGACCTTCGCATTGACTTGGCCCAGAATACTGCGCGCGCGCCGCAGCGCGGTTTTCGTAGTATGCCCAGCGCGCAAAACCAGCAGGACGGCATCCACTTCCGCGGAGAGGAGCACCGCATCCGTCACCGACAGCACCGGCGGCGAGTCGACGAGGGTGAAGTCGTACTCTTCTTTCCAGCGGTTCAGGCAGTCTCTCATCACTGCTGAACCCAGTAACTCGGCCGGTTGCGGTGGTATGGTTCCTGCCGGGATGACCGAGAGGTTCGCCACGCTGGTCTGGCGAATAACAGCAGCGGGATCTACAGTACCAGCCAGAAGGTCACTGAGTCCGGGTCGCGATGGGATGTTGAAGGCTTTATGAATCGTGGGCCGGCGGAGGTCGCCATCGATCAAAAGGACGCGACTGCCCTTCTGTGCCAGCACAATGGCAGTGTTCACGCTGGTCGTAGTCTTGCCTTCGCCCGGAAGCGGGCTGGTGATCAGCAGTAGTTTTGGCGGACCTTTGAAGGAAGACAACAGGATCGAGGTACGAAGTGAGCGATAGCTTTCCGACATATCGGACTTCGGCCTGGCCAGCGTGACTATGGCCATCGTTTCTCTCGACGTCATTGTTTTCCAAGTAAACTTTCGGTCGCGGCCACTGCCGGTTGACGAACCCAAAGGAATCACCCCGAATGAGGGCACGCCGGCGATGGCCTGCGCCTGTTCGGGTACCCTGATCGTGTTATCCAGACTCTCCAGGACGAAAGCAAGCCCCAAACCGGCGAGCAGTCCGAGGATAAGTCCCATTGCCATGCTGCGCGGGACATTGGGCGACACGGGCCCGGACGGCGGCCAGGCTGAATCCACGATGCGGATATTATTGGACCTGAGGCCGATTGAAACCCCGGCCTCTTTCATCTTCTGCAACAGCCCTTCATAAACGGAACGATAGGTCTCCGCGTCGCGCTTGACGATGTTGTACTGAATCGCGCCACGATTGAGTTCGTTGGACTTCTTCTTCTGGTCTTCCAGCGCGGCGCTCAGCAGCTTTTCCTGCTCCATCGCTGCCAGATATTCGCTTTTCAGCTTGAGCGAGAGCAGGTCGTTTTCCGCGTCCAGGTCGGTCTGGAGCTGCTTAAGTTGGTTGTCGATCTCAACGAGTTTGGGGAAGGAAGGACCGAACTGAGTGCGCAACTGTGCGTATTGTGTTCGAAGCTCACTTTGTCTGTCGCGCAACTTGCCGATCATGGAGCCACCAGCCGGGTCTTTGGCAAACAGGTCGGCATGACCTTCAGCGGTCATCTTGTAGAGCGATTCTTTCAGTATCCTATCGGCTTGTGCCTGGGTGAGGCGCTTGCCTAAATCGTCCAGCGCGCTGTTAATCAGATTCTGTTTATCGTCCACTCCAAAGATATTGTTTTCTTTCTGATACCGGATGAGCTCCGCTTGCGATGTCTCCATCTTCAGCTTTAAATCCGTCAGCTCATGCGCGATCCAGTCGGACGTCTGCATGGTGGCTTCGAACTTGGTCTTGTAGTTCTGTTCGATGTACGTCGCGATGGTCTGGTTGACGATGTCCGCTGCCATGCGGGGATTCGGATCGGTGCATTGGATCTCAATTACGCGGGTGCCCGGCAAGACTCTCACGCCCAGGCTGCCCTGGACGCGTCCTGCGAGAGCAGCGTCCTGCGGCGAGTTCAAATCGAAAGGTTTGGCCCCCATCGGATTCGATTTGCCGCCAGCAACAAATGCGGGATTATTCTGCGCGCGCATGCCCTTGGCCACTTCCGCGGCAAGGATACGGCTTTGGAGAATCCGAACTTGGGTTTCGAGGGTGACAGTCGAGTCGAAATCTTCCGCCGAGGCTTCGGAATCCTTGAATCCGAGGTTCACCGGAGTTTCGCGATTGACAGCGATCCTCCCAGTGGCGACGTACAAGGGCACAGCTCGCAGGGCCGAAATCGTGGACATCGTTAGCACGACAATTGTCGCCGCCAGGATGCTCCACCTGTGCTTTCTTACAACGGTGACGTATTCGAGCAAGAAGCCGTCGGTATTGAGACTTGAATTAGCCCCACCGCTCCGCAAAAGGTCGCTTTCCAAGGTGGGCTGCCGGCTGGCCGAAGGCTTTTCGGCGGTTGCTTCGTATCTCGACTCCATTCACCTCTCCTGTTGCAGTGTTCGACACATGTCGAAAGAGTTACCGATTTCCACTGCGCAGGCTAAGAGCTACAACAAGGGGAAGAAAGCGTAAGTGTAGCACATTCAGAGCTGTTCCCATTGCCAATTCGGGTACCGATGATGACTTAAGTAATGTAAATAAAGGTACCTAGCGACCGTGTAAGGTCTACCTTAGTCGGGAGGGGTTGGGAACCTCGCAAATTACTGCCTGGGAGAAGCCTTTGTGTTACTCTGCCAGTGTTAATTCTCTAAGCAACCAGAATTATTTATGTCCACTCAATACGCGCCTCCTCAAGTGTCAGGCCGTGACCACACTACGGACGCGGATGTCACGATTGTGTGTCCACGCAAGGGATGGGTGGCGCTGAACCTGCAAGACCTCTGGCATTATCGCGAACTGCTTTACTTCCTCGTGTGGCGCAACATCAAAGTTCGCTACAAACAGACTTTACTCGGCGCCTCGTGGGCTTTGATTCAACCCTTGGCCACGATGGTGGTGTTCAGCGTCTTCTTCGGGAAGCTGGCGAAAGTGCCCTCCGACGGAGTGCCGTATCCGTTGTTTGCTTATTGCGGATTGTTGCCGTGGCAATTGTTTTCCTATGCCATGACGGAGTCCAGTAATAGCGTGGTCAGCAATCAGCAGCTCATCACCAAGGTTTATTTCCCGCGGCTGGTGGTTCCTGTTTCGGCGGTCATTTCCGGCTTGGTGGACTTCGCTATCTCATTTTCTCTGTTGCTGGTCATGATGCCGTTTTACGGCGTCATGCCAACGGCGAGGATACTGGTTCTGCCCCTCTTTATTCTTTTCGCGATTGCCACGGCGCTGGCCATTGGACTTTGGCTTTCCGCGCTTAACGTGGAGTACCGGGATGTCCGCTACACCATTCCTTTCCTGACGCAATTCTGGCTGCTGATTACGCCGGTCGCTTACCCGAGCAGCCTGGTTCCAGCCAAATGGCGGCCGCTGATGGGTCTGAATCCGATCGCCGGGGTGGTGGAAGGCTTCCGCTGGGCGCTATTGGGGAACCGCAACGGTTCTGGAGCGCTTATGATGGTGTCTGTCGTCATCGTTATCGCGCTGCTGTTCGGAGGAATCGCGTACTTCCGTCGCATGGAGTCGACGTTCGCGGACTTGGTTTGAGCTATGAGCGAGTGCGCCATCAGCGTTAATAATCTGGGGAAGCTCTACCGCATAGGCGAAGGCCAGCATTACACGAATTTACGTGAAAAGCTGACCGGGTTGCTGTATTCGCCCTTCCGTGCGCTGCGCCGAAAAGCAACCCCTTCCGCCGAACCGCCGGCCGACACATGGCTATGGGCTCTGCGCAATCTTTCCTTCGAAATCAAACGTGGCGAACTGGTCGGGATTATCGGCAGAAACGGCGCCGGCAAGAGCACCCTGCTCAAGGTGCTATCGCGCATTACCGAACCGACGGAAGGTTATGCGAAGATGCACGGCCGTGTCGGGTCGCTGCTGGAAGTCGGTACGGGGTTTCACCCGGAGTTGACCGGCCGCGAGAATATCTATCTGAACGGCGCCATTCTCGGCATGCGCAAGGCGGAAATTGCGCGCAAGTTCGACGAGATCGTGGCCTTTGCGGAAACGGAACGCTTCCTGGACACAGCTGTTAAGTATTACTCGAGTGGCATGTATATGCGGCTTGCTTTCGCCGTCGCGGCCCACATGGATACGGAGATTCTGGTTATCGATGAGGTCTTGGCCGTCGGCGATGCCGCTTTCCAGAAGAAGTGCCTTGGCAAAATGGGTGAGGTCAGGGGTTCCGGCCGCACGGTGCTGTTCGTCAGCCACAACATGAACGCTATCGAGCAGCTCTGTAACCGCGTCATCCTGCTCGACCACGGCAACATGAAGCGGGATTCCCACGACATCCGATCAGTTTTGACGGACTACCTGTTTGGGACCGAAACTGAGGCCAGTTCGGTGTGGGTAAACGACGGCACCCGTTTTCGCAACATGTACTTCTTTCCGACGCGTTTTGCAGTGGTCGACGGAGAGGGGAGCGTCCTGCGCATGCCCTTGCGCAACGACGCCGAGATGTATGTGGAGATGGAGGGTGAGGTCGAGCAGGCTGATCCGGCTTTGACAGTTGGTTACGCCATCTATACCGAGGACGGCAATTTGCTCTATTGGTCATATCAGACCGACCAGCCCGAATCACAATGGCCGGCACTCACGCAAGGTACGCACCGCTTGCGCAGCAGGATACCGGCACACCTGTTGAACGAAGGGAACTATCGGATCGAGTGTATCGGCAGCCTTCATTTCCGCGAATGGCTGTTCTCCCCCGGCCTCAATTCTCCGCACATTAACCTGACGATCCAGGGCGGGCTGAGCGATTCGCCGTATTGGATCGCAAAGCGTCCCGGGTTGCTCGCGCCCTTGTTGGCTTGGGAAGTCGTCGAACCGCGCCCGGTCGAATTCGCAAAGCCCGCGCAGATGGACAGTGAGCGGCGAGCGCATGAACAGTAGGCTTCCGTCTATGCGAGATTCCAAGGCTGAACTTACTTGGCATTCTTCATCCCGGAGATCTGCAGCTCAGCAAGGTAGTTGGTTGTCGTGAATATCTCGTCGATCTCTCTGTATGCAGAAATCGGGCGCAAGCCATCCTTTACTACTCGAAAGATCCGGTATTGAGGTACGAGCAGCTCGTAGAAATCGCGGAAATATGTTTTTGAATCGATGTTGCATCCGCCAAACTCGAACTGGATGAAATCGATTGCTCCTGACCGCAACATCTCTGTTGCGCCCTCCAGTACTTTTAACTCGTGTCCTTCCACGTCAAGTTTCAGCAGGTGGATACGCTCGATTCGCTCGGTTGCGCAGAAATTATCCACTGTGGCGATGCTGACTTGCTCCGAGTGACTGAGGCTAATTCCAAAGTACCTGAGATTCCGGTCATACAACGATGCCAGCCCTGAACCATCGGAATCCGAGTGCAGCACGAACGTCCCTTCACAATCTCCGAATCCATGGTTGCACAGTTTGGCTCTGCAGCCAATTGTGTGTTGCAAGAGTTCGAAAGTCGCGCGCGAGGGTTCAAAGGCATTGATCCGACCTTCGTTTCCGAAGCACTCCAGCAGCAGCAGGGAGTAATCACCCCGGTTTGCCCCGACATCGAACAGCAAGTAAGGCGCAACGTAGCTGCGACGAAGCGAAGATCGTACGTGTTCTAGAACAGCGCGCTCCCCGCTGCTTTCGGGATCGCTGCCCCCGCCATAGTGCATGCCGGTGAGAGAAATCCGATGCAGCGCTTCAAAGTAACGCTGGTACTTACTCTTGCCGAAAAAAGGCTGAATAAGATGGAGGATCAGTTTTCTCACCGAATAGTCTCCTGGTTATTTGGTGGCTCCGCAATATACCAATTCTGAGAACACTCCAGGTCATCAAGCTATTGTTTCCTGAACCAGAAACATCCGCAAGCATATGCTTGCTGTGCGACCATTTCGGGGGGAGCGTTTGCAATCAGTTCGGGTTCAGACGCAGTATCCGGAATCAGCGAAAACTCGTGGAGGTGGAGGCCCGCGAACATATCGCGAACCAGTTCGTAGGAATAGATCCGGTGAGCATTGAACATAACTCGTGCACGCCCGACGGGGACAACAAACAAAAGTTGCCCTCCGGGAGCCAGCACCCTGGATAACTCGGCTGCTGCTGTTAGGTCGCCAGTCGGATCCAGCGGGTCACCATATCGCCCCAACCCGACATGTTCGATTACATGCATGCAGGATACCGAAGGCAACTCACCATCACCGAAGGGAAGCCGGAGCAAGTCGGCTGCGCCGGATTCCAAGCCAGATAACGGCAGCGTGGCAGGGCGAAAGTCATAGAACCTGATGGGCACAAAAGCCGAGGCGATTGCCACGAAATATAGCGATGAGCTGAAATCGATGTGGACAATGGGCCTGCTCTGCGCCAGGACCCGGGCCGCCCATGCCGTGTGCAGAACGTAGTGCCGGTCATAGGCGGTACTCGGCGTCGAATCGTAGAGGCAGGGATACCGGTCTTCCCACCTGAACTTGAACCGGCGGTCACCGCGGGCGAGCCCGGCGAAGGTCTCGAAGGACTGCTTGAATCGGCGACGCAGAGGAACCTCGATCCATTCTCTGGCTAGACGTGACAAGATTTTCTGTAGCAGTGGCGTCATATTGTCGCGTTTGCGTTTTTGCAAACTGATACGAGCTTACATTAGTGTTCTCATTGTAACCTTCGCCTTTTTCAATACGTCGTGTACGCTGTGTGAGGGTGCGCAACCTGTGACGCTATCGCGCAACGCGTCGGGTTCTACCATGCGAGATTTGGATTGTCCCGGCGGGAGCAAAAGGTTCCTGAGCCGGATGTCGTTGCATAATCCAACCGAGTAACCTCGGGGATGCCCATGGAGCCAAGAGTCTCGGTCGTAATGTCGGTTTATAACGGCGCCAGATACCTGCGCGAGGCCGTTGATGCCGTGCTGGCGCAGACGTTTTCTCAATGCGAGTTAATCATCGTGGATGACGGTTCGACCGACGGCACGATGGAGATCTTCTGTGCCTATTCGGATCCGCGTATCAGACTGATTCGGAATGATCGGAACCTTGGTGCGGCAGGCGCGCGAAACCGGGCTTTTGCCGCGGCCCGTGGAGAGTACATCGCAATTCAGGACGCGGATGACGCTTCCGTCCCTCACCGCCTGGCAGCGCAGGTCGCGTACCTCGACGCCCATCCTGACGTGGCACTCATTGGCGCTACCGTGCTCTACGTGCAAACGAACGAGAGCTTTGCGGCTGTATTTCCCGGTTGCGCTCACTTCGACTTCGACCGCGTCGTAGGAGCGGAAGCCTTGCTGGCTGCGCATCTGCCCATGTACGACACCGCCTGGCTCTGGATTTCGAGCGAGGCTCCGAGAAAAGCATTGGTGGTTTCGCCCCTGTCGGATTTGTCCGCCAAATGGACTCTGCTGTCGCATTGCTCATTCTGTAACACGAGCGTGATGTTTCGCCGCAGACTGTACGATCAGTTCGGGGGCTTTCCCGAAGAGCCACAGTACCGGTACTGCGAAGACTACGAACTGTTTTCCCGATACGCACGACATGCGCGCGTGGCTAACCTCGCTCCGATGCTTGTGACCTGGCGAGCCCATGGAAACTCGACCTCCCACCGGAATGAGGATCGTCAGCAGCAACAGGTCAACGACGTAGCGAAAAGCAATCTCTGCTCGGCGATGGGCTGGAAAGAAATGGACTCCCTGTTGTGGTCCGCGTGGCGCAAGTTCTGGTATACCCCGGGCATCTCCCCGGTACCATTCTCCGCGCGCGAAGTCGAAGTGTTGTCAGAGTTTCTTCCCAGGCTGACCAGTGCATTCTACGTGGCCTATGACCTGCATGGCGAAGAGGTGGGCCGCCATCGTCGTGAAATGCACTATCGATGGGCGAAGCACGCGTTCGGGCTGGCCTATCGTGGTGGTCCCGGGAGAAGCCTGCGCGCACGCTTCGGGCTGACCGTGCTGGGCGCAAACCTGCTTTGGAAAATAATGATGCCGGCAGCGGCGAATCGCGCAACAGAGGCTAAGCAATCCTTGGCCGATAAGTGACATGTACCGATCGCGCGAACGTCAACTGAACGTCAGCGGCAATAACCGAGTTGCGTAGATCATTCCCGCGCTTCCATCCTCTTCGACACTATTGGCGAAGGCAAAGAATCCGCACCCGTTCAGCAGCTCCAGCAGCGGCTCCGGTCCCCGGTGGTGCCATTCAATCATCACCGCCGCCAGGTTGCGGAGTCGATTGGCGGCCGCCAGCGATTCGATGATCGAATACTCGGCCCCCTCGCAGTCGATTTTGGCGACGATGGGATGATCGGGAAACTCGGCCCGGATTGTCTCAAGGGTGTCGGCAGCCGCCAGCAACTGAATCGTCTCTTTCGTGACCGGCAGGTCGGGGTATGCGCCGAAGCCATTCGATTGCGTGCTGGCGTGACCTTTTACCTCGTAGGAATACGAAGCTTCCACGTTGTCGTTCGATGTGCCGATTCCGGCGCACACAGTGCGAATTTTGCTTGCTGCGGCGGCATTAAGCCCGAGATTTCGTTCCGCCTGCCGGTAGGTCCGCTCGAACGGTTCAAAACTCCGAACCGCAATGACGTTCGGCTGCGTGGCAAAGAACAACGCGGCAAAACCCACATTCATGCCAATATCCCAGACGACGACTGGCTGGGGGGGTGCAAATTGGTAGCAGCGGTGTACGAATACTTCCATCAATATGAAAAAGTCTTCGGCGCTTTGTGCAATCACCTCGACGTTCGACATACGGACACGCAATTCGCCATCGACTACCGTGAAATGGGCTCCCGCACTTCGTAGCAGGCGAGCCAGGGGAAGCGCGTCAGCGAAAAACAACAAATGCCTGGGAAGCGCCAGCTCGAATTCGCGCAGAAGAATGGAGTTCGTCTTCGTATCAAACCCAACCTGATGCGGTTGCACACCATGGGACAGTAATCGGTCGGCCCATTCTGGCGAGTGTACGGCGCGGACGAGGCGTTTGTGACGAATCGCCCGAACTAACCTCTGAAGGTGGTTCATTACCATATGTGATCCTTGGCGCGTTTTACGTTCAAGCGACGGTTAAGACCGCACCACATTGGCTCAGTATGCCAGACTGAACAGCCATCGCACAGCTCAGATATTGTTCGGAATGGGATGTGCTCTGGCAAGGGCGACAAGCGGAAGACGCTACCTTTTCCTCCAGCACGTCCAATCATCCATGGGAGCGGCCTGCGCACTGACACTGTGTCCGCCGCGATATTTGCCTTTTTCGGCTCGTCGTGTACGCTGAGGAGGCGGATTGCTTCAGCTTACTCGAATGGCCTGAAGAGGCGAGGCGCTGTACGGCCGCAATGCACAACGATGACACAATGCGCCCGACACTGACCTATATCCTGCCCGACAAAATGGGTGGCGTGTTCACCTATGTGCGCAACTTGCTGCGCTATCGGGGTGCGGGCCCATTCGCCGTTCAGGCGATTCTGACCCACAACCGGCGGGACGTGGAGGAGCGGCCTGCTGATTCGCTGCCCGTCGATCGCGAGGTCCATTTCCATTACGACCCGAGAGAGAACCTGTATGCCGTGATCAAGCGGCTTCGCCGCCAACTGCCGCCGGGACCAGGCGTCATCGTAACCAATGACTGGCTGGAACTGGCGATGCTCTCTGTGCATGATCCGGGGAAGATGGTGGTGAATATCACTCATGGTGACTACCCCTACTATTACGATCTGGCAAAAAGACACGAAGGGGTAGTCGACTGGTTTGTGGCGCCTTCGCGATACATCGCAGATCGCTTGCGAGAGGTCATGCCGCATCGGTGCGAATCGATCCTGTATTTGCCGCATGGCGTGACAATACCGAAGGCCATGCGCAGCGGTACCCCTGGACGTCTGCGGGCGATTTTTGTGGGCCGGCTGGACACCTCAAAAGGGATTTTCGATCTTCCGGAAATCGACCGCCGTCTGCGTGCCCGTAATGTGGAAGTCGAGTGGTCGGTTGTGGGGAACGGTCCCGAAGGCGGCCGACTCCGCGAATTGTGGGCGTGGAACTCGTCCGTGCGCTGGCAAGGCAATTTGCCAAATGATGAAGTCATGGATCTTTACCGCGCACACGACGTGTTTGTGCTGCCCAGCCGTGCGGAAGGATTTCCAATCACGGTAGTCGAGGCAGCGGCAGCCGGAGTGGTTCCGATCGTCAGCGATCTTCGGAGCGGAATTCCCGAGATCGTGATCGATGGCAGCACCGGATTCCGGGCTTCGTTCGACAATCCCGATGCGTTTGCATCTGCCGTGGAGCGACTGCATCACGACCGCTTGCTGCTCGATAAAATGAGCACGGCAGCTCGCCGGCAAGTGGCGGAGAATTACGACCTCGAGCGCAACGTGAAACACTACGATTCACTCTACGAGCGATTCACGACGGGTGCCCAGGCGTTCCGCCCCCGTTGTGGGTTGCAATACGGCAGCCGGCTGGATCGGCCATGGATTCCGAACCTGCTGGTCCGGGCAATTCGCGGCGTACGCAACCGATAGCCCAGCGTTCTATGGGACCACCTCGTGTCCGGTCCAGCGGCGTCGCAGGGCTTGGATACACTGTGGCACGCGCAACTTGTCCATCCGGCCGTGGGTGTAGGTGGGTGGGCAGACGCGAGGCTCAGGCGGCAAGGGAAGCGCCGCAACCCTAGCTAGCATTTCGGCATAGCTTGCCGCCGCCATGTCAATGCTGTACTTGTCGCGAATCAGTTGCCAAGCGGCCAAGCGCATCGGGTCCAGCGGAACGCGGCCCGCGGCGACGCATGCTATAACCTCCGCGAACGCCTCGACATCACCGACGGGCACGCGGAATCCGGTGTCAGGCAGCACGACCTCCGCGGGGCCGGGCAAATCCGTTACCACGGGGATGACGCCGTGCGCCATCGCTTCCAGCAGCGAAAATCCCATACTCTCGACATCGCTCGGCAGCAGGAACACGTCTTGCCTGCTCAGCATCTCCTGTAGGCATGCACTGTCCACCCAGCCCTGGAAACTGCACCGATCGCCGGCGCCGGCCTGCCGCATTCGCGCTTTGAGTTCTTCCAATTCCGGGCCGTCGCCAGCCACCGTGAGATGGAAATCGATGCCGCGCTCCAGCAGTTTGGCCGCAATTGGCACCAGGTCAAGAACTCGCTTTTCCCACTGGATGACGCGGCCACTATAAAAAAGCCGCAACGGGTGCGCTTCTCGCGGTCGCGCGGGCGGGTCGGCAGGGCACGGAACCGGACAATACCAGCGGAACACTTTTCCCGCTAGCCGAGGCACACGCTGCTCGATCTCGCGGACCACCGTGTCGTTGATCGCTGTGGCCGCGGTCACTACCGGACTGATTTGCTGCAGACGCAGGAACTCCGATTCAATGTCGGCGTGCAGCATCTCCAGCAACCGCACCCGGCAAACTGAGTCGCGATACAGATACTGCATTGCCAGAGCGGTGGCGTGGTCCTGCGTCCCCACCACGACTTCCGCGGAGGTCTTCAAGATGGCCGAAGCGGTTTTCTTGCTCAGCGAGTTGTACGAGTAACAGGGGCCTATCAGCGTGGTCGGAGACGGCCAGGTGCGAGGGTTTAAATCGGATGAGATGCGCGATCCCGTCAGGATCACATGGGGCGACCAACCGTGCCGGGGTAGCGCCTCGCAGATACGCCGGAGGAAGATCGTCGGTCCGGCGATCCACGAGCCGCTTATGATGAAGGTAACGCGCCGGTTCGCCATTGAATCGAAATCGCCTCCGTAAACTTCCGTTGTTTCACGCCGATTGCTGCCGCCTTATCTTGCTGCCCGAGGCGGCGTGCAAGCATAGGCAAGGAACTTGGCTCCGGACAGCGCCAGTGCCGCGCGGCCAGTCACCCCCGCGCCACGGTAGCGGCAGGCCATGGCGAATGCATGTTTTCCCCAAAGCCAGTACACAAGCCGCCGATGATGCAATATGCGTTCTTTCTCGCCTGTCCACGCCGCATGGAAGCATCTTTCCACGGCCGGCAGGAAACTGGCGAGCCGCCACGCTTGCAATGCGGTAAGCGTATTGGCGGCGCCGGGATGTTTGATCCAGAAATTCGTTACGCCCGACCAGAGGGAATCATCGATCGGGTAGCCGTCGAGAAACGACGCCATGTACGATTTGGCGACGACGCCGGCTTGCCGAAGTTGCTCGACGATGTTGGCTCCGGTGGCAGATCCCGGAGTCTCCCGATATTTTACGAGCGGGATGGGAAGCATGAAAATCTTTGTTACTTTCGCCGCCCGGCACCACAGGTGATAGTCCTCGGAGAACCGGAATTCCTTGCCTTCCGGGTAAGCGCCGATCTTGCCGATCAGGGCGCGCCGATACATTACGGTCGAGTGGCAGAGGCAATTGGTGAACAGGAGCCGCCAACCGATCTCAAGCGAATCGGCAAGCACACGGATCGAGCCGAGGTCGTTTCCATCGACATCGATCGCGCGCCAACTGCTGCCCAGGACGCCCACTTCAGGCTGTGCGTCCAGAAACGAAACCTGCGTCCGCAGACGTTCGGGCAGCGCAACATCATCGGCATCCTGGACGGCGATCAATTCTCCCTCGGCGATCGCCAGCGCCCGGTTGCGCGCACAGGCCTGGCCGATATTGCTTGCATTGCGCAGTACCCGCAGGCGCGGGTCGCCATATCCCGCCAGGATTTGCGGGGTTCCGTCGGTCGAGCCATCGTCCACGATGATCAGCTCGAAATCTCCAAACGTCTGCGTAAGAATGCTGTCTATGGCTTCGCGGACGAAGCGCTCACCGTTATAAACAGCCATGATGACCGAGACTTTGGGAACCATATTGCCGCCGGCTACATTCTCGTCCAGTGTTCTGGAATCAGGTCTCGCGTTTCGTGCCCGAGTGAGCCAAACCACTGCCTGGGAGCAACCACGATCCGGTCGCGCACCGGGTTCAGCCATGCCCCCCACCAACTGAATGAGCTGTTTGCCAGCACCGCATGTTTGCACAGGCTCATCAGCCACATATCTTCGTGCTCGCGGCCAGGCGCGTGCCCGTCGCCGGGCGGGTTGTGATCGATCACCGTAATTGGGACCCCAAGCGCAAGATTCTCGCGTACCCACTGCGCGTTGTCGGAGAACACAAAAAAGCGCAAATCGGGGATGCGCTGTGCAATGTACTCCGCCGCTTGGCGGTAATACTCAAGCGAGCACGTTCCGTGCGCCTGCTGGGTGTGCGGCTCGGAAATGAAGTCTCCCCGCCGGACATGCACGCAGACGCTGTTGCAGGACTGAATAGCGCGCGCCACTTCCTGAGTTTTGTCGCCAGGCGCAATGCGCAACGTGAATTCCTGCCGGATAGTGGCCTCAATATTCTTGAAGTACTTTTCAGATTGCCAGTAGCCGATCAGCAGGCATCGTTGCGGAGCTCTCAGGGCATCGGGATCGAATAAAAATGTCTGTTCCCGCAGCACCGGCCGAACATAAAACGGCGCCGAGGGCTTCAGCTTCCAACTGAGCTTGTTGGCAGCCCGAATGCGCAATACCTCGAACGGCGTCGCAACCGGGGCGCTGACATTCCATCCATCGAGGGCGTAGGTACGCTTCGCGTCCGCCTTCAGGAGCTCGAAATCGACCTTGACCGGAGCCTGCCGGGCATGCGCCAAGGCTCGTCCCATGGCGTACTGAAACATCTGATTGCCCAAACCTCCCATCAGGCGGACGATTACCATACGCTTTTATTCTCGACAGTCGCTGACTCTACGGATTCTGACACACACTTTAGCACCACGGCGGAACAGGTCAAGAGGGAGCCATTTGTTGGGCAGGCACAGGCCCTACCGAAAGTGATTGAGTTGACTATTCGTGTTTGGACAAACCGCTGGTTGGGGCGAAGACTGTCCAGTCTGGTGCGATAAACTCGCCGTTCGCGTCTCGCGGTGTCCCGGCGGACATGTCTCGCCGCTGTCGGCGGAAGTAACGGAGCCATTCAGCCGGCTTGATTCCGGCATGTTGCAGATACGCCCATGCAACCCCGAACTGACGACTCTTTACATGGTTCAGAATAGTGCGTCCGATGTTCCATGCGCAATTGCGCTTTGCCAGTTCCCGTTCCTCGGCTTCGAGTGGGCAACCCAGGCTGTTTAACGCGGCCCAATAGCGGTGCGAAGCCAGGGCGCCATCACGGGCCGCACCCGACGACTGCAGATGTTGTCCGCGGTGAACCCTGTACCAGAACAGGTTCCCAGGGATGAGTAGCACATTTTCGGTCGCACACGCGTTCATCCAGAACGCGCCATCCGAATGAGGTCCAGCTTCTGGAAACATTCCAAGCCGCCGGAAAGCTTCCGCACGGAACAGGGCACACGCCGGCCCCACGTGGAACATGCCGCCGCCCAGGAATTCGCGCTGGTAGCACATTCGTGGGGACAACAGCATGGGGCAGGGTCCGCCCATCCACTCGCGCGCGCCCGGAGACAGCGCAAATGACGCCTGGGGATGCGCCGCCAACAGAGGGACCATTACAGCCAAGCAGTGCGGGTAAAGCAGGTCGTCGGAATCGTGATACTTGAGGAACGTGCCGCTCGCCAGGGATGCGGCGCGGTTGCGATTAGGGTAATCACCCAGATTGCGCTCGTTGACGAAGACCCGAATGCGGCGGTCGCGCGAAGCGTAGCGATGCGCGATTTCCACGGTTCGATCTTTCGAACCATCGTCAACGACGATCAGCTCAAAATCGGTGAATGTCTGGGCCAGCACGCTCTGGATGGCGTCTGCGATGAACGCCTCGCGGTTGTAAGCCGTCATCAATACGCTGACCAGCGGCATTTTGAATTGGTACTCCGTCTCCGGACCGGTCAACTTCACCTAAGTTGAATCCCTACTCTGGCCTAGTGTGAGTTTCTAGACTATCCTGAGAGCTGCCGAATCGCAATCGCATCTTCCGTCGGAACCTGGCGCTCACACGCGAAAGTAGTGCCGCCTGCGTGCCGGGGTAGAGTTTTATGAAGATCCTCCAACTGCTCGCATGGTACTACCCCGAGAGCATCGGTGGGACCGAGATGTACGTAGCAGGGCTGGCGCGGCGCTTTGCGGCGTCCGGCCACGAGGTCTCCATTGCCGCGCCGGATGTGCAGCACGACCGCGTTCGCGAGTATGAGCACGAAGGCATATCCGTCTTCCGCTACCCGGTGCCTTTCTTCAAGACGCGATCCGAAGCGCAGTTTGGCGAAGTGCCGGGCGCGCAGTTTCTTCATGAATTCCTGCGACGGCATAAGCCTGAGATTGCTCACTTTCATTCCTTCACTCCCGGTCTGAGCATCCCGGAGCTGCGGATAGCGCGGCAGGTTACGGCGTCTGTTTTTTTCACCGCTCATACCAGCGGCTTGGGCTATGTCTGCACCCGCGGGAGCATGATGCGCTGGGGTAAGATCCTGTGCGATGGCCTGTGCAGCGTCCAGAAGTGCTCGGCCTGTGCGCTGCAGGCGCGGGGCTTGCCGAAAGGTCTCGCGGTGGCGCTAAGCGCGATTCCACTAACCCTGTCACGGATGGCTGGTGCGCTGCCAGGCAGGGTCGGTACGGTGCTGGGGATGCCCGACTTTATCGCCCGCACCCAGCAGCAGCAACGGGAGGTCGTCAGGCTCGTCGATAGGTTCATCGTGCTAACCCAATGGGCCGCCGATGTAGTGGTCGCAAATGACGCGCCGCCGGAAAAGACCGCCTTGAACCGCCTCGGGTTCGGGCAGCGGGGTGTGAATCGCAAGCCTGGACCGTCCGAACGTCCCACCGCACTGCCTATCCGGATCGGCTACGTTGGCCGCTATGAAGCGATTAAAGGCGTGCACGATCTGGCGAGGGCGGTGACGGCACTGCCTCGAGAAATTCCTGTAGAGCTGGAGTTCAGAGGCCCCGTTCCCTCCAAGTACCAGCAGGCCGTGGTCGATGAACTCCGTGTAATCATTGGCGATGATCCACGGGTCAGCTTTGCCCCGGCGGTGAGCGCCGAGGAGGTTCCGGGTGTGATTGCCGGCTACGACGTGCTGTGCTGTCCGGCGATCTGCCTGGAGGGAGGGCCGACGGTCGCTCTGGAGGCACAGGCTTGTGGCACGCCGGTGATCGGGACGCGTATCGGCGGCTTGGCGGAACTGGTCCGCGAAGGCGTCGACGGCGCCCTTGTCACGCCGGGCGAATGGCGCGCACTGTCGCGGCTTATCGGCGGCATCGTCGCGGATCCGGCAGCAACCGTCGACCTCTGGCGCCGCAACCTGCCGCAGCCGCGCACCATGGACGAAGTGGCTTCCGACTATCTACGGTTGTACACCGAATCGCTGCGGCAACCGGCGGGTCCGGCCAGCGCGGCCTCATCCGGCGGGATGCCTTAATGACGAGGAGACGGTAGTGCGGGATCTCGCGAAAAGATGGATCAACGGTCTTTTGCTGCCGTACGGATACCGTAAACAACGGGGTTCTTTTACGGCTCCGTTTGGTTCCGCATAATTTATGAAAACAATCTGTGTGATCACGGCAGGGCACGTGTCGACCTGCCCACGCATGCTGAAAGCGGCTGACTCCTTTCGAAGGGCCGGCTACCAAGTGCGCGTTGTGAGCACAAATTTCGAACCATGGGCCACCGAGGCCGACCGTCAACTCAGTGCCGACCGTGAGTTGAATTGGACGGTTGTCGATTACAGCCGCGCCAGCGCCAATGGCGTTCGCCTGCTGTCGGGTGTGCGGTTTCGAATAGCACGCCGGCTGGCGAAGTTGGCCGGGCCGCAGCGGATGCCGCCGGCGGTGCTGGGCCGCGCTACCGGCCGAGTGTTTCCAGAACTGGTGCGCGCAGCCTGCGCACAGCCTGCCGATTTTTTCTACGGTGGAGGCAACGCGTTGATTGCCGCGGAGGCGGCGGCGCGGCAAATACACGTGCCATTTGCCGTGGATCTGGAGGACCTGCACAGCGGCGAGTGCCGCACGGATTCGTCTGAAGGCAGGCAGGCTAATGCGCTGGCGGAAGCGGGGGAACGGCGGGTCTTTCGTCAGGCCGCTTTTTTGACCACCGCCAGTGATGGCTTCGCCGACGCTTACGAAGAGAAATATGGCCGGCGGCCACTGGTGACGAACAACACTTTTCCACTGCCGCAACGCCAGCCTGATTTTTCCCCGCGCAACGGCTCCGCTCTGCGGTTTTATTGGTTCAGCCAGAGCATCGGCCGGGGTCGCGGATTGGAAGAGTTCGTACAAGCCGCGGGGCTGGCCGGCATCCGTTGCGAACTTCATTTGCGCGGCAAGCCTCTGGGCGTGTACCTGGCGGGCTTGCGGGAACTGGCAGCGCGATCTGCTCCCAATCTTACGATCGTGCACCATGATCCGGCGCCACCGGACCAAATGATAGAGTTGTGCCGCGGGTTCGACGTGGGCTTGGCACTCGAGCAAACTGACGACTCGCGCAGCCGCGCGCTATGCCTCTCGAATAAGGCATTCACTTACATCCTGGCGGGTTTGGCGGTCGTGTTTACCGATACCCCCGGACAGCGCCGGCTTGCCCTTGATCTCGGCACCGGAGCTTTGCTTTATAAGTCCGGTGATGTGCGGGTATTGGCCGACGGGCTAAAGGCGTGGGCAGAAGATGAAACGCGGCTGTTGGCCGCACGCAAGGCGGCATGGGCCGCAGCGTGCCGCCGCTGGCACTGGCAGCACCCGGAGGAAGAGGGAGCGTTGCTGCGGGCCGTGGAACGTGTTTTCAACCAATGAGAACTTTGAACATCGCCGTTACCGTTGATCCCTACATTCCCGTACCGCCTCTTCTCTATGGCGGCATCGAGCGTATCGTCGAGTTCGTGGTCAATGGCTTGGCGGACCGCGGTCATACAGTGACGTTGTTCGCTCATGCGGACAGCCGTTGCGCCGGCAAACTGGTCGGCTACGGCGTACCGCCGCATTTCTCAAAGTGGGCGCGGCTGCAAGAGCTTTGGCAGGTTGGCGCGGGACTGATGAAAGAGGTTCAGCACCTGGACGCGGTGCTGAGCTGGGGACGGCTGGCTGCGCTGCTTCCGGTGCTGCCCCTGCGGCGGCTGGCGAAGGTGCAACGATACTGTCGCGACATTGTGCCGTGGCGCAGCGTGCGAATAGCGGCTGCGGCTGCGGGTTCGTCCATAGTCTTTGCCGGAGCCTCGGGGCAAGTCTATCGACAGAAGTTGGGGAACGGCAGCTACGGAAGATGGGTCACGATGCACGACGGGGTAGAGATGCGCAAGTTCGACCCGGTCTTTTCAGTTCCGGCTGACGCGCCGCTGGCGTTCCTGGGTCGATTGGAAACCTACAAGGGTGCGCATAACGCGATCGAAATCGCCCGGCGCTCCGGCCGTAAGCTGATCATCGCCGGCAATCGCGTGGAGAAGGGCTCGAATGCCGGCTACTTCGAGCGGGAGATCGCGCCGCATTTGGATAGCGATCAGATCCGCTATATTGGACCGGTCGATGACGCCCAGAAGAGCGCTATGCTCGGCGGGTGCGCCGCGTTCCTGATGCCGATTGAATGGGATGAGCCGTTCGGCATTGTCATGGCGGAGGCGATGGCATGCGGCACGCCCGTGATTGCCTTCGACCGGGGCAGCGTTCCGGAGGTCGTGCGCGACGGCGTGAATGGCTTCCGTTGCCGATCGGTTGAAGAGGCGGTTGCGGCGGTGGGTAAGCTGAGCCGCATCGACCGCGCCGCGGTGCGAGCCGATTGCGAAGCCCGATTCGGCTCCGAAGTGATCGTTCAAGGCTACGAATCGCTGATTTACGATCTGGTACGGCAGACGCGCAAGTTGTAACTGCAATCTCAAGACGAGTGTATGAAAACGGTCGCGGTCATCTCCCCCGATTTCACGCCCAGCAGCATGCCCAATGCGCTGCGAGTGCGGTTGCTGGTCGAGCACCTGCAGGAATACGGGTGGGAGCCGGTAGTAATCGCCACCGATCCGCAATATTACGAACAACCGGCCGATCCGGAAAACGAGGCGCTGCTGCGCGGCAAATACGAGATTATTCGCACTCGTGCATGGCCTGCACAGTTCACTCGCCGCTTCGGCTTGGGCGATGTTGGGTTGCGAAGTTTCTATTACCAGTGGCGAGCGCTGTCGCAACTCTGCCGCTTGCGAAAAATCGATCTGGTGTTCATCTCCGTTCCGCCGAATTATTCGATGGCGCTGGGCAGGCTGGCGAATCTGCGCTTCGCCGTGCCCTATGTCATCGACTATCAGGATCCGTACATCACGGACTACTACAAGACTGTGCCGCCGGCTCAACGTCCGCCGAAGTGGCGGCTGGCTTATGCCGTCGCTCATTTAGTCGAACCATTCTCGGTGCGGCGCGCAGCACACCTCGTCTCCGTGGACACTTCCTATCTCACGGGCGTCATTCAGCGCTACAAATGGTTCGCTGCGGGCGATACAACCGGCGTGCAACTGGGTGTTGAGCCGGCCGATTTCGATTACATCCGCCAGCACCCGCGCGAGAACCCCATCTTTGACAAGTCCGACGGGCTGCTGCACATCAGCTACGTCGGGCGCGGTGGGCCGGACATTCTCGCGGCGGCCGGGGCACTGTTTGAAGCGGTCAAACTCGGAGGTCGAGAGGCGCCGGAGATTTTTGATCGGATACGTCTGCATTTTGTTGGGACCGATTATGCCCACGCAGGCGCGGCACAACATCAATTGCTACCCCTGGCGCGGCAGATGGGCATGGAACAGCAAGTGGACGAACACCCGCGGCGGGTGCCTTATCTCACTGCCTTACAAATCTTGTTGGATTCGCATGCGCTGGTGGTGGTCGGCTCGACCGAGTCGCACTACACGCCCTCGAAGATTTTTCCCTACATCCTGGCGAAGAAGCCCCTTTTCGGCATCTTCAACGAAAGCAGCAGCGTGGTCGGCATTCTCCGCGACGCCGGCGCCGGCGAGGTGGTGACCTTCAGTCGGGAGGCTCCTCCAGGGACGCGGGTGCGGGAGATCTACGACAAGTTGCGAGCGGTTTTGTCGTCGATCGGGCAACCACGGGAAGTATGCCGGGACGCTTTCGAACCTTACACCGCACGCGCCCTAACTGCGCGGCTTGTCACCGTGTTCGAGAAGGCACTGGCGCGTCCGCGCAACTGATGGCTGGAAGTGGACCAAACACGATGGCGTTTGGACAAAAACTTAATCCTGAGCGGCGCCGGTAAAGCCGTCCGCATCAAGGGAGACTCGGATCCAAACATGGCTAACATCATCAGGCGTAAAGTTCGCGCCATTTCACGAAGATTTGGCTACGCAATTCTTGATCTGCACAAGGACCAGGCAACCGATCTTTTTGTTCCTGGGCATCTCATGAAAATCTTCGACCGCCTAAAAATAAATTGCGTCATTGATGTGGGTGCGAACCGGGGTGACTATGCTGCTACGCTTCGCCATTTTGGATACACCGGCCGTGTGGTTTCTATCGAGCCGCTGCCAGACGTATACGCACAACTTCGTGAGCGTGCGGCCGGAGATCCGGGATGGGATACGCTCAATTTTGCGGTCGGGCAAAAAGAGGAAGTCAGGCCGCTGAAGGTTTATGCGTCAAGACCTCTTAGCTCGTTCCTGTCCCCCGTGCCGGGCATCGATGAAATTGTTTTGGAGTCCGAGGTCACCGACGTAATTCCCGTCACCGTCAAGACCATTGATGCTATCTTTAAGGACTTGGTCCGAGGCATTTCGGATCCGCGGGTTTTCCTGAAGCTTGATACACAAGGTTGCGACCTTGAAGTGATGAAAGGAAGCCTGGCATCGCTCAAGCAGGTTCACGGCATACAGTCCGAAATTTCCGTAATTCCGTTGTACGAGGGCATGCCCGATTACGTCCAGTCACTTGATTTCTTTTACAAGTTAGGATTTCTGCCGACGGGATTCTTTGCCGTGACAGGGCATCGGAATACAGGACGCGTTATTGAGTTCGATGTAGTACTCACGCGCCTTGCAGACCAGCCATCCTGAGCAGGGCTGCCAACTTTTCGATATTGATCCTGACATCGAACTTACGATCCTGATTCCCCGGCTCACCCAGCAGGTAGTAGTAGTCGAGATCGGAGTGGGTGGCGGCCGTAAACATACCTGGTTCCTGGGCAGAAGGAGGGAATAGTTCGATGACCTTTGTGCCCGGTTGCGCAAACAGCAGATTCGTCAGGGCGGCTCCGTGCACCCCTATGATCGCTGTAGCGTTCGCGAACAGGCGCGCTTGTGACGCAACCGTCATTCCATCCATCCTGAGCGAGACGAACTCCAACTGCCGTAGATAGGCGATCACTTCTTTCTCATTGGCCAAGCGTCGCATGGGAACGTTGCCGCGCTCTATATGTATGCGTTTGGGCGAGTCGGGACAATCTTTGCGTGGAAAGATCGACCGCACAAAACGATGACCCCACACATCGCGATAGCGCATTTCACTGTGCTGCGGCCGATGCAGGTAAATTGCGGTTAACAGACGGTCGGCACGGCACGGCTCACGTACGATCTGGCTCTTGCGGATTCCCAGTTGAGCCAGCGTCTCTTCCTGCAATCGAGAGGTACGAGACTCACCAACGTAGTAGTAGTCAATTCCCGTGTGAGGCGCCAGTTCCCGATAAAACCTGAGGAGTGGCAGCGTGAGCTGCATCCAGTGATAGTAGTTATCAATCCACGTGTTAGAGAGATACGCGATGGTGCCCGTTAATCGCCGGCAGTTCCTTGGAACATAGCGGCGAAACGCCAATATCGCCTCCTCCGGAAGTGTATCGACGAAGACCACGTTCAGGTCGGGGTCGAGCAGCACGTGACTTCGGAAGGAAAAACCGGGGTTGATGATGTCAAGGAGAACGCTTTCACATTCGATTTGGAAGGGTTGCAGAGTTTCAGATGCGTCTCCGGGCAGGTGCGCCGGTTGGAGCTTCGATAGACCATCGGACTCCACCAGGGTTTGACACGTCACCCCTGGGTAGTTCTGCATGATCTGCGAGGCTCGAGAGGCACTGACGGAAACGACTCTGCCGGTACGTTTCCCTAAACCCCGCAGTTGCAGCTGTCGCAATCTGTTTTGAATGCGATATATAAGCATGAACGAAGGGATAATCGACTAGAGTACCTTATTGTAGTACACGGACCTGCATCTCGCACTAGAGCGGCTGTGATGGCAAGCCACCGCACGACCGGATCGTACAGTTTCCCGGCAGTCCGGCGACCGCCGAGGAATACGGATCGGGCGAAGATGCAGGCAGCCGGTGAAGCCGATTGCTCGTTCCTGGAGGAATTAATGTCGCATCCTGGCCTGGAGCCCGCAGTACGTCCCCCGAAGACAAAAGTTGTGGTGCTGCTCGGCTCGCCATTCCTGTATGGAATGGAGCGCTCGGTGATCGAGTTGTTCGATAAGCTCCGGCCGGAGGTCGATTCGCATTTTGTCCTGACCTATACGGCCTTCCGGCAACAGTTGCCAATTTTGCAGGAAATCGAAGCCAGGCGCCTACCCCATTCGTTTCTGCCGGACAAGCGTGAGTGGCCACGCATCGGCAAGCCTCACAGCCTAGGCGACGCCTGGCGGCTCTGCGTGTCAGTCGTCCGGGGAAATCTCTGTTTGCTGAGGGCCGCGTTCGGGAAAGACGCGCTCTACGTGCCGAGCTTGCTGGGGGCATTCCATTGCGTGCTGGCGGCGCTGTATATGCGGATGAGGAGACGGCGCGTGATTTATCATTTTCACGATCTTCCGCACCAGCGCTCCATGACTCTATGGCTGTGGACGTTGCTGGTAACCGACTTCGTCCACAATACCCGTGTGGCCTACGAAACCGCGGTTCGCACCAACTCGTTCGTCCTGCGCAAGCGTAATTTGATTACACCCCAACTTCTGGATTTACCGCGTGCTGACAACGGCGGGGCATCCGACGCAAGCGCGACCGCCAAACGCGAGATTTTTTTTGTTGGCCAAGTCTCGCCGCATAAAGGTATCGAACTACTGCTCGATGCCTTCCAGGCGCTGCATCCGGGTTCGGCTTGCTTGAACATCGTTGGCGCGGTACAGCCGGAGTACCAGGCGCGTTTTGAGGAACTGCTGCGTCAGTGCCCTGCGGCCTGCGACATTAGGGTTCTCGGTTACCAGTCCAACGTGCTCGAGTATCTCGATTCGGCGTATTTGTATGTTCACCCCAGCCCGCCGTCGTGCACCTGGGAGTCTTATGGCCGCGGGGTGCTGGAAGCTATGTCACGCGGAGTTCCTGTTGTGTGCTATCGAAGCGGGTCTTTGCAGGAAATTGTGGTGAACGAAGAGACAGGGATCGTATGCGAAGAAGAGAGTTCGCGGTGCCTTGCGGATGCGATCGAGCGCTTTCTTGCCGATCCTGGTTTTCGCGATCGCTGTGGAATCAACGCCCGGGAGCGTTACAAGCGGCTTTATTCCCCTGAAGTCGTACGCACCACTTGGGTGCGTTTTTTTTGCATGGACAGCTAAGGCACTCTGCACGCTGAGCCAGGCGACTATAACCATTCCAGACGATCCAGATTGTACGCCGTATTTGAGTGCGATTTTTTTGCCCGGACAGGTAAACTAGCCTGAGCACCTAAAATGTCCGACGAAAACGCACAAAGGCCGTACAAGCTGGCCGTCGTCGCTACCCACCCAATCCAATACCAGTCACCCTGGTTCCGCGCGATGGCTGCCGATCCCCGGCTGGATCTTCATGTTTTCTTCGGCCACAATGCCACGGCGACAGATCAGGCAGGTGCGGGGTTTGGCGTAGAGTTCAAGTGGGACGTGCCATTGCTGGAAGGCTATCCATACGCCTTCCTGCGCAACGTGGCGCGCAGGCCCTCGGTCGCGACGTTCAGTGGAATTGACACACCCGAGGTGGCGGAGGTGATTCGCCGGGGAGGCTATGACGCTGTACTCGTCAACGGCTGGAATCACAAGAGTTCATGGCAGGCCATCGTGGCTTGCTGGCGCAGCAAGACGAAGGTGATGGTGCGTAGCGATTCGCATCTCCGCACTGCCCGGAGCAGTCTGAAAAAGGTGCTTAAGGCGCTGCCGTACCGTGCGTTTATCCCGCGTTTTGACGCCTGTCTTGCCGTCGGAATCTGGTCTCGAGAGTACTATATACATTACGGCGCCCGTCCCGACCGGGTGTTCGTCGTCCCCCATGTTGTGAATGAGAGCAGGTTGTGTGCCGAGGCGGCGCGGCTTCAGCCCCTGCGCCTCGAACTCAGGCGCCAATGGGGACTGGGTGAGAGAAGCACGGTGTATGTCTTCGCCGGGAAGTTGATTGCGAAAAAGCGAGTTCGGGACTTTATCTGCGCGCTCCAGCGCGCCGCGAACTCCGGTGCGGCAATCGAGGGCCTCGTCGTCGGAGACGGGCCACTGCGCTCTGAGTGCGAAACGTTGGTCAGTTCAGGCCGCGTACCTGTCAGATTTACCGGATTTCTGAACCAGTCAGAGATCGCTAAGGCCTACATCGCCGCCGATATGTTGGTGCTTCCTTCCGATGGGGGGGAGACTTGGGGACTGGTAGTAAATGAGGCGATGTGTTGTGGGAGGCCGTGCATCGTCAGCGACCAGGTGGGGTGCGGTCCCGACCTCGTGCAGTCCGGCCAGACCGGCGCCGTATTTCCTTTGGGCGATGTGGATGCGCTGGCCAAATTGATGGTGGCGTTTGCAGGCGACGAAAAGCTGCTGCAGCAGATGGGAATTCGCTGCCGGCAGTTGATGCATGGCTGCTCGGTACAGACTGCGGTCGATGGCGTGGTGGCAGCTCTTGCTGCGTTGCAAACGGGAGCACAGCCGTGAACCTAGCGCAACAAAAAGTCTCCATCTCGGTTCGGGTGCTGCTGCCTTCGGTGGTGGTTACAAGTACGCTTTGGGCGCTTGCCGCGCATGAGGTGTCGCCGTTCTCAGTGGCGACGGCCTTCGCACTGTTCGCAATCCCGTGGTTCGCGTATTGTCGCTGGCAGGATAGCGACAAACACGATTTCCCTTTGTTCCCCATGGTCGGCGGCATGTATTTTGTTTCCTACGCTCTGCCGCTGTTCTGGGGCGAGCGCTCGATGCAGACCTTTGTCGGCACCCGGGTATTTTCCGCCGAGTCGCTGCAACAGCCAATGACTCTGGTGCTGCTGGGCGTGGTGTCGTTGTGGGCCGGCATGGAGGTCGGGGTGGGGCGCAAGCTCGGGCTTCGCACCCGGATTGAAGTTTCTTCGCAATCCTACGTGTGGAACTATCTGCGTATCGTCCTGGTTGTGGGCACAGCCATGACGTCCCAGGGGCTGTATACGATTGGAGAAGGCGGCCGTCAGATCATGGTGATCTTCCAGAGCGTCGTGCCAACTGCCGCATTTGCGCTGCTGTTTCGAAGATACCTTGGCGGCACAGTCGAGAATGCGGACAAGCTGTTTCTGGTCTTGTTCGTCGGCGTGCGGTTCTTCGTCGGGATGTCCTCCGGCTGGCTCGGGTCTTTTGTTGGTTTCGGAATCGTATGCCTTGCGGTCTACATTTACGAGCGACGGAAATTTCCGAAGCTCGCAGTTGCGGCTGTGCTGATATTTATCATTTTCTTTCAGCCCGCCAAGCAATCGTTTCGAAAAAAATACTGGATGGGCGACTCCAATGCCGGCATGGTGACAAAAGTTTCCGATTGGGCGAGTGAAGCCTTCCGCCTGTGGTCGGGTGCGTGGTCAAACCCGGAGGTCGTTACGAAACTCGGCGAACAGGTGCTGAAGCGTGTTTCGCTGCTGGAACAGACTGCCAATGTAATGGAGTTGACGCCGACAGTGGTGCCGTTTCAGTACGGGCATCTGTACTCTTACCTGGGGATAACTTTTGTTCCGCGCTTTGTTTGGCCCGATAAACCCAGCATGAATGAGGCCAACCGATGGTATCAGGTGAGTTACGGGCTCACTGAAAACGAAGGGCTTTCACACGTTTCAATGGCGGTCGGAACACTGACCGAAAGCTACATCAGCTTCGGATGGTGGGGGCCCCTGATGATCATGTTCCTGGTGGGAATGTTGCTCGATTGGTTTCGCTACAGCTTTCTGAGCATCAACTCGGGCATTCTGCTGAATGCCATCGGTGTTGCACTTCTCCCTAACTTTCTCGCCATCGAGAGCCAGATGGCTCAGTACATTTCCGGCCTGGTGCAAGCCATCGCACTTACGATGGTCGTACTTATGCCGGTGATGAAAAGAGAGCGGCGCCAGGCAGCGGTTCCAGCTTTCAGGTCCATGCCGGCTCCGCCTCTGGTATAAGTTCGAGATCCATGCGCATTCTTCACGTTACGCCCTACTTCGCCCCGGCCTTCGCCTACGGAGGCCCGCCGCGGAGCATTCTTGGCATGTGCAAGGCGCTTACGGCCACTGGCGTTGACGTTGAAGTATTCACGACAACCGCGAACGGCTCCGGTCCGGATCTGCCGGCGGCGGTGCAGGCACCCAGGAACTACGAAGGCGTGCCCGTGTGGTATTTTCCCCGCGAACTTGGCAGCAAGTTCTTCCGCGCACCCAGCATGCGGGAAGCCTTGCGGAAAGCTATTGCCGGCGTCGATCTGGTTCACATCCACACCATCTGGAACTGGGTAGAGTGGACGGCCGTCCGCGAGAGCGTCAAGGCTGGCGTACCGTATGTGATTTCTCCCCGCGGCATGCTCGAGGCCAGTGCGATGCGGCACCGGCGCTGGCGGAAAGCCGTTGCTTTTCCTCTGCTGGAGAGGCGCAATCTTGGAAGAGCGGCTTTTCTGCATGCCACGGCTGCCACGGAATACGAAACGCTGGACCGGCTCGCGCTCGGGGTGCGGAGCGTTCTGGTTCCCAACGCGGTTGATGGCGTGCTGAACAGGGAAGACTTCGCTGGAATTCTGCGCAAGCGTATCGGTGTCCGCCCGGATGTTCCCATCGTTGCCTGGCTGGGGCGAATCCATCCCATCAAGCGTCTGGATTTACTCGCAGAGGCGTTCCGCCAAGTTCATGAGCATATTCCCGCTCACTTGGTCATCGCCGGACCGGACGAAACCGGCCAGCGGCAATCACTCGAGGGCCTGTTGCGCGGAATCGCATCTGACGTCCACTGGCTTGGCGAATTGAATGATGCGCAAAAACGGGAACTGCTTTCCGACGCTAATGTGCTGGTCTTGTGTTCGAATTCCGAAAGCTTCGGCATGAGCGTGCTCGAGGCGCTAGCGGCTGGAACACCCGTCGTCGTGACCCGTACCTGTCCGTGGCAGGAGGTTGAGAGCGCGGGCTGCGGTTTCTGGGTGGAACAAGAAGCGCAAGCTATGGCGAAAGCGTTGCTGGACATTCTCTCCGATCCCATTCTCGCCGCGACGATGGGGAAGAAAGCTCAGCAGTTAGTCCGCTCGAATTACTCCTGGGACGTAGCAGCTCTGAAGATGGTAAAGTACTATTCACAATCAATCGCAGGCGCACTCAGCCCATGAGTCGAATTAATTCCGGCAGCCTTTTGCTGCTCACTCCCAAGGTGAACGGCCATGACGGTATTTCCCTGGTATCGCGGACCGCGCTGGCTGTGTTCAGGCAATCCCGCCAATTTGACCGGATCGCCGTATGGACCCTTGCGGACCAGTCGTTCACCCCGGAACAGTCCGGGCCTGGTCTTTGCTGCGCGACGGCCGGCGGCAGCAAACTGGAACTGACGAAATGGGGTTGGGGTGCGGCACTACGCACGAATGGCCGGTACGACCTGCTGCTGGTTCTCCATCTACACCTGCTGCCGGTGGCGCTACCCATGGCCATGCGGGGCGTCAGGCTCGGCATATTTCTGCACGGAATCGAAGCCTGGAAACCGCTGACGCGCTTGCAAGACGCCGGCTTTCGCCGCGCGTCGTTTGTCCTTGCGAATTCCCACTATACGGCGGAGCGGTTCAAGCAGATTAACCCGCAGCATGCGCAACTGGAGATTTCGATCTGCCATCTCGGAATACCTACGGTCCCGGAGGCGAGCGGGGACAGTCTGTTGTCGGAAGGCCCGTATGCGCTGATTGTCAGCCGCATGTCCCGGGAATCACGCTATAAGGGCCATGATTCCCTGATCGATTTGTGGCCCGAGGTTTTGCGGCATGCCCCCGGCTTCCGGTTGTTTGTGGTTGGCGATGGCGATGAGCGTCCCCGGCTGGAGCAAGCGGTAAAAACAGCCGGACTTGCGGAGCATGTCAAATTATTGGGGTTGGTTGACGATCAGAAGCTGCAGAGACTCTATGAGGGCTGTTCTTTTTACATGATGCCCAGCAGCGGCGAAGGCTTTGGCCTGGTTTTTTTGGAGGCCATGCGGGCCAGCAAAGCATGTATCGCGGGCGCCGGCGCCGCCGCCGAAGTGGTGCAGGATGGCGTCACGGGTTTGGTCGTGGATCCCTCATCGCCGTATGAATTGCTGGGGGCGATCTTGCAACTGATACAACACCCTGATCGAGCGCAGAGGATGGGCGTCGCCGGCTATCAGAGATTTCTGGAACATTTTACGCAGGAGAGTTTTGGGCTTCGCCTGCATCGTGCTCTCGGTCTTGAGAGTCTGGGGGTGTCGGGATGTGCGGGATAGCCGGCATCAGCCTGAAACCAGGAAACGCTCCGGATAAGTTCGGAGGTGCGGTGGCACGGATGATGGAGTGCCTCCGCCATCGTGGACCTGATAGTCAGGGCAGCGCCTGTGTTCACGCCAACGCCGCCACAGGTGGACACGCCTGGATTGCGAATACCCGGCTTGCCATTCTCGATCTCAGCCCCGCGGGCAGCCAGCCGATGTACGATAGCGCCACCGGCAACTACATCGTATTAAACGGCGAAATCTACAACCACCTCGAGATACGGCAGGCATTGGCCGGTCATGTCGATCAGTGGAACTCCAGCAGCGATACCGAAACTGTCCTGCGCGCTTACGCCGTTTGGGGCGCCGAGTGTGTTCATCGGCTTCACGGCATGTTTGGCGTAGCCATTTTCGACGCTGCGCGCAACGTCCTTTGGTGTGCGCGCGATCGCCTTGGCATCAAGCCGTTCTACTTCTGGCGGGGATCGCTTGGGGTGATCTTCGCATCCGAGGTGCGTGCGATTCTCGGTTCCGGATGCGTTCGGCCGACATGCGATCCGATCGGGCTCGCTCATTTCATCCGTTTTGGTTCGGTCTCCGAGCCTTACACGATGTTTGAAGATATCGAGTCGCTTCCGGCCGGCTGCTGGATGGAGATTCGCGCCGGCGAAGTGGTCGAAACAAAGCGATTCTGGCACCCTGACACTCTCGGGGAAGATCATGACCACTTGACTCCTGATGTTGTCATACGCCGGCACTTGGAACGTGCCGTCCGCGAGCATCTGCTCTCGGATGTGCCCGTAGCTTCGCTCCTCAGCGGCGGCATCGATTCTTCGATCATTACGGCCTTGGCGGCGCAGCAATCCAGCCGTCCCATACGCACTTTTACCGTCGGGTTTGCGGGGCACAGCCTGGATGAATCGGAATTCGCCAGGGCGGTTGCGAAGCGCTACGCCACCGAGCACCACGAGGTGAGACTTTCGGACGAGGAAGTGATCGCATCGGTGCCGGCGGCGGTTGCCGCCATGGATCTGCCCAGCGCTGACGGCGTGAATACCTACATTGTCGCCAAGGCCGTGGCGGATAGCGGTACCAAGGTGGTGCTCTCCGGCCTGGGTGGCGACGAATTGTTCGGCGGATACCGCAGCTTCCAAATGCTGCCGCTCTTGCATCGGTGGTCTCCCTTGCTCGGATGCATCCCCGGTTTCTTCCGTGAATTTGCGCCGGGTGGTAAGCGAAGCGTGGAGCTGACGAGCGCAGGCGCCTCATTCCGCGACAGGTATCTCAGCTTGCGCTCTTTCTGGTCGCTGAAAGAATTGCATGCCATGGGCATATCCGGCCGATGGCAGGAGGAAACGCTCGCCAGTCTGGCGGGAGAAGTTTCGCTCCCGACCGCGGTCAGTTGGCTGGAACTCGGTCACTACATGCGCAACGTTCTGTTGCGCGACGCCGACACGATGAGCATGGCGCATTCGGTTGAGATGCGCGTTCCATTCCTCGACTCCGAACTGGTTGAGTACTGTTTACGCGCCGGAGTCGTGCGCAGGCATAAGGAAGTTTTGCAACAGGCCACGCGCGACCTGCTGCCTGTGACGACCTACGCTCGCCGCAAGCAGGGTTTCGAACTGCCAATGGATGCGTGGATGCACGGACCGCTGCACGGCTTCGTTCGTGAGGGTGTCCTCAAACTACAAGAAGCGAACCTGCTGCCGCAAGTTGATCTTTCCCGCATGCAAGCAGATTTCGATGCCCGCCGCTTGTCCTGGGCCCGACTCTGGCAGATGGTCGTGCTCGGCCACTGGGCAGAGCGGCATCTAGGCGGCCGTCTCGAGCCAGACCCGCGGTTAACGCGGGTTGCAAGCGAATTCTGAAGCCATGATTGTTCTTGGAATCAACGCGTACCACGGCGATGTGTCGGCGGCGCTGATCCGCAATGGCGAACTGCTGGCCGCGGTGGAAGAAGAGCGTTTTCGCCGCGTCAAGCATTGGGCCGGTTTTCCTCGCGATTCAATCCTGGCGTGTGTGGCGATGGCGGGGATCAATCCTTCCGAGATTGATTATTTTGCCGTGTCGCGCAACCCCAAGGCAAACCTCTTGCGAAAAGCTCTGTTTACGCTTTGCAAGGGGCCGAAGCTGTCCCTGGTCAAAGATCGCGTGAAAAACTCGGTGCGCCTGCAAGAGCTGCCGGCGCGCATTGCCGATACGCTGGGGCTTGAGCGCAGCCGCGTGCAGCGCCGCATGCACTGGGTCGAGCACCATCCTGCCCATCTGGGGAGCAGTTATTTCGTGTCGCCGTTTGATGAAGCCGCAGTCTGCGCGATTGACGGCTTCGGCGATTTTGTCAGCACCTCGTTAGCCGTCGGCAGGGGCTCACGCCTGGAGTTGATCGAGAAGGTATATTTCCCGCACTCACTGGGACTGCTGTACCTGGCGATCACGCAGTACCTGGGATTCATGAAGTACGGCGACGAGTTCAAAGTGATGGGCCTTGCGCCCTATGGCCGGCCCGAATACGTCGAGCCGCTCCGCCGCCTGGTGCGTTTATTCCCCGGCGGCCTTTTTGAACTGGATCTGTCGTATTTCTGCCACCACAACGATGCTGTTCCAATGACCTGGGACGACGGCGAACCGGTTCTCGGTACCGTATACTCGCCCAAGTTGGAGCAGTTGCTCGGCCCCGCCCGCAAGCATGGCGAGCCGCTGGAGCCCCGGCATGAAGCCATCGCCGCGTCGCTCCAGGTTGTGCATGAAGAGGCCGTCTTCCACGTCTTGAATCGGTTGTACCAACGCACTCGCCTGGAAAACCTCTGCCTGGCTGGCGGCTGTTCCATGAACAGCGTGGCCAACGGTAAAGTCCGCGAGCGCACGCCTTTCCGCAATGTCTATATCCAGCCTGCCGCAGGTGACAACGGCACTTCGCTCGGTGCGGCATACTACGTTTGGAACCAGGTGCTCGGAAATCCGCGCGCGTTTGAAATGGAGCATGGTTACTGGGGTCCGAGTTTCGAGGATGGCGCGATTCAACAGGCTCTGGCGGCCCGCCAGTCTGACCTTCAGGCGCAGCATTGTTGCGCGCAGATGGTAGCCTCCGAAGATGAGCTCTGTCGCTGGACGGCCGAGCGCATTTCGGAAGGCCATGTAGTCGGCTGGTACCAGGGGCGAATGGAATGGGGTGCGCGCGCACTGGGCAACCGCAGTATCGTTGCCGATCCACGCCGTGCAGATATGCGCGAGATCATCAACACCAAGATCAAGTTCCGCGAGAAGTTTCGTCCCTTTGCACCGTCGATTCTGGAAGAAGCGTTAAATGAGTATTTCGTGGACGGTTGCCCAGACCCGTTCATGGTGCAGGTCTATCCGGTGCGCCCCGAGAAGCGTACGGTTATTCCCGCCGTGACGCACGTGGACGGCTCCGGACGCTTGCAGACGGTAAGCGAGCGCTCCAATCCGCGCTATCACAAGCTGATCAAGGCATTCGAGCGCATAACGGGAGTGCCGGTGATTTTAAACACGTCCTTTAACGAAAATGAGCCGATCGTTCTGACGCCCGCCGAGGCTCTGGATTGCTTCTTGCGGACCCGCATGGATCACATCGTGCTTGGCAATTGCACGGTTTCCAAGCAAGCCACCGCCTGAAGGCGTCCTGCCGGAATGAATGTTGACCTCAGCTTTGTGGGGATGCCGCGCCAGCCGAAGCGCGCGCGACGCACAGAATCATGAGCTGGTTATTGTTCGTGACGTTCGCGACGCTCCTGACGCTTCTGTTGACTGCCGTCCTGCCCGTTCGAGAACATGAAGCCATCGTCGGTGAGATTGTAGTCGGCCGCGTTTAATCCCTGGCCTGCCGCCTTGCGGTACCACTTTACGGATTTCTTGTGGTCCTTCTCCCCTCCAAGTCCAGATCCCAGCATTACGGCGAAATTGTACTGGCCCTTTGCATAACCCTGCTTGGCCGACAACTCAAACCAGTGGTGTGCGGCTGCCTTATCCTGCTGGATGCCGTCTCCGAGCACATACCTGAGCCCCAGCAAGTTCTGCGCTTCTGCATCGCCGCGTTCAGCGCGGGTTCGCAGGTCGTCGATAGCGGTTTGTGCAAACGCCAGGCCGCAAGCCAGGATACCTATCCCGAAGACCAGCGCCACCAGTCTTTTCATCCCATACCTCATCTTTTCGATCAAGATCGCGAAGCGTACGGCGAGAGCGCGCCGATGCGCCACGAAACTTGCCGCGCGATTTTCTTCGCGCCATCGCAACGCGCGTGAGCGTGAGTTGCACGAAATGTAACTGAGCGCCGGATCAGTGTCAATTGGCTTGCGCAGCACCGAGGTAACCACTGCCTTCAATGATCGCTCTTTCGAAGGTCCACTACTGTTGATCGGAATGACCTTTTTGTCCCACGTTCGCGAAGCCAACGTGGACGATAACTGAACTTCGGTGTGGCCACCGCGACACCCTGGACCCGACCGATGCGAACAGCTTCGTGTGCTTTCAATCGAGGTTTCCGTGCCGGCGATCCAATGAAAACGGCGACGTAGTGGACACGATTGACTGTCTCTAAGGGCAAGACCTCAGATTTTGGGTTTTTGTGTTAACTAATCATGGCCGTCCGCATTACGCATCGGTGTACCTCTCTGGTTACGACCGTAATCTTGTTGATTGAGCTTTAAGGACGATATAAGTCTCTTATGCGATTGAGATTAGTCGCGATCTCATATCGTCGGCAGGGTAATGCTATTCCGGGTTGGTTCGGTTCTTTCTTGGCACCCGTTACCACCACCAGGGAGCGTGACGGACCGGTAATGACGTGATGGTTACATCTTCTACATCGTCGACAGATCGATATATGCGTTCAGACGTGGTGGTATCGCGTTTGATTGCCGGTGAGACGCTTGTCGTGCCGGTGCGGGGAGGGGTAGGCGATCTGGCTTCGATCTATACCTTTAACCCGGCGGGAACAACGATTTGGGCGGCATTGGATCGCCCAAAAGATGTGGAAGAGCTGGCGCGCCTGATTGAACAGGAGTACGAAGTCAGCGGGTCGGATGCCCGCGCAGACGTCCTACTGTTCCTGAATGAGATGCGCGTGGCCGGGCTGGTCACGGTGTTGAGCGTAGACGGCAATGAGGCTGCCGCTCCAGGATCAGATCAGAACCGATTTGGAGATTGATCGTATCTTGCGCTTGGCGCGCGGAAGGGCAAGCAGTGGACTCGACTACTTACAGTCAGTTTAGCCGTTCCATCCACGAACGCTTCGGCGGTGAGCGTGCGCCGCTCGAAGTGTCCGTCGAGGTGACGCGCCGTTGTCCGCTGCATTGCCTGCAATGCTACAACAATCTCGCCCTTGGAGACCAGCGAGCTCGCTCCAGCGAGTTGAGCAAAGACGAGCACTTCCACCTCTTGGATGACTTGGCGGAGTTGGGTTGCTTCTGGCTGCTGTATACGGGCGGCGAGATTTTCGCGCGCAAGGATTTCCTCGAGATCTACACCTACGCGAAGAAAAAGGGCTTCCTTATCACCCTGTTTACCAATGGCGTGCTGATCGACGAGGCTGTGGCCGACCACCTCGCGGAGTGGCCGCCATTCGCCATTGAGATCACCCTGTATGGGCGCAGCCAAAAAACGTATGAGGCGTTGACGTCCGTTCCCGGCTCCTATGCCCGCTGCATGCGGGCGATCGAGTTGTTGCGAGAACGCCGGCTTCCGCTGAAGTTGAAGACCGTGTCGACCACCGTCAACAAGCACGAAGTGTGGGCGATGAAACGCTTCGCCGAAGAAGAGCTGCACACCGAATTCAAGTTCGATTCGCTGATCAACGCGCGCATTGATTGCTCGCAAGGCCCGCTCGCGGTGCGGCTCTCTCCGGAGGAGATAGTCGCGCTCGATATGAGCATGCCGAAGGTGGCGGCCGAGTATCGCACGCTGGCGCAAAGGGACCGGCAACAGCCTCCTCCGCTCGCCTATAACGACAACATGTATTTCTGCGGCGGAGGCATGAGTTCCTTCGCCGTCGACCCCTACGGCAACATGAGCATTTGTGCGCTCGCGCAGCAGGAGACGGTCGATATTCGGCAGGCCGGTGTGAAACAGGCATGGGAAGAGTCCTTGTTCCGCATTCGGACGAAGAAACGGACGCGGCCGACGAAGTGCACGAATTGCCGCATTCAGTCGCTATGCGGCATGTGTCCCGTCAATGGCGAGTTGGAGAACGGTGACGCCGAATCGCCGGTCGATTTTTTTTGTGAAGTGGCGCACATGAGGGCGATTGCGCTGGGTGCGGGTGTTCCTGAACACGGGGAATGCGAATACTGTGCTGGGGGCCGAGGATACGCAAGACTGAACGAGTCGGCCCAGCGAATTGCCCGCGGAGAAATTGATGTGAATAGTTGGACAGGTTCGCAAGCAATCTTACCGGTAGTGAATAGCTTTACGGGGGATTCCGGTTGCGCGGCTTGTGAGACGTGTCGCGCATAGGGACGGAGATGCAGAACGACGCAGGCAAATCGGAGATGGAAGGCGTTCGGAGAAAGCCCTACGAACCCCCAACACTTGTCGCCATCAGTTTGCGTCCGGAGGAAGCAGTCCTCGGAGTTTGCAAGAGCACTCATTCTTCCGGCCCAGTGAGCAGTCCGTGTTTTGTATTGCAGTGCAAACCGATGGGCTCCTGAAAATCCTAGTGAAGTTGCTTTGCGGGTTGTTGAGATTATGACGTTTCAGTGCCAACACGAGGTTTTGCCGATGACAGTGGGCCCGCTTGGTCTGCCACGCTATCGCACCAGTGTGTCGATTGGCGAGATCTCCGTTGGCCTGAGCGGTGCTTCCACCGAAGACATTTGTCTCGATCAGGAAATGTCGTTATTCCGGGTTCCTTCGTCGTCGTGTGATATCGAAATCACGGTGGAGCGAGTTCCGCAACTGCACCCGCTTGCGACCAAAATGCGCTTCAATTCGGGTGGACTCTGGACGGTTCATGAAGATGGCGACGGATTCGCTTTCGACTTCACGACCCCGCTCTTTGGCGCTGACCCGTACAAACGACTCCGTGTGAACCGGCAATTCAGTCGCGCATCCATACTCGTGAGCCGCCAATGTTTTCCCGACGATAGTTGCCTGTACCCTCTTGAATTCCCGCTCGACGAATTGCTGATCACGCACCGCCTGGCGTGCGAAAAGGGAATTGAGGTTCACGCTTGCGGACTGGTGGATGCCGAGCGCGGCGGATTCCTCTTCCTTGGGCACTCGACGGCGGGCAAGAGCACTACGACGCTTCTTTGGAAATCACTGCGCGCTGTAACCGTCCTGAGCGACGACCGAATCATCCTGCGCCACAACGGCGGTCAAATTTGGATGTATGGCACACCCTGGCACGGAGAAGCCGCCTTAGCGTTGCCGGAAAAGGCCATCATCAGCAGGATTTTCGTCATCGAGCACGGCCCGGAAAACGAGATTTCCCTTCTTTCCAAGAGCCGCGCCGTTGCCGAAATTCTTGCTCGCTGTTTTGTCCCCTTTTATAACAACGACTATTTGGAAGCCACCCTGGCGTATTTAAACGAACTGGCCGACTCGATCCCTTGCTACCGCTATCGTTTCCTCCCTGAGCCGAGCGCAGTCGAGAAAGTTCTCAACTTCGATGACTGAAGAGAGATCACAATCGGCGCTTTTTGGATCGTTAAGCAAGGAATTACTTGCGGGCGGAATGGGATTCCGTTTCCAGGCCCGGGGCAGAAGCATGGCCCCGTCGATCTGGGACGGAGAAACCGTGCATGTGCAACCTGTCGCCGTGGAAACGCTGCGTAAAGGCGACATCGTGTTGTTTTCCGATGGCGCACACTTCCGGGCACATCGCCTGCTTAAGGCAGGGCCGGAAGCCTTTGTGACGCAGGGAGACGCAGCATTGGAGAGCGATGGCATTGTCCGCCCCGAGCAGATCCTGGGGAAAGTCATCGCCAAGGAAGAGAGTGCGGATGGAGTAACGCGCGTCGTGAAGCTCGGCGCAGCACCAGGGCGACGCTACCGTGTACGGCGTGCGTTTGCAGGTCTTGCCAGCCGCGTGGTTGGCGTGCCGTCAAAATTGGAAAATCGTCTGTTTGCGCGCGGCATCTCCCGTCTTGGCAAACTGCTGGTTGTGCTGTTCTCACTCGCTCTAGCCCTGCCGGCGTTGGGACAGGTTGCTTTCGACGCGGCCAGCAGTGGCACAGCATCTCTGACCGGCGCCGCGCCCAGCTTGACCTTCACCCACACGACCTCAGGCACGAATACCCTGCTGTTGGTCGGCGTTTCGCTCAACATCTCCGGCAATACCGGCGCCAATGTCAGCGGCATTACCTACAATGGAACTCCCTTGACGCTTGTTGGCGCACACAATGATGCCGGCAATACCCGGCGGGTGGAGATCTGGAGCCTGGTTGGACCAGCGACAGGAACCGGCAACAGCATCGTTACGAGCTTTTTCCTGCCTGGCGGAACCGGAACCGTCGGTGCGGTCGTGGGCGCCAACACCTTCACCGGCGTCGATCAGTATCAGCCCTTGCGGACCTTTGTGTCCGCCGATGGCGGCGCGACGAGCACCTATTCCCAGCTCGACATTCCCAGCGGAATCAACGAGTACGCAATGGATGTCCTTGCCGTTGCTGGCACCGTGACCATCACCGGATACACAACCGGTCACAATGTGGTCCCGGACACCATGGAGTGGAACGCTAAATCAGGCGCCAACGCGACGGACGTATCGGGGAGCAGCGCCACGCACGCCGGGACCACGAGTGTTCCGATGGCCGAAACTTTCGCAGCCTCCACCTGGTCCGTAGCGGGAATTTCGGTCAAACCGGTTCAGTCGGACATTGGAGTTTCGGTTACCAGCACCTCGGCACAGTATGTTGTGAATTCCACGACTCTGACTTACAACCTCACCGTCACCAACTACGGGCCCACTCCGGCAACGAATGTGACGCTCACCGATACGCTGGCGACTGGCTTAACCAATGTGCAGTTTTCATCCAGCCAAACTAGTTGCAGTGGCACGTACCCAACTTACACGTGTGCCATCGGCAATCTGGCTACGAACGCCAGTGTTCAAGTCGTTGTCACGGCCACGCCAAGCGCGAGCGGCAGTTATACCAACACCGCCTCGGTCACGGCGACCCAGCCTGACTACAACACCTTGAACAATTCCGCGACAGCAATTGCTAATGCCGTAGCCATCTCCTGCGCCGGCTCAACTGCCCCTACGAATAGTGGTACCCTGACGGGCGTAATCAACACGTATTATCCAGGAAACGGAACCGCACCCGCTGGCGCCACCTCCATTCCAGTCCTCGCTGCTACTAGCGGTGGCGGCGGGGGCATTGCAACCGGTGACATACTTCTGGTTATCCAGATGCAGGGCGCCAGCATTAACGCCAGCAATAGTTCGAGCTATGGCAATGGCGCCAGTGGCGCAGGCTATACGAATCTGAACAATACCGGCAACTATGAGTATGTCACTGCTGGCACGATTACCGGGACTTTCCTGGGGCCAGGGTCGATACTGATTAAAGGTGACGGACCGGGCGGCGGACTGTTGTTCAGCTACACCAGCAGCGCTGCGACTACTACCCAGGGACAGTCTACGTTCCAGGTGGTTCGCGTTCCGCAATATTCGACTGCTACGTTGAGTTCCACGCTGACCGCCTTGCCGTGGAATGGTACGGCCGGCGGCATCCTCGCGGTGGACGTTGCAGGAACCCTTACCCTTGGCGGCGCCGCGGTGTCACTCGATGGCTTTGGCTTCCGCGGAGCTGCCGGCCTGCAACTGGCCGGTAACGACGGCACTATCCTCCCGACCCCAACCAACGGGGATTTTGTCTCCATGTCGCCACCAGCAACTTACGTCCTCCAAACTAATGGCAGCGACGTTGGGGCGACTCCTGGGGCTGGCGGCGGCAAGGGTGAGGGCATCGCCGGAACTCCGATGTGGGTTCAGGCCGGCATCAGCGGCATGGGAGTGACGACTATTGCCGGTGGTGGCGCCGGTTACCACGTTGGGGACGTGCTTTCGGTTACAGAGGCCGGGGGCTCCGGAGGACAGGTGATAGTTACGTCCGTGAGTGGCGCCTACGCTGTGACCGGCCTCGTAGTTATTTCCCCAGGCACAGGATATTCCGTAAGCGCCGCCGCGCTGACCACCACGGCCGTGACTGGCACTGGTTCGGGAGCGACCGTTAACATCACCGTGATCGGCGAGGTGCGGACAGGCACCGATTACCCATCGGCAGCCAGCGGCCTTTCGAATGGCGGCATGGCGCGCGGTGCCCCCGGCACGGCTGGTGGCGGGGGTACCGATGGTGATCCGAATGGAGCTTTTGCCGGCGGCAACGACGAAAACTCAGGCGGCGGCGGCGGCGGTAACGGCGGCGGCGGCGGTGCGGGTGGTGACAGTTGGAACTCAACCCTCGGCGTAGGCGGACTCGCCGGGTCGGCATTTCCCGCCAGCATGAACAGTATCGTGATGGGCGGCGGTGGCGGCAGCGGCACGCGCAACAACAGCAGCGATAACAGTAACGGCGCCACTTCGCCCACTCAGGCCAGCGGCGGCGCTGCAGGCGGTGGAATCGTCATGATCCGTACTGGCGCCCTGACCGGGTCCGGCACGATCACCGCAAACGGGCTTGCGGCATTTAACAACACGGCAAATGATGCCGGCGGCGGAGGTGGCGCTGGCGGCAGCATTATTGTGCTCTCCAGCAGCGGAGGCGAAAGCGGGCTTACCGTCAATGCTTACGGCGGCAGGGGTGGGGATGCGTGGGATACGCAAGCTTTCGCACTGATTAACCGCCATGGACCGGGCGGCGGCGGTGGCGGCGGCGTTGTCCTGATCTCCGGGGCAGCGGCCAGTTACAATGTGAATGGCGGCGCGAATGGCATAACGCTGGCATCTGTTCCCTACGGATCCACCATCGGCTCGCCGGGAATCTACGTTACCAACGCGTCGGCCAGACAGTCTTCTGCCGCGCCGGGAGGCATGCAGTGCCTTCCCGATCTCACGATCGCCAAATCCCACAGCGGCGCCTTCGTCCAAGGGCAAAGCGGCAGCTACACTCTTGTGGCGAGCAACGTCAGCCTGTATGGCACCACCAGTGGCACGGTGAGCGTGACCGACACGATGCCGACTGGTCTGACGCCTACCGCTGCGTCAGGTTCGACCTGGAGCTGCCAGGCGCCCTCGGGGCAAAGTGTGACGTGTACGAACGCCAATGCTTTAAGCCCGGGAGCCAGTTACCCGGCCATCACGGTGACCGCCTCGGTGGCATCGAATGCTACGTCGCCTCTCACCAATACGGCGACAGTCTCCGGCGGCGGCGAAGTCAACACCGCCAATGACAGCGCCAGTGACCTTACCTATATCGTATCGGCCAGCGGCAGCGCCGACCTTTCGATCACAACCTCGGCCACGTCAGGCACGTCGGTATATGCGGGCAATAACATCACCTTGGTGCACACCATCACCAACGGTGGCCCAGCCGTTAGCGATATAACCTTTACCGAGGCAGTCCCGGCGAACTCGACTTTCCAGTATGTGATTCCACCTGCCGGTTGGACGTGTACCACGCCCGCGGTGGGAGCGACCGGGACGATTAGCTGTACCAACCCGAGCGTGGCCGTTAACACCCCGGTGAATATCACGGTTGCGTTCAACACCAACGCGAACACCCCGAATTTAACCAACATCACTGCAACCGCCTCGGTTGGAGCCGCGACGACGCATGATCCGAATCTGGCCAATAACACCGCTTCCGTCACTACTCTGGTAAACACGGGCGTGAACCTGACCGTAACCAACACGGGAACACCCAGCCCGGTTGTGACTGGCGGCACGATCACCTACACCCAACCCGTCGTCAACAATGGACCGAGCGCCGCTCCGAACGTTGTATTCACGGAAACGATCCCGGCCAACTCGACCTTCTCGTCGATGGGGGCGCTTCCGGCCGGCTGGAGCTGCTCAACTCCGGCCGTCGGGAGCACTGGAACGACGATCACCTGTAACGTCTCCAGCATGGCGCCCGGGAACACGGCGATTTTCACAGTCGTCCTCAATGCTACCGGTGCCGGGGGTACGGTTGTCACTGACTCGATCTCGGCTTTTCCGACCCCAACCAGCATGGAGACCAGCCCGCAGGATAACTCCGCGACCAGTACGATATCCATTGGTGCAGCCAATCAGGTTGATTTAGGGGTCACGATTGCCAACCCGGCGAACCCAATCGTCGCGGGAACAAACATAGCGTATACCTTCACGGTTACGAACTACGGCCCGGCAACGGTAACCAACGCGACTCTTACCGTCCCCACCCCGACAAACACAACAAAGGTCTCACTGACAGGGCCGACGGGCTGGACGTGCGCCACGACCTGTACCCTTACTACCGGCACTCTGGCAGAGAACGCAACGGCTACTTTTACCTTGACTGTAACCGTGGGCGCGGCGGTGACCGCTGGGACGGTAATCACTGACACAGCCAATATCGCTACGACACAGAACGACACGAACTCGGCCAACAACACTGCGACGGTAACCAATACGGTTGGAGCGACAGCCAATCTGGGGATAACCAACACCAGTACGCCCCCGGCGGTTCAAGTTAGCAACAACATCACCTACACGCAGCAACTGACCAACAGCGGGCCTAACGCAATCACTGCCAACACCGCCAACGGCGTCACCTATACGGTGACCATACAGATTCCGACCGGTACCAACTACCAATCGATCACGGTGCCGAACCACTGGACCTGTACGCCTCCAGCGGTGGGAACCGTAGGCCCAACCACATTCCCGTGCACACTCAACAACGGCAGTAGCCTCGCTGCCAACGCGTCAGTAACCTTCTCGCCTGTGCTGCAAGTCAATGCTGGCGTGGCGAACGGAACGATCATCAACGAAACTGTTTCGGTAGCCAGTTGCGGTACGGCTGCGTGCCTCGAAACGACCCCGGGCAACAATAGTGCCACCGCAACGAATACGGTTGTAACTGCCAACACCGAGGCTGATCTGGCTGTCACCAACACCCCCTCGGTAACGACAATTGCCGCAGGCGAGCCTATAACTTACACCCAGGTGTTGACCAACAACGGTCCCCATAGCGCCGCCAACCCGGTAACTTTCACCGAGGTTATTCCCACGAACACGACCTTCCAGAGCGTAACGATATCCGGGGTTACCACCAATTGGACTTGCCCCGCGCCGTCTGGAACCCCGCTAACCCTTACTTGCACGAAGACCTCCACGCTGGCTAGCCTTGCTTCCACTACCTTTACGGTAGTCGTGCAGGTGAACGCCGGTACGGCGGCCGGAACTATCATCACCGATGCAGCTTCGGCGACCTCGGCCACAGCAGACCCCACCAGCATCAACAACACGAATATCACAGCGACCACGACGGTCGCGGGTACCGGTAGCGCCGATGTAAGCGTCAACATGACAGGCACACCGAGCAGTGTGTCTCAGGGCGACACGCTGACATATACGCTCACCGTGAATAACGGCGGGCCCAACACAGCTACTAACGTGACGCTTACCGATCCGTTGCCCTCGGGCGTTACCTACGCTTCGGTTTCCACCACGGCGGGCACTTGTTCGCAAGCGAGCGGCACGGTGACTTGCCTGCTCGGCACCATGAGCAACGGCGGTTTCGCTACGGTCACCTTGCTTGCGGCAGCGGGGGCTCCGAACACGGTTACCAACACCGCGTCTGTAACCGCCGATCAGAACGATCCAAATACCAGCAACAACTCGTCATCCGTGACGACCGCCATCGCGTCGCCGACCAAGGTAACACTGCGGTGGTTCAAGGCTGGCTACAGCGGCAGCGACGTTGTATTGCAATGGAGAACGGGCGGCGAGGCGCATAACCTCGGATTCAACGTCTACCGCGAACAAAACGGAGAGCGGATTCGCCTCAACCCCGCGCTCATCGCCGGATCCGCGCTGAGGATGCGTGACGCTTCAAGTGCTCACTCGGCGAAGACCTATGCCTGGGTGGATCATCAACCTGCATCTGCCGGCAGCGTGTATTGGCTTGAAGATGTCGATCTGAATGGCACCCGCACCTTCCATGGCACTTCGTATGTACAGGCGCAGAGTGATGTAAAAGTCGTGTCGCGTGCCAGAATGGTCACGGAACTCAGAGCGGCAGGCGCGAGCAATGGATCGCCTATCCTCGCAGGACGCCGCAACGCCGAGAAGGCCTTCGTGCCCTCGCCGTCTACTGCCCAACAACAACAGACGCAGTTCACGCTGGCGGCGAAGCCTGGGATGAAGATCCAGGTGCAGCAAGAGGGCTGGTACCAGATCACGCAGGCGCAACTGGCGGCGGCGGGCTTGACCGTCGCGCAATTAGGCGGCGCTCGCCTTTACGCGGAAGGAGTCGAACAGCCGATAAAGGTTAGCAGTTCGGGCATGCAACTCGAATTCTACGGCACGGGAATAGACACAGTTTCATCGAACCTGCGGGTTTACTGGCTGGATGTGAATGGAGGTTCTGGAAAGCGCATCCTCCCAATATCCGGTGTCGGCCGCGGCGGCGCGCAACCGCAGAGCTTCCCCTACGCGGTGGAGCTGAAAGATCGCACGACGTACTTCGCCGCGCTGCTGACTTCCGACGGCAATAATTTCTTTGGAGCACCGGTTACTACTACACCGGTGGACCAGGTGCTCGCGGTTCAGGATGTCGCTACTACGGCGGCTGATCCGGCTCAACTCGAGGTCTTCCTGCAGGGCGTTGTCGCCGATACTCCTCATGACGTGGTCGTGAGCTTGAACGGCGTGACCGTGGGAGAGATCACATTCAACGGCCAGAACGTGGGTAAGCTCGACATAGAGGTTCCGGTTAACCTGCTGGTGGCGGGGAACAACACAGTTACACTGACGGCTCAAGACGGTGATGACGACATTAGCCTGGTCGAGCACATCACGCTGACCTATCCACATTCCTATACAGCGGAGTCCGATGCCCTCAAGTTCACCGCGGCGCCGGGCGATCATATCCGGGTGCAGGGATTCACCAATACGCCTTCACGCCTGATGGATATCACCGATCCGGCGAATCCCATCGAAGTTGTGGCCCGTGTCGTTGCTCAACCTGCAGGCTTCGCCCTTGATGTCCTGGTGCCGGCGGAGTTAAGCGGGACACGCACGTTCTTAGCCGTGGCCGCCGACGCCATGGCCTCGCCGGTCGCGCTGGTCTACAACCAGCCTTCAAACTGGCACGCCAGCCAAGCCGGCGCCCAGGTCGTGATGATCACGGATCCGGCGTTTGTGTCGCAATTAACCCCACTGGTTAATCTGCGCCGCAGCCAGGGCTGGTCCGTCGCCGTGGTTCAGACGGACGATATCTTCGATGAGTTCAACTTTGGAGAGCGAAGTCCGCAGGCTATACGCGATTTCCTCCAGAACTCCACCACGCAGTGGCAAACCCCACCACAGTATGTGTTGCTGGTGGGTGACGCCTCTGTCGATCCCAACAATTACCTGGGGTTCGGGTACTTCGATTTCGTCCCCACGAAGATTATTGCCACGTCCGAGCTCATGACCGCTTGCGACGATTGGTTCACCGAGTTCGCAAACGACGGCATTGCACAGATCCCCACCGGTCGCCTGCCGGTGCGCACAGCCAGTGACGCCGCGCTGGTCGTTGGCAAAATTGTCGGCTACGAAAACAACACTGCCTCCGGAACCTGGATGAATCAGGCTCTGCTGGTTGCGGACCAGGACGACACTGAGAGCTTCACAAATGACACCCTGTCGGTGGCGGCGTTGTTACCCGCATCGATGCAGGTTACTGAGGTTCTGGCCAGCACAATGGATGCCGGCACGGCTAGCCAGCAGATATTGGCCGCCATCAATAGCGGCCAGTTGCTGGTCAACTATCTCGGTCATGGCTCGGTGGAAGTCTGGTCCGGTGAAGACCTGTTCGATAATGACGCTGCGGCTTCCCTGACGAACAGCAATCTATCCGTGTTTCTGCTGATGGATTGTCTCAACGGATTCTTCCACGATGTCTATACGGAAAGCCTGGCCGAGGCTCTGCTGCTTTCGCCAAACGGCGGAGCGGTTGCCGTGTGGGCCTCCTCCGGACTGAATAATCCCCCGCCGCAGTTGCAGATGGATCAGCAGTTAATTCGCGCTCTGGTAGCGAATCCTGGGATAGCTTTAGGGGATGCTGTTCAGCAAGGGAAGATGAACATCACAGATCCCGACGCCCGGCAGACATACATTCTGTTTGGAGACCCATTACTGCACCTGAAATCGATGTCCGCTGCGCCTGTGCCAGCCCCTCAGCCTCATCGGCCTGTGCCAGTCCGCCAGCCTCTTCGATGAGCAGTGCTGCAAGCGCACAGAGACTCATGGGGAATAACTCTGCTTGAAGTCGCAGGTGGCTTAAGTCACAGTTTGGCGTCTCAAACAGCAGCGCAGAAGTGATGTTGGTTCCAGCTTTTTCGCTTGTGATCGAGAGCTCTCAGCGCCATACGAGGGCTGCGCTCATCGCAACGCCCATGATCACTTCGCCACCGCGCTTCGCAAGTGCCTTGCTCTTACTGCCTGGCACGAACAGGACGTCATTAGCCTGGAGATCGGTGTCCTTCACTTTCGCCGACAGAATAAGCTTCAGCGGCACGTGGATCTCTTCAATGGTCTGCGGCGTCCTGCGCAGGATTCTTGCCCCGTTCAGCGACGCGGTCGAGGATACGCCGCCTGCCATCGCGATCGCTTCCAGGACCGTCATCCTGCCGTTTTCCATGATGATGCTGGCGGGGTGATTGACGTCTCCCACAACGTAAACCACACCAGCGCGGGGAACGACAACCGTATCTCCAGGCTCGATTGGCGGGGCGGAAGTTTGGGCCGCCGAGTCGATGTCCAGTTGAACCCTGACCGGGGGGCCTGGATCATCGCGATGGGTAATCAGGACGGTCTTCCCGGCCCTGGGAGTTATGCCGCCGGCCGCCGAGATCTGATCCATCAGGAGCCGCGAATTGACCGGCTGGTACGTGCCGGGCTTCACGACCTCGCCCATCACTGATACGGTTTGGCCAGCTACGTCTTTCGGCGTCAAGGTGACATGTGGCTCGTTGATGAAGCCCTTCTCGCGAAGCTTCTTTTCGATTCCCGACCGGGCTTGCTCGATCGTCGCACCCGCGACATGCACGGCGCCAATCCACGGCAGGTCCAGATCGCCGGCATCGTTGACGGAAACCTCCTGGCTCATCTCGGGAACACCGAAGACCTTCAGGTCCAGCGTGTCGCCGACATGTAAGCGTGCGGCAGCGCGATGAGCCTCGGGCGGTGCTGTTACCGCGGCACCGGCTGTTGCGGATTGATCAGGCGCTAACTGACCCACGGCGCGAGGAGTGCTGAAGCCTATCATCATCAGCAACGCGACCGTGGTGAGGCAGAACGCAACTTTAGAGGGGCAAAAACCCATCGCGGAGATTCCTCTTCAGTACGAGCTACTCGAGAGTTTAGCACAGGGAATTGCTATCTTTAACAAGGGGAAGTGCCATCTGTCGTCTCAAACTAGTTACTATTGTGCCAGCCAACCCCTCTCCTGATTACAGTGAAGCGCGATGCAATAGAGCTCCATAAGAAAAATTGAGGCTCTTATATATCGCCGGAGCATCTCAGTACTAAGGGCCTGAAGTACTGTTTGGGATTTGATTTTCAGAGCAGATACTTTAAAATCGTGAGTAATGACTCATGATTTATCGTCAACTTCCGGAGAAAAAGTGCCTCCATCGCGGAGCTTCCCCTTCGACTTGGTAGCCGTCCTGGAACGGCCCATTCTCGCTTACGGCTTGGCCGTAGGCAGTTGCGCGAATGCACTACTGCTCACGTTGGTAGTGGGAGCGCCGGGCGAGAAGCCGCTCTTCTTTGCCTTTCTGGCGGCAATAGCGATCAGCAGTTGGTTTGCCGGCTGGCGTCCGGGTCTGGCAGCCATGCTGCTCAACTTTGCGGTCGTGGCTGTTTTGGAGTACCGCGTCGCGCAGGGCCGCGCGACTGCAACGGTCGCGCTCGACATTGCGTTTGCTTTCACCTCCGTTCTCATCTGGGTCATTGCATCGGCGGCGCACGCTTCGACCGCGGAGCTGCGAAAATCGAACACCAAATTCAGCGGCGTGGTGCAGATTTCCGAGGATGCGATTGTGACCGTCGACGAGTCGCACACAATCACCTTGTTCAACCCCGGAGCGGAGAAGATCTTCGGCCACCGCGCGGAGGAAGTGATCGGCAGACCGATCCATCTGCTGCTGCCGGAGCGCTACCGGGCGATGCATGCGGCGCATATGAAGGCATTTTTTTCGTCCGTCGAGACCTTGCGAGCCATGGGCGAACGCTCGGTGATCTATGGGCTGCGCAAGGATGGAGGCGAGTTCCCAGCCGAGGCTTCGATTGCAAAGTTCAAGGCCGGCTCGGAGATGATCCTCACGGTCAGGCTGCGCGACGTCAGCCAACGCGTGCAAGCCGAGCAAGGGCTTCGTCAGCTCGGGGCGATTGTCAATTCTTCCGAGGACGCCATCATCAGTCAAGACCTGGACGGCGTGATCACCACGTGGAATTCCGGGGCGGAGAAGATGTTCGGATACGCTGCCTCGGAGATCGTTGGCCTGAACGCATCCATTTTGCTGCCGCCGAAGCTTCGCGAAGAATTGTCGCAGCAGGTTGAACAGGTGAAAAAGGGCGAGAGCTGGAGGGGCGAGACGGTGCGGGTCCGGAAGGACGGCAGACACATCGACGTGGGGCTCAGCATCTCGCTCCTCAAGGGCGAGAAGGGCACCCGTCCCGGGCTCTCGATGATCGCGCGCGACATCACCGAGAGAAAACGGCTCGAAGAGCAACTGCGCCAATCGCAGAAGATGGAAGCAATCGGCAGGCTCGCGGGAGGCGTGGCCCACGATTTTAACAATCTGCTGAGCGTCATTGTCGGTTACAGCTACCTGATCCACGCGAACACCACGCCCGATCAGCCGGCGCATTCGTCGGCGCAGGAAATCATGACGGCTGCCGGGCGCGCCGGAGCGTTGACCCGGCAATTGCTCACGTTCAGCAGAAAGCAGGTGTTGCAGCCCGAGGTGCTGGATCTGAACTCGGTTCTCAAGAACATGGACGAGATGCTTCCTCGCCTCATTGGCGAAGACATCGACTTGCGCATTGTGCGCGGGCAGGATCTCAGGCGCGTCAAACTGGACCCGGTTCAGATCGAACAGGTCATCATGAACCTGGTGGTGAATTCGCGGGACGCGATGCCGAATGGCGGCAAGTTGACGATCGAAACGATGGACGTTTCTTTCGACGAACGGGACGCCACGCATCACGGTGTCGCCCCAGGCCAGTACGTCTTGCTGGCGGTCAGCGATACGGGTGAGGGCATGGACGAAAAGACCCAGAAGCTGATTTTCGAGCCGTTCTTCACCACCAAGGAACCCGGCAAAGGGACCGGACTCGGGCTCTCCACCGTTTACGGGATCGTTTCACAGGTAAAGGGCCACATATGGGTCTACAGCGAGCCTGGAAACGGCACGACGTTCAAGATTTATTTTCCGGCCACGGTGGAAGCGGCCACCGAAGACCATGTAGCCTCAGGTTCCAAGCCTACGCTGTGCGGTACGGAAACGGTGCTTGTGGTGGAAGATTCGGAATTGTTGCGAAACCTTATCACGCAGTTCTTGCGCGATAGCGGCTACAAGGTGCTGATCGCGCCCGATGGACAGCAGGCGCTGCAAGTTGCCGACGAATGCGCTGGGGCCATCGACCTTCTGCTCACCGACGTGGTGATGCCGGTGCTCGGGGGACAAGAGCTTGCGGCTAAACTCTCGACTAAGTATCCCGACCTCGCGGTCCTTTTCATGTCCGGATATACTGACAGCGCTTTGGTACACCAGGGAGCCATAGAGGGCGACAGGTCGTTCCTGCAGAAGCCATTCTCGCCTGACGTGCTCCTGGCGCGAGTGCGCGAAGTGCTGGACCGCGCCCAGGAAAACAAGCCCACGAAGCGACTGGCGGTGTGAGGCGCGAAGAAACCTGAGACAGGCGGAAGGCCGTGAGAGACAGGCAGTGCCGATCTCATTACTGCCGCCGTTCGCGCCTTCCCCGATCAGCAGTGATCTTGTCCGTGTATTCGCGTTACCCCTTGTAATCTAACTCCTTACCTTGGCGTTTCAACCTGCTGACATCCAGCCGCAACTTGCGTTAGTCGTCACATCTATACGTGATTACGATCACGAAAAGCCGCTCCAGACCCGTAGTAATAAAGATACTAGGGCTCCCCGCCATGGGTCACGACCCGTCTGTCAAAGGAACAGTGCCACGAGTTTGTTTAGCAGGCTGCTGAAAGGCGTGCTAAAGCAACCAGCGAGGTGCCATCTCGCGGGCTTATCGCGTAGGGAATCTGTTTTTCAGCAGCCGTTTAGGAGAGGTGGACGAAAATGAAATTGATCTCCATGAACCCTCTTGTCGACCAGGACGCATGCAATGGCTGCGTGGTATGCAGCAGCGTTTGCCCCACGCTGGCAATCACCCTGGTAGACAGGAAAGCCGTTGTAAAAGAAGAGGATTGCCGGGGTTGCGGCGCTTGCGATCAACGTTGTCCGGTCTATGCCATCAGCATGCATAAGCTGGATGCCCCCTACACCGTGAGGGTCGCCGTGGACGACGTTCCCTACGGCAAGATCGAAGCGCTCTGCCTGAAGGCCAACCTCAATCCACAACAACTTGTTTGCTACTGCACCTCCACTCGAGCCGAAGAAGTGGCCGCTGCCATTTTGAAAGGGGCCACGTCTCCGGAGGAGATTTCCAAGCAGACCGGCATTCGCACCGGATGCAAAGTCGAATGCATTGAGCCCGCCCTGCGGCTGCTGCAGGCGGCAGGAATCACTCCCGAGCGGCCGGTTGGCTGGCAATGGTATGGGTTGACGCCCACGGTGTGGGAAATCCCGGAAGAAGTCAAGGCCAAGTATGGCAGCCGGGGTTTCTATTTTGAGGAAGATATCGAACTGTTAAAGAAGGTAGTGGCGGCTAAGCCGGAGAGGAGTGATGCCTGATGAAAAGCGAACGGACGTCCAAGCGTAAACCGATTACGCCAATGCTGCCGAGGGCTTCCCAGTACGGTATTGCACCGGAACTGGTGAAGAAGCGTCTTGCGGAATACCCGGAGATGACATCGCTGCTGGTGAAGGACCTTTTCACCGACACGCCGGCGGTGATCTATCCCTCCGAGACCGGCATTCCAGCGGTTCGCAAGGCGGCGGAAGAGGCGTTAAGCCGGGTCGATATGTCGATGATCAAGCCCGGGCAATCGGTGAATGTGTGCGCCTCCCACCACGGCTTCACGCTGCTGGGCGGCGAGCCGTACGCCGAGCTATTGCGCGCGGTCCGCGACGTGATTGCCGCCCGCACGGGCACGCAGAACATTCGTCTGCGCGCCGGCGTCGGCCTGCGCTTCCGCGAGACCGAGGAATACATTAAGCGCTACCACCTCGACGAGCATTACAAGGGCAAGGCCAAAGGCGTAGCCCCGATCGACGAAGGCGTTGCCATTCAGACGGAAATCGGCACGCTGTACGGCATCAAGGCGATCTACGACGCCGACTGGATCGTACACGTGCATAACAGCGACGTGCGCGAAGTCCATTTTCACCGGCAGGTCGACCGCGCCGTCAAGCCGTTCGGCATGTCCTACGCCCGCATCGAAACGCGTTCCACCTATCACTGGAACATGGGACCGAGGGGCGCGAACTTTACCGCCCGGGCCATCTTCGACTCCGAGTATGTGAAGAACAAGTTTGCCTTCACGGCCTTCCTGAACATGTCGCCCAGCGGCGTGGTCGGGGTCAGCGCGGAAAACGATCTTTACGCCTTGAACGACCAGATCACGGTGGAAGGGTTGCAGTACTACGGCAAGATTATGACCCTGCTGGGCGAGATCGATGAGTGCATCGCGGGCCTGGATTTTCCGTGTCCGGTGCCATACGTCTTTGCCGCCGGCGTGATTTACGCGAATTTTATCGGCGCCAACCAGGACCTGTTCGATCTGGATCAGCCACTACCGCCGTACACGTGGTACACGGAGGCTTTTTACGGAAAGAACGGCAAACCGATGGTGGAAGGCATTCTTCCGATGAACCCGGCGATCAGGATGGTCGTTCACAACTATGCGTGGGGCGGATATCCCGGCGCATTCTTCTCCGAGCACATACCGACCGTGGTGGTGGGCCAGAAGCAGGCCGACCTGTTCAATTCCGACCCGCAAAACCTGGATTACATGAAGTGGGCGGTCGTGGCGAATCAACTCGATGATGCGATGCACTTCGCGTACAAAGTTGCGAAGACCGACAACGTCATCATCTTCGACGGCGCCATGGGCGGCATCAACGTGAGCGAGAGTCTGGCTGAGCTGTTGGTGCGCAAGGCCCCCGAGGTCTCGGCCCGGGTCGATGCGGAACTGATGCCGAGGTGGCTCAAGCAGCGCGGCGTCACCGGCAAAGCGGAGCAGCGCGAACTCGCCGCCGCAAGGTAGTGGATCGAAGGGGGATGTTGTGCAAACCGCGGCCAGAGTGCAGCAGGATATTCGGGAGATCATTTTTGCCGGGATCAATGGCCGGCAATTCAGCGCCGGCATCGTCGCCGAAAGAGACGGAGTTGTAGCCGGAATCGCCCGTCTGCAAGCCGCTTTGGCGGAGGCGGGAATCGGCGCTGAGTTGCTGCTGGCCGACGGCGCCGAAGTGAAGGCCGGCTCGGTCGTCGGCCGAATTGCCGGTACCGCGAGGCAGATTGCTCTGGCCGAAGAGTTTGCGATCGGCAAGCTGGCGAAGTCTTCCGGGATTGCGACGGCGGCCCGCCGCGCGGTCCAACTTGCCGGCGACGAGATGAAGATCGTCTGCGGCGCATGGAAAAAAATGCCCGCGGAAATCAAGTCGATCGTCAGGGAGGCGGTCGTTTGCGGCGGGGCCGCGTTCCGGATTACGGACCAGCCTTTTCTCTATCTCGACAAGAACTTCGTTCGCATGCTGGGCGGAATTGAGGCCACGCTCAACGCAGTGGCGTCGGTCGGCGACAAGCTCAAGGTAATTCAGTTGAAGGGCGAGTTCGCCAGCGTCGCTCAGGAGGCGATCACGGCCGTCACCCACGGCGCAGATATCCTGATGGTCGATACCGGCGGTCTTGCCGATTTCGAAGCGGCCCGCAGGGCGCTGGAAGCCATAGGCCTGCGGCAGCAGGTGAAATTGGCGTTTGCCAAGGGCGTGCGCTTGCAGGACATTCCCGCCATGAAAGGCCGTGGCATCGACATCCTGGACATCGGTTCCGAGATCGTGGACGCTCCGCTGCTTGACATGAAGCTGGACGTCAGCGTGGTGCCGCCGTGCAACTGAATCTGCTGGAAAAGACCGAACTGCGGATCTACGGCCTTGATCTCCACGAGGTGAACCTGACCACCGTGGCCGCCAAAGCCGCCAAGGTTCTGCAGTTGCCTGCCGAACAAGTGTTGGTTGTGGACGTGAGAGACGATCACATCTGTCTCGACATCCTGGCAAAGACGGTCGATATGCGGCAACTCATTGGCAAGCAGGGAAGTCTGCTGGATGAGTTGCGCGGCATCGAGGGCTTGAAGGTGAGAGATGATGCCTACGTCGATTCGGCGGGCATCATGGGACTCATCAGTTGTGAGCCGTTGCAATCCGGCGAGATCGTCGCCCGCACCGCGGCCATGAGCGACGAGATCGAACGCACGGTCTTGCGCCGCGCACGGGTTTACGCAACCGGCTTTGAAGTCAAGAGGGGAATGATTGAAGACACCAATTCTCCCTACCTTTTGGCGCTGCTCGAGTCGCAGGGCTACAAGGCCGAGTTCGGCGGGATTCTGGAAGACGACGTTCACGCCATCGCTCACGCGCTGCGGGACGCGGCTGAACGGGGATTCGGCTTGGTGATTACGACGGGCGGCGTGGGCGCGGAAGATAAGGATTTCAGCGTCGAAGCGGTGACCAGAGTCGACCCCGAGGCGGCCACTCCCTGGATCGTCAAGTTCCAGGCGGGCACCGGCCGTCATTTGAAAGAGGGCGTGCGCATCGGCGTTGGCCAGTATGGGTTGACGACCTACGTCAGCTTGCCTGGGCCGCATGACGAGGTCGAGGCCAGTGCCGTGGCGCTGCGCAGGTTTTGCACCGCCGGCCGGGTGGATAAGCACGCTTTGGCGAATGCGGTGGTCGAGATTCTGCGGGAAAAACTGCGCGCCAAGCAAGCGCACTGGCACGCGCATCACCACTGATTGCGGTTGCGGCCATCAGGGCCTTGGAGATCGAAGAAAGCTTTATGTCGGCTCTTGCACAGAAGCGCATTGCAAAAGCACAGGCGATGATGCCTGAGCTGGGGCTGGACATTCTATTCGTCAACAATCGTGAAAACCTGATCTACTTCACCGGACTGACCCAGATCGAGTGCCAGGCGATTCTGATACCGCGCGAAGGCGAAGCTTGCAGCGTGACGTTATGGCTCGACGCCGGATACGTGCGGCGCGAAACGGGGCTCGCCACGTACGGTTACGAGTTTCCGCGAGAATCGCTGGTTGAGAAATGCATCGAGCGAATCAAGGCATTCGGCTACGCGTCTCCTCGTATTGGATTTGAGCGCTACTTTGTGGCGTTCGGCGTATACGACGGTTTACGCAAGGAATTCTCCGAGGAAAACTTCTGCGGCGCCAGCGATTTGTTCTATCGCATCCGGGCGATCAAGGACGATACCGAATTGCAATACATGCGCCAGGCCGGCGAGATCGTGGCCGCGGGTATGGAGGCAGCCGCGAAGTCGGTGCGTCCGGGCGTAAGAGAGGTCGAAGTGCTGGCTGAGGCCGAGTACGCGATGCTCAAGGCCGGCTCCGACGGTTCGCCCTTCCGTCCCCAGGTGGTATCGGGCGAACGCGCGCTGCTCACGCATCCTTGCGCCACCAGCAAAAAGATCGAGGCGGGCGAGATCGTCGTCATCCACTTGGGTGCGACGTGCCAGGGCTATTGCGCAAAGATGTGCCGAACCGCCGCGGTCGGCGAGGTTGCGCCAGGCTACCACCAGGTGCATGAGCTGCTGCTCAGGGCGCAATGCGCCGCGATTCAGGCTTTGAGACCCGGCGCCAGCTCCAACGATGTGGACGCCGCGGCCCGGGCCATGGTGATCGAGGCGGGCCTGGAAGAACAGTATCTCGACGTGACGGGCTACGGCGTAGGCATCAGGCAATCGGAGTTTTATCCCATCATCGGCAAAGGCCGGAGCGACAGGATTGAGGCCGGGATGGTAGTGGACCTGCTGCTGCCAACCATTTACCGCAAGCATGGCGGCGGTCCGCGGATTACGGATTGTATTCACGTCGGCCAAAAGGAAAACGAGATTCTTACTCGCTTTCCGCGTCAGATGCTTCAAGTTTCATAGTGCGACAGCGCGCCGCACTCCTTCAGGGAGAGCGGTAAATCCCATTGAGGAGGGCGAACGAAGTGATTTTGGAAAAGGGGTACAACCTCAAGGAAAGTTTCAAGATTCTCTGCACCAATATTAACGCCGCCGCGGTCGGGACCGGCCTTGTGGCTACGTTGTTCAGCACATTGGGCCCTGGCGTGATTGTGATGAATGCCGCCAAATCGGGCGGCCTGACCGACGCGCAAGCCGTGTCGTGGCTGCTTGCCCTATACGGCTTCGGCGGTTTGTCTACCATGTTCGTGGCTTTGCGCTATCGCATACCGCTGGTTATCGCTTACAGCATCCCGGGAGCAATTCTGCTGGGCAAACTGCTGGCGCGGTTTCCGCTCAACCAGGCGGTGGGCGCGTACATGGTGGTCGGCCTGGTGGCTTTGATTCTCACGCTCACCGGAGCCATCAAGAAAGTTGTCGATCATATTCCGGTCCCCGTGATGCTGGGCATGGTGGGCGGCGTGCTGCTTAGTTTTGGGGTCAGCATGTTCAGCGCGGCCATCAAAACGCCTTCGATTTACGGGCTCATGCTGGTAATCTTTCTCGTCGTCATGGGCTTCCGGAAGTTCAGTCAAAAATTTCCGCCGATCATTGTTGCCATGGTTGTGGGAGCGGCGCTGCTGTATTACTTCGGTCTGATCAAGCCCGTCACGATGAGCTGGCAGTTTGCCCAGCCGCGGTTTGCGCTGCCCGCGTTCAGTTGGTCGGCCATCCTCAACATCAGCGTGCCGCTATTCTTCCTGGTGATTGGCGTACAGAATATCCAGGCGGTCGGCGTGCTCTTGGCGGAAGGCTACACACCGCCAATCAACGCCATGTATCTGATCCCCAGCATCGGCGCCTTCTTCAACGGCTTCCTCGGCGCCCATCCGGCGGTTACCGCCGGTCCCAGCACGGCTATTTGTTCCGGTCCGGCGTCGGGCGAGCGCAAGGAGCTGCGCTTTATCGCAGCCTTCTTTGAAGGCGTATTCTGGTTCTGTTTCGCGCTGTTGGCCAAGGTCGCGGTTGATGCGGTGAAACTGGTCCCGGCCGAGTTTACAGCCGTGCTTACCGGGTTGGCCATGTTCGATGTCTTCGGCAGTGCGTTCAGGGGCGCGTTTACCGGGCAGTTCAAGTCCGGAGCTGTAGTAGCCTTTTTCGTGGCCGTTACGAACCTGTCGATCCTCAGCATCGGTGCTCCGTTCTGGTCTATCGTTCTTGGAGTGCTGACGTCGTTGCTCGTGGAGCGGGGAGACTTTAAGTTCTTTCAGAATCGCAAGCAGGCGAAAGCGGTCACGGCCTAGCGAAGCTGATCTAAGTCCGGTGACTATGTATCGGACATGGCAATTGAAGAGCCGGCGGGGGCAAAACTCGCGGAGTCTGTGGCAAATATGGAGGTATGACCGTGCCAGTAGCGAAACAAACAGCCGAAATCGCGGAAATAGCAGCGAACATTTTATGGTTGGCGCAGCAAAACCTGCGGACGTGTGCTCCCGTGCGCGAATTGTTAAGCGGCGCCGGGCCGGATTTTGGTTATCGGGTGCAGGACCTGAACACCAACCGGCGGCTGGCGGAAGGCGCTCGCCTGGTGGGTCGCAAAATCGGGCTCACTTCGGTGGCAGTACAAAAGCAGTTGGGTGTAGATCAGCCGGACTACGGAATGTTGTTTGCCGACATGGCCCAGGCCGACGGCGAAACAGTCTCGATGACGCGGCTGATCCAACCGAAGGTGGAAGGCGAAATCGCCTTCGTGCTGGGACGCGACTTGGATTTCGCGACGCCGACGATTGCGGACCTGCTGCGGGCCGTCGATTTCGCGGTCGTGGCGATCGAAATTGTCGATTCACGCGTTCAGAACTGGGACATTCGGCTGGTGGATACGATTGCCGACAACGCTTCAGCCGCGATGTACGTGCTGGGCACGCAGCCAAAACTGCTGCGCGATATTGATCTGGTGCATTGTGGAATGCTGATGGAACGCGGCGGTGAGCAGGTCTCGATTGGCTCCGGCGAAGCCTGCATGGGTAATCCCCTGACGGCGGCTCTCTGGTTGGCAGCGACGATGGCTCGCGTCGGACGTCCACTCAAAGCCGGCGACACGATCCTTTCCGGCGCGCTAGGGCCCATGGTTCCAGCGAAATCCGGCGACGCATTCGAGGTGCGCGTATCGGGGTTGGGCTCGGTGCGCGTGTCGTTCGCCTAGCAGACCCATCACGACCGTGGCAGGCAATGGAACTTTTGGCTACAGCGGCGACGATGGTCCGGCGACCAGTGCCGAATTGAGCGCGCTACGGGGGGTTGCGGTGGATTCCGCCGGCAACCTGTACATTGCGGATTACGGCAACCAGCGCATTCGGACTGTAACCGTAGCTACGCCGCCCCTGAGCTTCCCGCCGACCCAGATTAACTCCAACAGCGCTGCGCAGACATTCACGCTGGCCAACATTGGCAACGCGCCACTGAATCTGAGCGGCATTACGGCGAGCACGAGCTTTAACGTCGACGGCAGCACGACAACCTGTTCGCCTTCCTCCCCGCTCGCCGTGGGAGATTCCTGCGTGGTCGGCGTGGTGTTTTCTCCTACTACTGGAGGCAGCCTCATCGGCACACTCACGTTGACGGACAACGCGCTGAATGTCGCCGGCTCAACCCAGCAAGTAAATCTTTCCGGCAGCGGCGAGACCACGATGGCGACGGCGGTGAACTTCCAGCCGATCACGCCCGCTCAGCCCTAACTATGGACAAGCGATAAACATCGCCGTGAATGTGGTAGCGCAAAGCGGCCCGGGCACACCATCGACCGGCTCGGTAACTTTCACGGTGGATGGCATTGCGCAGCCGGCGACCCCTTTGGGAAGCAATGGCGCAGTCGGCTTGCAATTGAGCGGTCTGAGCACCGGCTTGCACCAGGTGAGCGCCAACTACGGCGGCAGCACGGATGGAACTTATCTGGCGAGCAGCAATTCCACTTCGTTTACGGTTTCGCAGGCGACGACGACGCCGAGCTGGACGCCTGCGGCGAACTCGCAGCTCTATGGCACGGCGATTGGGGCGGGCGTGCTTGACGCTTCGGTGTCGGGCGGTGTGGCGGGAACGATCTCCTACACGGCAACCCCGTCCGGCGGGCAGGCAACGGCGATCACGGCAGCGACGATCCTGCCGGCGGGCAGCTATACGCTGACGGCAAACTTTACGCCGGCCAACACAACCGCCTACACGGCCGCCACGGCGCACATCGGCTTTACCGTGAACCAGGCGACGCCGATTATCACCTGGGCCAATCCAGCGGCTATCACCTTTGGCAGCGCCCTGAGTTCTACACAGCTCAATGCGACCGCCAATGTGACCGGAGCCTTTGTTTACTCGCCGGCCATCGGGACCGTGCCCAGTGGAGGACTACAGACGCTGTCGGTCACCTTCACGCCCACCGACATAACTGACTATACGACCGCGAAAGCGCAGGTGAGCTTGACGGTGAACCCGGTCAGCCAGACCATTACCTTCACCGGCGCCCCCTCTCCGGCGACCTACAATAGCAGCTTCATAGTTTCCGCAACCGCAAGCTCAGGACTGCCGGTGACGATCACGCCTTCAGGAGCATGCGCGCTTTCAGGTAACACGGTGACCATGACCAGCGGCACGGGTATCTGCACATTGACCGCATCCCAGGCCGGCAACTCCAGTTACAACGCGGCGTCGCAAGTCAACCAATATGTCACTGCCCTAAAAGCGAACAGCACAACCAGTATCACGCCCATTTCCCCCAATCCATCTGTGGTTGGACAATCAGTTCAAGTTAGCTTTCAGGTTGTCGGAAATGGCGTGCCTACCGGCGCCGTGACTGTTAGTGCGAGCACGGGAGAGAGTTGCGTTGGCTCGGCGACGACAGGCAATTGTCTGCTCACCTTCAATACGAGCGGGACGCGAACGCTGACCGCCAGCTATGGCGGGGATAGCAACTTCACACTTAGTTCTTCCGGCGCGGTAAATCAGACCGTGAGCGATTTTGTTATTTCGGTTTCGCCGGCGTCGCAGACGATCACACCGGGGCAGTCGGCCATCTATACGCTTACCTTGGCATCGGTGAAAGGTTTGAGCGGCAACGTGTCGTTGGGATGCAGCGGCGGTCCGGCTAACTCCACTTGCAGCATCACCCCTGCCTCGGTGACGCTCAACGGTACGGCCACGGTCACAGTCCAAGCCACCTTACTTACGTCGGCGAACAGCAACTATGGCGCGTTCACAGTAGAGATCACAGGGGAACTGGGCGCTCTGACGCGCACGGCGAGCGCGAATTTGACGCGGGCCAACGTCGCTGTCAGCTCTCCGCTGCCTAACTCAACGGTGAGCACCACGGTGCCCTTCGTAGCCAAGGCGACGTCGAACTCGTCAACAACGACGATCAAGACTACGGCGCCTACGTGGTGGACACCAGTGGCACGCTGGCCTTATATGCTGTAAGCGACATGAATACCAGCAACACCACCTGGGCTTCGGTCGGCATGACCAAGCTTCCGAGCCTGTCCAACTTACCGTGGAGCAGCTTCCGCGTGATTCAAATTCAATCTTGTAACTAGAGCAATTTCATTTTCGGTGTACCCCTATATATCACCGCCGGGCTGGATGTTACCCCAGCAAACGCCAAGCGTTTGCCGGGAACCCCGTACGCCCAGCTCCTTCGCGGGGGATACCTTCCGCGAATCTGGTCTAGCAGGTTGCGGAAAAACTCGTGCCAGTGTCATCCCGAGGTCGCGCCGCTTTTGCGCGACCGAGGGATCTGCTTTGCTTCCAACTCGCGCAAAAGCAGATCCCTCGCTGCGCTCGGGATGACACCCTCGGAGAACAGTTTTTCAGCAACCTGCTAGAGAAGCGCTGGTGCAGTTGCGAATATCAGCAGTAGCTTACTCTGCGAGCACTGCTACCGCTTGCTCCCTTTCCTGCCAGGCTTCATCGGCGCCTTCTTCCGGACGTGACGGCAGCCGCAGCGCCGCGATGACACAGAAGGCATGTACGGCGCATAACAGCCAGAAGGCAGCGGCGAAAGCGCTTGCATCGAGCTGTGTTCCCGCAAACGGCAGCAAGAGATTCTGCGAATCTCCGTGCATTCTGGAATGCAGAAAGATCGCCAGTCCGGTGGTAGCGACAGGGCCGCCGAAGCGCTGCACGATGTTGATTGCCGTGGTGGCAACTGGAATGGTTTCCTTCGGGATGGCGGCATAGGCTGCCGCAATCGAGGGAAGGGTGATGGAGCCGAGTCCCACTCCTCGCACAAAGAGCGCAAGACACGTGGCCCACGTCGACAGACCTGGAGCGGAGCACAGGGCAAACGGAAGCGTGCCAAGAAGTGCAATCAGCGCCCCGGAAGAAGAGACCCGGCGCGAACCGAAGCGCTCCGTTAGCGGCCCCATCATCGGATAGGAGCAAAGCATTCCAAGCCCGGCCGGCGCCAGCAGAGCTCCCGCCCTGGTTGGCGAAACGTTCCTCGCCATCAGCAGGTAAAGAGGCAGCAGCATTTGCCCGCCGAAAATAACCGCATTGCTGAGGAACTGTGTCAGAGCGGCTGCTGAAAAACTTGGTCTTCGAAACAAATGCACATCGATGAGCGCCGCTGGTCCGCGCCGCGCTCCGTGCACAAGGAAGGCCGTCACCAGCCCGATCGCGGCCAGAAGCTCCAATTGGTTGAGATGCTTTGCCGCAGAATTGGAACTGAGCTGCTCCAGGCTATGCAGCAGGAACACGAGGCCGGGCGACAGAAGGAGAAACCCAACCAGATCGAACGCTCGAGGATTCGTTTCTCTGGCGTCATTGGGCAAGACCCACACTGCGCGTAGCGTGGCGAAAATGCCGATTGGCAGATTGATAAAGAAGATCCATCGCCACGACGCGTGTTGAAGAATGACTCCAGCCAAAGCCGGTCCGAAGATAGGGCCAAGCATAACCGGCATAACCATGAAGCCCATGACCCGGGCCACATGGCGGCCGGCCGCACGGGCTGTCATCATCTGCGCCATGGGAGCCAGCAGGCCGCCGGCCATTCCCTGCAGCACGCGAAAGCCGATGAGCGCCGCGGCCGAAGTGGCGAATCCGCAGAACATCGAGGCGGCAGTAAACGCCGTGAAGCAGCCAAGATAAACGCGCTTGGCTCCGATCCGGTCTACCAGCCAGCCGCTTAAGGGAAGCATCAGGGCCAGAGCGAGCAGGTAGCCGCTGGTGACCCACTGGATCACGGCCAACGAAGCGTGCAACTGCTGGCCCAGCTTGGAGAGCGAGACATTCACGATCGTCGAGTCGAGGCTGGTCATCAACGGGCCAAACAGCACGACCCCGGCGATGCGCCAGACAAGAGGATCAATGGGCCCGTTTCCAACCTGCTTCACTGTTCTTCCATTCATCGGCAGACAGCTTCCAGCACGCGGACAAACACTGCCGTCCCGCGACGCTCGCGAAATACAGCCGCAAGGCACGACGACTCTTACACTACCCGCGGCCCCAATTGAATTGAGGTTTCCGCGGAGTTGTCTTGCTCCTTAAAACCCCAAGGATACTTGCGTTGACCTGATAATACGGCTACTGGCGCCAACCTTCATAAGAAAATGTGGGCTTAACCTTGATTGCGATCGGCGCCGTAACTATCAGGCAGCGGAGCGTATTCTGTCTCATAACCGACCGATGGCCCACGCACGCTTTATTCCTGCATCGTCATTTTCGGAACAGGAGCTTCTTCATACAGCTCCGCGTCCTTTTTGTTTACCAGCACCCTGGGAAGCAAGAACACGAGCGGGACAGTAATGAGAGTGGTCACCGCGTTGGCAATCACCAGAGAGTCGAAGGAAATATGGTATTGCTCCAGCAGTCTCGCCCCGAACCAGTCAGTGCCGAACAGGGCTAGATTGCGGACACTCATCATCAGCGAGAAGCCGAGGCCTTCGCTGCCAGCGGGGGTGGCGCGAACCGCAAGATCCATAAGCGCCAGTTCGGCGAGCGTGTAGCCGAAGCCGTTTATTCCTTCGATCGCCTGGGCCCGGCCCAGCGACGAATAAAACAGATAGCTGAAGTTGGCCACCGCGCCCAGGGCCATGCACCACAGAAGCAGAGTACGCAGGTTGAAGCGCCGGCAGGCGGTTCCATATGCAACCGCCGCCGCGACCCCGCAAACGCCGGCAATGAGCTGCAGAAAACCCTGTACCTGCGTGCTCATGTGGAGTTCGTTCTGCTGCTTATAGAAAATCGCCGTCGAAAAGCCCGGTGCGATGTAGAACAGCGCCATGAGTCCTACCGCCGCCCACATCGTCTTAGCGGTGCCGATGTTGACCAGTTGCTTGCCGGCATTTTCGAGAAGTTGGCGCGAATCGATTCGCTTGCGCTGTTCGTGCAGGAACAAGATCGTAACCGGCACAAGCAGGAACATTACGCCGCCACAGGCCAATGCCGTCCAGGTAAAGGCGATGCTGGCGAGATAACCCGCGCTTGGACCGTTGATGATGCTACAACCCTGCTGCACGAACTGGCGGACCGCCGTGAGCCGGCCCGAGGCCGATTTCGCCTGTGCGATCTCGACCATGTAGCCGCCGATGACGGTGCTCGCTACGACCATGAAGGCATTGATAAAGATGCACATCCAGAGCAGCTTGCTGTACTCGTGCGGGGTGACGCAGAGTCCAATCCAGGAGAGGACGGCCAGCGTTGTGCTGATCAGAATGTAGCTCTTGCGGCGGCTGCCAAGGATCGGGAAAGCGTCGGTGAAGATGCCTGCGAAGGGTTTGAAATACCACGCCAGGCCCGCCCAGAAAAAGAACGCGGCGTTGGCCGATCGATCCACATGCAATTCATTCTTGAGAAGGTTTTGCAAGGGAATGCGCGCGAGCACCTGTGGTTGCGCCAGCGTTGTGGCAATAACGCCTACGACAATCACAATCGCGGCAGTAAGGAGCGTTCTGTTGTTCTCTGGTTCCGTTGGAGGCAATTTAGGACCGCCAGTTTGCCGGCCTTTGGAGATGGGTTCCGGCAACAACTGTAGTGTGGGCAGTATAAAACAAAGGCGGGCCATCGGGCGAAGGGCAATCGCGGGTCACGCTCTGCCCCGGAACTGGATGATTTTGCGGCGGTCGCGTTTCGATGGTCTGCCCTCCGGCGCCGCTACGAATTGCTGCATCGTCTTTCGCTCGTCTGCTAACTTCTGGCGCAATGCTCGGCTCGCCTCTGTCTCGCGGTACAGCGTTTGCGCAACCGAGGCCGGGCCGCGCATATCACTGAGAAGCAGGACCTCAACCTGAAAGTCGCCGCCTTCGTTCGTTATCCTCAACAGGTCGCCCACCCGGACCTCGCGCGCAGCCTTGGCCTGCTGCCCGTTGGATTGAATCCTGCCGAGTTCACAGGCTCGCGCGGCCAATGCTCGCGTCTTGAAGAATCTGGCGGCCCAGAGCCATTTGTCCATTCGTACGCTGGCCATGATCTATTGCTGTCTACGTTTGGCTTAATTCCAGAATGCGCTGCGCCTTGGCATATACTGGCGGGTCCACCAGCTTGTTGTCTACAAAAACATAAAATGAGCCGTCTTTCTCGGCCTGTATAAACGCTTTCACCACCTTCTTAGCGAACGCCACTTCCTCATCCGACGGCGCAAAAACTTTGTGTACAATCGCCACCTGGTTGGGATGAGTTATGCTCTTACCGTCGAAGCCCAACTGTTTGATTAGCTGGGTCTCCGCAATCAACCCTTCCTCATCGGAAATGTCGAGAAACGCACCATCGATAGCCTTGATCCCAGCCGCTCTGGCCGCAGTTACGAGATGAGAGCGCGCATACAGCAACTCGAGTTCGAGCCCTCTGGTGCTACGAACGGTCTTCATGTCTGTCGTATAGTCCTCGACTCCGATTGCCAGCGCGATGAGCCGTCCCGTGGCCTTAGCGATCGGAAAGGCGTTGATGATTCCCAAAGCGGACTCAAGTGACACGATGACCCTGGTAGCGCCTTCGGGAATACCGGCTTCCTTTTCTATTGTCCCAATCAGTCTGTCCACTTGTTGCATTTCTTCGAGAGTGCCGCACTTGGGGAGACGGACAATGTCTGGCCGGACTCTGACTACGGCGCGCAGATCGTCGACTCCAAACGGCGATTGCCAGGAGTTGACACGAACTCCGATTAATTTGTCCTTCGGCCTTGCGTCGCAGATGGTTCGAACTACCATCTCCCGAGCTTCGGATTTCTTCGCAACCGGAACCGTGTCTTCCAAGTCCAGGACGACACAATCGGCCTTGCACTCCAAGGCTTCGGCAATCTTCTCCGGAATATTGCCGGGCACCCACAACAGGGTTCTCATCGGATTAGCCATGTAGTTCTCCTACTAGTCGTTCTTCCGCGAGCCTTTTGCGGCCACTCGTTTGGGGAGATAAGCGAGATCGCGATTAGCGGAGATTCCGCTCTGCTCGTAAATGGAAGCGAGTTTGGCCTGCATTGCCTGCGTGATTCCATCGACGAGACTACTCCCGGTGCTGTCGATGCCGACAATCAACGGCCCAAGACTGTTGACACGTACTACCCAGATCGCTTCCGGCACGCCCAAATCCATCCAGAAGACGTTCACGACTTCTTCCACCTGGCCGGCGTATAGCGCGCCGCAGCCTCCAGTGGCATTCAGAAAAAAGCCCCCCACGTCCCGAATCGTTTCGCGGGCTTTTGTGCTCATCGACCCCTTGCCAATCGTGCAACGAATCCGGAAAGCCCTCATCAGTTCAGGGCCGAGTTCATTGAAGCGTGAACTCGTGGTGGGGCCGGCGGAGAGCACTTGCCATTTGCCTTCCGTGTCCATGCGGGTGATTGGCCCGCAATGCCAAATGGCGCCGTTGTTCAGGTCGAAAGGCAGTTTTTCGCCACGGTGCAGCATTTCAACTGCTCGCCGATACCCCATGTCTCGCATCGTGTGAACCACGCCGGAAAGATAAACGATATCGCCCAAGTTGAGTTGGCGTATCTGCTCCTCGCTGACGGGCAGTTGCAAGTGATGTTCATTCGTCATCGCACGCGGTCCTCTTCCGGATGGGTTATATACTCAACCCGCCCGTCGCTATGAATGCGCGCCTTGGAGTACCGGCAAGCCCAGCACTGGAACACCACTGAGACCGGCGCAACCGCGGTGTGGGAGCCGCTCATTTCTGCATGGACTCCTAACGCGTAAGTCTTGCCCCCCAAACCCATCGGGCCTAATCCCATCGCATTCACCGCCTCGAAGATCTCGGTCTCCAGGGCGGCGACTGTAGGATCGGGATTGTGCTTACCAATCGGAGTGCGAAACAAGGCCTTCTTGGCCAGAACCATGGAAGAGTCGGCGAATCCACCAATGCAAATTCCGATGATCACTGGGGGACAGGGCTCTCCCATGGAATCCTCGGCGATGTCCAGTACGGCTTTAACGGCAGCCCGGCCAACGTCTTCGCTGCTCAGAATCCAGCACTGAGAGGCCCGCGTTTCCGATCCAAAGCCTTTGGGAACCGCCGTAAGATCCAGGTAATCCGACCCGCTGATCATTTCCCAGTGAATATATGGGATACCCCAGCCCGTATTCGTGCCTGAGTTCTGCTTGGTCAAAGGATTGATTACATTCGGCCGGAGTGGGACTTCCGCAGTAGCTCTGATCAGGGCTCTTTCGGCCGCCTGCATCAGGTCTCCCTCAAGCCGGCAGTTCAGGCCAAGATCGGCATAGAACATCGGCATGCCGGTGTCTTGGCACAATCCGACTTGCTTTTCGACGGCAATCCGGCAGTTGTCGAGAATCGCTCCAAGTTGTCCCTTGGCGACAGGGCTCTCCTCGCGGGCATAGCCCGACTTGAGAGCATTCTGTACGTCGACAGGAAGCTCGATCGACGCTTTCTTCACGAGCCTAAAGATTGTGTCTTCCAGCAGTTGCTCGCTAATCGCCACTCAGCTCTCCTCGCTGACGCGCGCAAATCGTCGGGATCGGCCGTTAGGAGCACTCGCTCCAGAGTCGGGCCGCTCCACCACGCGCTCAACTACTAAGCATATCCGACAAGTTTGCCTGTTGTGGGAGCATCCAGACGCGTCGGATGATGCGCTCGATCTCCTCGCCGGAAGCGCCCTGATGATAAGCCGCCAGCCGGCGCGCTTTGTCCTCCAGCTCCGAGAAATAATTCTTCCGTGCGCAACACAACGTTTGCCGGAAGATCGGAATACGATAAATCGTGGACGAAGGAGGCCAGCGTCGCCGTGCTGGCGCTTCGCGCCCCACCCGGCTTCATTTCGCGCCTCGTGGCGCCAGACGGGCAATTTTGGGGGCCTGGCCGCGCTTGTACACCAACAGTGTGCGGATAAATTCGATCACCACAGTGCCCTCATGGTTGTAGCCGGTGGTCTTTACCTTCACGATGCCGACGTTGGGGCGCGACTTGGATTCGCGCTTCTCGAGGACCTCCGTCTGGGAATAGATGGTGTCGCCCTCGAACACCGGGTTGGGCAAGCGGACTTCATCCCAACCAAGGTTGGCAAAGACGTTTTGCGAAACGTCCGTAACACTCTGTCCGGTGACCAGGGCGAGCGTGAAAGTGGAGTCCACCAGCGGCTTGCCGAATTCCGTCTGAGACGCGTAGTGGTAATCGAAATGGATGGGAGCCGTGTTCTGCGTCAGCAGGGTGAACCAGATGTTATCGGCGGCGATGACAGTTCGCCCCAGCGGATGCTGGTATACGTCGCCCACCTCGAAGTCCTCGAAGAATCTACCTTTCCAGCCTTCTTTTAGTGCCATTACACTTCTCCTGATGCTTGGTTATCAGAGCTTTGCTTGGAGCGGTTCAGCCAGATGAACCAGCTCGCCATCCCCCTTACCTTTTCGTCATAGCCACGGGCAAAGTCGCCGCTTCCGGGGCGTTCAATCTTAATGACGCGAGCTCCGAAATCGGCCAGTTGCCGCGACGCGAAGGGCGCGGAGACCGCCTGCTCGATGGACACTACCTTGATTCCTTCCAAGGGCAACATTTAGTAGGACCTCGGCAAGCCGAGTACGTGTTCGGCGACGTAGGACAGAATGAGATTGGTCGAAAGCGGAGCTACCAGGTATAGGCGCGTCTCCCGGAACTTGCGCTCGATGTCGTATTCCTCGGTGAATCCGTATCCGCCATGCGTCTGCAGAGCAACGTTGGCGGCCTCCCAGGAAGCCTCCGCGGCCAGGTGTTTGGCCATGTTCGCTTCCGGACCGCATGGCCGGCCGGAGTCGAACTTCCGCGCCGCATCCATCCGCATCAAGTCGGCCGCGCGCGTGTGTATGTATGCCTGTGCCAGGGGGAATGAAATCCCCTGGTTCTGCCCGATGGGACGATCGAAGACGACCCGTTCCTTGGCATAGCGGACCGCGCGGTCAACGAACCAGTAGCCATCGCCGACGCACTCGGCGGCAATGAGAATGCGCTCGGCGTTCATGCCGTCCAGGATGTAACGGAAGCCTTTGCCCTCTTCTCCGATCAGGTTTACAGCGGGCACCTCGACGTCCTGGAAGAACAACTGATTGGTTTCGTGATTCATCATCGTGCGGATGGGGGTCACGGTTAGTCCATGGCCGATCGCCTGATGTAAATCCACCAGGAATACGGAAAGTCCATCGGATCTCTTCTTCACCTGGTCGAGAGGCGTGGTTCGGGCGAGCAGAATCATAAGATCGGAGTGCTGCACGCGCGAGGTAAATACCTTCTGTCCGTTGACGACGTACTTGTCTCCGTTGCGTACGGCCCTGGTCTTTATCTTAGTGGTATCGGAACCGGCATCGGGCTCGGTAACTCCGAATGCCTGCAGGCGCAACTCGCCGCCTGCAATCTTTGGCAAATAGCGGCGCTTCTGCTCATCGGAGCCGTGGCGCAGGAGCGTGCCCATCGTATACATCTGCGCATGCGCCGCCCCGGAATTGCCGCCGGAACGATTGACCTCCTCCAGAATGATGGAAGCCTCTACTATGCCCAGGCCGGCGCCGTCATATTCTTCCGGAATCAGAGCGGCCAGATATCCCGCATCCGTCAGCGCGGCGACGAACTCCTCCGGGTAGGCCCGCTCGCGATCCACCTTGCGCCAGTATTCATCGGGATACTTGGCGCAAAGCTCGCGAATGCGGGTGCGTAAGGCGGTTCTTACGGGCGATTCAGATTCAGTTCTTACATCCATTCCAGGCATCAGAATTCCTCCAACGAAGTAAATTGTTCACCATGCCCTCCCCGCTGGCGCTGCTCCTACATTCGCGCGAAATCAATATATCCGCGCTGGACATCCGTGCTCAGTAGCTTTACCCGTAGCTTGTCTCCAACATCCACTCCTTGTTGGCCACGCGCCAACAATCCCTCTACATGGGGCTGCAACACGCGAACAAAGGTTCCGTGTGGAGTCACTCCCGTAACGATCGCATCGAAAGCTTCACCGATTCTGCCGGTCATTGCGACCGCCGCGATCCGCTTCGACATTTCTCGCTCAACCTTCCGCGCCGCGTCTTCTTTCGAGGTACAGTTGGCGGCAATTGCGGCCAACTCATCGTCTGAATATGGAGCAGGCTGGTTCGCGAGCACGGCTTTGATCAGTCTCTGGGTGACAAGATCGGCGAAGCGCCGATTGGGAGCCGTAGAGTGAGTGTAGTCCTGAACGGCGAGGCCGAAATGTCCTTGCTCAGGATCGCCGGGGCGTTCCAGAACATACTCACCCGGCCCCATCAACTTGATCACGGCCAGCGACAGATCGGCAAAGTGGTCCGGATCGGCGGCTTTGCGCTTCGTCAAGAACTCGTTCAGGGCCTTGGAATCCGGCTCGGCGGGCAGTTGCTCACCTTGTTGTGCTGCAAGCTCCACGATTCGATTCCAACGCTCGGGAGTTTTTACCACGCGCCGGATGGAGGAAACTTGCAGTAACATGCGGGCGACCACCCCATTCGCCGCGATCATGAAATCTTCAATCAGTTCCGTGGCACGGTTCTTCTCCTGCTTCACCACGCCCACGACTTGCTGGTTAAGCACCACCGGGCGGACTTCGGTGGTCTCGATATTCAGCGCACCGTGCCGATACCGCTCATTCCTCAGGGCCTGGGCGGCCTCATCCTGGAGGCGTAGCTGAGACTGCAATTCGGCTGAGTCTGCTACTTTAACCGGAGCTGCGCCTTTACTCTCGAGCCAAGCACCTACAGCATCATAAGTGAGCTGCGCTTTATTGCGGACGACCGCGCGATATACCTCGCTCGAGTTAACGCGACCATCCCGGTCAACCACAAACTCGATTACCAGGCTGAGCTTATCCGCCCCCTCCAGCAGGGAAGTCGTGCCGGTCGAAAGCTGCTCGGGCAACATCGAGAAATTCCGTATACCCGTATAGACCGTGGTCGTTTCCTTCGCGGCATGTTGATCGATGGCCGTGTTCTTCGGGACGAACGTATCGACATCCGCGATTCCTATCAGCACCCGCGACTGACCGGTGGGCAGCCGCTCAGCTACCTCAATCTGATCGAGATCACGCGAGGTATCGTTATCGATCGAAGACCAGAGCTGATTGCGCAGATCGCGAATCGCTCCTCCCGGCGCCACCTGTGGCGGGTGCGTTGCCAATTGCGAAAGCTGCTGCTCAACTTGCGGAGGAAATTCCGGCTCAAAGCCGTTCTCCAGCATGGTTTGCTTGGCTGCCGCCTGAAGGTCGAAGTGGGATACATGATTAGTGTTCATGCGTGTTTGGATTCCTACAGGTGCGTGGAGAATAGTTCGAGGCTGGCCAGGCCTTTATAAGGGTCTGCTGCAGGAGAGCGGGATCACATAAGGCCCTTCAGGGATAACGGCCACACGACAATCGTTATGTGCCTTCACACTCTCCATGACACAGGCCAATGGCGACTCGATCACGGTGACTCCTGTAAGTGCCTGCTGGTCTTTCGTCAGCCCGTCGGTGTAAAGAAAAATATTGGCTTTTTTCATGGCCTTGACCTGCATCTCCGTCTCCCATTCATCGATAGCGGCGTACTTTTTCCCGATGATTCCACGGAGAAACTTTTCAGGTCCCTGGCTAGTGAGGCACTTTTGCGCTTCAGCATATTCGGGCGATCCAATTCCCTCGGAACATGCGGAAACAATGATGAGGTTACCGCCCGGCTCAAGTATGTCGATGGCGCCCACCATTCCCTTGACTGTCTGGTAATAAGTCTTATCCAGCGGGTAACCCGCGGAACTGGTCACGACGGTCTTGAATTTGGTGTCCAGGCGGACCTCCGCATAGGGCCGCATGAATGAAACCGCTTCCAGGTGACTCGCTTCGATTTCGCCGAAATTGACAAAGGATATCCGACGCTCCTCATCGATGACCGTATTGACAGCCAGGCACCTTCCCACCATGTGCACTATCTCGATCTGGGCGGCGTGCAGAGGATTGCCCTCGATAACACAGTTTGCCGACCGGTAATCCTCCAGGACCCGCGCACAGTGGAACGAGCGGATCGTCGTTTCATGGGCAACGCCCGGGGCGACAATTTTTCTGCCTCCGGAATAACCAGCCATGAAATGGGGCTCCACCAGCCCGACGACGATGCGGAGATCGGCCTGGAGAAAGCGGCGGTCGATCCGGGCTTCGATGCCGTTCGATGTAGTACCTATGTATTCATGATCCTCATCTCGCCGGGCAAAATGGTTGGCGACGGTGACGGCACCGAGGACCCAGTCGTTTCCGACCAGTTCACGAAGCTCATCTCCTTCATTCGGCCTGTGGAGACCGGTTGCAACGAGAACCGTGATGGAAGCTGAGGCGATTCCAGCCTGGATCAGCTCCTTGATCAGTGGAGTTAGAAAAGGGCCATTCGGTACAGGCCGGGTAATGTCACAGATGAGGATGCAACAACTGCGGCAGCCCTTCGCCTCATCACGCAGCGTTTTGCCGTTCACCGGATTCGCAAAGGCGGCCTTGATAGCTGCCTCAGGCTCCGGGAGGACGGGCATGGCCTTTTTTTGGATCAGCGTAACGTCTATATCCCTAGGAAGATCAAGAGACAGTCCGGTTTTTCCATACATCATATTGATATTCATATCTGGCCTCCATTCACATACCGAGGTACGCCTCTCGAACCATATCGCTCTTCAGCAATTCCTGCCCTTGCCCCTCCATGACGATGCGGCCGGTTTGAAGCACATAGGCACGGGCGGAAATATCGAGGGCCTCATAGACATTCTGCTCGACAAGCAAAACCGTGACGCCGCGGGCGTTGATGTCCTTGACGATGCTGAAAATTTCCGAGACCAGTTTCGGCGCAAGTCCTAGCGACGGCTCATCCAGTATAAGTAGCGAGGGGTTCGACATGAGTCCCCGCCCAATCGCCAGTTGCTGCTGCTCTCCGCCGCTGAAAGTCTCGGAGCGCTGTCCCTGCCGTTCCTTCAATATGGGAAACAGATCGAAGACGCTTTGTAGATACTTTTCGACGTCCGCCTTGGAGCGGACGGCATAGGCTCCTAAGAGGAGATTATCAAGAACAGACAGCCGGCCGAAGAGTCTCCTGCCCTCAGGGACCATGGAGATGCCAATCTTCACGATTTCATAAGGCTGGGTCTGATGAATCGGGGCATCCTTGAACAGAACTTCCCCTTTCCAGGGATGAAGAAGACCCGCAATGGTTTTGACTATGGTGGATTTTCCGGCGCCGTTGGAACCGATAAGGCTGACTATCTCTCCCTTGTCGATCCTGAAAGAAATATCCTGAACAGCCGGGAGCCCTTTGTAGCCTACGGAGACATTATTCAATGTGAGCACTGTACTTTTCCCCCAGATAGGCTTGAATGACTTCCCGGTCCGAGCACACTTCTTTCGGCGTCCCCTCCATGATTTTTTTGCCGCTGTTCAGGACAACTACACGGTCGGATATCTGCATGACAGCTTCCATCACGTGCTCGACTATGACCAGCGTCATCCCTTCGTCCCGGATTTTCCTGATAAGATCGAGGATCTCCCGCAACTCGACTTTAGTGAGTCCGGCCATGGCTTCGTCCAGCATGAGCAACCGCGGTTGGGTGGCCAGCGCCATGGAGACCTCCAACCTCTTTTTATCGGCGATGGTCAGCTCCGTCGCGAGAAAATTTCTCTTTTCATAAAGACCAGCGAATTTCAGTATCTCGCCGGCCTTTTCCATGGCCGGTCCGATCCGGCGATAACGTAGCAACGCACCCGTCGCCACGTTCTCGAGGACCGTCATGTCGCTGATCACCTCTACAATCTGGAAGGTGCGCGCGATACCAAGGTTGCAGACCTTGTCGGACCGCATGCGTGTTATATCCTTGCCGAAAAAAGAGACGTGGCCGCCGTCAGGCTTGTAGAAGCCAGTTACGCAATTGAACAGGGTTGATTTCCCAGCCCCGTTGGGACCGATAACGCTGACGATTTCCCCTTCCTCCACGGAGAAGTGGATATCGTTGTTTGCAGCCAGGCCGCCGAACCGTTTGGACAACCCGGCGACATTCAAACAGAGTGCCTTGTTCATTTCAGTTTTCCCGAGATTCTCCGGAGCTCCATTGAAGCAATTGTACGATCTGGCATGGTTGCTTTCTGGAGGCTCTCTCCTTTTCCTGCCAGGAACTAGCCCGGCCCATTATGGCCGAGGGATGAGAGGTGCCACCTTCTACGAGTTAACGGACCTCCTCGTCTTCCCGCCTATCTTGGACAAAAGCTTCCAGACCCCGTCGGGGTAGTACATGGAAATCAGAGTGATCAATAGCCCATATATCAGCATGTCCACGCCCGTTCCCTTGTAACCGAGAGTGATACGCGTGTATTCCGATGCAGGTATCAGTATAGCCGCGCCGATCACCGGCCCCATTATGCTTCCCGCTCCTCCCAGCATCGAGATGAGAACAATCTGGACAGATGTAGCGAGAACCATGACACTTCCGGGATCGATATAAAGAACATACTGAGCGTAAAATGTGCCTGCCATGGCGCTCAGGAAGGCGCTTATCATAATAGCCATAAGACGGTACAAAACGACATTAACGCCCATGACTTCCGCAATCTTATGACTCTCCTTGATTGCGCGGAAGTAGTATCCCATTTTCGAAGTGGCTACAAAATAACAAACAGCCAGAGACAACAGAAGAAAGGCAAGCATTATGTAGTAATAAGGCAGTTTCGAAGAGTTGAACAAAAAATTGGCGAAGGATTCGTTCTGCATGGACAACGTCAGTCCTTCCGCCGCCCCTACCGTTTGCCAGTTGTTGAAGACGATCCTGACGATTTCAGCAAATGCGATACTGGCGATCGCAAAATAGTGGCCCCTCAGGCTGGAACAGGGATATCCAATAGCTGCCGCCACCAGAGCGGCGGCGCAACCCCCGGCGACGAGCCCTATCCAAGGGTTGACCCCATGGGCAACTGACAAATAGGAAGAAGTATAAGCGCCAATGCCGAAAAAGGCAGCTTGCCCGAAAGAAAACATACCGGCATAGCCGCCCATGATGTTCCATGCTACTCCCAGCATTCCGAACATGAACACAAGGATCATGACGTGAATATGAACGGACTGGCTGATAACCAGGGGAAAGGCAATGAGCAGCAATAGGGTGGCAACTCCAGCAATAACCTGCCGAACAGTGAAATTACGCATGCATTACCATCCCAAGAGCCCTTTCGGCCTTATCCAGATTGTTATGAGATATATACTGAAGACAATGGCGTACTTGTAAGACGGGTCAAAGAAGAAACCACCTAACGTCTGCGCCAACCCTACCAGTATTCCAGCGATAAATGCCCCCTCAATGCTGCCAAACCCGCCAAGGGCCACGACACAAAAAGCGATAGTCCCGAACAGGCCTCCCACTTGGGGATAAATATAGTAGTAAGTGGATAAAAAGGCCCCCGCTACTCCGACGAGGGCCGTGCCGATTCCAAAAGAAAGAGAGTTGATGCGCTCAGTATTGATTCCCATGAGCAGAGCCGCATCGCGGTCCATCTCGGTCGCCAGAATCGCCTTGCCTGTTATCGTCCTTGTCATGAAAATCAACACGCAGACAGAAGCGATAATGCTCCCTACGGAAGCCGCAACTTTGGGAACACTGAGAGTGATACCGCCGACTTGCCACGTACCCTGGAGCATGGTTGCCGGCAATAGCCGGAAATCCGGTGTCCAGAAGAAAACAGCCAGATTGGAGATAAAGATACTTACTCCGAATGTCACTACCAACTGGGCCAGCATGGGACCCTTCATCACCTTGCTCACAATGAAGCGGTAGATCAGCGTGCCCATGATAAACATCCCGACAAAACATATGGGAATCGAAAATATGGGGTCGATGCCGTACAGGGTAAAGAGCCAGAACGACGTGAACATGCCGAGCATCAGGAATTCGCCGTGGGCAAAATTCACGATGTTCATGACACCCCAGATAAGCGTCAAGCCGATGGCGACCAGTGAATACATCAGGCCGATTAATAAACCATCGACAAGCTGCTGAAGCAATTGATCAGGCATGGATCGGCTCCGCTCCTACTTTCTACCTTTCCACTCCGGGAACGGCCAAACTACCGGCTTCGAAGCCGCGTCAAAAGGCCAGACCGTTATATATTCCTGATTAAGGACCTGCACCAGCGTTCCCCGCGCGTAGATGTTCTGGTGAGATTGCGGGTCGAACTTGATCCCCTGCCACGGGTAAAGAACCTGGTTGCCGGTTATATTGGTCTCATTCAGCGCTTTTACCATAGCTTCCGGATCCGTGGACTTCGCCCGGTTGATGGCGTCGGCAACAACAAATGGGGCCATGAAGCTCCGAGCGGCGTTTTCACTCATGTCTATGCCATATTTCTTTTTGAAAAGGGTGTTGACCTTGGTCACGAGCGGTTTATTCTTGCCCAGATCGAGGGCAAAGGTTGACCGGACAATTACGTAGTTGCCATCGGCTTTTATCGCATCCAGGTAGCCCGGCTCGATATAACCCGCCATCGTCAAAATGCCTTTGGGTTGAAAGCCCTTTTCCTTGAAAGTCTTGGTAAAGAGAATGGCATCCGTGATATACGAAGCGTGCATCAAAACGTCCGGTTTGCTCACGATGAGCTTGCTCACTTCGCTGGTCACGTCCGTTGCGTTGGCCGAGTACGTTATATCAGCAACGACTTTGTACCCGAATTCCGCGGCAAATCTCTTGTAGGCCTTGCCGGCCTGCGAGCCGAATTCCGTATTCTCGTAAAGCACAGCAACGGTCTGGACTTTCTGTCCGGTCTTCTTTTCCAGGTCCTTCAGGAACTGGAACTGGTCGCGGGCAAAAATATCGTCGTGGGGGCTAACCCTGTAAAAATACTTATATCCTCTGTCCGTTAGTGTGGGAGAGGAAGAATCCGAACACACGTATGGAATCTTCAGCCTTTCGGTAATCTGGCTGGCGGTTTTCGTAACGGCACTCTGGTAGGCCCCGATCATGGCAACTACTTTTTCCGAGGTGATCAACCTTTCGGCCTCGGACATGCCGTTTCTCGGGTCCCCCTTGGTATCGGCATACACAATCTCGATCTTTGCGCCTCCCAGGTTCGGCAGCCCCGCGGTCTTTGCCAAGGGGAGGTCAAGATCGTATTTCCCGTTAATGATATCCACCGCCAGATCGACGCCCCTCTTGCAATCCAGACCGGTTGAAGCGATATTGCCGGTCAGCGGATAGACTGCGCCGATTTTGATGACCTTCGGTGGTGTTTGCGCGGCCACGGAACAAACCAAGATCAGCAACAACGATAATGCGGCGGATAAAACTCTGACGAAACTTCTCGATGCCATCTCGCTATTCCTCCCACTCAAATTTTTTCCTATCTCGAACCGCACACGTTCCCCA
>Ga0187860_1000099_pt1 | contig 83386 bp, 79 predicted proteins | sample June2016WEW_10_4_FD_132981 | JGI IMG/M metagenome (GOLD analysis project Ga0187860, IMG submission 132981) | Peatland microbial communities from SPRUCE experiment site at the Marcell Experimental Forest, Minnesota, USA - June2016WEW_10_40 | ecosystem: Environmental > Terrestrial > Soil >...
ACCCATCCCTTCCGCCGCCTTCCGCTCGAGCTCAATGAGCCCGACACAGTCAGCAGCCGATCGGACGGAGGTGGGGCCAGTTCAAACGTCCACACTGGGGCCAGTTCAGATGTCCGCGCCCACGTGTTAGCGTTCGCGTCGTAGGCTTCGACGATCGATGCCCGGTCCGTGGCTTCCAAAGCGTCGCGCGCCCAAGCAGCCGGCGGTGCTGATTGGCGACCCGCGCCTCGACGACTGGGAGACCGTCAGCACGTTCGAGGACCAGACGACGGCGCTCGCGTGGCGCGATCAGCTTCGCGGCATGGGCCTCGACGCGCAGTGCGCCGCCGACCACCCGCTCGACCGGTTCGGTCGCGGTGACGTCTACCTCGTTGTGCCGCCGGCGCAATGGTCACGTGCCAACGAGATCATCGAAAACCTCGACTGAAGCGCTCAGGCGAGCGGAGTTGCGGCGAAGCTGCCCGCGGAGCACAAGCAGGCCGAGCAGCGCGACGAGCGTGCAGGTGACCGCTCCCACGCCGAGGCCGGCGCGTGCGCCTGCTTCGGCCATGACCCAGCCGATGACTGGCCCGCCGATCGGCGTCGAGCCCTGGAACGCGACGAACCACAGTGACATGACCCGTCCGCGCATCGTGGGATCAGCCGTTAGCTGAAGGGTTGAGTTGCCGGTGGCCATGAATGAGATGCTGGCCCATCCCAGGAGCGCCAGAGCCAGCAGCTCGACCGGCAGGCTCGGCGCGAGCGCGGCGAACGCAAACGCGACCGCGAAGGCGCCGGTCGCAATCACAAGCGGTCGCACTCCCGTCTTTCCCCGCCACGCCACCAGCAGTCCGCCAACGACAGCGCCGATGCCCATCGCGGCAGTCATGAAGCCGAAGCCTGTGGCACCCGCATGCAGGCCTTCGCGCGCCATCACCGGGAGTGAGACCTGGAACTCATAGCCCAAGCATCCGACGAGTGCCATCATCGCCAGCGGGACTCCCAGAGTTGGCGTGCGAGCAACGTAGCGCAGGCCTTCTCGAAGCTGGCCCGCAGCGCGATCGGTCGGCGGGCTGGGGTGCAGCGATGAGCGGTCAAGCGTCACGAGCGAGCTGACCACCGCCACGAAGCTCGCGGCGTTGACGAGGAAGCACACGCCGTCCCCGACCGAGACGATCAACACACCGGCCACGGCGGGGCCCACGGTCCGAGCCACGTTGACCAGCACGGAGTTCAGGCTCACGGCGTTGCGCAGATTCTCCGCGCCGACCATCTCGCTCATGAAGGACTGACGGGCCGGGTTCTCAAACGCGTTGTTGACCCCGAGCAGCGCGGCCAGCCCGCCGATCTCCCACACGTTCACCACTCCCAGCACGGTCAGCAGTCCCAAAGCCAGGGCCTGCACTCCCATCGCGCTCTGCAGCACCACCATCAGCCGGCGCTTGTCGACGCGGTCGGCGATCACTCCGCCGTAGGGCCCGAGCAGCAGCACCGGGAGGGTTTGCAGGGCGACGATCAGCCCGAGGTCCGTGCTCGAGCCGGTCAACGTGAGCACGAGCCACGACTGCGTCGTCATCTGCATCCAAGTGCCGACCAGCGAGACCGCCTGACCGGAGATGTAGCGCCGGTAGTTGGGGACCGACAGCGCGTGGAAGGTGGTCCGCCAGGCGGCCGTGATGCGCGTCACCGGCGAGCCTCGCCGATCGTCTCGGCGAGGCTCTCCAGGGCCGGTAGAGCGGCCCACAGCAGGCGTCGCTCGTCCTCGGAGAGGCGACTGACGTGCTCGCTCAGCGCACGCGCTCGTTCGCCCTGGACGCGCTCACGCAAGCGCCGCCCACGCGCTGTGGCGCTGACGGTCGCCGCGCGCCGGTCGTCTGGCCGCGACTCGCGCGCCAGCAGTCCTGCGTCGCAAAGGTGCGCGGTGATGCGTGACAGCATCGTCGGGTTCATCGCTTCGAGTTCGGCCAGCTCCGACAGGCCGAGCGGACCAAGACGAACTACCGTGAACAGCACCGAGATCTGCGACGGCGTCAGCTCCGACCCCGCTACGGTCGGACGCAGGCGCCGCGACAGCTTGCCGACCACGGCTCGCAGGCGAGCCGCCGACTCGAACTCAGCCTCGCTCGTCAAGGTCACGGCGCTGTGGCGATCGACGCCTGCGGACCTCGGTCGCTCGGTGGCGTCCGCATCTTCCGCTGTGTATGTCGACGACCCCTGCATCTACTTGCCTGCCGATAAGCATCTTATCACAGCGCCGTCCTGCCGCCGGCTCGAGCACCCCAGACGTCGACTCCCACCTCTCGCTGCCGCGCGGCGCCACCCGGCGCCCCGTCCCTACCAGCGGTCGTGAACGTGCGAGCGAATCAGCCGGTCATACACGTCGCGCACGCCATCGAGCTGCTCCTCGCGGAGTGGGGCGAGCGCCGCTGCGGCCGCATTCTGAGCGACTTGCTCCGCGTTTCGAGCGCCCGGGATCACCGTCGTCACGCCCGGTTGGTCGATCACCCAGCGCAGCGCGAACCGTGCCAGCGGGACTCCCGGATCGACCAGCTCCGCCAGCTCGCGCACGGCGGCGAGTCCAACGTCATAGGGGACCCCTGAGAACGTCTCGCCGATGTCGAAAGCTTCGCCTTGACGGTTGAAGTTGCGGTGATCGTCGACAGCGAAAACCGTGGTCTCGTCGAAGCGCCCCGACAGCATTCCCGAGGCGAGCGGCACGCGGGCGATGATCGCGACTCCAGCCGCTCGCGCCGCCGGCAGAACCTGCTCGAGTGGCTTCAAACGGAAGCAGTTGAGGATGATCTGCACGCTCGCGACGTGCGGGCGTTCGATCGCTGCGAGTGCCTCCTGACAACTCTCAACGGAGACGCCGTAAGCGCGGATCCGGCCTTCCGCCACCATCCCGTCGAGTGCGTCAAACACCGCATCGCTGGCGATGACCTCCTCGGGCGGGCAGTGCAGCTGCACCAGGTCGATCTGATCGACGCCGAGGTTTGAGCGCGAACTGTCGTTCCAGGCCAGGAAGTTCTCCGCGCTGTAGTTCTCGAGCAGCTGCTCGACGCGCCGCCCCATCTTCGTTGCGACGGTCACGTCGGGGTGACGGGCGAGAAGCTCCGCACAGAAGCGTTCGCTCCGCCCATCGCCGTACACATCGGCGGTGTCGAAGAAGGTGACGCCCTGCTCGGCGGCAACCTCGAGCAGCGAGCGCGCCGCGTCCTCGTCCACATCACCCCAGCTGGCGCCGATCTGCCACGTCCCGAGGCCGACGACGCTCAGCGCTCGGCCCAGTCGCTTGCTGACGCGCTCCTCCATCGCGCACCATCTTCGCACGCCCGACCGCCGGACTCAGCCGAGTGCCGACCAGCCCCCGTCGGAGGCGATGACCTGCCCGGTCACCCACGCGGCTTCGTCGCTCACAAGCCACGCCACGAGACGTGCGGCATCGACCGGTGTGCCCCAGCGCCGGCCGGGATTCCGTGCCGCCACCGCGGCGTGCGCCTCGGCGTCGGCGTAGCCGGTGTCGGTGGGTCCGGGGTCGATGCAGTTGACCGTGATGCCTTGCGCCATCAGATGGACCGCGAGGCTCGGCGTGAGCTGGTGAAGCGCTCCCTTGGAGGCAACATAGGGCAGCTCGGCGGGCATCGCGCCGTGGTACTGGCCGGAGCTGAACAGGACCACCCGGCCGCCGGCGCGGCCGTCGTGCTGCGCCGCGAAGGCCTTGACGAGCAGCAGCGTGGCGCGCGTGTTGACGGCGTAGCTGAGATCGATCTACGCGCTCCGCCTCGCGCTGCGCAACCGCGTCAAGCCGATCGAACCAGGGATATGGGTGTGAGCCTCGTCGAAGCCCGGCTGGAGATCCAGCAGCGTGCTCAGCAGCAGCAACGGCGCCCCGGTCGCCCATGCCTGCGGCCGCGAGGCGGTCGGGAATGCCACCGGCACTGCAGTGAGCGCCGCCGGATAGCCGGCGAACGCCTCCGGCAGCCGGCACTCGAAGTGCGGCGCCGCGGCGAGGATCGCGGACCCGATCGTCCGTGCCGCGTCGCGGTGCCCGTAGCGCGCCAGGCCGGCGACAATCAGTGAGTTCTCGTGCGGCCAGACCGTCCCCGTGTGGTAGCCGAGCGGGTTGTAGCCGGCCTCGCCGCTACCGAGCGTCCGCACCCCCCACCCGGAGTACAGCTGCTCCTCGAGCAGCTGCTCAGCGGTAATCGCTGCCTGGTCGTCGTCAACGATCCCCGACCACAGCAGATGGCCGATGTTTGACGTGAGGCTGTCCACTTGGCGCTTGTCGCCGTCGAGCGCGAGGGCAAAGGCGCCGCGCTCCGCCATCCAGTAGTCGCGGCGGAACTGCTCGCGCAGCCTGGCGGCGGCCGCTTCGAGCTGCTCGGCGAACCCGGCATCCGCCCACACTTCGCGTGCCAGGCGAGCGGCGCGGCGGCGCGCGTCGTACGCATAGCCCTGAAGCTCGCAGGTCGCGATCGCGCCACGTGCGAGCGTGCTATCCGCGAACTGGATCGCGTTCCAGCTGTCCTTCCAACACTGGTTGACGAGGCCACCCGTGTGGTTGCGGCAGCTGTATTCGACGTATCCGTCGCCGTCCGCGTCGCCGCTCTCTGCGATCCATGCCAGCGCCGCGCGCGCGTTCGGCTCGAGCTCGCGGACGAGCGCGTCGTCGCCACTCCAGCGGTGGTACTCGTCGAGCAGGACGACGAACAGGGGCGTCGCGTCGGCACTGCCGAAGTACGGCGAGTGCGGCAGCACGCGAGTCGCCGTGAGCTCGCCGAGACGCAGCTCATGGAGGATCTTGCCGGGCTCCTGCTCGTGGAAGTCGTCGCGCACATGCGCCTGGCGAGCGGCAAGCATGCGCAGCGTGGCGGCGGCCAGCGCCGGGAGGTAGGGGAGCGCCTGGAAGCTCGTGATCAGGCTGTCTCGGCCGAACAAGGCCATGAACCACGGCAGTCCGGCTGCCGGAAGCGTCGCTGGCTCGCGCAGGTCCGGCTGCAGGCGGAGCGCCGCAAGGTCGGTGAGGCTCGTCCGGTACGTGCGCTTGAGCTCGCCGTTCTCGGCCTCGAGCTCGGGCGCGTCGGCTAGCCACTGTCTCAGCTCCACCGCCTTCGCGTCCTGCACTCCATCGAGGTGTCCGTGCACGACGCGCTTGGGGAACGTCGTGCCGGGTTGCGTCGCATGTGGCGTGATGCGGACCTCGACGCGCCAGACCTCGCCGCGCGCAAGCGCCATCTCCCAGGAGAAGCCGCTCCGCGTGATCGCCGCCGGCTTGCTGGCGGTGATCGTCACCGAACGGTGGATCTTCCCGCGCTCGTACTCGAGCACGAGCGACCGCTCGCTCGCTCGCCATCTCACCTTCCGTGGCGTCACGCGACCGCCCTTGACCTCGAACAGATCGGCGAAGTCGCTGTCAACGTCGAGCTCGACATGCACGGCGCTTCGCCGCGGGCGATGGTTGACGACGGTGATCTCCTCGATCCACGCGCGGTCAACGAGGCGCCGGCGCATCACCGACGACGGTGCCTCCACGCCAGGGGCGACGCGTGGCGTCAGGAAGAACTGGGCGGCGTAATGCACATCCTGGTCGAAGCCGAGCGAGCTGAGCCGCGCACCGTTGACATGCAGGACCCAGTGCGACACGTACCGCGTGTCCTCGGAGAAGAAGCCGTGCTCGCGCCCGCTCTCCGCGGTCAGGTCCCCCATGCGATCGCCGACGACAAAAGTGTTTCCGTCGAGAACGTTTACGGAGCCGTTCTCAGGCACGCATCGCGACTCGTGGCGCGGTCTTGCGAACGGCCGTGCGGTAGACCCGCTCATAGGCACGGGCGACCACGCCGGCATCGCAGTGCTCGATGACCCATGCGCGGCAGGCCGCCGGCGAGATACTCCCAAGCTGTCCAACTGCGGCAGCCATCCCGGCCGCGTCATCGACAAGGAATCCTGTCTCGCCGTGCTGCACCAACTCGCATGCGGCGCCTTCGCGGAACGCGATCACCGGGGTTCCGCAGGCGAACGCCTCGACCATCACCATCCCGAACGGCTCCTCCCAGAGGATCGGCGTCAGCAGCGCGCGGGCGCCCGCGAACAAGGAGATCTTCGCCTCGCCGCGGATCTCGCCGATGAAGCGGATCTGCTCGCCGTCGATGTGCGGAGCGACCTCGCGGTCGAAGAACTCCTGTTGCCCGGGCTGGATCACGCCGGCAAGCACTAGCGGCACGCCCGCGAGCTTGGCCGCAGCGATCGCCCGGTGCGGGCCCTTCACGGCTGTCATACGCCCAACCCACAGCAGATAGTCACCCTTCTGCTCCTGCAGCGGCCACGCGCGCACGTCGATCGGGTTCGGCACAACCGTCGCTCCAGCGAGACCAGGCGGTGCCGTGGCAAGCTGCGCGCGGCTGATCGCGACGACCGTGCCCTTGTTGGCGTGGTGCGCATAGAAGGCGCTCGTCGCCGCGGTGAACGGTCCGTGCAGGGTGTGCACCAGTGGCGTGGCGATCCGGTCGGCCATCGCGAGCGCAGTGAAGCCGCAGTGGTCGTGCACGACATCGAACGGCCGGTCTGCCGCCGCTCGATCGATCACCTCGAATGCGCGTGCGACATGGTCGGCCTCGTAAAGCGACCGCTCGATCTCGTTCGGGCGCGCCACGTCGAGCAGCGTGACGACGTCGGCCGCCGACTCCGAGCCGGGCGCGCACAGCAGCGTCACATCGTGCCCGCGACGCACCAACGCCTCGGTCAAGGTGCTGACGACGGACTCGACGCCGCCGTAGCCGGGTGCTGGCACAGGGATCCACGGCGGCGCGAGCATCGCGATCCGCAGCAGCGAGCCGTGCTCCCGCGTGCGGTACTCCCGTCCGACGCTCTCGTGTCCGATGCCACGCGTGCGCTTCAAGGTTGCGTTGCCGGGGAGCACGGGCGCGGGCTTCATCGCTGATTCACGGCCTCTCATCGAACCGGGGCGCTAGGCGGGCCGCTGGCGATGGGCGACGGATGACCATTGCTCTCGAGAGCATCGGTCTCGCTGATCGCCGGCGGCGAGAAGCTGCGCTCCTGCTTGGCCAGCAGGATTTCGAGCAGCTCCCCGATCTTGTGTTCGCCGACGATCGGGTCGGGAACCGGCGAATGGGCGTTGATGGTGTAGCGGTTGCGGCGTCCGGTCCGCTCGCGGGTGATGTAACCGGCGGCCGCCAGCTCGGCGACGATCCGGTGTGCGGCGCGTTCGGTGACGCTGACGCGCTCGCCGAGGTCTCGCAAGCGGATACCCGGATCCCGAGCAATGCAAACCAGCACCTGCCCGTGGTTGGTCAGAAACGCCCAGCTGGGCGTGGACTCCGGCGTCATCTTTCCAGCATAGCGACTCTAGATATCGAAGTCATGCTTTTGTCCGCGTGCCCAGCAGGGCTCGCCCAGCCGCTCAGGCCGCGAGCTGCGAACGCCAGTCGAAGGCCCGGTCGCGCGCGGATACGTGGCGCACGAGCGCCCCGGTCAAGGCCTCGACGCGGCGTGGAAGCCCCGTGTGCAACCACCGCGTCGATCCTTGTGCTGGGCTCGAGATGAGAATCTCGTCGTAGATCCTCGGATCCCACGCCTCGAGTACCGCGGCGACCGGGTCCTTGCAGCCGACCGCTCCCTTGACCGGCAGCCCGGCGGCGCGAAGCTGCTCCGCCATCCGGGTGGCCTCTGCCTCGGCTGCCGGCCCCGACCCGGCGGGCACGAGCAACGTGAAGCGAGCACCGTGCGTTTCCGCGCGGTGTCGCAACTCCGCCGTCAGGGCCGATGACGGCTCGCTCGTGGGAGCGAGAACGAGAACATGCAGGCCCGGACGGCGCTCGGGTGCCAGCTGCACACCCGAGCTGCTCGCGCCAACCGGACTGCCAGGGTTGAGGGAGGATGGTAGGTCCATCGCCGGGATTGTCGGAGAGTCCGTCCCGGCCAGGCATGGCCCTACGTCCAAGATTCGCCCGTCCATGGTTCGCCGCATGTCAGGAACACCCCGCGTCGCGAACCGCCGAGCGTATTTTTCTGGGGTGTCTGTGTTCGGCAACCCGCTGCTCTTCACGGCAAAGCGCCTGAGCCTGACCGCACTCGCCGCGGTTGCCATCGCTGCCTGCGCGAGCAGCGCTCCGACGCACGTCGCGACGCACGTCCTCAGCGCCCGCCAGCTCTACGTCACCTACGGCTGCGCGGACTGCCACACGCTCGACGGCAGCGCGGGAACGGGGCCGACGTGGAAGGGCCTCTACGGCAGCCGCGTCGAGCTCAGCAGTGGGCGGTTCGTGACCGCGAACGCCGCCTACCTGGTCAAGCACATCGTCGATCCGAACGCGATGACGGTGCACGGCTACCCTGGCTCGGTGATGGCGCAGGCGATCGCGGCCGACGACCTGGCGCACAAGCCGGCCGAGGTGCGCAAGCTTGTGGCGCTGATCAAATCAGTGGAGCACTAGAGTCGCCACCAATGCCCCGCTGCCGCCTGCTGGTTCTCGCCACATGCGCCGTGTTGCTCGCGCCCAGCGGAGCTGCCGGGGCGCAGCTGAGTCAGTCGTTGCCGCAGACGGAGCCTGCGGCAACGAACGTTCACTACCGCTCGACGTTGTTGCGCGTCTCGCCGGTGGTGCGCGGCGTGAGCTGGAAGGTCCTCGATTACAACGACGAGATCGACCTCGTCAACGCCAGCCGCCAGACGGTCACCGTGTTCGGCTACCTCGACGAGCCCTACCTGCGGATCCTTCCCGACGGCAGCGTGCAGCTGAACGAGAGCTCGCCGGCTTACTACCTCAACCAGAGCTTCTACGCGAACCCGGCCGCGGTGCCGGCGTCCGTGACGACCGGCTATCCGCCGGACTGGGTGACCGTCGCGAAGACCGGATCGTTCGTCTGGCACGACCACCGCATCCACTACTACAGCTCGGCCCTACCGGCTGACGTGCACAACGTCCGCAGGACGACGCTGGTCGAGCGCTGGACGGTGCCGATCGAGGTCGGCTCGGTCAAGGGCAAGCTCTACGGGAAGCTCGTCTGGATCGGCGAGCAGCCGTTCGCCTTCCCGCTCGCGGCGATTATCGCCTTCATCGTCATCGTCCTCGCCGGCGCTGCGTTCGTGATCGTCGTGCGCCGGCGCCGCGCGCGAGGTCAGAGCACGGCCGAGGCCTGGTGAGCTGGCCAGCGGAGCTTGCGCCTGGCCTGCTCACTATCGTTGCGCGCTGTGGCCGACCGGGTGATGAAGACAACCGTTAGCGAGCTGCCGGAGTCGCGGGCACGGGTCGAAGTCGAGGTCAGCGCCGACGAGGTCGCGGCTGCGCTGGACGCGGCGGCCCGCTCGCTCGGCAAGAGCCTCAAGCTGGCCGGGTTCCGCAAAGGCAAGATACCTTCGCCGGTGGTGATCCAGCGGCTCGGTCGTGACGCTGTGCTCGATGAGGCACTGCGGTCGCGGATCGGACGCTGGTACTCGCAGGCCATCGACGATGCGCAGATCGCGCCGGTCGGCGACCCCGATATCTCGCTCGGCGAGCTCCCGGCGGACGGCGAGCCGATGCGCTTCGCGTTCGAGATCGGCGTGCGGCCGACCGCGACGCTCGGAGCTTGGCGCGGTCTCGAGGTCGCGCGCCGTGAGCCAACCGCTCGCGAAGCTGACGTCGAGCGCCAGCTCGAGGATGCACGTGAGCGCCTCGCTCGCCTCGAGCCGGTTCAGCGCGCGGCCGTCCGCGGCGACTTCGTCGTGATCGACTATGCCGGCACCATCGATGGCGCGCTGATCGAAGGCGGACATGCGCGGGGGCAGCTGCTCGAGCTCGGCTCCGGGCGGCTGGTGCCCGGCTTCGAGGAGGGCCTGATCGGCGCCGGCGCCGGCGAGCAGCGGACCATCGCCATCGCGTTCCCCCAGGACTACGAGCCGCGCCAGCTCGCCGGCCGCGACGCAACATTCGAGGTGACCGTCAGCGAGGTGCGCGAAAAGGTGCTGCCGGAGCTCGACGATGACTTCGCCACCGACGCCGCCGGCTTCGAGACGCTCGATGAGATGCGCGCGGAGCTACGCGCGGGACTGCTCAGCGCCGACGAGCGGGCCGTCGAGCGGGAGTTCCGTGGCGCCGTGCTCGACGCTGCCGTTGCGGCCGCGAGGGTCAGCGTGCCCGACGCGCTGATCGACGCGCGCGCCCAGGAGACCTGGGAGCGGACGCTTCATTCGCTCGAGCATCGTGGCCTGTCGAAGGACGCCTTCCTGCAGATCGCTGGCAAGAGCGAGGAGGAGCTGCTCGCCGAGTCGCGGCCGGACGCCGAGCAGTCGCTGCGCCGCGAAGCGGTGCTGGCGGCGATCATCGCCGAGGAGGGTATCGAGCCGAGCGATGCGGATCTGCTGGCGGCGCTCGTCGACGGCTTGGCTCCCGAGCAGCGCCCGGCGAACGCCGGCGAGGAGGCGAAGCTGCTCGATCGGCTGCGCAAGGCGGGCCGCCTCCAGGAGCTGCGCGAGGATGTCGCTGGCGAGCAGGCGCTCGAGCTGTTGGTCAGCGCGGCAACGCCGCTTGCACCGGGGCTTGCGGCCGCCCGCGAAAAGCTCTGGACGCCCGGTTCTTAGCGTCTGGCGCCAAATGGGCGCTTGGTAGACTGGCCTAGGAGGCGGTGCGCAGTTGCACTTGCCGGGAGGAATCGAGCCAGGCAAGCGAAACAGAGCGAGCACGATGAGCCCACTGATCCCGATGGTTGTCGAGCAGACGTCGCGTGGCGAGCGTGCGTTCGACATCTACAGCCGGCTGCTCAACGAACGGATCATCTTCCTCGGGACGCCGATCGACGACCAGATCGCGAACCTGATCGTCGCGCAGCTGCTGCACCTGGAAAGTGAGGATCCCGAGAAGGACATCTCGCTGTACGTCAACTCGCCTGGCGGGTCGGTGTACTCAGGGCTCGCGATCTACGACACGATGCAGTTCGTCAAGCCGGATGTCCAGACGATCTGCGTCGGCATCGCGATGTCGATGGGCGCGTTGCTGCTGGCGGGCGGAGCGAAGGACAAGCGGATGGCGCTGCCCAACGCGAAGATCCTGATCCACCAGGTCAGCTCAAGCTTCCAGGGCCAAGCAACCGACATAGAAATACATGCACGCGAAATCATCGATGTGCGCAAGCGGCTCGACGAGATCATCGCGCTGCACACAGGCAAGTCGGTCGAGGAGGTCAAGACCGACACCGACCGCGACTACTTCATGAGCTCCGAAGAGGCACGCGATTACGGCATCATCGACCGCGTGATCTCGGAGCATTGATCGGTGCGTTAGGAGCGGCGAGTCATGGCCCGACCGACTGATTCCAACGAGCAGCTGCTGTGCAGCTTCTGTGGCAAGTCGCAGCGGCAGGTCAAGAAGCTGATCGCTGGACCCGGCGTCTACATCTGCGACGAGTGCATCGATCTGTGCAACGAGATCATCGATGAGGAGCTCGTCGCCCCGCCGACCTTCGACATCTCGAGCCTGCCGAAGCCGCGCGAGATCTACGAGGTTCTGGACGAGTACGTGATCGGACAGGAGAGCGCGAAGCGCACGCTCTCGGTCGCCGTCTACAACCATTACAAGCGCGTCCAGATGATGCACATCGAGGACGCCGAGATCGAGCTGCAGAAGTCGAACATCCTGCTGCTCGGCCCGACCGGTTGTGGCAAGACGCTGCTCGCACAGACGCTCGCCCGGATCCTCAACGTTCCGTTCGCGATCGCCGACGCGACAGCGCTCACCGAAGCCGGCTATGTCGGCGAGGACGTCGAGAACATCCTGCTGAAGCTGATCCAGGCTGCTGACTACGACGTCAAGAAGGCCGAGACCGGGATCATCTACATCGACGAGGTGGACAAGATCGCCCGCAAGGCGGACAACCCGTCGATCACGCGCGATGTGTCCGGTGAGGGCGTGCAGCAGGCGCTGCTGAAGATCCTCGAGGGCACCTCGGCGTCGGTCCCCCCGCAGGGCGGGCGCAAGCATCCCCACCAGGAGTTCCTCTCGATCGACACGACGAACATCCTGTTCATCTGCGGCGGCGCGTTCGCGAACCTCGACAAGGTGATCGAGCGGCGGATCGGCAACAAGGGCGTCGGCTTCGGAGCGACCATCCAGAGTCGCCATGGCAAGGACACCGGTGAGATCTTCGAGTCCTGCCTGCCCGAGGACCTCGTCCAGTACGGCCTGATCCCCGAGTTCATCGGCCGTCTCCCGGTGATGTCCGCGGTCCATCAGCTCACCCACGCCGACCTCGTCGCGATCCTCACCGAGCCGCGCAACGCGCTCGTCAAGCAGTTCCATCGCTTCTTCTCCTTCGACGGGATCGAGCTCGTGTTCTCCGACGACGCGCTCGTCGCGATCGCCGAACGCGCGCTGGAGCGTGAGACCGGCGCACGCGGCCTGCGCTCGATCATCGAAGAGGTTCTGCTCGAGGTGCAGTTCGAGCTGCCGTCGCGGCGCGACGTCAGGAAGTGCGTCGTGACCCGCGAGACGATCGAGAAGGGTCTCACGCCGACGCTCGTCACGGAGGCTGTCGCAGACGAGCCCTCCGAGACTCCGGAGAAGCTGGAAGAGGCGGGCTAGCGCGCGGCCTCTTCAGTCCGCTGCCCTGGGGAAAGCGCATAAAGGCGCTCGTCTTTCTGATATTTTCTCCCCAGACCACTAGCCCAGGACGGGAGAGCCAGCGATGACCGACCTCCAGAGACCCGAAACCATCGCGCTGCACGGCGGCCAGACGCCTGACAGCGCGACCAACGCGCGCGCGGTGCCGATCTACCAGACGAGCTCGTTCGTCTTCGATGACACCCAGCACGCTGCCGACCTGTTCGCTCTGGCGGTGCCGGGGAACATCTACTCGCGGATCATGAACCCGACGTGGGCGGTGCTCGAGGAGCGCCTCGCGGCGCTCGAGGGCGGCGTCGGCGCGCTCGTCACCGCCTCCGGACAGGCCGCCGTCACCTACTCGGTGCTCAACGTGACGCGCGCTGGCGACAACCTGATCTCCGTGTCGCAGCTCTACGGCGGCACCTACAACCTGTTCGCGCACACGCTGGCGCAGTACGGGATCGAGGTTCGCTGGGCTGACGCCGACGATCCGGGTGCCGTCGCCAAGCTCGCCGACGACCACACGCGCCTGGTCTTTGGCGAGACGATCGGCAACCCGCGGCTCAACGTGCTCGACGTCGAAGCTTGGGCCCGGGCGGCTCACGCCCAGGGTCTGCCGCTGGTGCTCGACAACACCGTGCCGACGCCGATCGGGGCGCGCGTGTTCGAGCAGGGCGCCGACGTCGCCGTGCACTCGCTGACGAAGTTCATCGGCGGCCACGGCACGTCGATCGGCGGCGCGATCGTCGACTCCGGCAAGTTCGACTGGGTCGCTCATGCCGATCGCTATCCGGGCCTGACGACGCCGGACCCCTCCTACCACGGGGTCGTGTGGTCCGACGCGCTGGGTCCGGCCGCCTACATCGGGCGGGCCCGCACGGTGCTGCTGCGCAACACCGGGGCCGCGCTGTCGCCGTTCAACGCGTTCCTCTTCCTCCAGGGCATCGAGACGCTGCCGCTGCGTATGGAGCGTCACAACGCCAACGCGCTCGCCGTCGCCCGCCATCTCGAGCACCATCCCGATGTCGCTTGGGTCTACTACCCGGGCCTCGACTCGAGTCCCTACCGTGAGGTCGCAGACCGGGTCCTGCGTGGCGGCTGCGGTGCGCTCGTCACGTTCGGGGTCAAGGGTGGCGCACCCGCTGGCCGCTCGTTCATTGAGCACCTCAAGCTGTTCAGCCACCTTGCCAACATCGGCGACGCGAAGTCATTGGCGATCCACAACGCGTCCACGACGCACTCGCAGCTCAACGCCGACGAGCTGGCCGCGGCTGGGGTCACCGATGAGACGGTCCGCCTTTCCGTCGGCATCGAGCACATCGACGACATCGTCGAGGACCTCGATCAGGCGCTCGCCGCGACCCGCTCACTCGCCACGGCATGACGGGCGGCGGCATCGGCCGCACGTGCACCGAGCGGGTCGTCCTGTTCGACGCGGACGACCCGCTCGTCTTGGAGTCCGGTCAGACGCTCGCGCCGGTCGAGGTCGCCTACGAAACGTACGGGACGCTCGACGCGGAGCGCTCGAATGTCGTCTTCGTCTGTCACGCGCTGACCGGCGACGCACACGCCGCCGGCCATCACGGCGATCCGGCCCGGCGCGGCTGGTGGGACAACGCGGTCGGCCCCGGGCGGGCCATCGACACCGATCGCTTCTTCGTCGTCTGCCCCAACCTGCTTGGCGGCTGCCAGGGCACCACAGGGCCGTCGAGCATCGACCCGGCTACCGGTAGCCCGTACGGGCTGCGCTTCCCGCTGTTCACGGTGCGCGATCTCGTTGTCGTGCACCGCGCTCTCCTGCGCCACCTCGGGATCAGCCGCGTGCGCGCCGCCGTCGGCGGCTCGCTCGGTGCGATGCAGGCGCTCCAGTGGGCGCTCGACACCCCCGGGGAGCTCGATCAGGCGATCCTCGCCTGCGTCAGCGCCAAGATGTCGGCGCAGAACATCGCGTTCTCGACCGTGGCGCGTGCGGCGATCATGGGCGACGCCAACTTCGCCGGCGGCGACTACGCGCAGAGCGGCCGGCGGCCCGATCACGGGCTCGCGATCGCGCGCATGATGGCCCACATCACCTACCTCTCGGTGGAAGCGATGCGCCGCAAGTTCGACCGCGCGCGCCGTGACGAGGATGTCGGGATGACCTTTGCCGCGGACTTCGAGGTCGAGCACTACCTGGATCACCAGGCTGAGACGTTCCTGGCGCGCTTCGACGCCCTCAGCTACCTGTATCTGGTGCGGACGATGGACTACTTCGAGCCGTTCGCCGACCCAACGCTGAACCTCAGCAAGGTGACCACCCGCTTCCTCATCCTCTCTTTCGACAGCGACTGGCGATTCGGCACCGAGCACTCGCGCTACGTCGCCTCCACTCTCGGCGCGGCCGGGGTCGCCGCCGAGCACGTCGAGGTCAGCACGCCCTGGGGTCACGACTCCTTCCTGCTCGACATTCCCGCCTACCACGAGCTCGTCGCGCGCTTCCTCGCCACGGACCGCCAGCCACCGCCCGGGCGCACCTCGACGCACGCGAGAGCCCGTCGCTGACGCCGGCGCGGGGTGGCAGCGGGCACCGCGTGCGGGTGCCGCCGGCTCCTCGGCGAGCGCCGGTAGCCTACGTGCTCAGTGTCGTGAAGCGCTCCATCGGAGATCTCGACGAAGAGGGGTGGCTCACGCCGCGGCGAATACGACCTCGACTGGCCTCGCGATGAACAGCACGCCCGCCCCGCAAGCCCTCGACCGGCGTTTTGAGGCGCTGGTCTTCGCCTGGGATGGGACTGCGGTTCCGGACCAGGCTGCTGACGTCGCGGCGCTGCGCGCCGCCGTTGAGGGGGCGTGCGCGCTGGGCCTGAATGTGGCGATCCTCAGCGGCACTGACGCGCGGAGCATCGACGGTCAGCTCGGTGCGCGACCACACGGTCCTGGGGAGCTGCATCTCCTGGCGGGTGGCGGCTCGGACGTGTTTCGCGCCACGGCCGACGACATCGAGCTCGTCGAGATCGACCCGAACGAGCAGTCTGACTCCGCAGGCTGGTATTTCGCGCACCTTTGGCGGTGCGGGATCGCCGCCGAGCAGGTGCTGATTGTCGGCGAGGAGATCGCGCCGCTGATCGTCGGGCAGGCCGCGGGCGCGACGGTGGTGTCGGTCGCCGTCGAGCCGGCCGGCATACCCGAAGGGGTGATCGCGATCGGCGGGGGGGCGCCCGCGTTCGAGCGGCTGCTCGACCACCAGGCCGCGCTGCGCCGCCGCGGCGCGTTGCCGATCGTGGTGTCCGACCCCTGCTGGACTTTCGCCGTCGACGGCATCGACCCGCAGCGTGAGCGTGCGCAGGAGTCGCTGCTGACGCTCGTCGACGGCCGCACCGGGACGCGGGGCAGCGTGCTGGCGCCGACTTCCGCATCGATACCGGCAGTGTTCCTCGCCGGCGTCTACCACGGTCACGGCGAGCACTCCGAGCTGCAACCGGCGCCGCTGTGGAACCGCCTCTCGCTCCGTTCGCGCGACACCACGGTGCGGCGTGTGCTCGACCTGCACGCCGGCGTGCTGACACAGCGCGCGCCGGGGGAGTTCAGCTCGCTGCAATTCTGTTCACTCGCGCAGCCCGGACTGGCGGTGCTGCGCGCGCTCGCCCCGAGGCCGGCGCTCGAGCGCAGCGCGCCGCTCGTCGCACCACCGCACGTCCACGTCGAGACGGAGCAGCACGGCGCGCTGATGCGCGTCGCGGTCGCCGAGGGCGTGCTCGAGAGCGCCGCCGTACAGTCGATCGCCGGCCGCGACCATGAGGGCACGCTCGACCGCATCGCGGCGTACGTCACGATCGAACCGGACGATTCGAGCAGGCCGGCGCTGCGACGCGTGCATCAGGCGCGAGAGGCGGGCCGTGAGCGCTTGCTGAGCGACCATCGCCGCGCCTGGGCCGAGCGCTGGGAGCAAGCCGACGTACGGATCGACGGTGACCCCGCCCTGCAGCTCGCCGTGCGGCTGGCGCTGTTCCACCTGATCGGCTGCGCAGCCGACGGAGGCGAGGCGGCGGTCGGCGCGCGCAGCCTGACCGGCCGCGGGTACCGCGGCCACGTGTTCTGGGACAGCGACGTGTTCGTGCTGCCGTTCCTGGCTGCCACCCACCCTGCCGCGGCGCGGGCGATCCTCGAGTACCGCGTGAGAAGGATCCCCGCCGCCCAGCAGGCCGCGCGCGACGCCGGTCACGCCGGCGCACGCTTCGCCTGGGAGTCGGCAGCGAGCGGCGAGGACGTGACGCCGCGCTGGGCGCGCGACCGCGCCGGCCGTCGGATTGCGATCTACACCGGTCAGCGCGAGGAGCACATCGTTGCCGACGTCGCCTGGGCTGCCGCCTGCTACATCGACTGGACCGGCGACCAGGAGTTTCGCGAGGGCTCCGGCAAGCGGCTGCTCGTCGAAACGGCGCGCTACTGGACCTCACGGGCGCAGCGCGACGATGACGGACGCGCCCACATCCGCGGAGTGATCGGCCCCGATGAGTACCACGAGCTCGTCGACGACAACGCGTACACCAACGTGATGGCGCGCTGGAACCTGCGGCGGGCGTTCGCGGAGACGACGGACGCCGACATCGACGGCGCGGAGCGGGCGGCCTGGCCGGAGCTCGCCGACGCGCTGGTCGATGGCTACCATCCCGAAAGCGGCGTCTACGAGGAGTTTGCCGGCTTCTTCGACCTCCAGCCGCTGACCATCGCCGAGACGGCGATGCGCCGTCCGATCGCCGCCGACCTGCTGCTGACGCCCGAGGTGGTGCAACGCTCGCAGGTCGTCAAGCAGGCTGACGTGCTGATGCTCCACCACCTCGTGCCCGACGAGCTGGTCGCCGGCTCGCTCGCTCCGAACCTCGCCTACTACGAGCCGCGCACCGTGCACGCGAGCTCGCTCTCACCCGGCATCCACGCCCTGCTGCTGGCCCGCGCCGGCATGCTCGCCCCCGCCACGGCGGCCCTGACCTTGACGGCTCGCATCGATCTCGACGACACCTCCGAATCCTCGGCCGGCGGCGTCCACATCGCGGCGATGGGCAGCCTCTGGCAGGCGCTCGTGCTCGGTTTCGGCGGAGCCCGCCCGCGCGGCGACGTGCTCGAGCTCGACCCGCGGCTCCCCAACGAGTGGGAGTCGCTCGAGTTTCGACTGAGCTTTCGCGCGGCGAAGCTCCGCGTCCGCATCCGTGCAGGCGCGACCGAGGTGACGGCCGACCGGCCGACCAAGGTCAGCCTGCCCGGCACGGAGCCGATGTTGGTTGGTCCTCATGGCCACCTGTGGGAGCGGCCGTGAGCCGGGCGTGCGCGCGCAGTTTGCCCCCATCGGCCAGTTGCGCAGGCCGGATTGCGCTGGGCTGGTGGAAGTGTGACACTAGCTAGGCCAAGCGCGGCGGTGACAGCGCTGCGCAGACACTTCACCGGCGAGCATCAGGTGCATTCGTCCAAGGCTCAGAAGCGATGACCAGGGTCGTTGCCGCGATCGCCGATGATGCTGCCGCGCCTGGCGTCCTCGCGACGGCGATCGCGATCTCCAAGCTGCACGCGGCCACCGTCGAAGCGGTCCACGTGGGCGAAGACCGCTTCGACGCGGCGATCGCGGAAGCCGCACGGAGCGCTGGGGTGACTCTCCGGACGGTCGCTGGGTCGCCTGTTGAAGCGCTTGCACGCGCGGCGGAGGCCGAGGACGTGCACGCCATCGTGCTCGGTGTGGCGGGCAAGCGTCCGCCGGGCAGCACCGCGCTGGCATTGATCACAGCGCTCGAGAAGCGGGTTGTGGTTGTCCCTGCGGACGGTGCGGCCTCTCGCTCGATCGAGCGCGTGCTCGTGGCGCTCGACGGGACGGCACAGAGCGCGGCCGCGCTGGAGGAGACCGTCAAGTTCCTCTGCGACGCAGCCGTCGAGATCGTCGTCGCGCACGTGTACGGGGAGCCTGCTGCGCTGCCGGCCTTCAGCGACCACCTGGCACACGAGGTGCGCGCCTGGAGTGAGGAGTTCATCGCCCGCAACTGCCCGGCGGCGGTCGATGCGACCCTCGAGCTGCGCGTCGGCGAGCCGCACGAGCAGGTCCTCGACATCTTGCGTGACAGCGGCTGCAACCTTGTGGCGCTTGCCTGGAGCCGGGATCTCTCCCCCGGACGCGCCGCCGTAGTGCGTCGCATGCTGGTGGAGTCGTCGGTGCCCGTGTTGCTGACACCAACCGGCATCCACGCCGCGCCTGCGATGGCCGGCTACGGCAGGCGCGCCGGCGACGATCCGTCCGAGTCAGGCAGCTAGAACCGCAACGGCGCCCCGCGCCGGCGGCGAGCGCGCCGGTAGCCTACGTCCTCGGTGTCTGGGAAACGCTCAATCGAAGAGCTCGAGTCGCGCACCCGCTTCGAACCATCCGAGGTCGAGCCGCGGCTGATCGCGCAGTGGCTCGAGTCCGGGCTGTTCCATCCCGAGCCGATCGGCAGCGCAGCCGAGAACTACTCGATCGCGATCCCGCCGCCGAACATCACCGGTGCGCTGCACATGGGGCACGCGTTTGGTGGCACGATCCAGGACGTGCTGATCCGCCACGCGCGGATGCGCGGGCTGCGGACGCGGTGGATCTTCGGCACCGACCACGCGGGGATCGCGACCCAGACGCAGGTCGAGCGCCAGCTGGTGCGCGAAGGCACGACGCGCGAGGCGGTGGGGCGCGAGGCGTTCGTGCAGCGAACCTGGCGCTGGCGCGAGGAGTTCGGGCCGACGATCGTCGACCAGTACAAGCGCCTCGGCGCGTCGTGCGACTACGACGACGAGCGCTTCACCTTCGACGGCCACTACGCGGCGGCTGTCACGCGTGTGTTCGTCGCGCTGTACGAGCGCGGCTTCATCCATCGCGACAACTACCTCGTCAACTGGGATCCCGGCAGCGGCTCGGCGATCTCCGATCTCGAGGTCGAGGAGCGCGAGGAGACCGACACGCTCTACTCGATCGCCTACCCGCTCGCCGACGCCGCCGGCGAGCTGGTTGTCGCGACGGTGCGCCCGGAGACGATGCTCGCCGATGTCGCGGTCGCCGTGCATCCGCAGGACGAGCGCTACGCGCACCTCGTTGGCAGCGAGGTGCTGCTGCCGCTGGTCGGTCGCCGGCTGCCGATCATCGCCGACGAGTACGTCAAGCGTGACTTCGGCACCGGCGCGCTGAAGATCACACCCGGGCACGACCCGAACGACTTCGAGATCGGTGCTCGCCACGACCTTCCGGTTCTGTCAGTGATCGGCGAGGACGGCCGGATGACCGCCACGGCGGGCGCGCCGTTCGCCGGCATGCCGGTGGCTGATGCCCAGCAGGCAGTGGTCGCGGCGTTGGAGGCGCAGGGGCTGCTGCGCGGGCGTGAGCCTTTCAAGCACGCCGTTCCGTTCTCGCATCGCTCGGGTCAGCGGATCGAGCCGCTGATCTCGTTGCAGTGGTTCATGCGCATGGACGAGCTTGCGCGGCCGGCGATCGACGTCGTCAAGCGCGGCGAGGTGCGCTTCTTCCCCGAGCGCTGGTCGCGCGTCTACCTCGACTGGATGGAGAACCTCCGTCCCTGGTGCATCTCGCGCCAGCTGTGGTGGGGCCATCGCCTGCCCGTGTATTACTGCGAGCAGTGCGCCCAGACGCACGTCAGCGCGAGCGCGCCCGAGTGCTGCAGCGCCTGCGGCGGCGCGGTGCACCAGGATGAGGATGTGCTCGACACCTGGTTCTCGAGCGCCCTGTGGCCGTTTGCGACGCTCGGCTGGCCCGGCGAGACGCCCGAGTTGAGGGCCTTCTACCCGACCGATGTGCTGGTCACTGCGCGCGAGATCATCTTCCTGTGGGTCGCGCGGATGATCATGATGGGCCTCGAGTTCACTGGCACCATTCCGTTCCACGACGTTTACATAACGTCGGTCATCCAGGCCCCGGACGGACGGCGAATGTCGAAGTCGCTCGGCACCGGCATTGACCCGCTGGACGCCATCGCGACATATGGCGCGGACGGCGTCCGTTTCGGGCTGCTGACAATGTCCTCGAGTCAGGACGTCCGCTACAGCGTCGAGAAGATCGAGCAGGGCCAGGGCCTGGCGAACAAGCTGTTCAACGCTTCGCGCTTTGTGCTGCGCTCGATCGACTCGCAAGCACCGGCGCAGGCGCAGCCAAACGCGATCGAGGACCGCTGGATCCTCTCACGCCTCACGCGGATCGATCACGCCGTTGACGCGCGAATCCGCGCCTACGACTTCGCGCACGCCGCCTTCGACCTTTACGACTTCATCTACGGCGAGCTGTGTGACTGGTACATCGAGCTGGTCAAGCGGCGCCTCGGCACCGATGACCACGCGAAGCTCAGCTCGACCCTGCGCTTCGTGCTGCGCGAGACGCTGCAGATCGCTCACCCGTTGATCCCGTTCGTGACCGAGGAAGCGTGGTCCTACGTGCGTGAGGCCGACGAGGGCCTGCTTGCTGGACATCACCGCGAATTGCTCTCGCAGACCTACCTGGATTCGGCGGCGGACGACGCGATCGGTCGTGTCATCACCGCGACGCAGGCCGTGCGCGGCTGGCGCGACGCTGTGGGCATCGCGCCGGGCGCGCGCGTCGGCGCACGCATCGAAGCGGACGGCTACGCGGAGGTCGCGTCGCTGATCGCGGCGCAGGCGCGACTCGACCTGCATCCCGACCGCCTGAACGGGGCCGAGCCCGTCGCGAGCGTCGCGATTCCCGGTGGCGCTGTCGCGATCCTCGACGGCGTCGACACACAGGCACAAGCGCAGCGCGTCGAGCGTCGCCGTGCCAAGCTCCAAGCCGAGCTCGAGCGTGTGCGCAGCAAGCTGGCCAACGAGGCCTTCGTCGCCAAAGCGCCACCCGCGGTCGTGGCGCGTGAGCGCGACAACCTCTCCGAGCTGGAGCGCGAGATCGAGGCGCTGTGAGCGACGGCGTCCCAGCACCGCACGAGGTGTGGAGCGCAGCGCAGGCAGAGCGCTACCTGCTCTCGCGCGAGCAGTTCGGCATGCGCTTCGGCCTCGACCGGATTCGCCGGCTGCTCACGGTGCTCGGCCTGCCGGCGATGCCGTTCCCGTCGATCCACGTGGTCGGCACGAACGGGAAGTCGTCGACGACGCGGATGACCGCGGCGCTGCTCGAACGCCATGGCTTGCGGACGGGCTGCTTCACCTCGCCGCACCTGTTGAGCTACCGCGAGCGGATCAGGATCGGTGAGCGTGACATCGCGCCTGAGCGCTTCGCGTCCGCGGTCGCGCGCACAGTTCGCGCCGCGGAGCTCGTGGATCGCTCGCAGGTCGAGCCCGAGGACCGCGTCACCCAGTTCGAGCTGCTCACCGCTGCGGCGCTCGGCGATTTCGCGCAAGCCCAGATCGACGTCGCCGTGATCGAGGCGGGTCTCGGTGGCCGCTTTGACGCGACCAACGCGGTCGACTCGCGGGTCGCGGTGCTCACCAACGTCGGGCTCGAGCACACCCGCTGGCTCGGCCCGACCGTGACCGACATCGCCCGCGAGAAGCTGGCCGTCGTTCGTGCCGGCGCAACGCTTGTCGTCGGAGCGCACCTCGATCCGGCCGTCGCTGTCCTCGCGCGCCAGACCGTCGCCGAGCGGGGCGCTACGCTCGTGGCGGCGGCCGCGGACGCCGGCGTCGGTGCCGGCCTGCGCGCCCGCGGCGCCTATCAGCAGCTCAACTTCGCGGTCGCCTGCGCGGCGGCGCGCGCCTTCCTGCGCCACGACCTCGACCGCTCGGCGGTGCTCGAGACGGCGCGCTCGATCGTCGTGCCGGGTCGCTTCGAGGTGCACGACGGCTCGCCCGTGACGCTGCTCGACGGTGCCCACAACGAGGGTGGCATCGCGGCGCTTGCCGCGTCGCTGCCGGACTTCGTCGCCGGCCGCAAGCTGGTCACGCTTGTCTCGATCCTCGATGACAAGGATGCCGGGGCGATGCTCGCGCGGCTGCTCGTCCACGCTGACGCGCTGGTCTGCACCGCCTGCTCGAGTCCGCGTGCGCTGCCGCCGGCGACCCTGGCGTCGCTCGCCGGGCAGATCGGCGGCGCTCCTGCGATCATCGAGCCGCATCCGCTTGCCGCGCTCGAACGCGCGCGCGTCGCAGCCGGGCCCGGCGGAGTCGTCCTCGCGACCGGCTCGATCTACCTCATCGCGGACCTGTTGCGCGGCTATGACGCCGGTGCCGGCACCGTCTCAACCCTATGAACTACGACAAGAGCCCATCACTGCTGGCGATGCTCGCCCTCGTGGCGATCGTCGTCATTGTGGTGATTCTCGTCTTCGTCGGCATCGGGTACGCATTCGGCAGGCTTGTCCTGTAGGTGCTGTCGGTACACTCGCGCACCATGCCTACGATGCTCGCGTATTTCGGAATCAGCAACAAAGGCTTCAACCTGTTTGTGAGCCTGCTGCTCCTGATGCTCGTCGTCGTCTGGTTCGCGCTGATCTACTGGACGCGTGCCGATGCTCGCCGACGGCTTGACGACCCGGTGCTGGTTCTGTGTGCGACGGCAGCATCGGTGTTCCCGTTTGTCGGTACGGCTGTGTACATGATCGTGCGCCCGCCCGAGTACCTGGAGGATGTCCGCGAGCGTGAGCTCGAGATGCAGGCCTCCGAGGCGCGGCTGGCGCAGCTCGCCGTGTATGCGTGTCCGTACTGTGGAGAGGAGGTCGAGAAGGACTTCGTCCTCTGCCCGAGCTGCCACAACCGGCTGCGCGAGCCATGCTCGAGCTGCCGCCGGCCGCTCGATTTGACCTGGTCCGTCTGCCCGTACTGCGAGGCACACGTGCGTGGCGCTCGGTCCACCCCGCACCACCTCGAACCCCGCGGGTACGAGATTCCCCCCGCGGGCTGACAGTCCCCGCGCGAGCCGCAAGCCAACCAAGGAGATCGTCTCGATGGAGCGCACGCTCGTCCTCGCCAAGCCCGATGCCTACGCTCGCAATCTCAGCGGCGAGATCCTCACCCGTCTTGAGCGCAAGGGGTTGCGTCCGGTGGCGCTCCGCGTGATGACCATGACGCGAGAGCTCGCGGAGCGTCATTACGCCGAGCACGCGGAGCGTCCGTTCTTTGGTGAGCTCGTGGCGTTCATCACCTCCGGTCCGCTTGTCGCGATGGTGCTAGAGGGGGACTCGGCGATCAGCGCCGCACGCCAGGCAATCGGCGCGACCAACCCGCTGGAGGCGGCCCCCGGATCGATTCGCGGCGACTTCGCGACGCAGACCGGCCAGAACCTCGTTCATGGCTCCGATAGCCCCGAGTCGGCGACCCGGGAGATCGGGATCTTCTTTCCTGAGCTGTGACGCTCGTCCTCGCCTCCAGCTCAGCGCAGCGACGGGCGATCCTCGAGCGGCTTGGTGTTGCGTTCGTCGTCCGCCCGTGCGATGTGGAGGAGCTCGAGCAGGGAGATCCGCCGGCGGTCGCACTGGCGAACGCCCTCAGCAAGGCGACGGCCATCCCCCCGGCTCCGGGGGAGGTCGTGCTCGGCGTCGACACGATCGTTGCGCTCGATGGCGTCATCTACGGCAAGCCACAGAACGCGGCGCAGGCCGCAGCGACGCTGCGCTCACTGTCCGGACGGACTCACAGCGTGATCAGCGGCGTGGCGCTCGCTCGGGCAGGCGCGGAGCCGCAAACGTTGATCGAATCGACCGCGGTCAGCTTCCGTACGCTCGACGAGCGCCTGATCTCCTGGCATGTGGGCACCGGGGAGTGGCAGGGGCGCTCGGGCGGCTACGCGATCCAGCAGGCCGGCAGCGCGCTCGTGCGACGCATCGAGGGCGACTACACGAACGTCGTTGGGCTGCCGGTCGGCGCTCTGCTGGACCGCTGGCCCGAGCTGCTCAGCTGGCCGCGGGCCGGCCCCAGCTGAGCGACGGGCGTCGCTTCGAGGCTGTTTTGCAGCCGTTTTTCGGCCGCTGAACGCGGCGGGCGAGCACTGAGGCTGGCAGCGGTTTCGATACACTCCGCGCAGGTGGGGAACCCCCCAGCGCGATGGCATACCCGCACCGGGGGCCCGGAACGCGGCGCACCCGCCCTGTTTCAGTGCCTCCCCGATGGGTTTCTTCAGCAACATGACCGGTTTCGGCGGCCGCGATCTCGCGGTCGATCTCGGTACCGCGAACACTCTGGTGTACATGCGCGGGCGCGGAATCGTCCTGTCGGAGCCGAGCGTCGTCGCGATTGATGCTCGCACCGGCGAGGTTCACGCCGTCGGGATCGATGCGAAGCGGATGCTCGGGCGTACGCCGGGCACGATCACCGCGATCCGGCCGCTCAAGGACGGGGTGATCGCCGACTTCGACGTCACCGAGGCGATGCTGCGGCACTTCATGCAGAAGGTTCACCAGAGCCGCTTCGCGCATCCGCGCGTCGTCGTCTGCGTTCCCTCCGGCGTCACCGGCGTCGAGAAGCGCGCGGTCGAGGAGGCGTGCCTCTCGGCCGGCGCGCGTGAGGCCTACCTGATCGAAGAGCCGATGGCAGCCGCGATCGGCGCAGGCCTGCCGGTTGGCGAGCCGACGGGCTCGATGATCGTCGATATCGGCGGCGGCACGTCGGAGGTCGCGGTGATCTCGCTCGGCGGGATCGTCGTGTCGGAGTCGATTCGCGTCGCCGGCGACGAGCTCGATGAGGCGATCATCAACTACGCAAAGCGCGAGTACAAGCTGCTCATCGGCCACCAGACCGCCGAGGAGCTCAAGCTCGAGATCGGCTCGGCTTTCCCGATGGCTGAGGAGCTGCAAGCCGAGATACGTGGCCGGGACATCGTCACCGGCCTGCCGAAGACGGTGGTGCTGACGAGCGAGGAGATTCGCCTCGCGCTTGACGATCCGCTGTCCCAGATCATCGGCGCGGTCAAGGGCACGCTCGACCGCACGCCGCCCGAGCTTGCCTCGGACATCATGGATCGCGGGATGATGCTGGCCGGCGGCGGTTCGCTGCTCACGGGCCTCGACGAGCGCATGCGCGACGAGACGAACATGCCCGCACACCTTGCCGAGTCGCCGCTGACCGCTGTCGCCATCGGATCCGGCCGCTCGTTGGAGGAGTTCGAAGTTATTCAACGTACAAATCGAGGGCATCGCAAGCGCCCCAGACGGCGCTAGCGCCCATGCAACCCTCTCGCGGTGACTGCGCCTGCGGGCCGCGTAACCTGTAGCGCTACAACCTCTTTTCGTGTACGACAAGACCGTTCGCCGGCGCCGCGCAGTCCTCGGGCTGCTCGTCGCCCTCTCCGTGATCCTGCTGAGCGCTTTCCTCGGCGCTTCCTCTAGTGGTGCGCTCGGCTCGATCCAAGCCGGCTTCCTCGACGTGTTCGCGCCGATCGAGAAGGGTGCAAGCGAAGCGCTGACGCCGGTGCGCGACCTGATCGGCTCGATCAACGATGTCTTCAACGCCGTGGGGCAGCGCAACACCCTGCGCAACCAGAACACGGCGCTGCTTGCCCAGAACGCGCAGCTGCAGGCCGACCGCCGCCACTACCTCGAGCTAGAGAAGCTGTTCGCTCTGGATACCGAGCTCGGCAGCTCCAGCTACGACGAGGTGACGGCGCAGGTGATCAGCGAGTCGCCGAGCGTCTGGTACTCGCACGTCACGATCAGCGCGGGATCCGCCGATGGCGTGCGCGTGGGCGAGGTGGTCGTTGACGGCGACGGGTTGGTCGGGAGGGTGACGACGGTTGCGCCCGACGCCGCCGAGGTGACTCTGATCACCGACGCGAGCTCCGCCGTCGCCGCGCGTGACGCGGCGAGTGGCGCCTGGGGGATCGTCGAGCCGGCGTCTGGAAGCACCAATCAGCTGGTGCTCGACTTTCCGAGCTCCGTGCAGGCGGTCGCAGCGGGCGATCTCATCGTCACAGCCGGGACCACGGCCAACGGTCAGTCGCTGTTCCCGCCGGACATCCCGATCGGCCACGTCACGAGCGTCGACGCCTCATCCGGCGACATCTCGATAGAGCCGAACGCGAACGTGAAGCAGCTCGAGTACGTGCAGGTGCTCACGCACCCGAAGCGCCAGCCGGCGCCATGAGCGACGCTGTCAGCCTCACGCTGCGTCTGCTTGCGCTCGGCTTCGTGGCGTGCCTGCTGCAGTGCGTCGCCGTGTCACAGATAACGATCTTCGGCGTCAGTGCCGACCTCTCGCCACTGATCGTCGTCTCGGCCGGCTTCCTCTGCGGCTCACTCGCCGGCTCGGTGTTTGGCTTTGGCGTCGGGTTGTTCATCGATCTCGCCTTCGTGCAGACGCTCGGAATCTCGTCGCTGCTGCTCACGCTTGTCGGCTACGGCGCCGGCCGGCTGCGCGAGTTGCGCGCGCCCGAGGCGCCGCTGATGCCGGTCGTGCTCGGCGCGGCGGGGACGGCGATCTCGCTCGTCGGCTACGGCGTGATCGAGTTCGTGCTCGGTGTCAACACTCCGCTGAGCTTCGGCCTGCTGGGGACGATCGTTGAAGCGACCGCGCTCAACGCGATCATCGCGCTGCCGGTCTATGCGATCGTTCGCCGCTGCCTGATCGGCGCCCTCCCCGAGGATCCGCGCCGTCGTCGGCGGACCTACGCGACGGGTGGCCTCAGTCCGCTGTCGCGCTCATGATCGAGCGCCCAGCCGAACGCCGAGCTTCGCTGCCGCCACAGCTGCGGCGCCGGGTCGAGCTGTTCGGGGTGCTCGTATGCGTGCTGTTCGCGGGCGTCGTCCTGCGCCTCTGGTACCTCCAGGTGCTGACCGGCGCCAGCAACCTTGCGCTTGCGCAAGCCAACGTCGTGCGCCAGATCGCGATCCCCGCTCCGCGTGGCGAGATCGTCGATCGCAGCGGCCACGTCCTCGTCACCAACAGGCCTGCGGCGGTCGTCCAGATCATCTGCAGCGAGCTGCCGGGCTCCAAGACCGCCCGCGCGTCTGTCTATCGGCGGCTCGCCGCCGAGCTTGCGATTCCGTTGGCGCAGATCGTCGGCAAGGTCGGCTCCTGCGACACGTTCGCGCCGATCGCGATCGAAGCCGACATCCCCAGCGCCCCGCTGATCTACCTCGCCGAGCACAAGGCCGAGTTCCCGGGCGTCAACGTGCAGCAGACCACCGTGCGCTTCTACCCCTACAGCACGCTTGCCGCGCAGATCCTCGGCTATGTCAACCAGCTCAACAGCGACGATCTCGCTGACCCCAACTTCAAGGGCGTGCCGGCGGGTGACCTCGTCGGTCAGGCGGGCCTGGAGTACACCTACGACCACTATCTCCGCGGCCACGACGGAACCGAGCGCCTGCAGGTTGACGCTGCCGGGCAGCCGACCGGCCGCTCGCTGCGCGAGACGCCGCCGCTGCCCGGCGATCAGCTGCAGACGACGCTCGACCTCGGTCTCGAGCAGGAAGGCATGGCGGCGCTTGCGGAAGGCATGAGGCTGGCGCGTCACGCCGGCTATCCCGGCGTTGCAGCCTCGTTCGTCGCACTCGACCCGGACAGCGGCGCCGTGCTCGCGATCGGTTCGCTGCCGGCCTACGACCCGAACGTCCTCTCCCAGCCATACATCTCGGACGCGCAGTACGCGACGCAGAGCGCCGGTGACGCATTCGTCGATCGAGCCATCTCGGGCACCTACCCCACCGGCTCGACGTTCAAGCCGATCACCGCGCTCGCGGCGTTGGAGGCTGGCCTGATCACGCCGAGCACGCCGCTGGGCACGACGGCGAGCGACGGCTGCTGGACCTACGCCGGCCAGCCGTTCTGCAACTCCGGCAATGCCGACTTCGGAGCGAATGACCTCGCCACGGCGCTCGAGGTCTCCGAGGACACCTACTTCTACCAGCTCGGTGCGCAGGCGAACGCGCGCGGCGATCTGATTCAGAACGTCGCCAAGCGTCTTGGACTTGGCCATCAAACCGGTATCGACCTGCCGGATGAGTTCGGTGGCGTCATGCCGGACGCCGCCTGGGTGCGCCGGCAGGACGCCGCCTACCGCCGGCAGGACTGCAGGAACGGTCACGACGGGCCCTACTGTCCCGACGGCCCCTACACCTGGACCACCGGCCAGAACATCCAGCTCGCGACCGGGCAGGGCCTGCTCGAAGCGACGCCGCTGCAGATGGCGGTCGCCTACTCGGCGATCGCCAACGGCGGCACGATCGTGACGCCACACCTCGGAACGGCGATCAACAGCCCCAGCGGACATCTGCTCGTCGCGCTCCCTGCGCCGCCGGCCGGCAAGCTCCCATCACGCTACGACGCCTACCTGCCGTCGATCCTCGCGGGCCTCCATCTCGCCGCGCAGGGCTCGCGCGGCACCTCCGACGATGTTTTCTCGGGCTTCCCGCTGCCCGTCTACGGCAAGACCGGAACGGCGCAGCTGTCGAGTACCGACCAGCGTGAGGACCAATCCTGGTATGTCGCCTATGTCGCCGACGGCAGGCACTCCATCGTCGTCGCTGTGACGATCGAGAAGGGCGGCTACGGCGACGACGCGGCGGCACCCGCGGCGCGACTGATCCTCGCCAAGTGGTTCGGGTTGCCGGAGACCGTGATCCAAGGCACCTCGACCTCCCGCTGATGAGCATCCGCGCGACGCATCCGACGACACCGATTGCCGGCCGCGGCCGCGCAGCCTCCGCGGTGGCGCCCCTCGGCTTCGACCTCTGGCTCGCCGCCGCCGCCGCCGGCCTCGGCGTCTGCTCGCTCGTCGCGCTGCACGGCGCTGCGCCCGCCTACGTTGGCCGCCAGGCCATCTACCTCGCGATCGGCTTTCTGATCATGGCGCTGATGTCGCGGTTCGAATACTCGCGGCTGCGCGAGCCGAAGTGGGGGATCTACGCCGCGCTGATCTTCTCGATCCTGCTCGTGCTGGCGCTTGGCAGCTCGGCCAACGGGGCAACCCGATCGATCAACCTCGTTGTCGTCTCGTTCCAGGCGTCCGAGCTCGGCAAGGTCATGCTGATGGTCTTCCTTGCCGGCATCGTCGTCGACAGCTCCCGCCGTGGGTCCGCTACCGCGCTGACCGTGCGCGTGATGGCGCTCGCGCTGGGCCCTGCGCTGCTGGTGATCGCCGAGCCCGATCTCGGCTCAGGACTCGTCTACCTTGCAATCGCGTTTACGATCCTCTACATCGCCGGTGTCGATTGGCAGCATCTCACCGGGCTGGCGGCGCTTGCCGTGACGGCCCTGATCTTCGCCCTTGCCGTTGGCCCGGCGATCGGAGTCCATGTCCTCAACACCTACCAAGAGCAGCGCCTTACAGGGTTCCTGCATCCATCGCAGAACCCCAACTCACATGCTTTTCAGCAGGTCGAGTCAACGATCGCCATCGGAGCCGGGCAGAAGACCGGTCGTGGCGCTTCGGCTACGCAGACCTCGCTCGGACTCGTCAGCGAGTCCCCTACGGACTTCATCTTCACCGTCGTCGGCGAGCGCATGGGCTTCGTCGGCGCGGCGATCGTCTTGTCGCTGTACGCGCTCATGATCTGGCGGACGCTACGCATCGTCGCGATCGCCAAGACCCTCTTCGGCGCGCTGATTGCCGCCGGAGCCGTTGCGATGCTCACCTTCCAGGTGTTCGTCAACGTCGGGATGACGGTGGGCATCATGCCCATCACCGGCGTGACGCTTCCCCTGATGAGCTACGGCGGCTCCTCGGTGCTCACAACATTCCTAACACTAGGCCTGCTCCAGTCGATCTATGGACAGGCTCGCACGGCGTCGGCCATGAAAGGCCGCGTGCTGCGCTTCTAACAGAAATGGACGTTCCCCGTGAAAAAGCAAGTTTTGGTCAGCGTCGATCGCGGCGAGACCCGTGTGGCGCTACTGGAGGCGACCGGCGTTCCCGGAGCCTCGAAGCGGCGCGGCGGCGCAAGCGCCGATCCCGGCCGCGGCTATCGCGTCGCTGAGCTGTACCTCGAGCGCCGCGGTTCGCGCTCGATCGTTGGCAACATCTACAAGGGCGTCGTCGACAACGTGCTCGTCGGCCTCGAGGCCGCGTTCATCGATATCGGCCTCGACAAGAACGGCTTCCTGCACGTCGATGAGATCGTGCTCCCCGGCGTCGACGCGCCGCGCCGCGGGCGCGGCGCCGGCAAGGACGCGCAGGACATCTCGGCGCTGTTGAAGCCCGGGCAGGACGTCGTCGTGCAGGTCGTCAAGGATCCGCTGAAGACGAAGGGCGCGCGCCTCTCGATGGATCTCACGATCGCCGGCCGCTACATGGTCTACACCCCGAGCGGCGAGGGCGTCGGCGTCTCGCGACGGCTCGAGGACAAGGAGCGCGACCGGCTGCGCCGCGAGACAAGCGGGCTTGACCTGCACGGCGGCGGCGCGATCGTCCGTACCGCCGCCCACGGCGCGACGCGTGTCGATTTCGAGCGCGAGCTGCTCTACCTGTTCAAGCTCCACGAGGTCCTCGAGAAGCGCGTCGCCGAGTCCAAGGCGCCGGCGCTGGTGCTGCAGGAGGCCGACCTGTCGGTGCGCGTCGTGCGCGACATCTTCTCGGCTCACTTCGAGCGGGCCGTCGTCGATGACGCCGAGCAGCACCACCGCCTGGTCTCGTTCTTCAGCCGCACCGCCCCCGAGCTGGTCGACCGCGTCGAGCTCTACGAGGGCACGATCCCGCTGCTGGACGCCTACCGCGTGACGCCGGTGATCGACTCGATGATCGGCCGCCGCGTGGACCTCCCGAGCGGTGGCTATCTGATGATCGACTACGCCGAGGCGCTGACGGTGATCGACGTCAACACCGGCTCGTTCATCGGCCGCGGCAAGGGCGCGCGGCTCGAGGACACGATCACCAAGACCAACCTCGAGGCGGCTGACGAGGTCGTCAACCAGCTGCGTCTGCGCGACATTGGCGGGATCATCGTCATCGACTTCATCGACATGGCGCGCGCCCGCAACCGTGACGCCGTGCTGAAGACGCTACGCAAGGCGCTCGACGAGGACCGCACGAAGACGTTCACGGCCGAGATCTCCAAGCTCGGGCTGGTCGAGATGACGCGCCAGAACGTCACCGAGGGGATCCGCGAGATCATGACGCGGCCCTGCCCGACCTGCAACGGCGACGGCGTGATCCGCTCCGAGGAGACGACCGCGATCGACTTCGAGCGCCGCCTGCGCGACATCGCCGCGGACTCGCCCGACGTCGAGGCGTTCCTCGTCCAGATGAACCCGCGCGTCAGCGCGCAGTTCACCGGTCAGGCCGCTCGCGTGCTGCGCGCGCTCGAGGCCCAGACCGGCAAGTTCTTCCACTTCGAGGGCTCCGAGGGGCTCGCGATCGACCATTTCGCGGTCACCTTCCAGGGCACGCGCGCCGAGGTCCAGGACCGCGCGGTGCCGTTCCGTGTCGGCGAGGAGGTGCTCGTCGAGATCGTCGAGCCGCACATGTACGACGCCGACGACGGCGTCGCCAAGATCGACGGCTACATCATCTCGGTCCGCGGAGCCGCCCGCCAGGTCGGCGAGAAGCTGATGGTGCGGATCGAGGAGGTCGGGCGCACCGCCGCCGTGGCGAGCGCCCTCGACGGGGTGGCGCCGCCGCCCGCGGCCGCCGCGCAGAACGGCGATGACGTACAATCAGCCCCTCGGCGCCGCGGCCGTAGAGGCGGACGGCGCCGTTCGGCTGAGAAGGAGCCAGCCGGCGAGGAGGCCTGAGCCGCCCCGCCGCACACACTCATGTACGCGATCGTCAAGACAGGTGGCAAGCAGTACCGCGTCGAGCAGGGGCAAACGCTCCTCATCGAGCGTCTGCCCGAACCCGAGGGCGCGACGGTCGCGCTGGAGCCGCTGCTGTACCGCTCCGAGGACGCCGTCTTCGACGCCAAGGGCCTCGCCGGCGTCGAGGTCGCGGCGAAGATCCTCAGCCACGAGCGCGGCGAGAAGCTGCGCGTGTTCAAGTTCAAGCCGAAGCGCGGCTACAAGCGCCGCACCGGCCACCGCCAGGAGCTGACGCGCATCGAGGTCACGAAGATCGGCCCGCGCGCCCGCCCCTCGGCCGCCAAGACCGCCCCCAAGGAGGCCACCGATGGCGCATAAGAAGGGCCTCGGCTCGAGCCGCAACGGCCGCGACTCGAACGCTCAGCGTCTCGGCGTCAAGACCTTCGCCGGCGAGGTCGTGACCGGCGGCGAGATCATCGTCCGCCAGCGCGGCAGCCGCTTCAAGGCCGGCGAGGGCGTCGGCATGGGCAAGGACGACACGCTCTACGTCCGCACCCCCGGCAAGGTCGTCTTCTCCGTCGGCCGCCGCGGCCGCGTCGTCTCGATCGACCCCATCGAATAGCCCGAGCTTCAGGTTTTGGGCGGCCACCGCAGCCCGCGGCCGCCGCTCTTCACGACGTAGGCGTCTCCTACGCCGGCCCGATCAGCACGTAGACCCAGGGCGGGCGGCGCGAGATCACCGCGCCGTCGACGACGCAGAAGCGCGGCGCACCGCAGGAGATGCCCAAGATGCCAAACAGCCGGCCGGACTTTGGCCTTGGCAGCTTGATCGCCCTCCACCTGTTCATGCTGCCGGCGCTGCGCAGCAGGAACGCCCGCTCGTTTCCGCACACCTGGGCCAGGCATAGACCCATCTTCGCGATGGGGTTCTGGATGCCGCCGATGACGCACGCGTCGAGCGCGGGGCAGGACACGCCGGTCGAGACGGCGTCAATCGACGGCACGTGCCTCGCCGGCGTCCAGCGGGTGCCGTTCGTGCTCCACGCGACGAGCACCGAGGTGCGCCCGTGGGCGAAGCTCGTGCCGACCACCACGCACGACTCGGTCCGCGGCACGCAGGCGACGCCTTCTGCCAGGCCGGCGTGGCTGCTGTTCTGCCAGGCGGACGGCAACGCGACCGACCTGAAGCCGCCGGGACCGCTCCGCGTCACGAGCATCCTTGGGCCCAAAGCGGCGACGCAGAATCTCGCGCTGGCGCAATCGATGCCCGACGGCTCGTCGTCGCCGGCCGCTCCCGCGACCGACGAGCTCGATGGTGGGACGCGCAGCAACCGCCACGCTCGACCACCGTCGCTCGTCGTCCACAGGATCGCGGTCCTGGCGTTCTCCGCCAAGCCGAGCGCGTAGCAGACGCCGTTCGCCGGGCAGGAGACCGCGTCCACCCAGGCCGAGGCCGGGTTTGGCAGCGTGCCCGTCCGCCACGAGCGGCCGAGGTTCGTGCTGTACATCAGCACCGGCCCGGGCTCGTTGTTCATCTTGATGGCCACGCAGTCGGACATGGCGCACGAGACATCGCGGAGGTCGACGATGTGCTCCGGCACTACTTCCCTGGCTGCGAGCACGGTCGTCCACGTCGCCCCGCCGTCGGTCGTCTTGACGATCGATGTGCCGGTGGCCGCGAGGCAGGTCGAGGCGTCGATGCAGTCCGGCCAGATCGCTCGCATCGGCGTCGCGACCGCCCGCCAAGCCGGCGACGGCGCCGAGGTGGAGCCGCCGCAGGCTGTGATCAATGCCGTGCAAGCCGCGGCCATTGCAATCCGAACGGCTACGGCTCGCTGCAAGCGCACTGCGGCGGCTCCCTCGGACACTCGCCTGTTGGCGACAACGTTCGCAGATTCACGCCTGTGGCGCTACGCGATCAACCGTGTGGCTCGGGGAGCGCCTGCGGGTAGGTGACGGCCAGCTCGGTGATCGCTGGCGTGACGTCGCTGACGTTGTTGGTGATGAAGCGATCGGCGCCGGCGGCGACCGCTGTGGCGAGGTGCACGGCGTCTGCAGCGTGTAGGCCGTAGGTCGAGCCGAGGCCGACAGCGAGTGTTGCCGTGGCCTCGTCGCAGGGGCGCAACTGGAGCCTGGAGAGCACGGCGAGCAGGGCGGTCAACTCGTCTGCGGAGCTCTCGCGGGTCGGCTTGGTCAGAATCTCTGGGAGCAGCAGGGTGGACCCGACCCGTGCAAGCTCGGCGTCCTGGAGCAGCGGGCGTACACGTCGGCCGAGCGGATGCCCCGGCGTGGCCGCGTAGATCAGCACGTCGGCGTCGAATGCGTCCATTCAGCGGGCGGAGCGGCCTGCGCGGATCTCCCCAGCCAGCTCTTCGGCGCGCTCCACGGTGAGGCCCGCCGTGGTTGGCAGCGGCGCGCCCCGCGCAGCTGCGAGCGCTTCGCGTATCCGCTCAGCCGCGAGGGCTGACGCACCGTCGCGGCGTACGCGGAGCGCATCGGGCCGCAGCAGTACTGCTACCGGCTCGCCGTGGCGGGTGAGCGTGATCTCATCGCCGGCGCGAACACGCTCGAGGAGGCTCGGCAGCTGGGCGCGAGCCTTGGAAACCGAGATCGTCGACACCGCTTGATTGTACAGGCTCGTACAGCACCGTACAACGCGGAGATCGGCCGGTCAGCGAACGACGGCGTGGCGAACCGGCGAGATGCCGAGCTTCCAGCGGCTCGTGGCCGGCACCGTGACGCGGAAGGCGAAGGTGTGTCCGATCACCAGGGTGGAGCCCGAGTAGGTGTAGCTGTAGTTGCCGTTCGCTGACACGCGCACCGGAGTGCCGATCTCCTGCCAGCCGCTCGCAGAATGCACCTCGAAACGCACCAGCGCACGGGGATTCCCGAGCGGCGAGATGGCGACCTTGCCGCTGAACACGAGCTTCGCGTGGCGGTACGACGCGACGTGCAGGGACACCGTCGGGCTGACCGTCTCGGTCACCGTCACGATGCCTGAAGTGTTCGTCGGCGGCGCGCCTGCCGCGACCACCCGCAGCACACGCGAGGCGCCCTTGGGCGTGTACAGCGCCCAATGCCCTGCGCTGTCCGTCGTCGTGCTGGCGAGCTTCGTGAACGAGGGGCTGTTCGGCGGCGCCGTCCACGCCGTGACGGTGATGCCGGGCGCGGCTGTGCCGGAGCTCGACTCGAGCTTCCCCGTCAGGGTCAGCTCCGAGTTCTCGTAGGAGTGATACACCGACTCGTGGAGGCCGCTCGTCGCCTGATCGAACGTGAACGTGTAAGGCGACGACGCCACCAGCGAGAGCGACGACGGCTGGTTGGCGATCGTGATCGTCTGGTCGAGCACGGCGGCGCTGTTCCCTGCGGCGTCTGTCACGACGACCTTCAGCTGATGCGCTCCGGCGGCGAACTGTGCCGTGTTGACGGGCACGCTGACCGATTCGCTCTGCAGGCACGGCTGCTGGTAGTAGAACATCAGGGCGCCCGACGCCGGGTCGGTTCCGGCCGGCACGCACGCGCCGCTGTTGGTGTTCGGAGTCTGGTCGTAGACGGTCGCGCCGTCGATCGTGACGAGCACCTGGTAGACGCCTGGACCGGTGGGGTCGCCGGCGGTGAACGTCAGCGTTGCCGTGCCCTGCGCGTTTGGATCGAGCAGCGTCCCGGCGAAGCCGGTGCCGGTCGGCTGGGAGCTGTTGCTCAGCAGCAGGTTCGCGGCGCTCACCTTGGCGACAGCCCAGCCGCCGTTGCTGCCGCCTTCGCTGCAGTCGGCGCCGGCGCTGCCACCACAGCCGACGCCGATGTAGAGGTTGCCGCCGGCGTTTGCCGGCAGGTTGACCGTGCCGCTGTAGTCGCTGCCGACGCACGACAGCGGCGAGAGCAACAGGCTTTCGGCGGCGCACTCCAGGGCGGTGGTGCTGGCAAACGTCGGCGTGTACAGCGCCGCCTGGCCCCAGGCGTCGGTACCGTCGCCGTCAGAGCCGTAGCCGTCGGCGGACAGGCTCACAGCGACCGAGCCGCCGACGAGCGTCGAGCCGGCGGGTGGCGTGTACTCGAGGTTCTCGTAGGAGCCGACCGGAGCTGGCTGGCCGGTGCTCAAAGCAGCGGACAGCGGCACGCCGGGAGCGCAGGAGGTGCTGTAGGTCGCGTCAGGCGGTGTGAACACGCCGGTCGCGACCGACCAGCCCTGGCCTTGCGTCGGCCCGGCGGGGTTGGCGCAGGAAAGCTGCATCCAGTCATTGGCGTTGGCGGCCGGGGCGAGCGTCATCGCGCCCAGAGCTCCGGCTACGCTTGCACTTGCGAGCAACATGCGGCGTCGGCGCCGACGGGTTGCAACCCAGCGATGGCGTCCGCGCAGGTAATCGTGTTCGGCGTCAAGGCCCATGCGGCTACTCTGATTCGCTGGTCGACGCCTGTTTCCTTCTCTCCGAGGAACACGCCCGACACGGCATCCGACGAGGAGGTCGCACAAGACGCGGTCGTCGCCCATGACGGGCTCGCTTTCATCGACAATGGCTGGATGCTCTACGACAAGGCCCGCATATTCGTCGCGGCGGGCGCGGGGGGCGACGGCTGCCTCAGCTTCCGCCGGGAAGCCCATGTCCCGCACGGCGGGCCCGACGGCGGTGACGGCGGCTACGGCGGCAGTGTCGTCGTCGAATGCGACCCGGCCCTGCGGGACCTCCAGTCGTTCCGTCGCCGCCAGAACTACCGGGCGCGCCGCGGCGGCCACGGGGCTGCGGCGCTGCGCCACGGCGCGAGCGGCGAAGAGCTCGTCGTGCGTGTGCCGCCGGGAACGCAGCTGCGCACAGCGCAGGGTGACCTTCACGACCTCGTCCGTCCCGGCCAGCGCGTGATCGTGGCTCGCGGTGGCTCAGGCGGACGCGGGAACAAGCACTTCGCGACGGCGACCCGCCAAGCGCCGCGCCTGCGCGAGCGTGGGCTGCCCGGCGAGGAGGCCTGGATCGACCTCCAGCTCAAGCTGCTTGCGGACGTCGGTCTGATCGGCCTGCCGAATGCGGGCAAGTCGTCACTGCTCGCGCGGCTCACACGCGCGACACCGAAGGTCGCGGACTATCCGTTCACGACGCTCGAGCCCGTGCTCGGAACGCTAGAAGGCGCTGAGCGGCAGCTGATCATCGCTGACATCCCGGGGCTGATCGAGGGAGCGAGCGACGGCGCCGGTCTCGGCCACGACTTCCTCGCTCACGTCGAGCGCACGCAGCTGCTCGTCCACGTCCTCGATCTGGCGCCGCTTGACGGCTCCGATCCCCTGGTCAGCCATGCGGCGATCGAGCGCGAGCTGGAGCGCCACGACCCACAGCTCGCGGCGCGCCCGCGGCTGCTCGCACTGTCCAAGGCAGACCTCGTGGCGGCCGAGGATGCGCAGGAGCAGGCCGCGCGCTGGCGCGAGCGCCTCGGCGACGGTGTGGCGGTCTTCGTCACGTCGAGCGCGACCGGGGCGGGGCTGGGGGAGCTGTCGGCGGAGCTGCTGCGCAGCGTTCCGCTCCAGGCGCCGCGCGAGCTCGCCGACGCCGAGCCGGAGCTCGCGGAGCACCTGACGTTCCGTCCTGCCGCCGGCCGTGGCTTCCGCGTCGAGCGCGATGGCGACGGGCCGTTTCGCGTGCTCGGCGAGGGCGTCGATCGTCTGCTGGCCCGCCACGACCTCGACAACGAGGAGGCGCTCGCGCATCTCGAGGCGCGCCTGCGCCAGATCGGCGTGATCAGCGCGCTCGAGCAGCAGGGCTTCCAGCCCGGCGATGACGTCGAGATCGCCGGCGTGCTGTTCGAGCTGGACCCCTGAGAGGCTGGTCCGGGCGCTTCGCGCCCGGACCAGCCGACCCACCGATCAGCTGCTGCCAGAGGCGCCCGTGGCGCCACTGGGCGGAGGCCCACCGATGCCTGGATGCCCGCCAGGTCCGCCCGGGCCAGGACCCGCCGGCCCTCCCTTCTCGATCAGCGCCAGCAAGGTCGCCTCCTGCGCGGAGGTGATCGTCCCGGCGCTCACGTCGGCGTCGAGGATCGGCGTGGCGATCGATGCGCTGTCGGCAGTGATCGCCTTCTGCACCGCCGCGAGCGCCGCGCACTCGGCGGCGGTCAGGTCACCCGGCCCCGCCGCCGGCGTGCCCTGATCGCTCGAGTGCAGGCGGGCGTTTGACGTGTGGCCGTGGCCCGTCGCCGCGAGCGCCGTGGCGCCACCACCGAGCGCCGCGATCGAGCTGAGCACGGCGATGGTGCGTGATCTACCTGCAAGTGTCCGTCCCATCGGTCCTCCTTTGTGTCGGGGTACTGATGAGACGAGTGTCAGCGGCGTCGCCGAGATTCAGCTTGGCGGCCGCCGAGAGAATGCTGAGAGGGGGCTCGGCTGTGCTCGCCTGAGGCTCGGCTGTGCTCGCCGCTTCGCGGCTGCGCGCAGGCGAGTACTGGAGGCACTGTGTAGGTAGGAGCGCCTGCTACGACGAATAAGCTGGCGCGTATGGCTAGGAGTGTTGTCAAGCTGGGGTCGGCGATCGTGGCCGGCGATGACGGGGTGCTGCGACGGGATGTCCTGTCTCGCGTGTGCTCGGCGGTTGCGGAGCGGCGTGCGGCGGGGGACGAGGTTGTGATCGTCACCAGTGGGGCGATCGCCGCGGGCGTGCGGGCGCTTGGGCTCGAGGGCCGGCCCAGCAGCGTCGACGCGCTGCAGGCGTGCAGCGCCGTTGGGCAGGGGCGGCTGTATCCGGTCTATGACGAGCTGCTGGCCGGTCACGGCGTCACCGCCGCGCAGCTGCTGCTGACGTTTTTCGATATGAGCGCCCGCGCCCAGTACGTGAACGCGCGCCAGACGCTCGGCAAGCTGCTGGAGTGGGGCGTGGTCCCGGTGATCAACGAGAACGACACGACCGCCACCAGCGAGATCTCCTTCGGCGACAACGACTTCCTAGCGGCGCAGGTTGCGATCCTCGTTGGCGCTGACCGGCTCGTGCTGCTGACGAGCATCGACGGGCTCTACACGGCAGACCCGCGGCGGGACGCGGACGCGCAACTCGTCGAGCACGTGGAGGATTCCGCGGCGCTCGAGGGGCTCGACATCACCCAGCACACCTCAGCTCACGGCTCCGGTGGGATGCGCTCGAAGGTGCTCGCCGCCGAGATGGCGAGCGCGGCCGGGATCGAGACGACGATCTGCAACGGGGCACGCGACGGCGTGCTCGCCCGCGTGCTCGCCGGTGAGCATGAAGGCACCCGCTTCGCGGCGCACCAGACGCGCCACTCGAGCTTCAAGCTGTGGCTCAAGTACGCCAAGCCGAGCCAGGGCACCGTCGTCGTCGATGCCGGGGCGGCGCGAGCGCTCCGCGACGGTGGAACGAGCCTGCTGCCGGTCGGAGTGACCGACGTGCGCGGCGAGTTCGAAGCCGGCGACGCGGTTGACGTGCGCAGCGGCGGCGAGCTGCTCGGCAAGGGCATCTGCAACTACTCGGCGCTCGAGCTGCGTCGCGCCAAGGGCCTGAAGTCGGCGGCTGTGCACGAACTGCTACCGCACGCCGCCGACGAAGCCGTGCACCGCGATTACCTCGTGCTCAAGTAGTCACCGGCCGAGCCGACATTCACGTTTGCGGCCGGTTGCGGGTGCAGCGTCGTTCCCGTGACCCAACTCGCCAGAGGATGAAACGGAGGCGGCGCAATGTCGCAGGGTCGGTTCGGCATCGCATTCGAGCGCACGGCAAACGGTGGGGCGAGCTCCGTTGGGGTTCTGGCCGTGGGGGCGCTGGCCGCGCTCGCGGCTGCGCTGGTCCTCGGCGTGGCGCCATCGGCGTTCGGCCGGGCTGGACACACGCCGACGGGCGCCGGCGCTCAGGGCTTCTCGGCGCTGCGGGACGGCGCGCTAGGTGTCGATCCGGCGATCGCGCAGACCGCCGAGCTGACGGCGTCAGACGGCGCCGCGAATGACACCCTCGGCTACTCGGTGGCGGTGTCCGGCTCGACGATCGTCGTCGGCGCACGAACCCACACTGTCGGCTCGAACGCCGGCCAGGGCGCGGTGTACGTGTACACGCTGCCCGCCTCAGGCGCCTGGGCCAGCGCGACGCAGACAGCCGAGCTGATCGCTTCAGATGGGACGGCGGCCAACGGTTTCGGCTACGCCGTGGCGATCTCGGGGTCGACGATCGTCGTCGGCGCGCCGGAAAGCAACACCGGGCAGGGCGCAGTCTACGTCTACACCCTGCCGGCATCCGGTGTGTGGGCCAATGCGACGCAGACGGCTGAGTTGACCGCCGCCGATGGCGCCGCCGGTGACCGGCTCGGCAGCGCTGTGGCGATCTCGGGATCGACGATCGTCGCCGGCGCTCCGGGACACGAGGTTGGCGCCAACGACGAGCAGGGAGCGGCCTACGTGTACACGCTGCCCGGCTCGGGCGTATGGGCGAACGCGACCGCGAACGCGGAGCTGGTGGCCTCCGATGGAAGCTTGGGCGACCTGCTGGGAACGTCGGTCGCGGTGGATGGCTCGACGATCGTGGCTGGCGCTCCGATGCGCGACTCCGTACACGGCGCGGCCTACGTCTACGCGGAGCCGACCGGCGGCTGGTCCAGCACTTCGCTGAGCCCGACCGGCCAGACCGCTGAGTTGACGGCCTCCGACGGCGCTGCGGACATGCTCGGCGAGTCGGTTGCGCTGTCGGGGTCCACGATCGTCGCCGGAGCGCCGTACGGCAACGGCGACGAGGGGGTCGTGCTCGTCTATGTCATGCCCGCCGGCGGCTGGGCGAACGCGACGCAGACCGCAGCGCTCAGCGCCTCCGACGGCGCGGCGGGAAGGGAGTGCAACGGTCCATTGAACATCACCCTGTGCCTGGGTGACCAGCTCGGAGCATCGGTGGCGCTTTCGGGTCCGACGATCGTTGCCGGCGCTCCCGGGCATGACTCGGAGGCGGGCGCTGTGTACGCGTGGTCCGAGCCGTCGACTGGGTGGGCCAACGCCACGCAGTCGGCCGAGCTCGCGAACTCCGACGCCAGCACCGGCAACGGCTGCATCGGCGGGCCGCTCGAGGGCTCCGCATCGACCACGCTGAACGCACCGGGGTGCATCGGTGGCGACCAGCTCGGGCACGCGGTGGCGGTGTCCGGCTCGACGATCGTTGGTGGCGCTGGCGGCCACGAGATCGGCTCCAACTTGCGCCAGGGCGCCGCATACGCGTTCGAGGCGGTCACGTCCGCGACGGTGAGCCTGGCGTTGAGCCCGGCGTCGATCACCGACAACGGCACATCGACGACGACGGCCACCTTCACGGTCGACGACGTGAGCGGCACCCCGGTCTCCGACGACGCGGTGACCATCGCGAGCTCCGCTGGGCAGACCGTCGGTCCGGTCACGGCCGGCTCGACGCCGGGGACCTACCGGGCGACGATCACCTCGACGACCAACGCGGGCAGCGCGACGATCACCGCGACCGACACCTCGGTGACGCCGAATCCGACGGCGACCGCCACCCTGACGCAGACGGAGGCCGCCAACTCGTTCACGATCAGCAGCGGCACCGCCGGCTCGGACGGCACGCTCACGGTGGGTGTCGATCTGCCGGGTGCCGGCACGATCTACGTGCTCGGGACGCACGAGGATGTGACCGGCGGCATCGCCAGCGCGCGGCTGCGCCCCGGACACCACCGCTTCGCCTGGGGGACCCACGGCGCGAGCGTCACGCAGGCTGGCACGATCAGGCTCACGCTGCACCCCGACGCCAACGGCAGGAAGCTGATCGCCCGCCACCGCTCCCACCACTGGGCGCTGTACGTCCACGTCGCCGTCACCTACAACCCGATCGGGGGCAGGGCCCACACCAAGGTCAGGAGCGTCCGCGTGCTCTAGCACGGTGAGCCGTAACCTTCACGGCATGGCGACGACCACCGCATCGGTCAGCGAGGTCTGCGCGGCCGCGAAGCGGGCCTCGCGAGAGCTCGCGACGCTCGACACGCAGACCAAGAACGCGGCGCTGGAGGCGATCGCGGTCGCGCTCGAAGAGCGGATCGGGGAGATCCTCGAGGCGAACGCGCTGGACCTCGAAGCGGGGCGCGAATCGGGTCTCAGCTCGGCCCTGCTCGACCGGCTGGCGCTCGACGAGAAGCGGATCAGAGCCATCGCTGGGGGGGTGCGGGCGATCGTCGCGCTACCTGACCCGGTGGGCGAGGTGGTCGAGGGCTTCCGGCGGCCGAACGGGCTCGAGATCCGCAAGGTGCGGGTGCCGCTCGGGGTCATCGCCGTCGTCTATGAGGCGCGACCGAACGTCACGATCGACGCTGCCGCGCTGTGCCTGAAATCGGGCAACGCCGTGGTGCTGCGCGGGTCATCGAGCGCCGCGCACTCCAACGCGATCCTCGCCGCGATCACGGCGGAGGCGGTGAGCGGCGCCGGTGTGCCGGACGGCGCGGTTGGCCTGGTTCACGGGGGTGGCCGTGAAGAGCTGCGGGAGCTGGCCACACAGACCGCCCAAATCGACCTGATCATCCCGCGCGGCGGTGAGGGGCTCAAGGCGGTGCTCGTCGAGCATGCGACGGTTCCCGTGATCTATGCCGCCTCGGGGAACTGCCACGTCTACGTCGACTCCGCGGCAGATCTCAAGCAGGCGCGGGCGATCGTCGTCAACGCCAAGGTGCAGCGACCCGGTGTTTGCAACGCGGCGGAGACGCTGCTCGTTCACCGCGATGTCGCCGGTGTACTGCTGCCCGGCCTCGCGCGGGAGCTCGTTGACGCCGGGGTCGAGCTACGCGGCGACGAGCGTGCACGCGAGCTTTCCGGGTCGGTTGAGATGGTGGGCGCGAACGCCGCCGACTGGGACACCGAGTACCTCGCGCTGACGCTCGCGGTCGGCGTCGTCGACTCGCTCGAGCAGGCGATCGACCATATCGCCGAGCACGGGACCGGTCACTCGGAGGCGATCGTGACGTGCGACCGCGCGGCGGCACGGCGCTTCCAGCTGGCGGTCGACGCCGCGTGCGTGTACGTGAACGCCTCCACGCGCTTCACCGACGGGGGCGAGTTTGGGATGGGCGCCGAGATCGGCAACTCGACGCAGAAGCTGCACGCGCGGGGGCCGATCGGGCTGCGCGAGCTGTGCGCATGCAAGTACCTCGTCGAGGGCGACGGTCACGTCCGCAGCTGACGCGCCGGCGAAGGTCGGCATCCTCGGTGGCACGTTCAACCCGCCGCACATCGCCCATCTGCTGTGCGCGAGCGAGGCCCGGGCGCAGCTCGGCCTGGACCGGGTGCTGTTGATGGTGGCGCGGATTCCACCGCACAAGGCGCTGGCCGACGAGGTCGGGATCGAGCACCGGCTTGCGATGTGCCGGCTGGCCGCGGCGGGGCACGGCGAGTGGCTCGCGGTCTCCGAGCTGGAGGCGAACCGCGCCGGGCCGTCGTACACGGTCGATACGCTTCGTGAGATCCATGCGAGCCGGCCAGGTGATGAGCTGACCTTCATCGTCGGAGGCGACATGGCTTGGTCGTTGCCGACGTGGCGTGAGCCGGAGGCGATCCTCGAGCTTGCGCGGATCGCGGTGGCCGAGCGCGTCGGCGCGCGACGCGAGGAGGTGCGCGAGCAGCTCGCCGGCTTGAAAGGCGCCGAGCGCGTGCGCTACATAGACGTCCCCCGGATGGATGTGTCCTCGGCCGCGCTACGCCAGCGCGTGCGGGGCGGACATCCGATCACGTTCCTAGTCCCCGACGGCGTGAGTGACTACATCGACGAGCGGAGGCTCTACAGGTGAGCACGGACCAGCTGACATCCCAGGAGATAGCAGAGGCGATCGCCCGGCATGCGCAGGACAAGAAGGCACTCGACATCGTCGAGCTCGACCTGCGCGGGGTGATCGACTACACCGACTATTTCGTGATCTGCTCGGGGACCAGCGACCGGCAGGTCAAGGCGATCCACGACGCGATTCGCTTTGGTGTGAAGCAGGAGCTCGGCGTGGCGCCGCGGCGGGTCGAGGGCCTGACGCAGTCGCGTTGGGTGCTGATGGACTACCTCGACGTGATCGTGCACGTGTTCGTGCCCGAGGTGCGGGTGTTCTACGACCTCGAGCGGCTGTGGGGCGAGGTGCCGGCCCGCGCCCGGGCCGCGGTCACTGCTTGAAACGCTCGACCGTGCCCTTCTCGCGAATATCGACGAACTCGGGGTCGAGACCGAACTCCTCGCGGGCGCGGCGCTGGCGCAGCAGGTCCCAGTAGCGGTCGAGCTCGACCTTGACAGCCTGCAGGCGGGCGTGCTGCTCGGGGGACAGGCCGCCTTCGCCGGTTGTGCCCAGCAGCCGATGCTCCTCGCCGACGAGGGCCTCGATGTGGCGCTGCACGGCGCCGTCGTCCATCGGCGGAGGATACGCTGCCAGGGTGTGGGGTGCATCGGGCCCGCGGCCTGCGCGCCGGGCGGCCCCGCCGGCGATTGGAGAAGCCATGCTGTGGGTCGCGTACTTTGCCGTGTTCGTCGTCGCGCACGCCGTCGGCGACTTCGTCCTCCAGACCGACCAGCAGGCCAGCCACAAGCACAACGGTCTGGGGCGCGACCCGGTTGCACGCAAGGCGCTGTTCGGGCATCTAGCGACCTACGCGCTGCCGATCATCGGTGCGCTGGTGTGGATTGGCGGTGAGCGCCCGGTCGGGCTGACCGTGCTCGTCGGCGTGCTGATCTGGCTCGAGCACCTGATCCAGGATGACGGCAGGCTGCTGGCGGCCTATTGCAAGCGCGTCAAGGGGCTCGACATCGTGGAGCAGCCCGGGGTCGGCGTGTGGGTGGACCAGAGCTTCCACGTGCTGGCGCTGTTCGGGGCTGCGCTGCTGCTCACGGTGTGATCAGCTTGTAAAGCCGGGGCGAAACCGCTCTTGCGCGACTTGACAGGTTGGCTAAAGTTGCGCGCTTGCAAGGGTGACTGGCCGAAGGGGAAGCGATGCGCCGCCGTATGGGGGATGGCCGTGCCGTGTCCGTGGTGATGCGGTGAGGCGAGCGGTTCTGGTTGGGGCGCTGGCCGGCGCGGCGGCGCTCGGTGCGCTCGCGCTGCCGGCGAGCGCGTCGGCGGCGTTCACGCCGCTGACGCCGTTTGGGGGCAGCCTGCGCTGCCCGCAAGCGGTGGGTCTGCAGATGGCGAGCGACGGCGGCGGCGCATTGCAAGCGTTCGTCGGCGACCCGTGCAACGCGACCGACGACCTGCTCGACTTCACCATCGCGGGCGCGTTGACCGGGTTTGACGGCATCGGCACGCCGGGCGGGGTGTGCGGCGATCCGACGGACTTCATGACGGCCGACGGCATCGCCGTCGACCCGTCGACCGGCGACATCTATGTCACGGACCGGGTCTACAAGAACGCCGTGCTGGAGTTCAACCCCGAAGGGGACTTCCTCGCCGAGCTCGGCGGCGGGCACATGGCGACCGGCTGCGCGGCCGAGGGCTCGGAGCCGGTACCGGAGCCTTCCGGCAGCGCTGCCGGCTACTTCAGCGAGCCGACCGGCCTGGCGATCGACGGCGCTGACCTGCTCGTGGCCGACCCGACGAACGGCCAGATCCAGAAGGTTCCGCTCGGCTTCAGCTCGCCGATCGGCGACATCGACGTGCTCCCCGCGCCGGCCGCCTATGACCTGGCGGTGGATCCGAACAGCGGCGACATCTTCGTGACCGCCCGGGAGCACGGCAAGGTCGACGAGTACTCGGGCTCGGGCACGTTCATGCGCACCTTCGCCAGCGGCTTCGAGGGCACAGGGTTCGCCACTCCGGAGGGCATCGCGGTCGACCCGGTGGCTCACGTCGTGTACGTGGCCGACTTCGGGAACGGCGACGTCGACGCCTTCGACGAGGCGACCGGCGCGCCGCTGTCGCAGATCACCGGACTGTCCTTTCCGGCCGGGCTGGCCGTCGACCCGGTCAATCACGTGCTCTACGTGGCCGACGCCGGCGGCAACGTGACGCCGTACTCCTACAGCCCGCCACCGACATGCGGCGCCGAGCCGCTCCAGCCGACCGAGGTCGGGATGCCGATCGATCTGACGCTCGACTGCCGCCAGCCCGACGATGACGTGCCGGTCACCTACGCGATCGACGGCGGACCCTCGCACGGCGTGCTGAGCGGGCTGGACAGCTCCACGGGTGCGGTCACCTATGCGCCGGACGCCGGCTTCACCGGCTTTGACAGCTTCACCTACGTCGGCACGAGCGCCGACGGAACGAGCGCGCCGGTGACGGTGACGATCGACGTTGCGGCGTTCAGCGAGCTGTCGTCGTTTGCCGGCACGATCCCCGAGCCCTCCGCCGTCGCGATCTCACCGGACGGCGCCGGCGCCGCGCAGTCGGTCTGGGTGACAGCGCAGGGCGACAACGACGTCGAGCAGTACACGCCCGACGGCCGGACGCTCCTCAGCACGATCCCGTCCACGTTCATCTGTCAGGAGACCAACGAGACGTTTGATGACCCGTTTGGGCTCGCGGTGGACCCGGCCACCGGCGACCTCTATGTCTCCGACAGCGGCGACGGGCGCATCATCGAGTTCGACGCGAGCGGCAACTTCCTCGCGCAGGCCGGTGGCGGGGAGATATCGGGCACCTGTGGCACCCCCACATCGCCGGACGGCACCGAGGGGATCCCCACGCCCGGCTATTTCGACGCGCCGCAAGCACTGACGACCGGTGACGGGGACCTCTGGGTCGTGGATGGGGGGTACGGCAGCCTGCTTGACACCGTGCCGCTCGGTTTCGGCTCGCTCGGCGCCGCAAATGTGCTCGGCACATTCGATCCCGCCAGCGTCGCGGTCGACAACACGACCGGCAACATCTTCGTGGCGAGCGGGGACGGCGAAGTCGACGAGTATGACCGCCACGGCAATGCCATCGGCGTGTTCGCCGATGGCTTCGACGGCTACGGCTTTGCCGATGGCGGAGGCCCCAACCTCGTAGCTGTCGATCCGATCGCCGGCGTCGTCTACGTCCAAGGCGCGCTTGACGTGGGTCCGGACGACCAGGGTGATGACCAGTTTGTCACGGGCATCTTCACCTACGACGAGGCGACCGGCGCCCCGCTCCAGGAGCTAGTCACGGGTCTCGGCGCTTCAACGTCGCTGGCCGTGGATCCCGTCAACCATGTGCTCTACGTCGCGGACGACAGCGGCAACACGGTCGAGCGCTTCTCGCTCGCGCCGGCGCCGAGCTGCACCGGTCAGCCGTCCGACAGCACCGCCTACGAGACTTCGGCGGGGCTCTCGCTCAGCTGCACGGATAGCACCGGGGCCCCCGTCACCTACTCGGTGGCGAGCAACCCGGCCCACGGCATGCTCAGCGGCTTGGACCCGTCGACGGGCGCTGTGACCTACACGCCAAACGCGGGCTACAGCGGCCTGGATCGCTTCACTTTCGACGGCAGCAGCGAGAACGGGACCAGCCAGCCGGAGACGGTGACGGTTGACGTCGCGCAGCCGCCCGCCGCGGCCGGGTCGCCGGGGGTGACGCCGACGTGTGCTCCCCAGACCCTTTCGAGCGCGTACGAGACCGCGCTGCCGGTGACGCTCGCCTGCAGCGCCGGCTCGTCGGCCACACCGCAGAGCTACGCGATCGTCAGCGGTCCGTCCAATGGGACGGTGTCGAAGCCAGACGCCGACGGCTCGCTGACCTACACGCCGGACGCCGGGTTCGTTGGCTCCGACAGCTTCACCTTTGACGCGAGCTATGACGGTGTGACCAGCGCGCCGCAGACCGTCACGATCTATGTTGGCAAGCCGCTGCCGGCACCGGTGCTTGACAAGACCTTGAACGCCTACCACGCGGCGGGCTTCGTCTACATCTATCTGCCTGGGCAGCATCACGCGATCCGGCTGGTCGCGGGGGCCCAGCTGCCGGATGGCTCGGTGATCGACACTGACGACGGCCGCGTCGGCGTGTTCGTCGCCGTCAACACCCACGGCGCCAGCCAGCACGGCGACTTCTACGGTGGGACGTTCCGCTTCACCCAGACGCATGGCCACCATCCGCTGGCCGTCCTGCGACTGCTCGGGGCGCAGATCATCGCCGCGCTGTGCGCCTATCACCCGCACTCCTTCGGCGGCACGTTCCCCAACGGGATCAGCTACTCGCAGCTGGCTGCCGTCGCAGCGAAGCTGGCGAAGAAGGCCCATTTCGGCAAGCCCGTGCGTCAGCTGTGGGGTCACGCTCACGGCAATTTCCAGACCGTCGGCAACGGCAGCTCGGCGAGCGTTCGCGGAACGCGCTGGGCGATCTTCGACTACCCCGACGGCACGCTCACGTTCGTCTACCAGGACACCGTTGCGGTCTACGACTTCCATCTGCACAAGACGGTCTACGTGACCGCCGGCCACTTCTACTTCGCGGCGCTCGGCACCCTGCCGCCCTGCTGATGCGCGGACGCCAGCGGCTTCTGGTGATGCTCGCCGTGAGTGCTGCGCTCACCGCCATCGTGGTTCTCGGCTACGCCCTGGGTGCGCTGGCGTCGCTCGAGCTGTCGAGCGTGGACACGCGGTTCGCAATCCGCGGAACGCAGCCGGCGCCGAAGCAGGTCGTGGTGGTCGGCATCGACCAGAACACGTTCAACCTGAGCGAGCTGCAGTGGCCGTTCCCGCGGCGCTACGACGGCGCGATGATCACGCGCCTCAAGCAGGACGGGGCGAAGCTGATCGTCTACGACGTCCAGTTCACCGAGCCGAGCGACACCTACGACGACAACGCGCTGGTCACTGCGGTGGCCAACGCGGGCAACGTCGTTCTCGCAACCGACGCTGCCCAGCACGGCCAGACCGCGATTCTCGGTGACACGAACGCCCAGCTGGCGGCGCTGGGCGCCTCGCCCGGCGATTCGCTGTTTCCCAATGACGCCGACGGCAAGATCCGCCGGATGTACTACGCGCAGAAGGGGCTGAAGACGCTCGCCGTCGTGGCAGCCGAGCGCTACAGCGGCCGCCGCGTTCCGTCCAGCGACTTTCCGGGAAACAGCGCCTGGATCGACTTTGCCGGGCCCCCGGGCACGGTCACGACCAGGTCCTTCTGGACGGTCCTGAAGGGCCACGTGCCGGGGAGCGTCTTCAAGGGCAAGATCGTGGTCGTTGGGGCCACCGAGCCGACGCTCCAGGACATTCACCCGACCGCGACCACCACCGGCTCGGACCTGATGGCCGGGGCCGAGATCCAGGCGAACGCGATCGCGACGATTCTCGACGGCTTCGGGCTGAGCGGAATCGGCTGGGCGGGAGATGTTGCGCTGATCGTGCTGCTCGGCGCAATCCCGGCTGTGGTGAACCTGCGGCTGCGCCCGCTGCGCGCATTCCTCGTGGCGATTGCCGTCGGCGCTGCGTTCACGCTGCTCGCCCAGCTGCTGTTCGACTGGGGGGTGATCGTCTCCTATGTCTACCCGCTGCTCGCCCTCGCGCTCAGCTCGATCGGGGCGCTGGCGGTGAACTTCATGGCCGAGGCGTTCGAGCGCGAACGCGTCCGCGACGTCTTCTCGCGTTTCATCTCGGATGCCGTCGTGGATCAGGTGTTGGAGAGCTCAGCCGACGGCACGATTCGCCTCGGCGGCGTACGGCTCGAGAGCACGCTCCTGTTCAGCGACCTGCGCGGATTCACGTCGTTTGCGGAGGCGCTGGCACCCGAGCGGGTGATCGCGATCCTCAACCGCTATCTCAGTGCGATGAGCGACGCGATCCTCGACCACGGTGGGACGCTCGTGGCCTACATGGGCGACGGGATCATGGCCGTCTTCGGTGCGCCGATCGCCGTGCCGGATCACGCCGATGCCGCGCTGGCCGCGGCGCGCGACATGCTCCGCCGTCTCAAGGAGTTCAACGCGTGGCTGCGCTCGGAGGGCCTCGGCGACGGCTTCAAGATGGGCATCGGCCTCAACACCGGTCCGGTGATGTCGGGTAACGTCGGCTCGGAGCGGCGCCTCGAATACGCGGCGATCGGCGACACGACGAACACCGCGTCGCGCCTGGAGGGGATGACCAAGGGCACGCCCTACCAGCTCTACGTGTCCGACTCGACGCGGTCCCAGCTCGCCGAGGAGCCGGCGGACCTCGTGTTCGTCGACGAGTTCGAGGTCCGCGGCAAGCAGGCCACGATCAAGGTGTGGGGGCTCGCCGAGTGAGCGCCGTGGCGGCGAGCGTTGAGCGGCCCAAGGCGGGCGGGCGCAGCGGCGTCGGCCTGGCGCTGCGCCACCCGTCGATGGCTCGTCTGCTGTTCGCGTTCGGGCTCGTGACCGCGGCTGAGTGGGCCTGCGTCACGTCGCTCGCGATCTACGTGTTCCGCATCGGCGGCACGCTTGCCGTCGGCTTCGTCGGCTTCCGTTTCATTCCTGGAGCGCTCAGCAGCGTTCTGCTCTCGCCGCTGGTGGAGCGCCGTTTCGGCGTGCTGACGCGGGTCGCGAGCGCGCGCACGCTGCTGCTCGCCGGCGCAGCCGGATGTGTGCTGGCGGGCCTTCCGCTGGAGGCCGTGATCGCGATCATCGCGGTCGACGCGGTGGTCGCCTCGCCGTACCGCACGGCTCAGTCACGCATCCTGCCCGGCCTCTCGCGCGAGCCGGCGGAGCTTGCCGGCGCGGCGGCCGGCATCAGCATGATGAAGACGATCGGGCAGGCCGGCGGAGGACTAGCCGGCGGTCTGCTCGCGGCGATCGTCGATCCGGGGTATGTCATGGCAGGCGCTGCGGCGGCGATGGCCGCTGCCGCGGTGATCACCGTCGGTTTGTCGCCTGACAAGCGGCGCGCGCACGCCAGATGGGCTGCCCAGCTGAAGGATGGGCTCACCGCGATCCCGGAGGTTCTCGGTCATCGCGAGTCATCACCGCTCGTCCTCGCGAGTGTGATGCGCACGCTCGTCCGGGGGCTGTGGACTGCGCTCGCCGTGGTCGTCGCGCTGCGGCTGTTTCACCTCGGCAGCTCGGGGGTCGGCGTGCTGCAGGCTGCCGCGGGCGTCGGTGCCGTGATCGGGCTGCCGATCACAGCGACGTTGATCGGACGCGCGCGACTCGGACTGCCGTGCGCCATCGCGTTCATCGGTGCGGGCCTGGCGGTGAGTGCCGTCGGTGTGTTTCCGCTCGGTGAGGCGGTCGCGCTCGTGATTGTCGTATGGGGAGCGTCGATGGCGGTGGCCGACGCGACATCGCTGTCGGTGCTGCATCGCCTGCTGCACTCCGACACGCTGAGCCGCGTCGTCGGCGTGATGGAGGCGTTCAAGCTCGCGGCGGAGGGGGTCGGCGCGCTGCTGGCGCCGCTGCTCGTCGCCGTGTTCGGCGTGCGCTCCGCGCTGATCGTCGCCGGACTGCCGCTTCCCGCGATGGTGCTCGTCAGCTGGTCTCAGCTGCACCGCTCCGATCGTGCGGCGGCCGGTCGCAGCCAGATCGTGGCGCTGCTGCACCGTGTTCGCGTGCTGCGTAGCCTCGACATGCCATCGCTCGAGGACGTTGCCGCCCGGCTGGCGCGCGTCGAGTTCGCAGCCGGTAGCGAGATCATCCGGCAGGGAGACGTCGGCGACGACTTCTACGTGATCGAAGCAGGCGAGGCTGAAGTGCTCGTCGGCGGCTACCCGGTCGGTCGGCTGACAGTTGGCGCCGGCTTCGGCGAACGTGCGCTGTTGCGTGACACGCCGCGCACAGCGACCGTGCGTGCCGTGTCAGCGCTCACGCTGCAGTCGCTCGAGCGCGACGACTTCCTCGAGGCGGTCACCGGCCAGCGAGCGGATCAGCCCGGCGTCGCGGCGTCGCCGGCGCCGCGCGGTGGTGTCGATGTCGCGTCGCGTTCGCTCGCCGACGTTCTTGCCGACCTGACGCTGCTGACCGGCGTCGACCGCCGCCATCTCGAGCGCCTTGCGGCCGGCGCGACGATCGAGCAGTGGGACGGTGGATCGGTCGTGATCAGCGAGGGCGAGGAGGCCGACGCGGTGTATGTCGTGCTGTCGGGCCGCGCGCGAGTCACGATCGCAGGTCTGCCCACGGCCGACCTCCATCCGGGCGACTCGTTCGGGGAGATCGCCGTGCTTCACAACACGGCGCGGACCGCGAGCGTGACCGCGACAGAGCCATTGAGGACATGCCGGATCGCTGCCGACGAGTTCCTCGCCGCGCTGCCCGCCCGCCCGGACCCGATGGTCGGCGTGTAGCAGGGCTGTTCGCGCGATCCGGCCGGTGCGGGCGGGATAATGGACTCGGACGGTGGGAGGTTGTCGCATCAGGCTGCGAGCGCCGCGGAGCCGCATGTCTCGCGCTGCGCCTCGCCGGTTGCTCCCCTCGCCCGTGCTGACGCGCCAACGTCGCCCGTAACTCGCGAGGAGTTCGCCATGAAGAGCAGCCTCGAGATCGCGCAGGAAGCCGTGCTGGAACCGATCACGTCGATCGCGAAGCGGGTCGGACTCGAGGATGGGGAGTTCGAGACGTACGGCCGCTACAAGGCCAAGATCGACCTGTCGGTGATCGATCGTCTCGCTGACAGGCCCGACGGCAAGCTGGTGTGCGTTGCGGGGATGACGCCGACGAAGGCCGGAGAGGGGAAGACGACGACGCTGATCGCGCTGACGCAGGCCCTCGGCGTGCTCGACAGGCACCCTGTCGCATGCCTGCGGGAGCCCTCAATCGGACCGGTCTTCGGCATCAAGGGCGGTGGAGCCGGCGGCGGCAAGACACAGGTCGTGCCGATGGAGGACCTCAACCTCCACTTCACGGGGGACATCCACGCGATGACCGCCGCCAACAACCTGCTCGCCGCGATGCTTGACGCGTCGATCCTCCACGGCAACCCGCACAACATCGATCCGCTGACCGTTTCCTGGCGCCGTGCAATCGACACCAACGACCGCACGCTGCGCAAGGTCGTGGTCGGCCTCGGCGGCCGGGTCAACGGGTACCCGGCAGAGACCGGCTTTGACATCACGGCGGCGTCCGAGGTCATGGCGATCATGGCCGTGGCACGGGACTTAAAGGACCTGCGCCGGCGGCTTGGCGCGATCACCGTCGCCCATACCTACGGCGACGCTCTGCCCGTAACGGCGGAGCATCTTGGGGCTGCCGGGGCGATGACGGTGATCCTTCGTGACGCGCTGAAGCCGAACCTGATCCAGACGCTCGAGGGGCAGCCGTGCGTTGTCCACTGCGGTCCCTTCGCCAACATCGCGCACGGCAACAACTCGTTGATCGCCGATCTCGTCGCCTTGAAGCTCGGTGACTACGTGCTCACCGAGTCGGGCTTCGGCTCGGACATGGGCATGGAGAAGTTCTTCAACATCGTCTGCCGCTTCGGCCGGCTAACGCCAAGTGCCGTCGTGCTCGTCACGACGGTGCGGGCGATCAAGCATCACGGCGGGCTCGAGGATGGTGACGGTGGCGACCGCGACGAGGGACTGCACGCACTCCAAGCCGGCATGGCAAACGTCCGCCGCCATATGGGCATCGTCAGCGAGTTCGGTGTCCCCTGTGTCGTCGCGGTCAATCGCCATCCCGGCGACAGCGATGAGGATGTCGCGCTCGTGCGGACGCTGGCGTTGCAAGCCGGGGCGTTCGCGGCTGAGATCAACGAGGGCTTCGAGAAAGGTGGCGTTGGCGCGGTCGACCTTGCCGGGGCTGTCATCGCTGCGTGTGAGCAGCCGAACACGTTTCGTCAGCTCTACGACGACGACGCGCCGATCAAGGAGAAGATCGAGGCGGTTGCCAAGCGGGTCTACGGTGCCCGTGATGTCGTGTTTCTGGCTGCGGCCGAGCGGAAGATCGAGCAGTACGAGCGTGACGGCCTCGGGCACTTCCCGGTGTGCCTGGCAAAGACCCCGCTGTCGCTGTCGGCAGACCCGCTGCTGACCAATGCGCCGGAGGGCTTCACGGTGACCGTGCGGGACGTCCGTGCGCCGACCGGCGCGGGCTGGCTCGTGCCGTTGTGCGGCGACATCTTCTTGATGCCCGGCCTCGGCAGGACGCCTGCGGCGATGAGCATCGACATCGACGATGACGGACGCATCGTCGGGCTGTTCTGAGTGCGCACAGCAGCAGCGAGCTCTCCACGATGCGGGCGTCGTGAGTGAGGTGACGCCCCGGGTGTGCTGAGGCGCTACTCTGCGCCGACCGGAGCCGGGCAGTGGCTCCGGCAAGGAAGGGGATGTCGGAACGATCGCACGGTCCGCAACCGGGTCGCGCGGAGAGCCTGGGTCTCGGCTGCTCGGCTGCGACCCTGAGATCGCCATCGGAGGGGACAATGAGCAAGAAGCGCTTTGTGGGTCTCGTGCTGTTGCTTGCCGCACCGCTGTTCGCGGCGAGCGCGCTAACGGCGCAGGCGGGACCGACGCCACATTGGTACAGCGACGGCCAGTTGATCACCGGATCGGAGCTGGTCCAGACCAACGGGAAGCTGACATTCGACCTGACACAGTTCGGCGCGAAGCTCGAGTGTGCGCTGACGGACAGCGAAACGATCGCCAACCCGCCAACCGGCGCGTCTGGCAGCGACAGCATGACTGCGTTCAGGCTCACCGGCTGCAACATCACGGCGGGCGCGGTGAGCGTCTGCACGACTCCGATCAGGGTGCTACCGCTGGGCCTCCCGTGGACGACCAGTCTCGCGGTGATGCCACCGGCGGTGGGGATCCGCGATGTCATCGGGCTGACGCTGAAGTTTCGCTGCGGCACGCATGTGTGGAACGCGAAGGGCTCGCTGAATCCCGAGGTCGGGTTGAGCGTCCTCAAGTTCCAGGGTGGCAAAGCGCTCGCCAGCGCGGTCGGAGCGATAACCGTGGTCGGGGTGGACTACCTCACAGGCCCGGCTGGTGACGTGACAATCACGGCGAAGTAGCAGGCGCGCCTTGTCACACGTGCGTGGGGCCGTCCGTGGCGGCCTCACGCACGCGGTGGTCGCTCTGTCTGGTAGGGCGCCGCCGTTCCAGTCTGCCGGGGGGCGTTACACGGTGATGACGGTCTTGCCTCGGGCGTGCCCCGTTTCGAGGTAGCGGATCGCCTCGGCCGTCTCGTTCAGGGGGTACGTTCGGTCGATCACCGGCGTGACCTTTCCGCTTTCGACGAGCGCCGCGAGCGCGGCGAGGTCCTCGTTGTTGACGTTTGCCATGAAGAAGTGCAGCCGCTGGCTGACGAACCGCGAGCGCACGAGCGCTTGGAGCAGGACAACGAACGGGCCGAGCCATTTCCCGCTGCCGCCACCGACGATGACCAGCGTCCCCGTCGGGGACAGTGCACGTCTGAGGTCCGACAGCGAACGATTCGCCACGGCGTCGAGTATCAGGTCGTAGCGCTGACCGTCCGTGAAGTCGTCCTGCGTGTAGTCGATCACGTGGTCGGCGCCGAGCGACCGCACCATCTCGACGTTTCGCGTGCTGCACACGCCGGTCACCTCCGCCCCCAACGCCTTGGCGATCGGTACGGCGAACGTGCCCACGCCCCCAGCCGCACCATTGATCAGAACCGTCTGGCCCGCCTGAAGCCTGCCGTGATCGCGGAGGGCTTGGAGGGCGGTGCATCCCGCGATGGGCAGGGCGGCAGCTTGCTCAAAGGTGAGTCCGGCGGGCTTGTGTACAAACTTCTTCTCCGGGCCACACACATACTCGGCAAAGGCTCCGTCGCAGCCGCCGAACACCTCATCGCCCACTTGAAACTGCGTGACATCCTCGCCAACCGCCTCGACGTGTCCGGCAACGTCAACGCCCCGAACAGTGCCCTTCGGCTTCCGCAGCCCTAAGCCCATCAGGCGTGCTATGTACGGCAGGCCCCGCATCAAGTGCCAGTCGAGGGGATTGACCGAAGACGCGCGGACTCGCACGAGCACATCGCCGGCGTCGACGTCCGGCTTGTCGATCTCCCGGAGCTCCAGGAGATCGGGCGAGCCGTACTCGGTGTTGATGATTGCTTTCATGTCGCTCCCTGTCGTACGGTACATACAGTGTAAGTGGTGCCGCTATCCTAGACTGACGCTGTAAGCTTGTCAAGGAGCTCAGGTCATGCCCAAAGCCGCGCACCCCGACCAGACCGCAGCCGCCCGACTCCCGCTGACGAGAGACCGGGTGCTGCGCACGGCCATGAGCCTCGCCGACGCGGGCGGGATCGAGTCGCTGTCGATGCGCAAGCTAGGCCACGCCCTCGGTGTCGAGGCCATGTCGCTGTACAACCACGTGGCCAACAAGGAAGACATCCTGGAAGGCATCGTTGATGTTGTCGTGAGCGAGATCGAGCTGCCATCCGCCGCAGAGGACTGGCAGGTGGCCATCCGCCGGGCTGCGATCTCGGCGCACGACGCACTCCGGCGTCACCCTTGGGCATGCGGCCTGATGATGTCCCCCACCGGGGTCCGTGCCGCGCGGCTCCGTCACATTGACTCGCTCCTGCGGCGGCTTCGCGAAGCGGGCTTCTCTGCCGAGACCACGTACCACGCGTATCACGCCCTCGACAGCCACATCCTCGGGTACACGCTCTGGGAGGCGGGGCACCTAGCGGGCCCGCCGGACCGGCCGGGCCTCGACGCGGCGACCGTCCTGCGGGAGATGCCCGTCGATGAATACCCGCACTTCGCCGAGCACGTCGAAGCGCACCGCGCGGCCGGGTACGACGAAGACCGAGCGTTTGAACTCGGGCTCGACCTGATCCTCGACGGCCTGCAGAGGCTCGCGCCACCTCAGCCGTAGATCGGCCAGTCGAAGCTTTTCGCCTGCGCTCTTCCCGCGAGAGCTCGGCCGCGGCCGCGTCGAGCTCAGGCTTCGTCGTCGGGCCATGCGGCGGTGCCCATCACGCCGTCGCCGTCCGCTGGTCTGGGTCCGCCGATCGCGATCATCTCCAGTCCGTCGGGGCCGGACTCGAAGGCGCGCACAACCTCCGGCGCGACGCGCACGACGTCCCACTGGCGAAGCTCCAGGACTTCGTCATCCAACAGCACTCGGCCAGAGCCGGCGACGACGACGTAGGCCTCCTCCTGCTCGCGATGGCTGTGCGCCATCGGACTGCGCAGGCTTGCCTCGTAGCGGACGTGACTGATGCCGAGGTCACGCGAGTCGAGGTGCTTACGGCCGAACCGAGCCTGAATCCCGGGCGCGCGGTCGCCCACAGAGTCCTTGACCTCCAACAGGTTCACAACAGCAAAGCGGGACATACGCTCCCCCTTTCAAGGGTCGATCGGAAAACCAACGTTAGTCCGAGCCCGCCGGGTGCGCAGTCCTACGTAGTGAGCGTCATTCGCGCACCTGACAAGATGGGCCGCCATGGCGAGTATGCGCGACCATGCGCTTGGGGGCGGCTCGCAGCAATCGTTCTGTGCGAAGACGGCGGGTACCTCCCGGACATCGCAGGCACACCGGCATATCTGCCGTATTGGGCCACTTCGGCGACCACGACGGCGATAGGTGGATGCAGGCTTAGACTCGCCGTCGTATCCCGGTGACCTCCCATGCTCGTCCCAATGCACTTCCAAACAACCCCACGATGACCAGCACCAAAGCGCGCTGCAATGCAGAGCTTCGAGCGTCGGCCAGGAGCGCAATGGCAAGGCCGAGTTGGATTGAAAAGCCCCCGGCCGAAATGACTGCAAAGGCGATGTTCAGCCTGCGGGTTGGAAAGCCGCGGGAGAAGTTCCCGGCCCCCTTTGCTCGCGGTATCAAGCGGCTGGTGACCAGCAAGCCGACCATCGCCATCACGACGTTGGATGTCCCAAAGACCGCGGCGCCTCCGGTCAACGCCACAATCGAGACGAAGAAGGCGTCGACCAAAGCAAGGAATGCGCTTCCGGCCAGAACAGTCCGCCTCTCCCGAGTCTTCGCGTCCTGATCGTCGGCGTTGACGACCGACACGGCCACGACTAGCAGGCCGAGGATGGCAGCAGATGCGCCCGCGCTCGCAGCGAAGAACATTTCGTAGTGGCCCGGCAACGGTGCCACCTTACGAGCATCACCCGGTGCACGCGTCCACGACCAGCGCTAGCGATGGTTCGAGGAGATTCACAACGAGCTCGATCGCTCCGATTACGGGCCGCCGACGATCCGCTACGCCGACTCAGACGTCGACCAAGCCCGCGCGGCGGGCGAGCACGCCAAGCCCAGGCGCGTAGCTATTCAGATGTAGACACTGGTTACAGGTGTCGCCTCGTTATGATGGTTTTCATGGCAGTCAAGCTCACCATCATCGTCGATAACCCGAACGATCCCGGGGCCTTTGAGGCCCACTACAACTCCCCGGCCAATAAGGAACTGCTGGGCAAGATCCCCGACATCCAGCGGGTCGAATCGGCCAAGGTGTTCCCGAAGGAGGACGGCTCCCCAACCCCCGCCTACCGGACCATCGACATCCACTTCTCCGACTACGCGACCGCGTGCGCCGCGTTGGAGTCACCTGAGGCAGGCGAGCTGGCTGGCGGACTGGCCCAGGCGGCCACGGGCGGGATCCGTTTTCTCCTCTCCGACATCGACGACTGATCCTCTCCAATCACACCGGCCGCTCCAGTACGTAAGCGAGCTCGCCTTCAGCTTCTGGCGCCGAGCAGCCGCGGCGGGGCAGCGGCTGACTGGGTAGCAGACGCTGGTTGAGCAACTCGAAGAACAGCTCTGCGCGCCCCTGCGCCTGCAGTCGACGCAGGATCTCGACGAGCACACTCGGGACGGGGCCCCCGGTTCTTCCAGGCACTTCCGAAGTGGAGCTAGTCGGGCTCGAACCGACGACCTCTTGCATGCCATGCAAGCGCTCTCCCAGCTGAGCTATAGCCCCGGATGGACCGGCTGCCGCGCGCGCCATGCGCGCGGCTGAACGGCCATCGTAACACCGCCGTGCGCGCCGATCAGGCTTCGGCAGTCGCTGGCGTCCCGGCACCGCTGCGGGCCGAAACAGCGGCTTGCCTCCCGCTCCACGGCACCAAGGCGACGACGAGCGCGAACGCGCCGAGCACCGACACGCCGACCCACAACGCCGGCACGAGTCCGCTCACGAACGCGTGACCTGTCGCGTAGCTGCCGGAGCCCGAGAACACGCTCGCGAGCACCGCGACACCGAACACGCCGCCGACCTCGCGGATCGCGTTCGCGGCGCCCGATGCCTGGCCTGCCTGGTCGGGGCGGACGGCGGCGAGGATTGCCGCAGCGGACGGCGCGAAGAACAGCGCCATGCCGGTGCCACCGAGTACGAACGGGACGATGACCGTGCTGTACGCGGTTGTCGTGGTGGCGGTCAGCGCGATCCAGGCGAGCGCGACCGACTGCAACGCGAGGCCCGCGACGATGAAGCGCCGGCTGCCGTAGCGCGCCGAGAAGATGCCGGCGAACGGGGACACGACCATCGTCGAGCCGGTCCAGACAAGCAGCTTGAGGCCGGCCTGCAGCGGCGTGTTGCCGAGCACGAGCTGCAGGTACTGCGTGAGGAAGAAGATCGAGCCGAACATGCCGAAGTACATCGCGAGCGAGGCGATGTTCGTCACGAGGAAGCTCCGCCTGGCGAAGAACTCCATCGGCAGCATCGGGCTGTCGGTGCGGAGCTCCCAGATGACGAACGCGCCGAGCAGCGCCACGCCTGCGGTGAGCGAGCCGAGCACCGTGCTCGCGCCGAAGCCGGCGCTCTGCGAGTGCACCAGCCCGTAGACGATTCCGAGCAGGCCAGTCGAACCCAGCCCGAGACCGGGGAGGTCCAGCCGGCCATGAGGCCCGTAGCTCTCGCGCAATCCGCGCGCCGCGAAGGGAAGCAGCACGACGCCGACCGGCACGTTGATCCAGAAGATCCAGTGCCAGTTGAGCGCCGTGATGACGCCCCCGCCGACGAGCGGCCCGAGTGCGATCGCGACGCCGCCGATCGCCGACCACACGCCGAGCGCCATGCCGCGGCGCTCCACAGGAAAGGCCTCCGCGAGCAGCGTCAGCGTGAGCGGAGTGGCGATTGCGGCGCCCGATCCCTGGATCGCCCGGGCGGCGATCAGCAGCCCCGTGGTCGGCGCGAGCGCCGCGCAAGCGGAGGCCGCCGTGAACACGCTCAGGCCGATGAGGAACACGCGCTGGCGCCCGAAGCGGTCGCCGAGGGCCGCGCCGGTGAGCAGCAGCACCGCGTAGCTGAGCGTGTACGCGTTGATCGTCCACTCGAGCGACTGCACGGACGCACCGAACGCGTGGCGGATGCTCGGCAGCGCGACCGTCACGACGAGGTTGTCGAGGACGACCATGAAGACAGCGACGGAGACGATGGCGAGGGTCCGCCGTTCATACGATCGAGTCACGAGAGGCTCCTGCGGAGAGTGAGTGGACACTTAGGAGGACGAGCTTTCGCGCAGGGTAGTGACGAGTCAGTCACTTGTCAAGTGCTAGCGGTTCGCGGGCGTTCACGGTCCGGTCACGAGCCTGCCCGACCCGCGGGCCTGCTCCGCCGGGGGCAGCCGCCGCCGCGGCGCGGTGTCAGTGCTCGCGCCGTGCGCGCGACAGCGCCGACGGCCACCAAGCCCGCCGGTCGATCTCGAGCACGAGCGCCGGCACGAGCACGGTCCGCACAAGGAACGTGTCGAGCAGCACGCCGAACGCGATGACCAGCCCGACCTCGGCGTACTCGACGAGCGGTAGCGACGCCAGCGCCGAGAAGGTGCCGGCGAGCACGATCCCCGCGGAGGTGATCACGGCGCCGGTCACGGCGAGCGCTCGAACCATCCCCTGGCGCGTGCCGCTGGAGAACGTCTCCTCGCGCACCCGTGCCATCAGGAAGATGTTGTAGTCGCAGCCGAGCGCGACGAGGAAGAGGAAGCTGAACAGCATCAGCGACGGATCCTCGCCTGCGTAGCCGAGGATGTTGTGGAAGGCGAAGACCCCTGCGCCGAGCGCGGCGCCGTAGCTCAACACGACCGTGCCGATCAGCAGCACAGGCGCGACGAGCGAGCGCAGCAGCAGTGCCAGGATCAGTGCCACCGCGACGAGGATCATCGGCAAGATGACCTGGTTGTCGCGTTTGGCGGCGATGTCGAGGTCTTCCTGCTCGGCACTAGCGCCACCGATCAGCGTGCGAGGACCGCCAGCGGCCCTCGCGATGTCGCGAATGCGCCCGATCAAGTTGAACGCCCGCGTCGTCGTCGGGTTGATGGCCAACTCGGCGGTGAACACCGACAGCCCATGCGCGCCGCTCAAGGATGCGCTCAGCGCCCCCGGCGCGCGGCTTACACCGGGCGCCTTTGCGATCGCCGCGCGCACTGCCCCGAGTCGCGCACGCTCGCCAACCACGACGTCGAGCGGTGCGCTCGCCCCCGGCGGGAAGTGCGCCGAGATCACGCTCTGGCCCTGCTCGGAGGCCACGACGTTGGTGAACACGTCGTTGCCGCCGAGCGTCGGGTTGAGGTCCACGAGGCCGGTCCACAGCACGGCGAGCAACAAGATCGTCGCGGGCGCGACAACGCGATGGCGTCGATTGATGAACTCGGCGATCCGCCGCCACGGCCCGTGGGTCTCATCCGCACCGCTCGAGCCGGCGAGCGGCACGAACGGCCAGAAAGCGTGCCGGCCGAAGATCAACAGCAGCGCCGGGAGCAGCGTGAGCGTCGAGAGCATCGCCAGCGCGACGCCGATCGCCGCGATCGGTGCGAGACCGCGCGTGCTGTTGACATCGGCCGCGAGCAGGCAGAGCAACGCCGCGATGACCGTGCTCGCGCTCGCGAAGATCACCGGTCCGGCACGTGCCAGCGCGATCCGCATCGCGTCGTGACGATCGGTATGGGAGCGCAGCTCCTCGCGGTAGCGGGCGACGAGCAGCAGCGCGTAGTCGGTTCCCGTGCCGAAGATCAGCACCGTCAGGATGCCCGCCGAGAGCGAGTCGACGGTGACCCCCGCCTGGGTCAAGGCGTACCCAAGGCCCTCGGCGGTCGCCTCCGCCAGGCCCACCGCAAGCAGTGGGATCGCCCAGAAGATCGGGCTGCGGTAGATCAGGATCAGCAGCACGAAGACGAGCGCGATGGTGACGATCAGCAGCTTGCCGTTGATCGTCTTGAACACCTGGCCCGCGTCGTAGGAAACGCCGCCCGGTCCCGTCACGAATCTGACCAAGCCCGGCGGGCCGCCAGCGATCACGCGGTCGATGAACCTCACGTCGCCGTTGAGAACCGTTGTGCTGCCGTGGAGCAGCAGACCGAAATCGAGCAGCGCGGCCGTACCGTCGCGTGAACGGATCGGCGCGAGCGCCGGCAGCGTGCCCGGAGGCAGTTTCGTGTCAAGCCGCACCTCCTCCGCCGCGATCGCGTTGAGATCGGACGCTCGCAGTCCCCCGGCGCGATAGAAGACGACGACGGTGGGCGTGACGACAGCGCCACCCGACAGCTGGTTCATCTCATCGAGCGCGCGCACGGACTCGGCGCCGGCGGGCAGATACGAGGTGATGTCGTTCTTCTGTGCGCTCTGGAACTTCCCCGCAACCGAGCCGGCGCTCGCGGCGACGATCACCCAAACAGCCGCAACCACCCATTTCGCGCGGCGTCCGCTGGCGATCTCGAAGATCCTCCCCACATGGCGGAACCCTACCCGTCACCGCGGCCGGCTGGCGCGGCTGAGCATGCCAGCTGCACGCCCGAATAATCTGCGTTCAGGATGACTGATCTGCGCTACGACCCGAGTGAGATCGAGCCGCGCTGGCAGGCGGTATGGGCGTCCGAGCGCACCTGGGAGGTCTCGAATGAGGCGGCCGACAGCCGCGCTCGTTCGTACGTGCTGGAGATGCTGCCCTACCCGAGCGGCGAGCCGCACATCGGCCACCTCAAGGTCTACTCGGTCGGTGACGCGATCGCCCACTTTCGCCGCCGCCGCGGCCTGCAGGTGCTGCACCCGATGGGCTACGACGCGTTTGGCCTGCCCGCCGAGAACCATGCGATCAGCACCGGCGTGCACCCGCGCGACTCGACCAACACGTCAATCGCCTCCTTCCAGCGCCAGTTCCGCGAATGGGGGATCTCGATCGACTGGTCGCGCGAGATCGCGACATGCGACCCGCGCTACTACCGCTGGACCCAGTGGATCTTCCTGGAGCTGTTCAAGGCCGGTCTCGCCTACCGCAAGGAAGCGGCCGTCAAGTGGTGCCCCAACGACCAGACCGTGCTCGCCAACGAGCAGGTCGTCGATGGTCACTGTGAGCGCTGCGGTGCCGAGGTCGAGGTCCGCCAGCTCGAGCAATGGTTCTTCGCGATCACCAAGTACGCCCAGCGGCTGCTCGACGACCTCGACGGGATCGACTGGCCGGAGCACGTCAAGACGATGCAGCGCAACTGGATCGGCCGCTCCGAGGGCGCCGAGGTGATCTTCCGCTGCGAGGAGCTCGGCATCGACTACCCGGTCTTCACGACGCGCCCGGACACCCTCTTCGGTGCGACCTTCTTCGTCATGGCACCCGAGCATCCCGACGTCCTGCGCCTCGCCGCCGGGACCGAGCACGAGAGCGCAGTCCGCGACTACGTCAACCAGTCGCTGACCGCCTCGAACGCAGACCGGGGTGACATCGACAAGCAGAAGACCGGCGTGCCGCTCGGCCACAGCGTGATCAACCCGGTCAACGGCGAGGCGATCCCGATGTTCGTCGCCGACTACGTCCTGATGGAGTACGGCACCGGCGCGATCATGGCGGTCCCGGCTCACGACGAACGCGACTTCGACTTCGCCAAGGCCTTCGGCATCGAGATCCGCCGCGTGATCGACGGCGGTGAGCTGCCGTACTCCGGCGAGGGCTCGCTTGTCAACTCGGCTGTGGATCTTGATGGCCTCCCTAACCGGGAGGCAAAGACGAGAATCATCGCCGCGCTTGAAGCGTCCGGGCGCGGCAAGCACTCGATCAACTTCCGCCTGCGTGACTGGCTGCTGTCTCGCCAGCGCTACTGGGGCTGCCCGATCCCGGTGGTCCGCTGCGAGGCCTGCGGCATCGTCCCGGTGGGCGACGCCGATCTGCCGGTGGTGCTTCCGGATATCGAGGACTACGCGCCGAAGGGCCGCTCGCCGCTGGCGGGCGCCGAGGACTGGGTTGCCACGACATGCCCGAGCTGCGGCGGGCCGGCGCGTCGTGAGACCGACACGATGGACACCTTTGTCGACTCCTCGTGGTACTTCCTGCGCTACTGCGACGCGCGCAACGAGTCCGCCGCATGGGACCCCGGCGTGCTGGCCCGCTGGATGCCGGTCGACCAGTACATCGGTGGCGTCGAGCACGCGATCCTCCATCTGATGTACGCGCGCTTCTTCACCAAGGCGCTCGCGGACCTCGGCCACCTGTCCTTCGAGGAGCCGTTCGCGGCGCTGTTCACGCAGGGGATGATCACCAAGGACGGCGCGAAGATGTCGAAGTCGAAGGGCAACGTCGTCTCCCCAGGCGCGATCGTTGCCCGCTACGGCGCCGACACGGCCCGCTCCTACATCCTCTTCATCGGCCCGGTTGAGCAGGACGCCGACTGGTCGGACGACGGCGTCGAGGGCGTCCACCGCTTCCTCGGCCGGCTCTGGCGGGCGGCCGCCGAGGTCGCAGAGAGCACCGAGCCCGAGGATCCGCCGCAGGCGCCGGCGGGAGGCGACCTCGAGCTGCTGCGCAAGGCGCACTGGGCGATCGACAAGGTGACGCACGACCTCGACGGCCGCTTCGCCTTCAACACGGCGATCTCGGCGGTGATGGAGCTGGTCAACGACTGCTACCGCCTGCGCCGCGACGTCACCGGCGGAACGCTGCGCTTCGCCCTCGCATCAGCCGCGTCGCTGATCTTCCCGTTCGCCCCACACGCCGGCAGCGACGCCTACCACCTGCTGACCGGCAGGCGAGTCTGGGAGGAGCCGTGGCCCGTCGCAGACCCGGCCCTGCTCACCCGCGACACCTACGAGCTGGTCTGCCAGGTCAACGGCAAGGTCCGCGCCCGCGTGCAGGTGCCGGCGGGCCTCGGCGAGGAGGAATTGAAGGCCCTCGCCCTCGCCGCGCCGGCGGTTCGCGCCCATACCGACGGCCACGAGATCGTCAAGGTCATCGTCATCGTGGGGAAGCTGGTCAACGTCGTCGTACGCTGAACGCCGCGGATTCGCCTGAGAGGGCGTTGCACGCATCGTGAAAGGCCCATACACTCCCGCCGATCTGGCCAAGCAACGAGGAGGAAATGTGGACTTTTCAAAGTTGAGTCGTGAGGACTGGATGGTCGGGGGCGGCGGAATCCTCCTAATCATCTTTCTCTTTGCCCTGCCGTTTTATTCCCAGACTATCTTGGGCCTAGGAACCGCCACCGCAGCGGCGACGAGCTCGCCGGCCTCAATCTGGGGCATCATCGCTCTCATCCTGGCGATCGTCGTGGTGGTCGATTGGGCGCTCGCAACGTTCAGCCCGCAGACGACGATCCCGACGACGCAGCTCGGTCGTGGCATGACGCGGGCGGTTGTCGCTGGCGTCGTGGTGCTGCTGCTGCTGCTCAAGCTGGTCCTCCACACCAGTTGGCTCGGTTGGGGTTGCTGGGTCGACATCATTGTCGCGCTGGTTGTCTTCGCTGGTGCCTGGCTGGCCGCTCAGGGCAAGTCAACTCCGGTGAAGTCGGCCTAACCGTCCGACTGCAGATGCGGCGTCGCGCTGAGTGGGGACGCGCGACGCCGGTCGGCTGGGCCGGTAGCCTGCCATGGGATGCCGGCCTTCAAGCCCGCCTACCTGATCCACGGTGACGACCACGGCCGCGCCGTTGCGCAGGGCCCATATGCTCCTGCCGATTCGCCTCCACGCAACGAGGAGGGAACGTGGACTTCTCGAAGTTGAGTCGTGAGGACTTGATGGTTGGGGGAGGGGGGATCCTCCTAGCCATCGCTCTGCTCCTGTTGCCGTGGTACTCGGAGCGCGGCTTCTCGTTCGTCGCAACAGGCGCTCCGAATGCGATCTGGGGCGTGCTCGCCCTGATCGTCACGCTCGTCGTCGTCGTCGACTGGGCGCTCGCGACATTCAGCCCGAGCACGGCGATCCTCACGACGCAGCTCGGGCGCGCGACGCGCGCGACGCTCGCGGGCCTGGCGTTGCTGTTGCTCGTGATCAAGGTCCTCGCCCAGACGATCAGCTTCGATTGGGGTTTCTTCGTCGACATCATCCTGGCGGTGGTCGTCGTCGCCGGTGCCTGGCTGGCCGCCCACGGCAAATCGGCCCCCGGGGAGTCGGCATAGCCGTTCGGATTGCCCTGAGACGCCCCGTCGCGCTGACCGGACTGACCGACGCCAGTCGGCTGGGCCGGTAGCCTGCGACGGGATGCCGGCCTTCAAGCCCGCCTACCTGATCCACGGTGACGACCACGGCCGCGTCGGTGAGCGGCGAGCGCGCCTTCGCGCGCTCGCGCAGGCACAGGGCGGCACCCTCGAGGCTGCGGCGACGCCGGAGGCAGCGGCCTCGCTGCTGAGCGCGCTGACGCTCTCGATCGGGCGCCGCTTCATCATCGTCGACGAGGTCGAGAGCTGGAAGGACGCTGCGGTCAAGGAGCACCTCGCTGGTCCGCTCGCGAGCATGCCGCCTGACACGACGATCGCGTTCTTTGCCTGTGAGGAAGCTCGTGCGAAGGCGCCCGCCGCGCTGCACGCTCTGGTGAAGGCGGCCGGGGGGGACCTCAGCGCGGAGATGGCGGTCAAGGAGTGGGACCTGCCGAAGTGGGTCGTGACTCGCGCCGCAGAGCTCGAGCTGACGCTCGACCTCGTCGCAGCGAAGGCGCTCGTGCAGGCCGTCGGTGCGCGCCAGGCCCGCCTCTCGCGAGAGATCGAGAAGCTCGCCATCGAATGCGGTCCCGGAGCGAAGCTCGACGCCGGCGCTGTGCTCGATCGCGTCGCCCGTAGCTCCGAGCGCAAGGCGTGGACGCTTGCCGACGCGCTGGTGCACCGCGACAGCGCCGCTGCGACCCGCCTCTACCTCGAACTTCGCGCCCAGGGCGAGCGGGTCGAGTCGCTCGCCTATTGGATGACGCGCCGCCTGCGCGAGGCGCTCGGCGTGGCAGCGCAACTTGAGAGCGGCGCCTCGCCGGCAAGCATCGCAAGCGGCCTGCGAATGCCGCCCAAGGCTGCCGCCGCCTTCATCGCGGATGTTCGGCGAACCGACGCCACAACCCTCCGCAGCGCCATCGCGGCATTCGCGGACCTCGAAGTCGACAGCCGCGGCCGCTCGGCGCTCGACCCGGACACGCTCGCACTGCGGACGATCTGCGCGCTGAGCGCCGAACCATGACCCACCAGCGCCAGGCACGCGCACCTAGCCCAAGCCGGTATGGGCGCGAGCGCGTACTCTGCCGATTCAGCACCGGCCTCGTATGTGCGGTGTTGATCAGCGCCGCCGTCGCCGCGCCCACGGTGACACAGGCACGATCCGAGCGCCGCACAAGGAGCGACGCCTACGCTGCATTCAAACCCGACGTTGTCGGTAACTTGGCGAGCTTCGAGTTTGATGTTGGCCGGCAGCCGACGCTCCGTTGCAACATCGACGGACCACAGGGGTCCGAGCCGTGGACCGCCATGTGTGAAGGCATCGTCGTCGGCGGCAACCGGGCAGCCGTGCGCGCGGCCGCAGGGCGATGCGCCGCCGTTCAGCGGAAGACCCGATGGGAGACCGTTCTTGGTGGGCCGGCGGTTGCTGCGCGAGGGCGGGGCGCGCTGGTTTGCATCGGCGAGGACAACGCTCCTGGGCCGGTCATGCCGGTTGGTCAGAGCGTGACGTTTGGACCGTTCGTCTGTGCCGGCAAGAGCGGCGGAATCTCCTGCAAGGCCCACTCTGGGCACGGCTTCTTCTTCGGGCGCGACACGTGGAGCGTGTGGTGAGCGATAGTCGAACGGTCGCTCAGTGTCGCCGTTGACCGAGCACTGCACCGCTTGCAAGCTCCCCGTTGCGCGGTGCTTGACTTAGCCAGCAGCGTAGACAAGGATGCTCACAGTGAGCTCGCCACCAAGCTTGCGCTGCGGGCGGTGCGGCGCAGAAGCGCTGAAACCCGAGGACCGCTTCTGTGGATCCTGTGGCGGACCGCTAGGTGAGGCGAGTGCGCCCGCTGCTCCGCTGACGTATGTCCCGCCAGGAGGCGTACCCCTCGCGCCGGCGTATCTCCCGCCCGGAGGCGGGGCGTATCCGCCGCCAGGCGGCTTTGCGCCGGCGTACGTCCCGCCAGGCGGCGTCCCCCCGGCGGCGGCGTATCCCCAGCCGGGCTTCTATCCGGGAGCGTTTGCGCCGGCTCCAGCAGCCCCCTGGAACGGCCTGGCTATCGCCTCGCTGGTCTTGAGCATCCTGTGGATCTTTGGCTTCGGCTCATCGTTGGCGCTCATTCTCGGCATCGTCGGACGCGGTCAGATCGTCGCCGCTCAGGGCCGGCAGCGTGGTCTAGGGCTGGCGCTGGCTGGGATCGTGCTTGCGAGCCTCGGCATCGCCCTCATGCTGTTCCTGATCGTCCTTGGCGCAATCCAAAGTCCGCACAACAGCTAGCCGCCGGACGCGGGCTAGCCCTGCCCCGCGCCGGCCTGGGTGATCTCAGCCTTGAGCGCTGCGCGCGCCGCCACGGGTGCGAGGCTGATCGCCCTTGCCTCGGCGAGCTCGGCGCGGTCCTTCTCGTGCGCGAGGTATGCGTACACGGCGAGTTGCGCCCACTGGTCCGAGCTCGTCGCGTAGTGCGCCGCAACGATCTCCTGGCCGGTCTCGGCCAGCGCGTAGTCGTGGACTCCCGGGGAGCCAAACGCGAAGGCGACATCCGCTGCCAGCACGGTGTCCGCCCTCGCCGGCGCGAGCACGAGATAGTGCTTCCAGACCGGCGCCAGCGCGGCCAGCTCCTTGGCGCCGTAGCTCGTGAAGCCGCCGGCTGAGGTGCTCGTCGCGAAGAAGTAGTTCGTGTCCGCCAGCTGGAACACCGCCTTGGCGTAGGCGTCCCATGCCGGCGCGCTGTTCGGCGCGGCCTTCGCGGCATGCTGCGTCCTCGTCACCGCCGCCTCGTAGAGCCTGATGGCGGTGACGCTGGCGTTGCCGTGCGCCGCCAAGCCGCTCAAGAGGCTCATCGGGCGCGAGCCGCTGCCACCGCACGCCGCGAGCGAAAGGCACACCACCGCGAATGCGATCGCAGCCGAATGGCGCGCGCGGATGTGAGCAGACACCACGCAGGATGGTAGTCGCTTGGACGGCCAGCCCGGTGCTTCGCGGCGTGAGCTAGGCGTCCGCGCGGGGACGCGCGACACGCGCCGCGCGGGACTTCTTGCGGGCACCGTTGTTGCGATGCAGCGCACCCGTCTTGATTGCCTTGTCGATCTTCGAGATCAGCGTGCGGTGCTCCGCGGCCGTGCGCTCACTGTCACCGGCGGCGACGGCCTCCTCGAGCCGGCGGAAGTAGGTCTTGATCGCCGACGTGTGCTGGCGGTTCTCGATCCGCTCGCGCTCGGCGCGGAGGATGCGCTTCTTCTGTGATGCGATGTTGGCCATAGGAAAACCGCGGCGGGGACCGCGGGGAGCCGTACTATAGCGACGTTGAGTGTCACTACTCCAGCCGCCGCCGGGCCGGAGGCGGCGACTGAGGGGCCGCCCGGTCGCGGCGTCGCACGCAACACCGCGATCTTCTCGATCGCGACGGCCTTCTCGCGTGTCGTCGGGCTGCTGCGCGAGATCGTCGCGGCCAGCTACTTCAACACGAGCCCTGCGGCGTCCGCTTTCACGCTCGCCTTCCAGGTTCCGAACCTCGTCGCCAACCTGTTCGCCAACGCGGCCCTGTCCGCGGCGTTCGTGCCGGTGTTCACCGATCTACTCCAACAGGGCCGCAAGCGCGAGGCCTTCCGCCTCGCCTCGACCCTGCTGTGGATCATGGTCATCGCGCTCGCTGTGATCACCGCGTTCTTCATCTTGGTCGCCGGGGTCGTGATGCCGCTGTTCATCGGGCCGAAGCTGGCCCACACCGCGGGCATCACCTCGCTGACGATCCTGCTGTCGCAGGTCCTCTTCCCGGTCGTGCTGCTGATCGGCGTCACCGGCCTGCTGACGGGGATCCTCCAGTCCTATGACCGCTTCACGATCCCGGCGTTCGCCCCGGCGGTCTGGAACGTGGTGATCATCGGCTTGCTGATCTTCCTGCGGCCCCGGTTTCTTGCGTTGCACCCCAAGGATCTGGGCATCGAGGCCTACGCGATCGCGATCCTCGTCGCGACCGGCGTGCAGCTGCTGCTGGTGATGTTCGCCCTGGCGCAGATCGACTTCCGCCTCTCGTTCCACATCGACTGGCACGACCCGCGGATCAATCAGGTGTTCATGCTGATGCTGCCGGTGACGATCGGGCTCGGCATCGTCAACCTCGACCAGCTGATCAACTCGGCGTTCGGGGGCCTCGTCAACGGCGACGCCCCCCGCGCGATCGATCAGGCGTTCCGCATCTACATGCTGCCGCAGGGGATGTTCAGCGTCGCCGTCGCGACGGTGCTGTTCCCGACGCTCAGCCGGATGGCGGCGCGGCGCGATCCGGCGCGGATGCGCCGTGCGCTGGCGATCGGGATGCGCCAGATCAACCTGATGCTGATCCCCGCCTCGGCGTTCCTGATGGTCCTCGCGACGCCGGTCGTGCGGCTGATCTACCAGCACGGATCGTTCCACGGCTACTCGACCCACCTCGTCTCGATCGCGCTGTTCTGGTTCGCCTTCAGCCTCCCGTTCGGCGGCCTCAATCTGCTGCTGACACGCACCTTCTTCGCGCTCCAGCGGCCGTGGATCCCAACCCGCCTCGCGGTGATCAACATCATCGTCGACATCATCGTCAGCGTTGGCCTGTACAAGCCGCTCGGCATCGCCGGTCTCGTCATCGGCACCTTCGCCGCCAACGCCGTGATGACCGCGATGATGCTGTACCGCCTGCGCACCGGCTTCAACGGCCGCCTCGAGGGCGCTCAGACGATGATGATCACGGCCCGGATCGCCGTCGCCTCGGTCCTGCTGGCGGCGGCAGCGTGGATCATCTGGAGCGTCCTGGACGGTCTGCTGGGCCACTCCATCCCGGCCCAGCTGGTTTCGGTCGGCGCCGGCGCAGCGATCGGCGGCTGGATCTACATGAAGGCCGTGCTGCGGATGGGCATCCCCGAAGCGCGCCAGGTCCAGGAGATGCTCCTGGCACGCCTCGGGCGTGCGTAGCCGATGTGCTACAGTGACAGGGTGTCGATCGAAGTCTCGGTTCGCGAGTTGCGCAACCAGACCGCCCAGGTTCTCCGGCGCGTCGAGGCCGGTGAGCACCTGACGGTCACCGTAGACCGTCGACCGGTGGCCGAGCTCGTTCCACTGCCGACGCGCGCGACATGGGTTCCCAGGGAGCGTGTGCTCGCGAGCCTGGTACAGGCCGACAGTGGATTGACGGAGCAGCTGAACGAGGTTCTCGGCGACACCATCGAGAACCTGTGACCCCGCGCGGACTCCTCGACACGTCAGTGCTGATCGCCCGCGAGCAGCACCGCGAGATCGACGCGGCGGCACTGCCGGATGAGGCCGCGATCTCGGTCGTGACACTCGCCGAGCTGGGCGTTGGCGTGCACTTGGCCGCACCGGGGCAGACGCGCGCTCAGCGGCTGGCTACGTTGGTCGCGGCGCGCTCCACCTATGTGGCTCTGCCCGTGAGCAGCGAGGTCGCAGCAGACTTCGCCGAGCTGGTCGCGGCGGCGCACCAGGCTGGCAAGCGGCCCAAGATCCAGGACGCGTGGATCGCCGCGACAGCGCGAGTCAACGGTGTTCCCGTGTACACCCAGGACAGCGACTTCGACGAGCTTCCCGGCGTCGAGGTCGTCCGCGTGTGACCGCCGCGCCGCGCCGCTTCGACGCGGTGATCTTCGACAACGACGGGCTGCTGCTCGACACCGAGACGGCCTGGACGCGCGCCGAGGTGACGCTGTTCGCGCGTCGCGGCCGCGAGTTCACGATCGAGCACAAGCGCCTGATGCTGGGCTCGGCGGGCGGGCTCGCCGAGGCCAACCTCGCCGCGATGCTCGAGCTGCCCGACGACGGGCCGGCCCTGTTCGCGGAGCTGCAGGCGCTCGCGCTGGAGGAGATCGGTCGCAGTGCGACGCCCCGCCCCGGGGCGATCGAGCTGCTGGGTCGGCTGCGCGCCGCCCGGATGCCGCTCGGGCTCGCCTCCAACTCCACGCGTGCGTTCGTCGATCGCGCGCTCGCGAGTGCGCAGATCCCGCCCGACACATTCGACGCGACCTGCGCCGGCGACGAAGTCGCCCATCCAAAGCCTGCCCCGGACATCTACCTCGCGGTCTGCGAAGCGCTCGGCGCCGACCCCGTGCGCACCGCCGTGCTCGAGGACTCGCCGACCGGTGTCGCCGCCGGGATCGCGGCCGGCTGCTACGTGATCGGCATCGCCTCGACCAACGGCGTGGTCCTCCACGGCGCGTCCACCGTCGCCGCCTCGCTCTCCAGCGTGCCGCTCTAACCTCCCTCGCCGATGCCCGATCAGGCGCACATCCGCAACTTCTGCATCATCGCCCACATCGACCACGGCAAGTCGACGCTCGCCGACCGCATCCTCGAGCTGACGCACACCGTCGAGAAGCGGGCGATGCGCGCCCAGGTGCTCGACTCGATGGACCTCGAACGCGAGCGCGGGATCACGATCAAGGCGCAGGCCGTGCGCGTCACCTACACCGCACGCGACGGTCAGACCTACCAGCTGCACCTGATCGACACCCCCGGCCACGTCGACTTCACCTACGAGGTGTCGCGCTCGCTCGCCGCCTGCGAGGGCGCGGTGCTCGTCGTCGACGCGTCGCAGGGCGTCGAGGCGCAGACCGTCGCCAACACCTACATGGCGGTTGAGGCCGGCCTCGAGCTGATCCCAACGCTCAACAAGATCGACCTTCCCGGCGCCGAGCCCGAGCGCGTCGCCAGCGAGGTCGCGGAGCTGCTCGGCGAGGACACCTCGGACATCCTGCCGATCTCGGCGAAGACGGGGGAGGGGGTGACCGACGTGCTCGAGCGGATCGTCGAGCGCATCCCGCCGCCGCGCGGCGACGTCGATGCTCCGCCACGGGCGCTGATCTTCGACTCGCAGTTCGACCAGTACCGCGGCGTCGTCGCCTACGTCCGCGTCGTCGACGGCGTGTTCCGGAAAGGTGAGGCGATCCGCGCGATGGCCGGCCAGACGAACGCCGAGATCGACGAGATCGGCTTCTTCTCGCCGGCGATGATCGCCACGGCTGAGCTCCATGCGGGCGAGGTCGGCTACCTCATCACCGGCATCAAGGACGTCACGCAGCTGCGTGTCGGCGACACCCTGACGACGCGCGCACGGCCAGCCCGCGAGGCCCTACCCGGTTATCGAGATGTCAAGCCGATGGTGTTTTGCGGTCTGTTCACGATCGATTCCGAACGCTTCCCGGAGTTGCGCGATGCACTGGAGAAGCTGACGCTGAATGATGCGGCGCTGTCCTGGGAGCCCGAGACCTCCGACGCGCTCGGCTTCGGCTTCCGCGTCGGCTTCCTCGGCCTGCTGCACATGGACATCGTGCGCGAGCGACTCGAGCGCGAGTACGGGTTGGAGCTGCTCGCGACGATGCCGTCGGTCGGCTTCCTGGTGACGCTGACGAGCGGCGAGGAGCTCGAGGTTCACAACCCGTCCGACATGCCCGACCCGGCGCGCATCGCGGAGATCCGCGAGCCGTTCATCCGCGCCTCGATCGTCGCTCCGCGCGAGTACATCGGCACGGTGATGGAGCTCTGCCAGGAGCGGCGCGCCGTCCACGCAGGGATGCACTACCTCTCGCCGGAGCGCGTGCAGATGCTCTACGACCTGCCGCTGGCGGAGATCGTGCTCGACTTCTTCGACCAGCTGAAGTCGCGCACGCGCGGCTACGCGTCGCTCGACTATGAGCTCTCAGGGTTGCGGCCGTCGAACATGGTCAAGCTCGATGTCCTGCTCGGTGGTGAGGTTGTCGACGCGCTGTCGATGGTCACGCACCACGACAAGGCCTACGAGCTCGGCCGGTTGCTGACCGAGCGGCTGCGGGCGAAGATCCCGCGCCAGCAGTACGACGTGCCGATCCAGGCGGCGGTCGGCTCGCACGTGATCGCGCGCGAGACCGTCAAGGCGTTCCGCAAGGACGTCATCGCAAAGTGCTACGGCGGTGACATCACGCGCAAGCGCAAGCTGCTCGAGAAGCAGAAGGAGGGCAAGAAGCGGATGAAGCAGGTCGGGCGGATCGAAGTGCCCCAGGAGGCGTTCCTCGCGGTGCTCGAACTGGGCGACAAATAGGGCTTCGGGGGCTGCGGGCGACGCCCTCGCTATTAGGATGCGCGTAATGACGCGCATCCTCTTCGTGTGTACAGGAAACATCTGCCGCTCGCCGATGGCCGTGGCGGTGATGCAGCGGTTCATCAGCGAGGCCGGGCTTGATGGGCAGATCGTTGCTGACAGTGCCGGGACCGGCGTCTGGCAGCCCGGCGCGCCGCCGGACAGGCGGGCGGTGGCGGTGGGCGCGGCGCGCCATTTCGAGGTGCGTGGCGTGGCGCGGCCGGTGAGCGTCGCGGACTTCGCCGACTTCGACCTGCTCGTCGCGATGGATGAGACGCATGCGCAGGACCTGCGCGAGCTGGCGCCGGATCGGACGGGGCGGCTGAAGGTGCGGCTGCTGCTCGCCGACGGTGATGTGCCCGACCCGTACTACGGCTCGTCAGCGGCGTTCGAGCGTGCGCTCGAGTTGATCGAGGCTGGCTGCCGGGCGCTGCTCGAGCGGGTGGCGGACTCCGCGTAGAAGTGACTTGCCAGCGCCGTGCGCAGCGCAGATACTGCGCAGGACTGTCCCGCCGCTGGCGCGGCCGGCGGAGAGAGGCGCGAGGCTCCAGACGTGAGGTCCAACCAGCTATTGAGGCTTGCCGGCGCGGCGGGCGCGACGCTGGCGCTTGTGCTGTTGCCGCTCCGTGCATTGGCTGACGATCGCGACTACGCGCCGCCCGACCCTGGGAGCCCAAGTGGCACGCTCGTCGCGGGCGGGGTGATCTCGGGCCCGGCCGACATCGAGTTCTCGGTGGAAAGCACTGGCGTCTACACGGCGACGATCTACGTCGACGGTCAGAGCCTCGTCACCGGCACGGTCGATCGCGGCAGCGGCCGCCTGCTCCTCGACACCACCAGGCTCCTCGACGGCCAGCACACGGTGCTCGTCATCGTCGCCGACGACACCGAGACCGACACCGTGTGGAGCGGCACGATCGAAACGCTCAACGCGCCGCAGGGCGGCATCCCGACGATCAGCGGCACGACCGAGGTGGGTCAGAGCCTGACGGCGACGCCGGGGCAGTGGTCGCCGTCGCCGAGCGCGATCAGCTACCAGTGGGAGCGCTGCAACGCCGCGGGCGTGAGCTGTGCGGCGATCGCCGGCGCGACTGGGCCGGTGTACACGCTCGTGCCGGCTGACAGCGGCGGCGAGATAGCAGTTCGGGTTCTCGCCAGTGACGCCGACGGCGCGACGGTCGCGACCTCGCCGCCGACCGGTGTCGTCGTCGATGCGGACGGAAGCGCGGCGGACCCGAGCGGCTCCTCCGCGGCGAGCACGCCGGCCGCCGCGAACGGGACCGGCGCCTGCAACGCGGCGCAGCTCGTTGCCGAGCTCGGCACGCGCGCTTCCCAGACCGTCGCGCTTGGGCAGACGGCGACGCTCCGCGGCGCGCTTGCGTGTGACGGGACGCCGATCGGTGGTGCCACGATCGATCTCGCGCTTGCACCGGCCGCCGGTTCCACGCCGACGGACTACGCGCAGATCGTGACCGCCGCGGACGGCTCGTTCAGCTACGTCGTGCCGGCCGGTCCGTCGCGCGACATCACGGTCAGCTACCGCGCTTACGCCGCTGACGCCGAGCCGTCCGCGGTGGCGACCGTTGCTCTGCGCGTCACGCCGACGATCAGCCTGCACATCACGCCGCGCAGCACGACCAACGGCCACGCGATCACCTTCTCCGGACGCGTCGCCGGCGGCTACATTGCCGGCGCCGGCCTGCCGGTCGAGATCGAGTACCGCGAGGGTCGCAACTGGATGGTCTACACCGAGGTGCTCGCAAACGCGCAAACCGGCCGCTTCCGCTACCGCTATACGTTCGAGCGAACAACCGAGTCGATCACCTACACATTCCGCGTCGCGATACCGGCGACCGGCGTCGCCGGCTACCCCTACCAGCCCACCGCCAGCCCGCCACGCTCGGTGCATGTCGACCCGTAGCCGCGCGCCGGACGCCTGAGCGGCGCTCAGGTTGCCAGCGGTAGGCGCAGGCGGACGAGTGTGCCGCCGCCGGGCGCCGGTCCCGCGGTCACGGTGCCCGCGTGGCGTTCGACGACCTGGCGGACGATCGCGAGGCCGAGGCCGCTGCCGGGGAGTGAGCGCGACCGCGAACCGCGGAAGAAGCGGTCGAAGATGTGCGGCAGCTCGTCGGGGTCGATCCCCGGTCCGTGATCGCGGATCTCGAGCTCGCCATCGTGCAGGCGAACCTCAATCGGCTCGTCTGTGCCGGCGAACTTCACTGCGTTCTCGAGCAGGTTGTTGACCGCGCGGCCGAGTCGCGACGGCACGGCGCTGACGAGCGTCTCCTCCAGCGCCACCTCGAACCGCGCCTGTGGCGAGTGCAGCTTGGTCCGCTCGATCGCCTCGTCGACCAGGATGTCCATGCGAACGTCCTCCAGCGGCTCATCGTGCTCATCGTCGCGGGCGAGCTCGATCAGGTCGACGACGAGCTCCGAGAGCTCCTCGAGCTGACCGACGACGTCTGTGATCAGCCGCGCGCGCTCTGGCGGGGCGAGGTCGTCTGAGCGCTGGAGGATCTCGAGGTTGGTGCGTACGCTCGTCACGGGGGTCCGCAGCTCGTGCGAGGCGTCAGCGATCAGCTGGCGTTGCGCGCGCGCCGACTGATCAAGCGCACGGATCGTCCCGTCGAGCGCTTCGAGCATCGCGTTGAAGCTGCGCGCCAGGCGGCCGAGCTCGTCCCGCCGTCCCTCGTCGATCCGCTGGTCGAGGTCGATGGTGGCCGCCACGTGCTCGGCGGCGGCCGTCAGGCGCCGCACCGGCGCGAGCGTCGTGCGCGCGACGAGCGATCCGAGCAGCGTGGCGAGCGCGATCCCGATTGCCGCAACGATCAGCAGGATCAGGCGCAGGTTGGCGAGCGTCGCCTCCTGCTCGCTGATCGAGCGGTCGATCTCGACCGCGACGCCAGGCTCGATCCCCGCGGCAAGCACGCGCACATCGCTGCCGCCGAGGTGCGTGTCGAACAGGAAGCTGCCGCGGCCAGCTCGAGCGAGCGCTTCGACGGCGTTAGTGGCGGGCAGCTCGTGAACGACGCCGAACGCTGGGCGGACCACGCCCGTGGCGGTGATGAGTTGCACGAGTCCCGGCTCGCCGAGCCGGTTGGGGAGGCCGCCGACCAGCAGGTAGTTCAGCCGCTGTGACGGCGAGCTCGACCGCCGCGGGCGAGGAAACCTCCTCGCCCCCGTCACACCGCCGGGCGGCGAGGCGAAAGTGCGCCCCAACCCGTGCCCGTGTGGGAAGCGTTGGCCATGCACGATCTGCCGGTCGACCAGCAGGGATCTCTCCAGTGACTTGTCGATCGCGTGGCCGAACTCGTGACGGACGATCAGGTAGCTCGCGAGCGAGGCGAGCACGACCGCGACGGCGACGGCCGCGGCGACGGAGACGGTGACGCGGCGCCCGAAGCTCACGGCGCGCGCAGGATGTAGCCGATGCCGCGGACCGTGTGCAGCAGACGCGGCTCGCCGCCAGCCTCGGTCTTGCGGCGCAGGTAGCCCATGTAGACCCCGAGCGTGTTCGACGCCGCGCCAAAGTCATAGCCCCAGACGTGCTCGAAGATCGTCGACCGGCTCAGCACCTGACGCGGATGGCGCATGAACAGCTCGAGCAGCGAGAACTCGGTCCGCGTCAACTCGAGCCGCCGGCCGCCCCGGTGGACGTCGTGGGCCAGGCCGTCAAGCGTGACGTCCTCGAACGTGAGGATCTGCGGGACCTCGTCATCGCTGCGGCGGCGCAGCAGCGCACGAACCCGAGCCAGCAGCTCGCGCAGGGCGAACGGCTTGACGAGATAGTCGTCGGCGCCGGCGTCGAGGCCTGCCACGCGGTCGTCGATCGCATCACGCGCGGTGAGCATCAGGACGGGGCTATTGTCACCGGTCGCCCGCAGGCGCCGGCAGACCTCGAGGCCCGAGACGCCCGGCATCGTCACGTCGAGGACGACCGCGTCGAAGCGCTTCGCGGCGAGCACGTCGAGCGCCTTGACGCCGTCGCCCGCGAGCTCGACCTCGTAGCGCTCGAGCGCGAACGCTCGCGACAGCGCCTGCCTGACCGATGGCTCGTCATCCACGACGAGGATGCGAGGCGTGTCACTCATGGCGAGCATTCTCGCTGTTGGCTCATCGCGTTGGATGAAAGGGGAGGGTCCGGCCGGGGGATGCCGGACCCAAAGCTCAGTCTCGCTTTCGCCGTGAAGCGTTCGGTAAGAACGGCACAGGCCGCCCTCCGGGCGAGCCTGCCAGCGCCGGATCGCCGCGCACGTAGGCGAGGACGCAGGCGAGCAGGAAGCAACCGACGAACAGCAGTCGCGTGCCGCTGTCGTTCGCGACCGAGCCGAGGAGCGAGCCGGCGAACCCGCCGCCGAGGCACGCTCGCCAGACGTTGCTCCCGGCGACTGGCCGCAGGACCCGCGCGCGGTCTGCGAAAAGCGCGGCGGCGATCGCGAGGCAGACCAGCACGGCGACCCACGCCTCGCCACCAACGAGGGTGGCGTAGGCCTCCGACAGTCGACGCCAGAGCGTGTCGAACAGGGCAGAGGATGACTGGGCATGAAGCACCTGGCGCGTGAAGTGCGCGCCGCCGCCGGTCGCGAGGTCGAGACCGGCGAGCACGGCAACCCCGGCGAGCGTTGCGGCTGCAGCGCAAGCGAGCCGTCGCCAGGTGAGCTTGCCCGGTGCCAGCAGCACCGTTCCGATGGCAGTTCCGCCGCCGATCGTGAAGATCGCACCGGCATTCGCGCCGAGACGGCCCCAGGCGACGATCAGCGTGAGCAGGGCGCCGGCGCCGGCGAACAGCAGGGCGTCGCGGCGCGTCGCGATCCGTTGCGGCAAGCCGGCGGCCAGGCCTGCGAAGAGGATGATCGGAAACGCCGCCGCGAGCTCGTTGCCGGCGCCAAAGAAGCGCGCGCCGGAGATCGGGTTCGAGCCGAGTAGCGATGTCTCGATCAGCGGCGATCCACGGGCGAGATCGACCGTGTAGAGGACGAGCATCGCGGCTGCCGGCAGCGCTGGTGCGCGTGGCCATCCGGCCAGCTGGTCGCAGGCGATGGCGAGCGCGAAGGCGACGGCGACGACGATCAGGATCTCGACTGCCTGCGTCGGCCGGAGCGCGGCCGCTAGCAGCGCGGTGCTTGGTAGCCAGAGCGCTGCGAGTCCGCCGCTGCGGAGCGCCCAGCGCGCGGGCCTGCGGCTCGCCAGCGCTGCGAGCCAGAGCGCCAGCCATGTCGCGAGGAACGCGACGATCACCGGCGTGCGCCGGCCCGCGATCACGCTCAGACGCTGCGCGAACGCCGCGAGCGCGCCGGGGCTGCGCGGCGCGGCGGCGCTGATCGGCGCCCCGACGACGGCTGGCGGGACGCGTAGCGTCAGCCAGCGCAGGATCGTCGGCGCGAGGTCGAGCGTCGTGACGAGGCCGTTGGTGCGCGTCGTCGCCGACGTCAGCGCGGCGGGCCGGCTGCCCAGACCGGCCACTGCGAGCGCCAGCAGCGTGGGCGGCGTGGTGGCGCGGGGTGAGGTCGCAGGAGGCCGCTCGAGCGCGATCAGCAATTCGCTTGGCGGGCGTGTTGCCAGCAGCTCGCCCAGTTGGCGGGCGCCGAGCGCGCCGCGCGGAAGATCGACGACGACAAGGGCGTGTGCGCGCAGCAGCGCATCGACACGCCCGACGAGCGACCGCGCGGACCCCAGCGACAGTTGCGCGACGCGTCCCTGGCGGTCGGCCGCGATCACGGCGTCGCTGCCGGGCGTGCGTCCGCCGCTGGCGTACGCGCCGCCGTGGCGTAGCAGCGAGGCGAGCAGCCCTGGCTCGAGGTCGGCGTCTGCGCTGCGTGCGCGGCGGAGCACCACCGACCAGGCTTCGACCGTGCCTCCGGCGCTGACGGTGAGCTCGGGGGGCGCCTGCGGTGAGTAGTCGAGGCGGGGGACGCGAGCCGACTGCGTGATGTCGAGCAGCGCCTGCTGCTCGTTGTAGTCGCCGACGCTCATGTTGAGCAGGCCGATTGCGTGCAGACCGGGCTCGGCGGCGAACGTCTCGAGCATGGCGGCGACGGGCTCAGAGGCTGGTTGGGGTGCGAGTACCGCCACCAGCACGCGTGGGGTGGCGGCGGCTGCTGGCGCCGGCGAGGCGGTGGCAAGCACGGTCGCCAGGGTGGCCAGCGCGCCTGTGAGGTGCCTCACTGCGTCGGGGTCGGGTTCGGCTGGAGCGCCGCCGGCGGGGAGGGTGTGGACCCGGTGGCGCCGGTGGCCCCCAGGACCTCGCTCGGAGGCACGCCCGGCTTGAACTGCGGGTAGGGGAACGCCGGCCAGCTCGCCGTCGCCGCGCGGTTGAACGGCTCGAGCTGCTTGACGGCCTGGAGCGCCCGCTGCGGGCTGTCGGCGACGATGTCAACCGACATCCGGTCGGTGTAGATCTCGATGTCGTCACCGCCGCCGAAGATCACGGCGGGCACGCCGCGCAGCGTGACATTCCGCTGCGGTCCGAGCGAGACGTTGGAGTGGGGTATGTAGAGGACAGTTGTGATCTTCAACGGGAGCGTGCAGCCGCCGACGTGCAGCACGCCGTCGCGCTCGCAGTTGCCGTAGTAGAGCGTCAGGCCGATGGTCGGGGCGTAGTTGGGGCTGTTGCCGTTGTCGGCGGCGGTGAGTGGGGCGCCGTCGACGCTGCGGCCGGCCCAGTAGACCGTGTAGCCCCTGAACGAGCGTGCATAGGCGAGCTGCGACGCCGAGATCGGCGGTGCGGGATGCGTCGCGCATCCAGCCAGCAGGCCAGCCGCAGCAAGGCCCAGTGCGACCTTGGGTAGCGCGCTCATCCTGTCGCATTATTGCCTGCACGGCGGTGCTGCGGATTGCACGCTCCGCGGGCCGTGCCTGCGCACCCCGCTGAGGCCCTAAGGTTGCGGCGTGCTCGTGATCATCGCCTCGATCGGCGGAACAGTCAGCGAGTTCGTCAACGCCGCCGGTCAGTTCTTCGACACGATCGGAGCGCTCCAGCCGGTCGACCTGCTGATCGGGCTCGCATGCTTCGCGCTCTACCAGCTGGCTCGCTCCCGCGCGATCTACAACTCAGTGCGCGCCGCCTACCCGCAGTCCACGATCCCATGGCGACGCGTATGGGGTTCCTACATCGCAGCCTACGGCCTCAACGGCGTCGTGCCCGCCGGCGGCGGCAACATCGTGCAGCTCGTCCTCACGAAGACGTCGATCGAGGAGTCGAACTACCCGACCGTGACGAGCGCGCTCTGCGTGCCGGCTCTCTTCGACGGCGTCGTCGCCGCCTGTGTACTGCTCTACGCGTTCGCCAATCCTCACTTCCCGGGTTTGTCGGCATTCAGCGGCCTCAAGTCCTTCGACATCTCGTTTCTCGCGTCGAACTTCCCACTGACGCTGTTCGGAATCACCGTGCTTGGAGTCGGCGTCCTCGCTGCCTTCGCGATCCTCTCGCGGCGCATCGCAGCGCTTTGGCTGCACGTCCGCCAGGGTTGGACGATCTTGCAACACCGCCGCCGCTACGCGCGGAAGATGATCGTGCCGCAAACGATCGGCTGGCTGTTCCGCGGCGGCGCCTACTACGCGATGCTCGCCGCCTTTCACATGGGCGCGAGCATCGAGAACGCACTGCTTGTGCTCGCGGTCCCGGTAGTGGCGGCGATCGTTCCATTCACCCCCGGCGGCGCGGGGGTTCAACAGGCGCTGTTGCTCGCGATCTTCAGCTCCTCCAGACCCACCGCCACCGTTGCCGTGTTCTCCGTCGGTCAGCAGATTGCGTTCGTCGCGCTTTCGCTCACGCTGGGGTTCGCCGCGATCGTGTTCGTCTTCCACTACCGCAGCTTCAAGGATGTCCTGCGCGAGTCGCGCGCGCGAAGAGCTGCCGATGGTGGCAGCGGCGAGGGGCCGTCGAGCGTGGCTCAGACGGCGATGCGCCCGCGCGACTCGTTCACCGTCGAGGATGGGCTCTCGTCGCCGCGCGGCGGGGATGGCGCACGCCGCTGATCGATCTGCTCGGCGTGCTCGCGGTGCCACCCGGCTGCTCGGCGCGCGCCGACTCTGGCGAGCCCAGCCAGCGCGACCGCCAGCACGCCGGCGAAGGCGACGACGATCGGCACCATCAACAGGCCGGCGATCAGGCCGACCGTGTCGTGGCCCGTGGTCGTGGCCCAGTCCCAGGCAACCCAGTCCAGCCCGGCCAGCAGGGCCGTGACCCCCAACGCAACAAGCGGCATTGGCAGCGATCGTAGCGCGCCACTGCGACACGACGCGTGCCGGATGTCTGCTCCGTGGCGCGCGAGCGAGTGGGCGGCGGGCCCCGCACGAGCACGCCCGCGGCGGGCTATCCTGTCGGCAGGTGGCTTGCGGGCGAAGTGTTGTGGTTGCACAGAAGCCTTCCAAGCTTCTAGGGCGGGTTCGATTCCCGTCGCCCGCTTGCACGAAGACCACGGGGAGTGGCGCAGCCTGGTAGCGCACCCGGCTGGGGGCCGGGCGGTCGCAGGTTCAAATCCTGTCTCCCCGATCACAGAAAAGCCCCGCTGAGGCGGGGCTTTTCCTTGGGCTGAGGTGGGCGTGATTAGAGCGGCGCGTACTGTCTGTGTACTGTTTGCTGCAACGCACTGGGGGTGGCATCCATGTCGCCACGTAGGGGCGACATGCTGCGCAGACGGACGTGATCTCACGCTCCCCCTTGGGCGACAGCGAGAGCGAGCGGCCTGACTCGTGTGCTCCTGCTGTTTCGTCAACGCGAGAGCGGCCGCGCAACCGAGACGCCCGCCTTCATGCGCGAAACTAGGGGCCGCCCGGGCTATGGGATTGTGAACGTGAAGTTGGCGACCGGGATCTTGGCGGTAGGCATGGCGCCGTGGACGCTGGGGCCGGTGGAGTAGCGCAGGACGACGGTGCCGTGGATCACCTCTCCGGGGTTCAGCTTGGCGAAGGCCGGCGCGTGAGGCCCGAATGCGCCGCTAATTGATCCCGTGACGGTTCCTCCGGCAGCAACATCGCTTGTGCTGGCCAGAAAGCCCAGGTTCGCTTCGCCGACCGTGA
>Ga0187860_1000100_pt1 | contig 82679 bp, 84 predicted proteins | sample June2016WEW_10_4_FD_132981 | JGI IMG/M metagenome (GOLD analysis project Ga0187860, IMG submission 132981) | Peatland microbial communities from SPRUCE experiment site at the Marcell Experimental Forest, Minnesota, USA - June2016WEW_10_40 | ecosystem: Environmental > Terrestrial > Soil >...
ACGATCTGCCACTTCTCTTCGGGGGTCCGATCTACGCGTGGTTTCCTGCCCATGTTGCCTCCTGTTTGGAGGCCCTGATCTTACCTAACTGAGGTGTCCGGTTTTAGCGGGGAGCACTACAGGGTCATTCCCACACACAGGTACGGTCACGATTACAAGTTACGGGGATAAGCCGGCCATGCTTCTCTTCATGGATTTCCAAGGCGGAGCGACCGGCCAGATGTTCTCCCATGCATTTGATGTGGGACGCGGCCAAATTCTAACGGCAGACGAACCGCTGATCCTGTCATTCGATTTTCGAAGTATTTTTCCTCCGGACTTTAAAGGCCGTGCAGACATTGGCTACAGCCTGATCGTGTGTGCATCGGATCTTAGTCGTTCAGCAATCGCGACGTATTACCATCACTGGCCTATCGGCAGTACGTTCTGCCGACTCAAAATACCATGGACCGTACGAGTCAAGTTTTGGAAACAAACAATCCACGACATACAGTTCAACCCTTCCGTACCGAGCTTTATCAGACGACACTTCAAATCAAGCGGCACTAACAAGCCCTAGTTCCTGTCTAAGTGCGCCCAACACGAGTCACCATTAGCGAGTCGCGAGTCACGCTGCGCTCCCCTACTCCCTGTCCCCTAACATCTGCTTTTCTCTGCTAAAATCCGCTCGAAGACTGGAGACAGAGGATGGCGCAACCTGCACAGCCTGCACAACCGGCACGACCAGCACCGGGTTCCGGATTACTCATCGGGCGCGTTTTCGGAATACCCATCTACCTGCACGCGAGCTGGTTCATCATCTTTTTCCTGATCACTCTTTCCCTGCGCACGCAATTCACCGCCCAGCACCCGGGCTGGACTCCCACGCAGCGCTGGGCTCTCGGCGTCATCACCAGCGTGCTTTTCTTCGCTTCCGTCGTATTCCACGAACTGAGTCACAGCGTCGTGGCCAGGCACTACCGCATTCCGGTGGCCTCGATCACTTTGTTCGTGTTCGGCGGTCTGGCGCGGATTGAAAAAGAACCGGACAGCGCGAAGCAGGAATTCAATATCGCCATCGCCGGACCGCTCTCCAGTATGTTTCTCGCCGGCTGCTTCTGGCTGATCGCCCGGTCGGTGCATAGCAGCGAAATGGTCGCGGCCGTTGCGGGCTGGCTCGCGGAAATCAACTTCATCCTCGCCGTGTTCAACCTCGTGCCGGGATTTCCGCTCGATGGCGGACGCGTCCTGCGCGGCATCGCCTGGGCCATCACCGGAAATTTCACGAAGGCGGCGCAGATCGCCTCCACCGCAGGCAGGTTCTTCGCGTACCTGATGATCGTGTTCGGCGTGTGGCAAGCGCTGAACGGCAACTGGGTCGGCGGCCTTTGGATCGCGTTCATCGGCTGGTTCCTGCTCGAGGCGGCCCGCGAAAGCTTCGCGCACGTCGCGATTCGCAGCACGCTCACCGGCGTCCGCGCGGAAGACGTCATGAGCTCCGACATCCCGACCGTCGCCCGCAATATCTCGCTCGAGGAGTACATCCACGAAGTCCTGCGCACCGGCCGCCGCTGCCACATTGTTACCGGCGCCGGCAATCCCGTCGGGTTGGTGACGCTCCAGTCCGCGCGCACGGTGCCCCGCGAAGAGTGGGCCAACACTTCCATCCAGGCGGTCATGCTGCCGATCGATCGCGTCCACTCGGCTACGCCGGACGAACCCGCGCTCCACGTCCTCGAACGCATGCAGATCGCGGACATCAACCAGATGCCAGTCGTCTCCGACGGCCACATAGTGGGGATGATCGGCCGCGACACGATCCTCCGCGTGCTCCAGACTCGTCTCCAGGCCGGCCACCTCGCCGGGCCATAGATGCCTTCCGCGCGTAAGTGCCTTCAGTGCCTTGGAGTTTCGGCGTCGGTGCTCGTGTGCGCGCTCGCCGCAACGAGTCAAGTCGGGAAGCGCTACCATCCACCGACGGCGGCGGCAGCGCAACCGTCGGAGAATAAATCGGTTGCGGCGACTTCGCCTTCGCCCTCGGCGCCGCCGCCGTTCCCTTACACCGAGGCGGTTCGCGCGAACAATATCGGCGTCGCGCTGATGAACCGCCATCAGTTCGCGGACGCTGTCGGTAAGTTCGAGACTGCGTGCATCTTAGATCCTGACTCCGACACCGGCTGCCTCAACGCCGGGATCGGTTTCATGTATGCCGGGCACTATGAGGACGGGCGGAACATGCTGGCCAAAACCGCGGACCGCGATCCTCAGAACCCCCGCGTCTGGTTCAACTTAGCGCTGCTCGAACGCGCGACCGGGAACCCCGCCGCAGCGCTCGATGATTTTCAGAAGGTCGCCGCGCTCGATCCGAACGACGCCGACACGCACTACTTCCTCGGCTTCTACGCTTCGCAAGCCGAACATTATCAGGAAGCTGCAGAGGAATTCCGGCGCGCGATCGAACTCGACCCGCTCCACGCATCGGCGGAATTCGGCCTGGCGCAAGTGGAACAGCACCAAGGAGATGCCGACGGCGCGAAGGCGCACCTCCTGCGCTTTCAGCACATCACCGGGCAAGGGCTGGGCAAGCCGATCCGCTTCCTCTACTACGGCGAGCAGGGGAAGTATTCGCTGGCCCAGGAGATGAGCGGGCCGCATCCGGACCATGCTCTAGCCGCGATTCCGGTGCACTTTTTGGACATTAGCGGGGCTTTAGGGCTCGTTAAAAGGCCAAAAATTGTTTCTAGTTCGAAGCATTTTTCGGGGTCCCGAAACGGGAAAATCGTCCCGGCGAGCGCACCGAAAAGCCTCGCGAACTTTCTCGGAAGCGGCGCATGCGTCTTCGACTACGACGGCGACGGACGTCCGGATATTTTTCTCGTCAACGCGGATGGAAATGGCAGCGCCGCGCTTTTGCGGAACGACGGGCACGGGAAATTTGTCGACGTGACCAAAGCGGCGAAGCTGCAATTCCTCGGCGAAGGAACCGGGTGCGCCGTCGGCGACTACGACAATGACGGCCATCCCGATCTCGTCGTGAGCGGCGCGGACGGCATCACGCTTTTTCATAACGAGGGCGACGGCACATTCAAGGACGTGACGAATGAGAGCGGCGTGCGCACGATCGGTCTCGCGCTCGGCGTGACGTTCATCGACTACGATCACGACGGCGACCTCGATCTCTACGTCACGCGGTTCAACAACTTTCCGCTCGATCATCCGTCGCAGCCATTCACGTTTCCCGATGACGCGACGCCGCCGGGAAACATTCTCTGGCGCAATCTCGGGAACGGGACGTTCGTCGATTTCACGAAGGAAACTGGACTCGGCGGAAACGCCGCGTCGGTCGGCGCGCTCGGCAGCGACTTGAACAACGACCGCGCGGTCGATCTCGTGATCACCGGCTGGGGAAACTCGCCGGACGTTCTGCTGAATTCGCGCGAGGGGCCATTCCAGCCGGCGGATCTTTTCGGAGCGGAAGCGCCGGGGCGCACGGCGGGCGCCGTCGCGCTCGATTTCGACCGGGACGGCGGGATGGATCTGGCGTTCACGCAGTGGGCGCCGCCGGGGCTGAGCCTGTGGCGCAACGTGAACGGAAAATCGTTCGAGCGCGTGCCGCTACCCGATCCGGAATGGATGCGCGGGTGGGGCATCGCGGCGGTCGATTACGATAACGATGGATTCGTTGATCTGGTCGCGGTCGGAGAGACGTTTGCGGGCAAGGGGCGAATCGTGCTGCTGCGCAACGAGGGCGCGGCGGGATTTCGCGACGTGACGCACGAGACGGGGCTCGACAAGATCGTTTTGCGGAATCCGCGCAGCGTGGTCGCGTTTGATGCCGAGGGCGACGGCTCGACCGATCTTCTGATCACGCAGAGCGGATTGCCGCCCGTGCTGCTGAAGAGCGTCGGGAGCGACGAGAATAACTGGCTGCAAGTCGCGCTCAGCGGCGATCCCGACAACAAGCTTGGAATCGGGACGAAGGTGGAGGTTTTCTCAGGCGCGTACAGGCAGACGTGGGAGGTGTCCGGCGCGTCCGGATATCTCGGCCAGGGACCGCCGGAGATTCACAGCGGCCTCCGCGACGAAGGCGCGGCCGACGTCCTGCGCCTGCGCTGGCCCACCGGGGCCCGCCAGAACGAAATGCAAATCCCCGGAAACCAGCGCACCGCGATCACCGAACAGGCGAAATAATCGCTCGCAAGGGGTCCCGCTAAGTGTCGATTAGAAAAATTCCACAGACGCTACTGGTTGCCTTCCAGCGTGCTTCTGATGGTCGTGAGCGCATTTTGGAGATTTGAAACCGACCGTCCGACGGCGACCTTTCGAACGATCGATCCCTTGACGCCAGTCAGGCCCGTCTGCTCGGAGCCCATGGCCATGATCAGATAGAAGCCAGGTTGCTTGGGGTCGTCGCTGCCGCGGACACAGAAGGAGAGGTCCAACGCAGTCTCGAAGTAGTGGCTCGAATAGAGCTGTTTTTCGGCGACGGCATATGCGACTTGGTCGGTAGCGCCTCCGCGCATGGTTACCACCTGCACGACACGCAGCGTTGGCTTCAATCCGAATTTCACTCTTGCCCAATAGAACGTGTCTTCGACGTTCGCGGGCTTCGCATTGGGATAAGCGAGAAGGTACTGGTAGAAATCGGGCAGGTGTTCCGGCAAGGCTTTGCTGTAGCTGAGCATGTAGGCGAACTGCTGGGGCACCTCGGTCGGGTTACGCTTATCGTTATACACTCCTAGGGCCTCGTTGCCCTCGCGCTGGTATGCGAGCAGGCGTTGCAGTGCCGTCTTCCGTAGGAGATGGTTCACTTGTTCGCCTACGTCTGCGGCAGACCAATTGATGGATCGGTGAAGCTCTTCGATGGAGCTCGCGGGCATCTGAATCAAGCAGTCGCCAGGTTTGCAGGCCTCCAAGGCATGGATGTCATCGCTGTCGAATGAGAAACCCTTCAAGTCCGAAAGCTGGGGAGGATTGCTGAAGACCCCGAGCGCCAGATAGTTGGGAAGCTTGCGAAGCCGGTCGAAATCGAGGGCAAACTGGAGGTAGCTTTCAGGAGCGGCATGGATGTAGACCGCGCCAACCAAGAAGACCTCGGCCGGCGTGCGGGACGGCATGGTTTTCGCGACCGGCTGTCCGCTTCGGATCGCGTCGATCTGATCCTGACTTAGCCCGATGCTTTGCCGAAAGAATGTTTGCAGGTCCGGATTCGACTGAGGAGTGCCGGACAGGGTGGCTGCGGCAATCAAGGCCAGCAAGGCAGCACTGGTTACAACACCTCGGATCATGGCAACTTTACCCCAGCTTCACGTTGTGCCGTAGGTCGGTACCATTTGAAGTAGACCAGGGCGCCGATGCCGGCCGTCACCGCCAGCGCGATCAGTACATACATCACCGGCCGGTAGTGGCGCGAGATGAAGCCGATCATTTGCCCGCCATAGATTCTGCCAAAATAGGCCACCGCAAAGAAGCGAACGCCACGCCCCGCCGTCAGCGCGGACAAGAACTTCTTGCGCGGATACTGCATGACCCCGGCGGCCATGAGGACGGAAGTGAAAGGGAACGGCGGCGGTAGCATAGAGCCGGTGAACACCGTCCTGAACCCACGTTTCTCGAAGTGCTTGTAGAGTTTTTCTGCCCGCGGTTTCCCCACTTTCTTTTCCAAGGTTTCCTGGCTGCCTTTTTCGGCCAGCCGGTAGGCCAGATAGCCCCCAAGCACCTCCCCCACTGTAGCCATGAAGCCATAATAGGCCCACCATTCGTGGCGGTGTGCCGAAAGCAGGATGACGAATACGTCCACGCTTCCAGCCGGGGCAGAGATGAAAGGAGCGTTGTCGGCGATGCCAAGCAGAATCAGCCCAGGTCCTCCCAGGCGGTGCGTCCATTTCCACACCGAGTCGCCGACTACAAATAGGGAGAGGATACACATACGCGAGCCAGAGGCACACCCAGCGCCTTTTCAGCAGCATTCGTTATATCAGGAGATACTCAGAACACTTTTCCATTTGACATCCCCTCGGCCGAGCCTAGGCTGCGACCGGCAGGGTATTTCCAAGCTTGGTCGTGCTTTTGGTGGTTGCCCCGCGGAGAAGGCGCCTTTTAGCAGCTTCCACCAGCAAGAGATACACTCCCGTCGCGATGGCAACAAAAGCGAAGTATCTCGCTGGCAGCGGCGTGAAACCTAGCACGCCCGCAAGCGGGCTGAATGGCAAATAGATCCCGACCGCCACAGACGCGAGGCATGTTGCTAGCAAGGGACCGCTAGGGCGACTGCGAAATGGATTTTTCGATGTGCGGATGACGAACAGCACCAGCGTTTGCGTAGCCAACGATTCGACAAACCAACCAGTATGAAATTCCGTTTCGCTCGCGCGAAAAAAATGCAACAATACGTAGAAAGTCAGAAAATCGAAGATGGAACTGATAGGTCCGATGAACAGCATGAAATTGCGGATCAGACTAATATCCCAGCGTTGCGGCTTTTGGAGATATGTCTCGTCAACATTGTCCGTTGGAATGGTGAGTTGGGCCAAATCATAAAGGAGGTTGTTCAGCAGGATTTGCGTGGGTAGCATCGGCAAGAACGGCAGGAAGAGCGAAGCCCCCGCCATGCTGAGCACATTCCCAAAGTTCGAACTTGTGCCCATCAGCAAGTACTTCATCACGTTGCCAAAGGCTTTGCGCCCCTCGATGATTCCGTCATGGAGGACCCGCAGGCCAGGCTCAACGAGAATAACGTCGGCAGCCTCGCGAGCCACGTCAACAGCGCTTGAAACGGAAATGCCAACATCGGCCGCGTGAAGCGATGGCGCGTCGTTGATGCCGTCACCCATGAACCCAACCGCATGGCCATTGTGCTTGAGAGCCAGGAGAATCCGGTTTTTCTGCGCCGGAGCAATGCGCGCGAATATATGCGTCTCCTCGGCGACGTGCGCCAGTGCCGGGTCCGTCATCCGCTCCACGTTCTCGCCAGTAATGATTTGGCCGGGTTCGATTCCTACTTGCGCACAGACGTGGCCGGTGACAAGGTCGTTGTCACCGGAGATGACCTTGACCTCAACACCATCCTGCTTTAAAGAAGCCAGAACCTGGGCAGCGTCGGGCAACGGCGCATCCGAAAAGCTCAAAAAGCCGGCCAGGATCAGATTGCGCTCGTCCGCCACTGAATAGTTCGCGCGCGCAGGAACATCGACGTAGGCCACCGCAAGCGAGCGGAATCCCTGGTTATTCAGGTCATTGCTAGCCTGCTCGAAGCGCTTGGCAGCGTCCCCTCCAATGGGTTCCACTTTGCCTTCGAGCTCGTAACCGGAGAGGAGCGGAAAAATCCCTTCTGGAGCGCCCTTCGTGATGAGAACCCGCTGCGACTGCCGTTCCACCACGACCGAGAGCCGCCTCCGCTCGAAATCGAACGGAATCTCATCGCACTTCGTGTAGTCGTCCGTCTTCGGTGGAGGCTGCCGGAGGATGACGTCATCGAGTGGACTCCGAATACCTGTCTCGAACTTGCTGTTGAAATAGGCAAGCTCCAGCGCGCGGGGAGATGGATTCCCAAACGGATCGAGAGAGTGATCGAGCGACATTGTTCCAGCGGTAAGCGTTCCCGTTTTGTCGCTGCAAAGCACATCCACGCTCCCGAGATTCTGAATAGCGGAGAGATGCTTAACGATGACCTTCTTACGTGCCATTGCGACGGCGCCTTTTGATAGCGTCACCGACGTAATCATTGGCAGAAATTCCGGTGTCAAGCCGACCGCTAACGCAACCGCGAACAGGAGAGATTGAAGCAGATCGCGGTGGCGCACGATGCTGACCACGATCAGGAAGAGAACGAGAAAGAGAACTGTTCGCGCGAGGAGCTGACTAAAATTTCGCAAGCCCTTATCGAAGGCGGTCTCTTCCGGTCTGGCTGCGAGGCGAGCAACAATATCGCCAAAAGCCGTTCGAGCGCCCGTCTGGACGACCTCTGCTGTTGCGGTTCCGCTGACGATGGATGTGCCCTGAAAGACCATGTTGCGCGCATCCGCTTTGGTCGAGGCGGGCTCTGCGGTCGCTTCCTTTTCGGCGGGCATCGATTCGCCCGTTAGCGCGGCTTGCAGGACATAGAGATCACGCGCAATCAAGAGACGCGCGTCCGCGGGAACCAAATCTCCGGCTGAAAGCCGGATCATGTCTCCCGGCACCACCTCACGCCGCTGAATCTCTTTCCACTCCCCGCCGCGCAGGACGGTTGCCGTTGGGGCAACTTGTTTGCGCAGTTGTTCGATGGCCCGTCGAGACCGATAGGTCTGACTTAAATCAATCGCCGCGCTCAACAGAACAATGACGCCGATGATTCCCGCATCTACCTTCTCACCTAGGAAGGCCGATGCGATTGCGGCAATGATTAGAATCAATACCAGCGGATTCGTGAACTGATGGAGGAGATCGGAGAGAAAGGAATGCCGCTGTGTCGCTGCGGGCTCATTCGGCCCGAATTGGTCGAGCCGTGCCGCAGCCTCCTGGGCTGTCAGGCCTGTGATCGCAACGCGGGTTTCATCAGCATCAGGCCGCATGGCAAGCACCCTAGTCGGCGAGCCGCTGCGGATCTTCAAAAAGACGCGCGGTGAGAGCCCCAAAGAGAACGCCGCCAACGTGAGCTACGTAAGCCACTCCGCCCGTCTGGACTGCCGCCACCGATCCGACGTTAAAGAGTTGGATGAGGAACCAGACCCCAATTAGAAGCGCCGCCGGGATCAAAGTAACACGTATGAACACGAATATGATTAGAACCGCGCGAATCTGATCGCGAGGGTAAGTCACCAGGAATGCGCCCATGACAGCGGCGATGGCGCCGCTCGCGCCCAGGTTGGGAACTGTGGAACTGGGGCTGATTGCGACCTGGGCCAGCATAGCCACCAGCCCGCCGACAATGTAGAACGCCAAATACCGCAATGGATTCATCGCGTCTTCAATCTCGGGGCCAAAGGCCCACAAGAACACCATGTTGCCCAGGATGTGCGACCAACTGCCGTGCATGAACATGGCGGTCAGTATGGTGATCCAGTGATGGCCAGCAATAATGTTCGCGGGGACCGCCGCCCACTTGAGCACGAACGCATCACCGCCTCTGAGTTCAAGCGCAAAGACGAAGAAGTTGGTGAGGATGATGCAGGCCGTAACGATGGGAACATGCACCGGGCGTCGCGACGCGTCGGTTAATGGGATCAAGCCGCCCACTCTGTCCTCCTCCATTCCCGGTATGCGCATCGGCTTCAGCAACAGAGCGCACCGGAGCCTCGAACTGTTTCCACGTTCGATCCCTCTGGGCTAGATCCGGGCATGCACGCCGTAGTCCCCGCGGAGCGCGCACGCCCTGGATCCGCTTGTGCCGAGGTCCTTCGGGGCCTAGGCCAACTTACTCGTGACGCTGCGCGCGGCCAGAGAAAGCATGAGGCGAGAAGTGCCGCTAAACAGCATGCTGACTCCCACCAATATGCCGATAGCCCATTCGCTGCTCGATGGCCACGTCCTCCAAATCATCACAGCGAGAATCAGAGTGATGATCCCATCGAATAGGAGCCAACCTGACCCCGGAAGCGGGCGGAGTTTGAATCCCAGGATAAACTCCAAGATCGCTTCCAAGAATAGATAGATCGCCAGTGTAATCGTCAGAGACAGCAAGCCCGCGACCGGATGCACGAGCAGATACGCCCCGATGAAAATGTAAAGAATCCCGACCAGCAACTCCCAGAGAAGGCCTCCGCTGGTTCGCGTGTACCACGAAAACACCAGATGTACGCATCCGCTAAAAACGAGCAGCCAAGCGACCAGCAAGTTGACGGCGATTCCGGCAGCCCAGGGTAAGGCGATCGCCAGAATCCCTGCCACAATCATGAACACGCTGAGCCCAATTGACCAACCGACCGACTTCTTCACAAATGTTGTCGCTGATGTAGCGCTCATAAGCTTCTCCTTCTGTCCTTCGGCTTTCGTTTGGCCCGTTGATTTGTGCCAGGGATTCCTAGGCCCGCTCGCGATTCGCCTGGTCAAACGCATTCTCGAGGTCTCGCCAGGCCTTGTTGAAGCCCTGCCGGATATCCTTCCAAGCCCGTTCGTCCTCCCGATTTCGCATGCGCACACGAGCTTTCAGTTCGGCTAAAGAATGCTGAGCTGCCTTGATGCTTGCTTGCAGTTTGTCTCGCACTTCGGCCTGTGCCAAAGCAGACCGGACGTGCAGATTCTCAAACCACTGTTTCATTTCCAGCAGACGCTCCTCGAAACTGTCCTGCAGCTTGGCGCGTTCTTTACGGAGATGTAATTCGATGGCCAGAAGATGGTTCTCGAGAGCGGCCTTCGTCTCGCCGGTCGCCTTGCCGGCTTTCATCTTCAGCGCCGAAGTTTCCTGTTTCAACATCTCGATCTGGTCTTGGACGAGATTTTCCAGTTCGTCATTGTAGTGATTGAGCTGACGGTGAAGATGGTCGATGCCTGTCGCGATTCCGGATCTTGCCGTGAGTCCGGCCAATTCCAATCGAAAGTTCAATTCTCGAATCTCGGACTTCAAACCGGAGTTCATCGCCTGAATGTGATCTTCCAGCTTTTCACGCCTGGCCTCCAGTTCAGCTCGCTTGGCGGCCAAATCCGCTGCAATCTTGGCTTTTTCGGCTCCCGTGACAGCCTGAGCCTTCGCTGCCTGTGCGTGGATATCATCCTGAATGGACTGGATCTTGCGTTTCGACCGCTGCATGTAGGCATCGAATTCGGCCTCGCGCTCAGCCCGCTTCAGCTCCCTGCGAGCCGTCCGCCCGAGTTTCTGGAGCTCTTCGTCGAGTCGTTCTGCGTAGCGCTCCTCCACAACTATCGAGAGCACAGAGCTGTCAGGTCCGAGGCCCTGAGGGAATCCCTCTAGTTCGGTATCCTGAACAAGCCTTTCCATGAGCCGGATCGATCCTGCTCCGACCAATGCACCGGAGGCAACTCCAGCGGTGGCTCCCGCTGGGCCGCCGAGGGCCGCGCCGATGACCCCACCGGCGACTCCGACGGTCGCGGCAGCCACTTTCTCCGAAAACTCATCTTCCATTTCTCGTTCCGTGCCATGGCCCTTCTCATCTTTCGTGAGAAGAAGATAATCCATCAGCTCAATCCAACCATCGCGATCGAGGCTCTTCGCCACATCGAGAGCCTGTACCGCCCCATCTTTCGAATTGGTAGTCAATACGATCAAACTCAAGTCGCCCATGAGATGCTCCTTTCCCTTAGTAGTGGAACGGTTAAGCTTTGGCCTAGGTTTGTGACTGACCGTCGGGGGAATCGCCTAATTCGAAAGCAATCGTATCCGAAGCGCTGTGAGTGAGTCTGTGATGAAAATCACACCCGTATAAGCGCCGTAAGGTCCGTGATTCCTTACTCTTGAGGTCGGCCCGTCGAAACTCCTGCGCAGGTTACTCGAGGAGCAACAAATAAGGATCGCCCGCCAGTCTAATGTGGAGCCACCCTTACAGGCGGCAGGAAGATGCAGCGTTAAAACGCGGCGCTACATCCAAACCTTAAATCAAAGGCGCCCGCCTTCTCGCACTACGAAGGCCCATAGGAGAGATCCTTCGACTGCGTCCCGCGCCCGCTAAAACCGCGGGAAAGGCGAAAGCGCGCGGGACTTCGCTCAGGATGACGGCGTGGCGGGCGATGCGGCGAGGAGGATGGGCGGGCGTTGCCAAGGAAGTGGGCCGGGCCCAAGTCGGGACAGGTGCCATGCCCCTACCAAAGACTGGGCAGAACGCCGGCAGGGACGAAAGAAAGATGCCGCGCTGAAGGACGCGGCGCTACATTCAAACCTTAAACCAAAGGCGCCCGCTCAAAGGCGGCCACTAGGAAGGCAAGATGAGCCTATAATCCGCGAAGCGACAAGAGAGGAATCGATCATGACCAACGGACCGCCGGAACTTTCAGAGGTGAAGCGCGCGATGAAGTCCGCGTGGATGGCGGGGGACTTCGGAGAGGTCGCCAGGCTTACGCTGGTGGAAGGCGCGGAATTCGTCAGCCGCCTGGGGCTGAAACCGGGAATGCGCGTGCTGGACGTGGCGTGCGGGACGGGCAATCAGTCGCTGCCCGCGGCGCGTACGAGAGCCGAGGTGACGGGGCTGGACATCGCGCCGAACCTGCTCGAACAGGCGCGGGCGCGCGCGCAGGAGGAAGGGCTGAAGATCCGCTTCATCGAGGGAGACGCGGAGGAGTTGCCGTTCGAGAAGGCGGAGTTCGACGTGGTGATGTCGATGTTCGGGGCGATGTTCGCACCGAGGCCCGAGCGGGTGGTGGCGGAGTTCCTGCGCGTGTGCCGTCCCGGCGGGCTGATCGCCATGGCGAATTGGACGCCGGAAGGTTTTACGGGGCAGATGTTCAAGATCACGAGCGGCTACGCGCCGCCGGCGCCGGGCGTGCCTCCGCCGGTGCTGTGGGGCGACGAAAAAACGGTGAGAGAGCGCTTCGGCGCCAAGGTGCGGATCGAAACGGCGAAGCGGCAGGCGCTATTCGAGTGGCCGTTCGGGCCAGCGGAGGTGGTGCAGTTCTTCCGCACCTATTTCGGGCCGACGCAAACCGCGTTTGCACGGCTCGACGCCGCGGGACAGAAGGCGCTGGCCGAGGAGCTGACGAAGCACTGGGCAAGCCACAACGAAGGCGATCCGAACCACACGGTTGTCCACCCGGAGTATCTGGAGGTACACGCGCGGGTGGTGTGAAAAGCGGCTGACGCGCGCGGTCTTGATTGGGCGGGGCGGGCATGCTAAGTTGTTGTATCCGTGGCGATTGACGATGCGTTTACTCGAACTATGTCCACGTCCAGCCGCGCTGCATCGGATTCGATGACATCCTCACATGAGCCGGGGTACGAGCCGGGCGCTTCGACTTCGAGGCCCCCGCGGGGATCTTCGCCCGCGGGCGAACCCGTATTCTGGCGCGTCGAGGGGAGCCTGCTCGACCTGACGGCGGTGCGGACGGTGGGCTTCTTCACGTGGAACGCGCAGAGCTTCCTCGAGCGCTGGATGCGCCGGGGAACGATGGGCGTGCTGGCGCTGGCGCGGCCGTTCCTTTACGCCACGAACCGGGTGTTCGCGACGCGGGTGCTGCATACGGTGCTGCGTGGGGTAAGCCGCGACCGGCTCGACTCGCTGGGCGAGGAGTTCTTCCAATACTTCCTGAGGCCGTGGCTGAAACCGGCGGGCGTGGCGAAGCTGAAGGAACTGGTGGCGGCGGGAGGCGACGTGGTGCTGGTCAGCCAGGGGCTGGACCACATCATGCGGCCGATGGCGAATTACCTGGGCGTGCGGCGAATCGTGTCGAACCGGCTGGATTTCCGCGAGGGGCTCGCGACCGGGCGGCTGCTCGATCCGGTGATTCGTCCGCGCGGGCCGCTGGCGAAATTCAAGGAGCAGGGACCGGACGGAACCGTGGCGAAAGCGCAACTGGTGCGCGACCTGGGCTTTGCAGGTCCCGAGGTTCTGGACGAGGCGATTCGGCCGGCGCAACGGACGATGCCGAAGATCCGGGTGCCGGTGGTCCGCTTCGACGGGCGGTGCAAGGGCGCGCCGCTTTCGGTGCGCGACGCACTGCGCGGGAAAGAGATCCTGTTGATCGGCGGCACGGGCTTTATTGGCAAGGTGTGGCTCGCGAGCCTGCTGAGCGATCTGCCGGAGATCGGGCGGATTCACCTTCTGGTGCGGGAACGGCGTTCGGCGACGGCGCTCGAGCGGTTCGAGCGGCTGGCCGCGGAGTCGCCGGTATTCGACCGGCTGGCCGAGCGGCACGGCGACAGGTTCGCGGATTTCCTGCGCGAGCGCGTGGAAGTGGTGAGCGGCGACGCCAGCAAACCGGACCTCGGGCTGGCGCCGGAGGTGCGCGACCGGCTCGCGCGGTCCGTGGACGTGATCGTCAACAGCGGCGGGCTGACCGACTTCAATCCGGACTTGCGCGACGCGCTGGCGATGAACGTGCGATCGACAACCTACCTGCTCGAGTTCGTACGCAGCTGCGACCACGCGGCGCTGATGCATCTTTCGACGTGCTACGCGGTGGGACAGCGCGACGGCCGCATGCTCGAATATCTGCCAAAAAACTACACGCCCCGAGGCGTTGCGGGCTTCGACGCGGTGACGGAGTGGCGGGCGCTCGAGTCGCTGGTTCGCAACACGGAGGAGCGGGCAGAGTCCGCGGAGGTGACGGAAGAGATCCGCCAACAGGCGCTCGACAAACGGCAGGCGGCGAAAAACCTGCAAGGGGCGGCGCTCGAAAACCAGATCCGCAAGAACCGCGTGCGCTGGCTACGGCAGACGCTGACGGACCTGGGAACGCGGCGCGCGAATGAACTCGGCTGGCCGAACACCTATACCTTCACGAAGAGCCTTTCCGAATCGCTGATCCGCAACTATCTCGACACGACGCCGGGAGCGGCCATCGCGGTGGTGCGACCGTCGATCGTGGAGTCGTCGATCGAGAAACCGTTTCTCGGATGGAACGAAGGGATCAACACATCGGCGTCGCTTTCCTACCTGCTCGGCACGTTCTTCCGGCAGCTCCCAACGAACGAGAGCAAGTGCCTCGACCTGATCCCGGTGGACGTGGTGGCGCAGGGGATGACGCTGATCGCGGCGGCGCTCGTCGAGCGGCGGCACGAGCGGATGTATCACCTGGCGACGTCCGTGGCAAACCCGTGCGACATGCGACGGTCGATCGAGCTGACCGGGCTGGGACATCGGAAATTCTACCGGTCGCAAAACGGGCTGCAACACCGGCTGCGGCTGAAATTCGACGCGATTCCCGTTTCGAAGGCGCGGTACGACCGGCTTTCGGCACCGATGCAAAAGATGATCGTGCAGGCGATCAACAAGAGCGTGGAGCCGCTGCGATTCGTGCGTCCGCCGCTGGCGCGGCAGGAGCGCGACCTCGAGAAAGTGATCAAGCTGGTGACGCTCTTCGAGCCGTTCATTCTGCACAACGACCATGTGTTCGAGGCGGCGAACATCGAACGGCTGAGCGCGGCGCTGCCGGCCGGAGAGCGCGAGGACTTCGGGTACGACGTGCGGTCGCTCGACTGGTGGGAGTACTGGATCAACGTCCACATTCCGGCGCTGCGCAAGTGGTGCTATCCTCTGATCGAGGGCCGTCCACTGGAAGAGCGGCCGCGGCGCAACGTGCTTCTCTCGGCCCAGGCTGCGGCTCCGGCGGCGACGCCCTAACAGTCCCAACACCGTGGCTATCCTCCTGACCGGCTGCACCGGGTATATCGGCGCGCACGTTGCGTCAAACCTCCTCGCCGATTACGGCGATCCGCTGAACGTGCTGGTACGCGCGCGCGATACGCAGGAAGCGCGCGAACGGCTCTGGCGCGCGCTGCAACTCCACATGGATTTCGCGCGGTTCGAAGAGTATCTCGGCGGGCGCCTCCGCGTTTTCCTGGGAGACCTGACCAGCTCGCGCTTCGGGCTTTCGGATGACGAATACGAACGGCTCGTGCGCACGACCGATTCGGTGATCCACTGCGCGGCTTCGCTGAACCGCAAATCGGAAAAAAGCTGCCTGAACGTGAACCTGCGCGGGACGCTCGAAGTGATCCAGCTCGCCAGGCGCGCCCACGAGGCACATGGGCTGCGGCGGTTCAGCCATGTGAGTACCGTGGCGGTGGCGGGGCACCGGGCGAACGAGATCGTCGAAGAAGATAAGGCGATCGACTGGAACCGCTCCGACTACGATCCATACGCGCGCACGAAGAAATTCTGCGAGCACATGGTGCACGAGTTGCTGGCGGACGTGCCGCGCACGATTTTCCGGCCGAGCATCGTGCTGGGGGACAGCCGGCGCGCGGAGACGAATCAGTTCGAGATGGTGCGCGCGTTCGTGTTTCTGGCGGGGCTGCCCGCACTTCCCTTCCGCGGGACCGATCGCGTAGACATCGTGCCGGTGGATTACGTGGCGGATGCGATCGCCACGCTGCATCAGAAGGAGCACCCCGCGCACGAGATTTATCATTTGTCGTCCGGCACCGAGTCCGAGACCTTTCAGGAATTGACGGACGCGCTCTCGAAGGCACAAGGCAAACGCGGGCCGGTGTACGTTCCGAGCCTCGAAGGGCCGTCGTCGAAGATGGTCAACGCGCTGGCGGGGACGGCGGGAAAAATCGGCGGGATCGCCACGCTGCTAAAAGTTTTCCTTCCCTACCTTGTGTGGAACACAGTCTTCGATAATGGGCGCGTGGTAACGGAGATGGGGCGGAAGCCCGCGCCGTTTTCGCAGTACTGCTATCCTCTGCTCCGCTTCAGCCGGGAAAATCATTTCACCTACAAGTACCGCGACTGGCCGGCCAGCGGTGCGCTCGAACCCGTTCCGCCGCGGGCTGGCGCGGAAGGAGGCGAACGCTGATGCCGGACATGGACGTTCTCCTCGAAGCATGGGTCAGCGGGCTGATTGAGCTGAATAAGCTCGAATGGATGCTGGGCGCGGGCGACACCTGGAAGCCCGGCGACAAACTCAAGCTGCTGCTCGCGGGATACAACGGGACGCGCAACACGGGGTCGGACGTTCGCGTCCAGGAGATCGTGCGGCAGATCTCGCGAATCCTGGGCGCGGAGAATCTGGCGGTCAGCGTAATGAGCCAGGACTTCGAGCTGACGCGCGGCTATTTTGGCGACGCCGCGCAGGTGCGTCTCCCGGACGTCTTTCCGCCGTTCCTGCATTCCGAGGTGCGAAAGAACCACGGCGTGGTGGCGTGCGAAGGGTCGATGTTCAAGAGTAAATTCGCAAACGCGCTGACGGCGATGATGATCGGCGCGCTCGGAATCGCGGCGGCGCAGAACAAGCTGAGCATCGCGTATGGCGCCGAAGCGGGAGCCATGGACCCGTTGCTCCAGAAAATGTGCCGTCGCTACTGCCGCGATTCGCTGGTGATCACGCGGAACGTCGAGTCGCAAGAGGTGCTCGGCAAACTGGGCGTGGCGACGGAACTCGGCGCGGACACGGCGTGGACGTTCGAACCGCACGGCCGCGAATACGGGCAGCGCGCGTTGCGCGAGGCGGGCTGGGACGGCCGCACAGCCGTTCTCGCCATCTGCCCGATCAACCCGTTTTTCTGGCCGGTGAAGGCCGAGCTGTGGAAAGCGATCGTGCACTCGCTGACGGGGGCGCACGAGAAAAGCCACTACCGGACGATCTATTTCCACCGCTCGGGGCCGGAGGTGGACCGAGCGTTCGAGAAGTATCTATCCGAGATGGCCGCCGGCGTCAAAGCGTACCGCGAGACTCGCGCTGTGTTCCCGGTGCTCGTCGGGATGGAAATGCTCGACCGCGAAGCTTGCGAAAGGCTTGCCGAGAAGATCGGCGGCGCGCCGATTTTTTCGTCCGAGCGTTTTAACATGTACGAGCTCGTGAGTATCCTGCGCGAGTGCGATCGAATGCTATCCTCGAGGTTCCACGCCATCGTCTGCTCGATGCCCGCGGGCGTGCCGTCCGCCGGCGTGACGATGGACGAGCGCATCCGCAACCTGATGCACGACCGAGGCCATGACAATCTCTTGATGCGCGTGGACGAGCCAGAGCTTGCGGGCAAGATCGCCACGGCGTTGCGCGCGCTCGATGCCGGGGCCGACGAGATCCGAGACGCGATGGGCCGGACCGTGGCGCGCAATCTTCAGTTGATGGCGCGCATGGGCGTGTACTTTGAAGCGCAGGTGGCGCGGCAGTATCCGGAGTTTCCAGTGCGCACGGGCGTGCTGGGGTGGGAGGAATACCTTCCCCCGCTCAGCCCGGCTCTGTGCGAGTTACTCGAAAAACACAACGGAGTGCTCGAAGCGGCGTGACATTGGGATCGTGAATTGACATTTCTCGAAACAATTTTCGAACGGCTCGAACGAGTGGCTGACGCGACCGTATTGCGTGAGATCCACGGCGGCCGGTTCGTTCCCGTCACAGGCGGCGAACTGATGGGAATGGTCCGGCGGGCGCGAGGCTTTATCGCCGCGCGAGGCCTGCGGAAAGGCGATCGCTGCGCCCTGCTTGCGCCGAACAGCATTCGCTGGGTGGCTCTCGATCTGGCGATGATCGCCGAGGGCCTGATCGTGGTACCGCTCGACGTACGGCAAGTTCCCGCCGAACTGATCTCGATGATGAAGGACTCGACGCCCTCGCTCGTCATCTGTGATCCAGCACTTGCGGCCGGCATTCGCAACGCATGGCCCGCGGCTCCGGACGTCGTGGCGATCGAAGAAGCGTTTGCCAAAGAGGAAGGTACGCCAGCCGCGCCGCACCACGCCGACCACGACGCGGTGACGATCATCTACACATCGGGAACGTCGGGCGAGCCAAAGGGTGTGGTGCTGAATTCCGGAAACGTCACGTTCATGCTTGGATGCACGAACGCGCGCCTCGATCAATTGATGGGCGAGCGACGGAAGCCCGATCAGGTTTTTCAGTACGCGCCGTTCTGCTTTGCCGCGGCGTGGATCCTGCTGCTCACATCTCTCTCGCGGAACAGCGTCCTGACGCTTTCGACCGACCTGACGAAACTTGCCGACGAAATGAAGCTGGCGGCTCCAAACTACTTCGTGAACGTACCGATGCTTCTGAAGCGCGTCCGCAGAAAAGTCGAAGAGTCGATCCAGAAACGGGGCGGATGGGCCGCGGCCGTGTTCGGACGTGCGCAGCGGGCTTACCTGCAACGGCGCGGTGGAACGATCTCGACGGCCGATTCGATATGCCTCGCGCTCGCCAACGCGATTATGTTTCCCGCGATCCGCAGGAACATCGGCCCGAACCTGAAGGCGCTGATCTGCGGTTCGGCACCGCTGGCCGCAGAGACGCAGCTTTTCTTCATGATGCTCGGCATTCCGGTTCTTCAAGTCTATGGTCTCACGGAAACGACCGCGATCTGCACGATGGACGATCCACAGCACATCGAGCCGGGTTACGTCGGCCCCGCCGTCCGCGGAATCGAAATGATCGTGGCAGATAGTGGCGAAATTCTCGTCCGTGGGCCGAATGTTTTTCCCGGCTATTGGCAACGTCCCGCGGAAACCGCGAAGGCGCTCGAAGGAGGCTGGTTTCACACGGGCGATCAGGGTGAATTCAACGCCCGCGGCAACTTGCGAATTACCGGGCGTCTAAAGAATCTGATTATTCTGAACTCGGGGCATAACATCGCGCCGGAGCCGATCGAGCAGGCCCTGGCTGCGTGTTTGCCGGAAGCCCAGCAGGTGGTGCTGGTCGGGAACAGGCGAAGTTTCCTTGCAGCGCTTTTGACCACCGTGGCGGTCAACGGCTCGGCCGACGGACTGGCGGATGGCCGCGTTCAACCGGTTCTAGATACTGTCAACGCAGGTCTGCCTCACTACAAGCAGATCCGCGCATTTCACATCGTGCCCGAAACCTTTACCGCCGAAAATGGCCTGCTGACGACGATGGGGAAACTCAAGCGCGACGCCATCGCCGCACGCTACGCTCGCGAGATCGAACAACTTTACGAGAAGAAGCCAGCATGAACAGCTTTTCGGGAAAGACCCTCTCGTGGCGCGCGGCAGAGAGCACGATCGAACTCGTCCTCGATCGCGCACCCTGCAACGAAATCGGCTCGGCCACGCTCGAGGAACTGGAAAAGTTCGTTGCGGCGCTCGAATCGCTCGCGAAGGATTCGCACGCGCTGATCATTTCGAGCGCGCGCCAGGAAGGTTTCTGCGCAGGCGCCGACCTCCGCGAGCTCTATCGGCGGTCGCAGGACTTGCCGCCTGCGCAACGGCTCGCGGGCGTGCGTGATTTTCTCGAGCGCATTCATGGCGTGATGAATTCGCTCGATACGGCACCGCTGACGACCATCGCCGCCGTCCACGGCGTCACGTTCGGGGGGGGATTCGAGCTCGCGCTCACGTGCGATTTGATTATCGCCGACAAAATGGCGCGATTCTGCTTTCCCGAACTGCGGCTGGGGTTGATACCGGGGTTTGGCGGCATTCCGCGGCTCAAGCGCGACCTCGGCAACGCGGTCGTTCGCGACCTGCTGCTGACGGGCCGCAGCATCAACGCCGCAAGGGCTCAGGCGGTGGGCCTCGTGAGCCAGCTAGCGGGTGAGGGCGATGCACTCCGCGTGGCCCGCACGACTGCCGCGCAAGTGGGAAAATTCGACCGGGAGACGTCCGTGGCGGCAAAGCGGTTCGTCAAGCCGATCCCGCACGAAGAGCTGCGCCGCGAGATCGACATCTTCTGCGAACTGTTTGCGCGGCCAGCCGTCGAAGCCGGCCTGCGGAAGTTTGTTGAATCGACCGACGCGTTGCCATATCTGCCGTAAGCGCCAAAGTACGCAGCAGCAACGCCATGTATGGCAATATGGAATTGTATGACGACCCTGGAAAAGACCACCAACGAGATTTTGCAGCTCGCCGCCGAACATTTCAAAGTGCCTCGGGAACAGCTGAGTCCCGGCGACGATTTTTTCAAGAAGCTCGGTATCAACAGCCTCCAGGCGCTCGACCTGCTCACGCGCCTCGAGCAGCATTTCCATATCGAGCTGCCCGACTACGAACTCCAGGGCGTGAGTGACTTTCGAACGCTGGCCGAACGTATACAATCCCGCCTTTGATGCTAGATCTCAGCCAATACAATTGTCTCGGGGAGGCGCTGCGCGCGGCGCTCGATCGCTGGCCGGACGAAGTCTGCCTGATCGAAGCGGACCGCGAGCGCGAAAACGCGCGTTTGACGTATCGGCAGTTCGAGGAGGCGGCGCTACCTCTGGCGCGGGCGCTGCAGGATGTGAATTTCGGAGACGGCTCCCGCGCGGCCATTATCATGACGAATCAGTCGAAATGGCTGATCTCGGCATATGCGATTTTCTTTTGCGGCGGCGTGCTGGTGCCGCTCGATTACAAGTTGACGGCGGCCGAGCAGTTACAGCTTCTCGCGCACTCGAAGGCGGAAGTCCTGGTCACCGAATATCATCTCTGGCGCGCGATCACCAAACCAGAGGGGTTCGAGAATTGGAAGGCGCGCGTCGTGCTCGTCACGGAGGCGCCTGCTGGCGCGGACCTTACCGGCGCGAAGCGCTGGGAGGAGTTCCGGGACTCGCGCGAGCCTGCTTTTGTGCCACGCGAACGCAAGGATGCGGCTTGCATCGTCTATTCGTCGGGGACCGGGGGGCGACCGAAGGGGTGCGTTTTGACGCACGAGAACTATCTCGAACAGTGCGTAGCGTTGACGTCGCTCTACCCTTTCTGGCCGGGCGTCCGCTATCTGAGCATTCTGCCGACAAACCACGCCATCGACTTTATGGTCGGATTTATCGGGCCGTTCGTCTGCGGAGCGACGGTGGTGCACCTGCGTACCCTGCGGCCCGAATACATCCGCGACGCCTTCACGCGGTACAAGATTACCTACATGAGCCTCGTGCCGATGGTGTTAAAAAACCTGGAACGCGGCCTGCGCCACCGCTTCGCCGAACTGCCGAAGGGCCGCCGCCAAGTTCTGAACGCACTCATCCGCATCAATCGCGCGCTCACTCGCCGCCGGCCGAATCGAGTCGTCAGCCGCGCCCTGCTGAAGCAAGTCCACAGCGCCTTCGGCGGCGAACTGCGGGCGTTTTTTGTAGGCGGGGCGTTCACCGAACCGGCAACGCTGCAATTCTTCTACGATCTCGGCATCCTTGTCGGCAACGGGTACGGTTGCACGGAGGCCGGCACGGCCATCACCCTGAACGATTTCCAGCCATTCCGCGCGGACACGGTCGGCAAACCGCTGCCGGGGATGGAGATTCGCGTGGTGAATCCGGATGCGGAGGGGATCGGCGAAGTGGCCGTCCGCAGCAAGACGGTGATGTCGCACTATCTCGACGAGCCCGAAATGACCTCGGAAACAATCGTGGATGGGTGGCTGATGACCGGCGACCTTGGGCGGGTGGATGCGAGCGGCCACTTGCAGCTATTCGGCCGCAAGAAAAACATGATCGTCACCGAGGAAGGTAAGAATATATATCCCGAAGACGTCGAGAACGTTTTCGAAGGTCTGCCGGTGAAGGAGTTTTGCGTCTTTGCCGCGAACTATCTCTGGCCCGAGCGAACGATGGTCGGCGAGAAGCTGGTGCTAGTGGTGCATCCCGAAACGGGCAAGCCGCTGGGAGCGGATATGGTCGCGAACATCGTCGAACGGAACCAGCGCTTGCTGAATTATAAGCGCGTGAGCGGCTACCTTATCTGGGATAAGGATTTTCCGCGCACAGCCTCGTTGAAGGTAAAACGCGTCGAATTGGCCGAACAGATTCGGGGAAGTTCGGGCCGCGAGGCGGTCGTATTACTGTGAACACCCCATTCCATCGCGCGGTACGTGCTCTAGAAACATGAGCGAACACTTTTTCGCAATCGTCAATCCGGCCGCGGGGGGTGGGCGCTGCGGCAAACTTGCTCCAGCAGCGCTCGATCGCGTGCGTGAGGCGGGGATTGACGTCGAGGTTGTGCAGACCACAAAGCCAGGCGAGGCGACCGCGCTTGCGCGCAGTGCGTATGGAAAGGGTTCTCGTAAATTCCTTGCGGTTGGCGGCGACGGCACGGCGTACGAAATCGTGAATGGCCTCTTTCCTGAAGCGTTGACGGCCGGGCGGCCAACGCTCGCATTTCTGCCGCTCGGAACCGGCAACTCGTTTTTGCGGGATTTCACCACCCGAGGGGTCGAACATACGATCGAAGCGTTGCGCCACGGGAACCGGCGGCACTGCGACGTCATTCGCCTGAGGCATTCGGGCGACGACATCTATTTCATCAACCTGCTCAGCCTCGGATTGCCAGCGGACGTTGGAGAGATCACGAACCGGCGCTTCAAGCGATGGGGCGAGCTCGGCTACATTCTCGGCGTTTTTGCAGGGCTCGCACGGCTTGAACATCGCGCCTTCCCGCACCGGCTCGATACTGCCGAAGACTGGGATCGCCGCAGTTGCCTCTTCCTCACGTTCAGCAACAGCAAATTCACCGGCGGGAAGATGATGATCGCACCGAAGGCAGATCCTTCGGACGCGAAGATCGAGTACGTGCGATGGGGGCCAGTCGGGCGTCTGCGGTTACTGCTGAACTTTCCGCGCCTCTTCACCGGCACGCATATCGCGCATCCGCTTGCCACGCGCGCGGCCGCGGAACGAATCGATCTTGATCTCGAAGAGCCAGTCAACGTGATGGTGGACGGCGAGATACTGCGCCTCAAGTGCCGGTCCGTCGAAATCCTCCCCGGTGCGATGGACGTCGTCGTATGAGGCGAGCATGGCTGATCGCCCGGTCGCTCATCCTGTGGCCGCTGAGCGGAATCCATTTTGCCGTCATCGGCACGTTCCTTGTCTTTCTGGGGCTCTGCATCGATCCGCGCGGGAATGACCGGCCGCAGCGCATCTTCTTCCGCAATATCCTGAGGCTCGCGGGAGTGAAGTTCGAGGTGCGCCGATCCCCGGGTTTCGATCCCACGCGCACGAGCCTTTTCATCTCCAATCACGTCAACATCTTCGATCCGTTCGTGATCTACTGCGCGATCCCGCAATTCGTGCGAGGATTCGAGCTTGAATCTCATTTCAAGCTGCCCATCTACGGCTGGATGATGGGATGGTTTGGGAATGTTCCGGTGCCGGACGTCCCGAGCCGAGAGGGGCTGGCCATCATGAGCCAGCGCGCGAAGGCGTCGTTTGATTCGGGCGTCAGCCTGGTGGCATTTGCCGAAGGTTCGCGGACGCGCAACGGGCACGTAAAGGAATTCAAGAAAGGAGTCTTCAACCTGGCGCAGAAGTTCGGCGTGCCGATCGTGCCGATGAGCATTGTCGGGTCGTATGAATTCTTTCAGACGGGACAGTGGATATTGCACCCTGGAAAAATCACGGTTTATCTGCACGACACGATTGACACATCCCAAATCGGCCGAGCGGATGTGGATACGTTACGCCGGCGAGTGCAGGACATCGTCTCGGCGCCGGTGGAAGAAGCGTTGAAAAGCCGCAGGAGATCTCAGGATAACTGAGAGAGTGTGGCTTCAGGGAGGGCGCGACCGGCGCGCAACTCCTGCCACGTGTACACAACGCGGTGGATCACGGTAATCGTCGAGATCGTGGCGATCACCCACAGGACTTGCGCCATGCGCAGGAACGTCCCACCGATAATGAGGAGAACAAGGCGCTCAGGCCGCTCCATGAAACCGACCTTGCAGGAAGGAATCAGCGATTCGGCCCGTGCGCGCGAATAGCTCACCATGAAGGAGCTCGCCATGGCAATCGCCGCGAGAGCCATATAGAAGTTGCGGCCGGTCAGCGTGTAATAGACGACGAGTCCCATATACAGCGCGAGGTCCGAGTAGCGGTCGAGCGTGGAATCGAGAAATGCTCCAAACGCGGTCACGCGGCCCACGCGGCGCGCCACCTGGCCATCCGCCATGTCGAGAAAAGCCGCGAGAAAGAGGATCGCGGCTGCTCCGCGGAATCGGCCCATCGCGAACCACGCCGCAGCCCACGCGTTCACGGCAAGCCCCAGAAAAGTGAACATGTTGGGGGTGAGGCCCGTGGCGGCGAGCCCGCTGACGACGTGCTTGAGCAGCCAGCCGGCACCCTCGCCAATCCAATAGGTGATCGGGTAGGTGGCCGGGCGCTTCAGATCCTTGCCGTCGTTCGCCATTTGTCCTAAAGAATAACAATATACCGAAAAATTGCCAGCCCTTCACTTCGTCCCCACAAACAATACAAAACTATGACAATTGGAAGGATGTGGGTACGCAATACTTACTAGTATGAGTAGTCTTCCCACGATCATTCAGGGTGGTATGGGTGCGGGAGTATCCAGTTGGCGGCTTGCCCAGGCAGTATCGCGGCTCGGCCAGCTCGGGGTTGTTTCTGGAACGGCTCTGGATCAAATCTTCGCCCGGCGCCTGCAAGACGGTGATCCGGGAGGACACATGCGCCGCGGCCTCGATCATTTTCCCTTCCCCGTCATGGCCGAGCGCGCGTGGAGGAAATTCTATATTCCCGGCGGGAAACTGGCGAGCGCGTCTTACAAGACCCTGCCGATGCACATAAAAGACACCCCGCGCGAGTTGAGCGAGCTTTGCATCCTTGCTAATTTTGTTGAAGTCTTTCTTGCTCGCGAAGGCCACGACAATCCAGTCGGAATCAACTATCTGGAAAAAATTCAGATTCCGCATTTGCCTTCTTTGTATGGCGCGATGCTCGCCGGTGTTGGCTATGTCCTCATGGGCGCGGGCGTTCCGCTGAAGATTCCCGGAGTGCTTGATCTCTTGGCTGGCCACAAACCCGCAACGTACGCCCTCCATGTCACTGGCACCGAGGAGGGTGATGACACTACGATGACGTTCGTTCCTTCGGAATTCATGGAACGTGAACTTGCGCCGCTGGTCCGGCCCAGGTTTCTTGCCGTCATTGCTTCGAATACCCTGGCTGCAACGATGCTGAAGAGGGCCAACGGTCGAGTGGACGGATTCGTCATCGAAGGACCAACCGCCGGAGGCCACAACGCGCCTCCCCGCGGGAAGCTCCAGCTTGACGAAGCAGGAGAACCAATCTACGGAGAACGCGATGAGGTTGACCTCGGAAAGATACGCGATCTCGGCCTGCCGTTTTGGCTTGCAGGAGGATATGGTTCACCTGAAAAAGTTGGAGAATCCCTGGCCTCCGGGGCGACAGGCGTTCAAGTAGGCACTGCGTTTGCGTATTGCGCGGAGTCGGGTTTGAGGGAAGACTACAAGCAAGCCCTTTTGGCACAGGTTATCTCGGGCGACGCACGAGTCGTCACCGATTCGCTAGCTTCACCCACGGGCTTCCCGTTCAAGGTCGCGCAGTTGGAAGGCACGCTGTCAGAGCGCGACGTCTATTCGGCCAGGCCGCGCATATGCGATCTTGGCTTTTTGCGCGAAGCCTACAAAGGCCCTGACGGCAAAATTGGTTACCGCTGTCCCGGCGAGCCGGTGACCCTCTACATCTCCAAGGGCGGAAAACAGGAGAATACAGTCGGGAGGACGTGCCTCTGCAATGCATTAGTGGCAACGATCGGACATCCTCAGGTTCGGAGCGGTCGGTACGTTGAAAGAGGGTTAGTGACCTCCGGGGACGACTTGACTGGAATTGCGCGATTCCTGCCGCAAGGCGAGCCGATCTACCACGCTGCGGACGTGGTGAAAAAGCTCCTGAACACTGATCTGGTCCCGCACTGTAATTGTCTTGCATTGCACGGCCCTCACCTATCGCCGGAACACGCCCTGTAGCCTCTCAGTTGCGCCAAGCCAATCTCACGGCGCCCCAATCGATAGATCCGGCAAGCGACTTGAAGCCACCCACCGGAAGTCGATCGAGAGAATGCTTGGAAACGAGACGGAAAACCGGGACGGCCTAACTAAGGAATCTTCAACCAAGAGCATTGGTGGCCGGGGTGGGGGTCGAACTAAAAGCGACGTTGAAGATACTCGCTTACGAAGCAGCTGACTGGGGGCCGCTTCGACGACCGCCCGACGTTCCTCCCGAATGAATTCTCTCCCACTCCCGCCGTCCCGGCCAGGTCAGTAGTTGTCCAGCGGTCGCTTGACATTGTCCTTGACATTCAAGCGACCGCTAGATAGATTGCCCGGTAGTCGCGGCGTCCTTCTCTTGGATAGCGTATGGATTCTATTCCAGAAGACATTACCCCCTGTAAACCAAGCCGGACAAATTGGGGTCAGATTGCAGCCACCCGGCAGTTCAAAGATTTTGGCGACTACCAAGAAGGTGTTTATCAATGCGGTATTCGTGCCCTTTCTCGTCTACCATTTCGCTCTGCCAGTCATGGTTGGGCTTGCGCCGCGATTCAATGCCTGGGGAGCCGTTAGCCGGTTAGACAAGCAGGGCTGAGAAGGACGGAGGGATTCGATGCGAACCGTCGAGCAGGCAAATGCCAGAGAATCGGCGAACGGCCAGAGGGACAACTGGATTCCTTCATCCTGCAGCCTCTGTTATGGCATGTGCTCAATACTCGCCCATAACGTGGACGGCGTGCTGACGAAGATAGAGGGCAATCCGGAAAGCGCCTGCGGTGAGGGCAGGCTGTGCGCCAAGGGTGTAGCAGGCATCATGACCCTGTACGATCCTAATCGGGTCAACGTCCCGCTCAAGCGAACGAATCCGACAAAGGGCATCGGGATCGATCCTCAATGGGTGGAGATCTCCTGGGAAGAGGCGCTGGACATCGCCGTCAAGAAGCTGAAGGAGGTGTACGACCACGATCCCGCGGAACTCTTCCTGCAAGGCACGACGACCTGCGCATCCGAGATGCACTGCGGTTTATTTACCTTTGGCATGGCGTTCGGTACGGACGCCGTGTGGGTAGCCGGCGGGGGCATTCACTGCGGCAGCGGCGCCCACCAGACCGGCGGTCTGATGCACGCTTCATGGTCGCTCGTCCCTGATTTCAAGATGTGCAACTATGCGATCTATTTCGGCGCCAGCAAGGGACATTCGGCGGGCCACGTTGCCAACCAAAATGCGCAACTGGCGGCCGACGCACGGGCGCGCGGCATGCAGATGGTAGTGGTTGACCCGATGTGCAATTTCGCCTCGGGCAAGGGCAATGAATGGGTGCCCATTCGCGTCGGAACCGATGCCGCGCTGGCACTGGGGATGGCCAACGTGCTGGTCAACGAGCTCGGCATGTACGATCGCCATTACCTCAAGCAGTGCACGAACGCCGCGTACCTGGTGAAAGAAGACGGACATTATCTGCGAGACGCAGCAACCAACAAGCCTCTGGTCTGGGACGAAGCTGCCGGCACAGCGAAGGCATTTGACGCCGTACCGGTCGACGGCGCCGCCCTCCTGGGCACTTTCATGGTGAATGGCGTTAAGGTGCAACCGGGCTTCCAGATACTGAAGGAGCATCTGAAAAAGTACACGCCGGAGTATTCCTCCGGGATAACCACGATCGCCGCGGAGAAGATTCGAAGGTTGGCCCGGGAGTTCGGCGAGGCGGCCCGCATCGGCAGCACGATCGTCATCGACGGCGAGGAATTTCCCTACCGGCCGGCGGCGGCAATTTATTTCCGCGGGTCGCAAGGCCATAAGAACGCCACCTGGAACTGCGTGTCGATCGACCTCCTCAACCATCTGGTGGGCTCGGCAGACAATGTCGGCGGAGCGCTGGGGTTCAACCCAGTTTGCTACGGTCATCCCGACACCGGCCGGCCCTACTACGCACCCGAGCCGACGCCGGATGGATTGATGATCACCGGCACGTGGATGCATCCCCACAAGCCTTTCCCGGCCAACGATGCGACAGCACCGACGAGTATCGGGATGCGCGAGTTCTTTCCGTGGGCGATGACGTCACCCTTTTACGGCGCAGCGGACCGCGAGAAGTGGTGGAACAGGTTCCACATCAAACGCCGGCCCAAGGTGATGATCAACTTCGGTGCGAACGCCATCATGAGCGTAGGCAACAAGGACGTTGTGGCCGATGCTTTCAAGGACGTCTTCATCATCTCTTTCGATATCTTCAAGAACGAGATGGCCGACTTTGCCGACATCATCCTGCCGGATACGTCCTATCTGGAGCGTCTCTTCCCATCGCCCAACTATCCTTTCATCTTCAATCATCCGGCCAGCATGGGGAACTGGAGCTGGCCGATTCGCCAGCCCGTAGTGGAGGCCGGTGGCCAACGCCGCGATTTTCTCCGGGTGTTGTACGAGATCGGCTGCCGGCTGGGGTTGCTCGAGCCGCTAAACAACGCCTACAACATGCACTTCGAACTGAAAGATCCTTACAAGCTCAGGCCCAACGTCAAGTATGAGTTCGAGGAAATCGTCGACAAAGTGTTGAAAAACTTCTTCGGGGAAGCCCACGGCTTGGAATGGTTTAAGGAAAACGGCGTGATGAGCTGGCCGAAGAAGGCCGAGGAGGTCTACTGGCGCAGCCGGGTGCCCGTCCGGGTGCCCGTTTACTTCGAGATATTTCAGACGACCGGCGAGCAGGTACGCCGGGTTGCCAAAGAATTCGGCATCGAGCACGATCTGAACTACCAGGCCTACCAGGCGATGCCGGACTGGAATCCGTGTCCGACGCATGAGTGCACCGACCCACAGTACGACCTCATCAGCTTCTACTATCGAGACACGATCCACACCAATTCCCTAACGATGGAGAATCCCTGGCTCGACGAAGCCGCCCAGATGAACGAATACTCGTACAACATAGCCGTAAACGCCGCCACGGCCAAGAAGAAGGGCCTCAAAGACGGCGACCTCATTTGGGTGGAATCCAACTACCGGCGCAAGGTCAAGGGCAAGCTGAAGACCATCGAAGGCATACATCCTGAGGGAGTGGGTGTGGCGGCTCTGGCTGGCCACTGGTCCAAGGATCTGCCGATCGCCAGGGGCAAGGGCGTGTTCTATAACGAACTAATCGAGGTCGATTACGATCACCTGGACCCCGGAAACCTGAACATGGACCTGTGCGCCAAGGTGAAGATCTATAAGGCCTGAAGTGACTACGGTCGCGAAAAAGAAAATTGTAGGCGCCGGCGCTGCCCCTGAAATGATGTTGTACGTTGTGCCATCCACAGCGGGCGGAACAGCATGCAGCTCCGCGCGAGAATGAAGGGCGACAATGCCGAGATGGGGTATGGTCATCGACCTGTTGAAATGCATCGGCTGCTACGGCTGCCAGATGAGCTGCAAAGCTGAGAACGCCACGCCTCCGGGCGTGACGCTTGCCAGGGTTGAGGTTTCCGAAGTCGGAACCTACCCGAACGTGACCCGCGTCAATCTGCCCCTGCTGTGCATGCAGTGCAATGAGCCTCCCTGCGAGAAAGCCTGCCCTACGAAGGCCACGCAGATACGCGACGATGGCATCGTGTTCGTCGACGAGGAAAAATGCATCGGTTGCAAATACTGCATGATCGCCTGTCCTTACGGGGCCCGCTATTTCGTGGAAGATAAGGGCGGATACTTTGGCGACCAGGGACTCACGCCCTACGAGGAGGCCGGTTACCAGGAACGGCGGAAGGGCGTCGTGTTGAAGTGCGACTATTGCCGGCATCGCATCGACGCTGGCTTGGCCCAGGGGCTCACGCCCGGCATCGATCGGGAGGCTACTCCTGCCTGCGTCACTAACTGTATGGCCAAGGCGCGCTATTTCGGCGATCTCGACGACCCGAATAGCGAGGTTTCGCAACTGGTTGCCCGCGCGCAGGCCTTTCAGCTCAACCCCGAGTTCGGTACGGACCCCAACACCCATTATCTGCCGGCCGGCCGCTCAGTCGTGGCAACGGAACCAGCAGACATCGCGACCAAGAAGGGGTAGGGCATATGGAAATAGTTCCGCAAGCCGTGTGGCGCTGGAAGATCGCGGCTTATCTTTTTCTCGCTGGCACAGGCGCCGGCGCCGTCATCGTTGGAATTCTGGGTGATTTCGTGGGATACGTTATCCCAGCGAAAATAGCCATTGCCTTCGGTGTGCCGGCTGTAGCCCTTTCCACGCTTTTCCTGATCGCGGACCTGGGGCGTCCGGCAAAGTTCTTTCGGGCCATGTTGCATCCCGGCACTTCGTGGATTTCGCGCGGCTTCTTCATCGTATCAGCCTTGATTGTCTCGGGCGGTTTCACCGTCATTTTGTGGGTTTGGCCGTTCGGCAGTGTTCTCGATGCGGACCAGGGCCTCCGCACGGCGCTGGAGGTCATCGCTCTGGTGTTCGCCGTGGCGACTTGCATCTACACAGGCATCCTGATCGGCGTCGTGGTCAGCCGGCCGTTCTGGAACAATCCTCTGCTCCCCATCCTGTTTCTGATCTCGGCGGTTTCCACCGGCATCGGCGGTGTATTCTTCATCACACCGATCGTTTGCTCCGTGCTGGGGATCGCCAGCCCTAAGACGGCAGAATTCGTGGGTCATCTCGAGTCCGTGGATATGATCCTGGTCATCGCTGAAGCGATCGCCATCTATCTGTATCTGGCCCTGGTGTTTGATCGCGCGCCCGAGGCGGCTCGCTTGCTGCTTACGGGCAAGCTGTCGGGTCTATTCTGGGGCGGCTTCCTCGGCGCCGGCCTGTTGGTTCCGATGGTGATCGAGTTTTTTTCCTCGGTTGGACATGCGGGTGTCTCGCCGTCGTTGGCGCCGCTCGTCGCAGGCCTGTTTTTGCTCGTTGGGGGCTTCCTCATGCGCCTCTTGATTCTCGCGGCGGGGATCAGAAGCCCCTTGATCTTGCGCACACCGTTCAGGGTGCGGCCAGGATTCTGATTGTGAAGGAACAAGGATGCTTGCGCCCGATGTTTGCTCCACCGTCGGTCAAGAGTTGATTCACGCTGTCGGCGCTGAGAACGTATCAAACGACGCGGCAACGCTGAAGAGTTGCGCCTTCGATTGCAGCCTTGTCACCGGGACCTGCCCCGATTTCATCGCTTACCCACGCAACAAGGCGGACGTTCGCGAGATTGTCCGGATCGCCAACGGCTACCGTGTGGCGCTGGTGCCGGTGAGTTCCGGCCCGCCACGATTCCATGGGGACACCTTGCCCAACCGGGGTGGGGTCGTTGTCGATTTCAGCAGGATGCGGCAGATCATCAAGTTGGATACGGTCAGTCGTTACGCAATGATCGAGCCCGGGGTGACGTACGGCGAACTCGTGCCGGCGCTGGAACGCCAGGGCATGAAGCTGAACGCCCCGCTCGCACCGCGAGCCAACAAGTCCGTGTTGACAAGCTGTCTCGAGCGCGAAGCGACCCTCATTCCAAAGTATCAGTACGATTACATGGACCCGCTGCTGACGTTGGAAATCATCTACGGCAGCGGCGATGAATTCAGGACAGGCTCGGCATCCGGCCCCGGATCTCCTGAGTCATTGAAGGCGGACAAGGTCAATCCCTGGGGCCCCGGGGCGATTGATTACTACCGGCTGTTATCTGCGGCCCAAGGGAGCATGGGAATTGTCACCTGGGCCGTGGTCAGGACGGAAGTCCTGCCGACGTTGAGGAAACTCTACTTCATCCCGCTGGAAAATCCTCAACAGATGTCCGCACCTCTCGACGCCCTGTTGAGGAAGCGCGTGGTCGACGAGTGCCTTGCGCTGGACAATACCAACCTGGCCACGCTTCTGGCCGACGATCCATCAAGAGACTTTGCGGCATTGAAAGCCGCTCTGCCCCCCTGGACGATCATCGCTTGCGTCGCGGGGTATCAGCGCCGGCCTGCTGAACGAGTGGCGATCCAGGAAAAATACCTGACCGATATTTGCCGGAGCCTCAGCTTGCAGGCGCAAACGACTCTGCCGGGCGGCGGCGGCATGGAGGACGCTGTCCTCCGGCTGATATCCGGTCCCTGGAACAGAGAACCCTACTGGAAACTGCGCCGGGCCGATCGCTGCCACGAAATCTTCTTTCTCGCGCCACTGAGTAATGCAGGCTATTTCATGGAGCTGATGCAGAATCTCGTCGCACAATCCCGCTGTCCGGGCCTGGACTACGGCGCTTACGTCCAGCCTCTGGTGCAAGGCCGCGGAGCGCACTGCGCATTCCTTTTGCCCTGTGACAGTTCGAGCAGAGACGAGGCGAACGCCGTACGCGATCTTTTCTTCAGCGCCTCAGAAACCCTGATGAAGAAGGGCGCTTTCTTCAGCCGGCCCTACGGGCCCTGGGCGGACATCGCTTATCGCAACTACCCCGACGGAGCAACGATGCTGAGGACGCTAAAACACATTTTCGATCCAAACGGGATTTTGAACCCCGGGAAGCTGTGCTTCTAGGCGTTTGCGCGAGGGAGGCTGGCAAGTGCTGCCGCTGAAAGATTTCAGACGGACGATGGAATCGTGCAATCACTGCGGCCAATGCAAGTGGGTGCTCGGCCCCAAAATGAGGGGCTACGACTATGCTGAGATTTGCCCGATCCACCAGCGATTCGGTTTCGACGCATACTCCGGCCAGGGATTGCTGAACATTGCCGAGGAACTGCTCGACGGGAAACTCGAATATGAAAACGGCTTGGTCGCACTCATCTATAGCTGTACGACCTGCGGCGCCTGCGACATCAATTGCAAATCCATCCGGGATATGGAGGTGCTGGAAACGATTCTCGCATTGCGGGCCCGGATCGTCGCCGATGGCTGGGGGCCGATGCCCGCGCATCAGCAGGCTGCCCGGTCCGTGGCGGCGCATCACAACATTTACGGGCGCGAGCACCGGCGACGGTTTGATTGGCTCGCACCCGATATCAGGCTCTCGAAAAACAGCACGGTGGCATACTTCACCGGCTGCGCCGCCGCGTACCGCTATCCGCAGATCGCGCAAAATACGACGACAATCCTGAACGCCGGCGGGGTGGAGTTCACGGTGCTGCATGCCCAGGAGTATTGCTGCGGCGGCCCGTTGTGGCGCACAGGGCAAGTGGAAGAGGCACGTAAAGTTGCTGAGCATAATCTTGCGGCACTCAAAGAGCAAGGCGTGGACACGGTCATCACCAGTTGCGCCGAGTGCTTCGGCGCGTTTCGCGATTTCTATCCACGCCTGGGCCCAGTGAACTTCCGCGTGATGCACATTACGGAGGTCGTGCAGCAGCTGATCGCGCAGCAGCGGCTGACGCTTCGCAACCAGGAAAACATGAAGGTCACTTATCACGATCCCTGTCTTCTGGGCCGTCTTTCAGAGCCATACGTTCCATGGAACGGGGAGATTAAGGCGTTCGGACGTCACGAGCCGCCGAAACAGTGGCGTCGTGGAGCCCAAGGTGTTTACGACGCACCGCGCGAGATCTTGAAAGCGATTCCTGGGCTGGAGGTTGTTGAAATGGTGCGCAATGAGGAGAATTCGTATTGTTGCGGCGCTGGCGGCGGCGTCGCCGAGGCTTTCCCGGATTTCAGCCAATGGACTGCCAACGAGCGGCGCAGGGAAGCTGAATCCACAGGCGCAACCGCGATGATTTCCTGTTGTCCGTTCTGCCAGTCCGCGCTTGAAAAGGCGCTCGACGCCGCGAACGGCGGGATGAAATATTTCGACATCACCCAGCTTGTTGCCAACGCTTTGGGATGAAAACGCGGAGATTCGAGTCATGAGCTTGCCAAGGCAGGTCTATGCCGAACTGGAACGAATCGTGGGCCCTGATTACATCAGCGACCGCGAGTACATTCTGGCGGGAGTGCGCCACCCGATGCCGAGTACTCCCGTGAAGCCACACAGTCCGGCGGCAGTCTTGCTTCCGGCCACGGCCGAGGAAATCCAGCAAATCGTCAAGGTCTGTAACCAACATGGGTTGAAGTTTATCGCCACCGTGTCGAGCTTGATCGGCTTCGCTTATCCCACCGCGCCGAACACCGTCATCCTGCACCTGAAGCGAATGAATCGCATCGTGGAGATCAACAGGACTGATCGTTACGCGGTGATCGAGCCCGGAGTGCGCCACGGGCAATTAAAGACCGAACTTATGAAGGCTGGTCTGAGCTATCCGGTCGCCGCTGTCGGCCCCGGCGGGTCAGTCCTGGTCAACTTCGCATGCTCGAGCGGCGACAACCACAATCAGCACGGGGCTTCCCGGACCAATCGTTACATCCTCGGCGTGGAGTGGGTGCTTCCGTCCGGCGAACTGATTCGGTTGGGCTCGCTCGCCAATGGAGCGGGCTGGTTCTGCGCCGACGGCCCTGGCCCCAGCCTGCGCGGGTTGATTAAAGGATATGCAGGTCCGTTTGGGAGTTTCGGCGTAATCACCCGAATCGCTATCGGCCTCGACGAGTGGAGGGGGCCGGCCGTGATGCCTACCGAAGGGCGCTCGCCCGACTATAAGATCCGCCTGCCCAACGATCGCCACAAGGTCTTCATCTTCAAGTTCCCGATGCTGGCCCAACTTCGCGATGCCATGATCGAGATCGGCAAAGCGGAAATCGGTCAAGCGGTGCTGAAGTATTTCAATGCGACCGCTGCGCTTCTGGCCACGCAGTCGGCCAACGACTTCTGGGAACTTTGGGATAGCGGGCTCTTCCAGCGAGAGCTCTCCATGCCTCTCTATGTCTATCTTGCGACTAACTCGCCGGAGGAGATGGCGTACGAGGAGGCGGTGCTGCGGGACATTATCGCCGAAACCGGGGGCGCGGAAGTCGATCCAGCCATCCGTGCAATCTACGGGAACAACATGGATTTCTTCATCCTCGTAGGATTTCTCCAGCGAGTGCTGCGCTTGGGCGGGGCGTGGGCGCCGGCCAAACTCAGCGCGGACTCGATTCATCACATGTTCGAGGTTGGCAAGGCCATCCCTGAATTCCTGAATGAGTTCACGGCCAAGGGGCTAATTTTGGATGCGCCGGATAACTTTCAGATCATCTCGATGGAATACGGCCATCTCGCTCACATCGAGCTTCTTTTCTTATGGGAGCGGAACACGCCGGGCTGGGGAGAGATACCCATGCAGGTCATGGCCCGGTCGCACGAAACCGAGATCCGGCATGGGCACCATGCCACCATGCCCCCGCGTTCGATGCCGTTGCTCGAGGCCCTGGGTCCTCTCTACAGCAACTGCCACATCTGGTCCGAGAAGATCCGGGAGGCGTTCGGGGCTGGACGGTAGAGAACGTGGTTTTCGCCGGCGGGAATATCGGCGCAGGACTGGAAACATGAACGGGCGATTTACATCCAAAGTGGTTTTAGTCACTGGCGGCACGTCGGGCCTCGGCCGCGACGCGGCGCTTGCGTTTGCCAGAGAAGGCGCCAAAGTTGTCCTTACCGGGCGGCGTGTCGAAGCCGGCGAAGAAGCGATTTCGGAGATTCGCAAGGAAGGCGGCGAGGCAATCTTCATTCGGGCCGATGTTTCCCAGGCTCCCGATGTGCAGGCGTCCATCCAGGCTTGCGTGAATACTTACGGAGGTTTGGACTGCGCCTTGAACAACGCAGGAATCGACGGGACGCTGATGGTCCCTATGGCCGACTATAAGAAGGAAGTATGGGATCAGGTCGTAACGACCAATCTCACGGGAACGTTTCTTTCCATGAAGTACGAAATTCCGGAGATGCTGAAGTGCGGCGGGGGCTCGATCGTCAACATGTCCGCGATGGCCGGGTTGCGCAGCGGGCGCCGAACTGGGGCAGCTTACAATGCGACCAAACACGGGATCATCGGCCTGACCACGACGGGGGCCGTGGAGTATGCCGCTCGGGGGATTCGGGTGAATGCGGTGTGTCCAGCGCTAATCCAGACGCCCATGTCGGAGGCCACATTTCTCAAAGACGAGGCGATGGTGCAGAAAGCGATTCAGATGTATCCGCTCGGCCGGATTGGACGGCTGGAGGAGGTGACTTCGCTTGTGCTCTGGCTGTGTTCGAGCGAAGCCGCGTTTATCACCGGCACCGCCATCCCCGTCGACGGGGGAGCGCTGCTGATCTAATCGGGCAACATCCGAAGTGCAGAACGCACGAGGAAAGGAAGGAGGAAGAGATGGCGTTCAAAATAAAGGCGACGTTGGTGGAGTTCATGGGGGACGAAAAGAGGTTTCCTTGTCACTTCTGTTACAACATCGGTGACTCGTTCGTTTACGACGGGGAAGAGTTCCAGGGAAGAGTGTGCCCGGGCGTTCTGGGGCCTATGACGCCCGTGCTGGTCGGGATCCGCGCCGCGGGGAATACTTTCTCTCAAGGTATCCCATTCCGTTATTCGGGGCTCAGTGCAAAGGACGAGAGCATGAAGCAGTACGACGGGCTCGGGTTCCGGCCACTGAAGGAGGTGCCGAAGGGCGCGCAGCCACAGCACGTGAAAGGTCTTCCCGCGACGCCGCCGACAACAAAACAGGGCGGCTGGACCTTTGTGTGCGGTGACGCCCGCACTTCCGCCTTCTTCTTCGTCGAAGCCATAGACATCGCCTCGAGAGGATACGATATACCCTATTACAAACGCTCGATGGCGATGCTCGACAAAATCAAGGCCGAGCCCGGCCTCACCCGCGACGAGATCATCCAGAGATTCACCGAGTGGGAGAGAAACGAGATCTACCCGCCGTTGAATCCGATGTTAGTCGAGTGCCTGCTCGATGAGATGGCGCAGGTGAATTACATCGAGAAGCGTGACGGAAAGTACTATCCGCTGGAGCGCGCCCTGAAAATGGGGTAACCGGGAGGCCGGGGCAGAACAACGCACTTTTTCGCAAATGGCCGCCGGCCTTATTTTCCGAGATCCTCGAACAGCCCCATGTTCCGACTGAGAATGTTGTTGGGGTCAAAGACGCGCTTGATGCGGGTCAGGGCCTCGCCGTAGCCGCCCACCTGCCGGAGGCTCGGAAACCCGCCTCTCACGCGCATGGGCACACCACCGTACTGCTTCAGCGCCACGTCGTACATCTCACGATATTTCGCAGCGATGCGGTCCGTGAGCTTTTGGTTCTTGGGATCTGGAAAACAGAAGATGCGGAAGAAAATGGCGCGCCCAAAATCGAAGGGCTGGGCATAGTAACAAATCGGAGAGGTGTCAAATTCGGCGCACTGATCCACCGCCCACTTCTCCAGCTCCTTGACCGCCTTCGGCTCCGTCAGCACGATCCACACCATATACTTCCCCAGACCGAAAAAGGTCGGCTCCACAGGACGGTAGTTCGCGTAAAGCTCCGTCCACCCAGCGACGCCTCCGGGAACGACCTTCTTCGCTTCTTCCTCGCTCAGCACGCGGCCCCCAAACTTGGCAGCGACCTTGGCGCAGATCCGCTCGTTGGCCTGCATGGACTCCTCGTAGCCGGCCATGAACGTGGTGACGATGTTATACGGCAGGCCCGCTGGTGGCTTGCGAGGATCGAGCCGGATCTCTTTCGGCGTATGGTATTCGTTGCCGACCAGCCCCACTTCGAAAGCCTTGTAGAGCTGCCAGTTCCAGATGATGACGTGCTCGGGTATATTGTTGTTGATCAGGTCTTTCATGTAATCGACTGCGCTCGCAAAATCGTCGAAGGCGGTCAGGTGTACGCGGTTGGACTCGTTGATGGGATAGATCTTCACTGCCGCCTTGGTGACCACGCCGAGCGTGCCGTAACCGCAGGTAAACAGACCGGCGATATCCGGAAAAGGCCCGTAGCGCAACTGGCTTCCTGCATGCGGAAACGCCGACGAACCGGTGTTGAACACGGTCCCATCGGGGAGCACGACTTCCAGGTCCTGGATGCAGTCCAGATGGCGATTCACCAAGCTCGCCGCGGGCCTGTTGAGATAGTTGGCGAGCGGCGAAGCCCCTCCCGGCGCCGTCGGAAGGGAGCACCGGAACCCTTTCTCGCGGAGGCCCGCAGTCAACCGATCGAAGTTGAGGCCTGGTTCCACGATCGCATAGCCGGAATCGGTGTTGATCTCGATCAGCCGGTCCATACGGTGCAGATCGATGACAATCCCGCCCTTCGGCGGTATGCAATTCCCTACCTGGTTCACGCCCCCGGAAAGGACGGCCACGGGAATTTTGTGCTCGTTCGCGATCTGAAGAACCGCCACCACATCGTCCCGGTTCTCGGGGAGAACAACAAAAGCGGGTGTGCGCGGAACCGCCGCGCCCAAGTCCGTGGCATAACTTGTGAGGACAAGCTCGTCGTCCTTCACCCTCTCCGGATGGATCCTGGCGCGCAGTTGCTCGCCAACCAACTCCATCGCCGATCCCTGTTGCATCGCCGTTCCCATTTGCTTCCTCCTTCGCGATTGCTGTGTGCGCTCGCCGGAAAACTATTCCACGCGCTGGCCCACGAATTCGGTTAGATCCTGCACCCGCTCGGCTTCACTGCCCATCACCTTGCGGAATCCTTCCTTGCAGTAGGCACATGCGGTGATCATCACGTCTGCCTTCGTGTCCAGAAATTCCTTGACTCGCGCCTTGGCCGTGTCCTCGGAGAAGTTATCAAAGTAGTTGCCCAGGCCGCGGGCTCCGCAGCAGAAAGACTGCTCGCGGTTGCGTTTCATTTCTACGAGGTGCACGCCATCGAGATGTTCCAGTACTTGCCGCGGCGGTTCGTAGAGGCCCAGCCCTCGCCCGAGGAAACAGGGGTCGTGGTAGCTGACAGTCATTTTGCTCATCTTCTTGGTCTTCAGCTTTCCCTGGGTCAAGCCATCGAGCAGGGCTTCGCTAATGTGCTTTCCTTGGAAGCGCCGGAACTCGCCGTTAAGGATCTTGGGATACTTGTTGGTCATGAACTCTTGGCAGTGGGGATTGACGAAGAGCAGCACCTTGTTCCCGAAACTCTGAATCTTCCTCCACTGCTTCGCGACGAGCGCGGGCAACTCGTCCCAGAATCCGAAGTCGTACAGGGTAGACCCGCAGCAGCCACTTTCCGCGCAAACGGCGACACGCGTATCCATCTTCGCCAACAGGCTGAGCGCAGCCGTGCAGGCACTCGCCTCCGCGTCCGTGTGCAGACAATCCGCCACCAGCAGCATATCGGTCTGGCCTTTGTCCCTGGGTATCGGCAAGGACTTGGCCCGCCCGTTAGAGGGCAGATCGCCGCTCTTCTTCACCTGTTCGTACATCTCCTTGACAGGTCCGTCGGGGGCAAAACCTCTTTTCACCAGTTCGTACCTGAGAAGGCGGATCATGTCGGACAGGGCCATCTCCGGATTGATCGAACGGACAATCGAACAGCGGGCGTCGCAGGCTCCGCAGGTAGCGCACGTGTAGGCCAGCTCCGCCAGCGACGCGTTGTAGTCCATTTGCCCGTTCAGGATGGCCTTGGCCAGGTAGAGCAGGCCGCCGGCGCTTGCCGTAAACGTCCGGCCCCGTTCATAAATCGGACAAAAGCCGTGGTTCTGCGGCCAAGGGCCGTAGGTGCAGCCATGACATTTCAGGCAGGCCGAGACAGACCCGCGCAAACCCTCCAGGCTCGTTGTCAGCCTCATCGCGTCACCTCCTCGAATCGACCCGCCTTCGGACTGAGTGCCGGATGCGCAAGAACAGAAGGCGCGGATAAAAATGTTGGGCTTCCCTTGGCGGTGAGAGCGTCGAGGAAGCTCCATGCCGTGTCGACGGTCATGTCCGGAAGCCCGGCGGGTGTTTCCAAACCCAAAAGATGCATGTTGAACTCCATCACATCCAAACCGACGAGGGAGAATGCGCCCGATTGCGAGCCCTGCGCGATGATCTCCGCGGCATGGAGCAGCGCCCTCTTGTCAATCCCCGGCCCGTCTATGTAGCGTGCCGCCTGCACGCAACGGTCTCCACCAACGTCAAGATCCAAACTGACGTATACGTAAGGTGTGGTGATTCTCTCGCGCAGGAACTGGCGGAGCCGCTCTTCGTAATCTTTCCCGAAGGCCTCAAGCGGAAAGAAACCGCAGCCGAGCCTTTCAAACGCCAGGTACGCCTCGTGAAAGCTGGCCCACTCGGGACCTGCTGCTTCGCTCGGATAATCACCGACGCCGACCAGGAGCAGGTGTTCGGGCTTGACGACACCGGCGCCAACGAGATGGGCCAGGAAGTTCCCGCAACAGTAGCTCTCACCGCTCGATCGCGTCGGACACGCACTGCTTCCTCGGAGGAGATCCAACTCCGATTGCAAGGCCGTGATCATTCTTGCCGATGGCGGTAGGGCATCGAAATGATGGTCGAGCACCACGAGCGTCATGCGGTCCGCCCCCACTGCCTCGGACAGCGCCGAAACCACACCGCCTGTTGCCGAATGATCGATCCCCACCATGATGGGAACTTCCGGCAGAATTCGGGTGGTTACGAACCTCTTCACCTCTTGCATCACCTCGAGGAGTCCGCAGCGGCCGACGAACTCTTGCATCTGTGCCGCTGTTATGAGTGGCTGGTCCGAGGGCTTGGGCCTTGGCCCTAACCAGGACGCCACCTCCACGGTTCCGGCGGGCTCGATATAGGCGGACCTTGTCCCCAATTCCTCGAGCATCGCTTCGTACGGCCCTGACGGAAAATGCCTCCCCTGCGTCTGCGCCCACATGGAGGCGTGCTTCAACCCGAGATTCCAAGGATCATCGGATGCATCCAAAGTCACACCGAACAATCTTCCGCGGCCGTTCAATCGCTAATCCCCCTGGTCCGAACCTGCCCTTCCCAATGGACTCGTTTCACCCTGGAACTGGCCCGCGTCGGTAGAGCGGGCTTCTGTCGCTTGGCCTTTTTCAGTCCGCGTGCGCGGGCCTTGAGCCCGGCGAGGGAGAAGTCCAGAATGTGGTCTGCCAACTCGTGGAGGTGCTCGTTGGAGAATGTCTCGCCTTGTCCGCCGATCAGCACACGGAAATGCCGATAGTAGAAACATTGTCCGAGAATGCTTCGAGTGGCGAAGCGAACCTGTTGTTGCGACGCGTCTTTGCCGAGAAACTCCCTGCAAATGGAGTCCAAGGCCTGGTACAAAGGCAAGATTTTGGAGTTGAAGAACGCGCGAAGCCCAGGGGTCAAAGCGATGGTCGCCTGTTCGATGAACCGCCACCGCCATTCCGGCTGTCCCTGTGCGAAGCACTGTGCCAATACCCACTCGATCATTTCTTTCAGGCGAGCCTCTCGCGACCGCGAGGCCGCGAAGGTAGGAATCGCGTCAACCAAGAGGTTGTCGGCGTAACGGAGCACCGCCTCGTAAAGGTTCTCCTTGTTGCCAAAGTGATAGTGGATGGCGGCGATGTCGGTGCCGGCCTTGCGGCAGATCTCTCGCGTTCCGGCCAATCGGAACCCCTTCTCCGCAAACAGTTCACCCGCGGCATCAAGAAGGCGCTGTCGGGTTTCGGCCTGGGACTGCTTCCGAATTTGCACTCCGTACGCTCCTTTCCTGGAAGGCGGTTACACTCATGGCATTAGCAGGCCAAACCTATCAAGCGGTCGCTTGACTGTCAACGGCTGTTTCTAGCGACCGCTTGACTTTCAGGCATACCAAGAACTAATCGATAAGATCCCTTACGTAACAGGGAACGATGTTTGCCTCTTCGCTGGCGAAACCTTCGGGATCACAGTGGCCATTATCAATGATGCAACATCTCGAATCACCCACGAACGAGATCTCGGCAAAGTCGATATCGAGTTCAGGTTCACGCAGGACGTAAATAAGACAGCTTCAAATGAGTCGAGTGAGACTACAGCTGCGTCGCGCAACAGGTGCAGACAAATCCCGCGGGACTGATTCGCCAACGTCGGGAAAACAACGCTCGAATGCGCTGGCTTCAACCGGACGAGGAGTCTCGACTGAGAGCCATCGTACAAGAAAAGTATCCCCATCACCTTTGCTGAGCTGGACTTGGCACTGAACACCGGGTTGCGGCGAGGAGAGCAGTATTCGTTGACTTGGGCCGACGTTGACTTGGAGCATAGGATATTTACAGTCTCAAGGAGCAAGAATGGGGAGATGCGACACATCCCCTTGAATGGATGCGGCAATGGCTGCACTCTTGAGCGCTAAACAGTGCTGAAACGGCAAGCCACCGGTCTTCTGGAATCGTTTTGGCGAGGCCCTGCGAAATCCAAGACAATGGTTTGAGGAAGCGATCGAAGAGCTCAAATTCGAGACTTCACTTGGCACGACCTGCGGCACACGTTTGCCAGCCGGCTGGTAATGGTAGTGTTGATCTGCGGACAATTCAACTAGTTGATGAGCCACAAGACGATAGGAATGACCCCGTTCGCTATGCGCACCTTGCACCGAAGCATCAAGTTGAGCGCCTCCGCGACGCAAGCGAGGCCTCTGGCAGAGAAAAAACTGACACTGGAAGAAAACAGAAGTCACCGTCAGTACGCGGCGCGATCAACTAAGTGTCAGTCCGTGCTATTGTTTAGAAGGTCCTCGCCCGGGTGGCGGAATGGCATACGCGGGGGACTTAAAATCCCTTCCGACCTCCAGGCGGCAACTGACGGCAGCGGCTAACCGCTTTGTTCCCCGCGAAACGTGTGGGCGGCGAGAGACTGCGAGGGATGGCTCGACAGCCACTCAAACGGCCACCGGGAAAGTCCTAGCAGGACCGGGCCGGGGATTGACAGCGAGAGAAGTTAACGAGTAGGGTAACGCCCGCGAAGGAGGTTTCCGATGAACGAGGGTCCGATGAACGAGGGTTCAGCCATCTGTATCGCGCTCGCCTGCCTCATTGTCTACTTCCTGCCGGCGGCCGCCGCGTGGAAGAAACGAAACTTCGGCGCGATCTTTGCGTTGAACTTACTGGCCGGCTGGACGGTGGTGGGATGGATCGTGGCGCTGCTTTGGGCAGCCGCTGCACGGAAAGGTAGCCGTCAGCCCGCTGCACCCGATTCCCCGATCCTCTGCGGGCGCTGCGGCCGATATAATCCTCCGGCGTCGAAATTCTGCGCCTATTGCGGGCGATCGCTTTCGGGCATCGCTGCGATCGCCATGGTCATCGTGATGCTGTTGGCCGCGGCGCCGGCGCGCGCGCAGGAAACGACACCCGACTGGGAGATCTTCGGCGGATACTCATTCCTTCACGTGAACGCCGGCAGCGGCAGCGTCCGTCTTCCCGATGGCACGCCGATCGCGCTGCAACAGAACGCGAACGGATGGGAGGTCTCAATCGGCGAAAACGCGAATAGCTGGCTCGGCGGCATCGCCGATTTCAGCGGCGGCTACGCCAGCCGAACCCTCGAGGGCGTCACCGTCCACGGCAGCGCCTATCCGTTCCTGTTCGGCCCCCAGTTCTCCTTTCGGAAGGCGCGCTCGATCGTTCCTTTCGGCAGGGCGATGATCGGCGGCGTGAAGGCGCGCGCCAGCGTGGCCAGCACGTCGCTCTCGGCCTCCGAGACGAAATGGACCTATGCCTTCGGCGGCGGCCTGGATTACCAGGTCAGCCCTCACGTGGCGATTCGCGGCCAGGCGGACTTCATCCGCTCCCACTTCCCTGAGACCCTCACGAAGGACTTCCAGAACAACATCCGCGTCTCGGCCGGCGTCACATTCACCCTCGGCCACGTCCACAAATGGGGCGGCTTCTAGCCGGGCGAACAGGTAACAAAACTAGGAATCGATACCCCTTTCCCGCTTCGACCGCGCCGCCCGGCCGACCGCCCGGCTGGCTTCCTGGTCGCTCACCTTCAGGTATTCCCCGGTGCTCGAAATCGAGCGATGGCCAAGGTACTGGCGCACGTTCTCGATCCCGGCCTCGCGGATCGACTGCATGGCGATCGAGTGCTTCAGGACGTGGGGATGGCAGAGGTGCTGCGGCAGGCCCGCCAGGCGGCCGTAGCGCCGCATCAGGCGGTAGAACTGCACGCGGGAGATGGGGAACAGCCGGCGGCGCGCTGCGTCCGGGCAGAGCGTCTTGTGGCGCGCGAGCCACGCTTCCACGGCCGCGCGTTCGTTCAGCAGCTCGCTTTCATCCTCCACCAGCGGCTGCACCGTGCGTAGAGAGCCCTTCAGCCGCTGCACGGAAAGGTAGCCGTCGACGAAGTTCTCCGGCGTGAGCGCCACCGCCTCGCTCGCCCGCAGCCCGTGCCAGAAGGCCACGAGGAAAAGCACCCAATCGCGCTCGCGCGCAGCCTTCGCCTGAGCCAGCAAGCCCAGCAGCTGCTCGCGGCTCAGGTGCTCCATGGTAATTCACGGCAGTGTCAACGGAACGTTGACAACTGTAAAATTTACCGGCTCAGGCCGCAGCCGCGGGCGCGGACGCGCTAGAGCTGGCCGGAATCGCGTTCAGGAAGTTCACCACGGCCTGGATGTAGTTCTGGACTGTGGTGGCATCGGACGCCTTGCCGGCCGCGGCAAACGCCTGGGAAATGACGGGAGCGAGGATCGTGGTGGCCGTGGCCAGCTTTTGCGCCCCGGTGCCGCTTTGCTGGCCCATGGCCGCGAACTTCTGCTCGATCGAGACGACCTCGGCCACGGCGGTCGTGAACACCCCTCCCAGGGCCGGATCGAGGGCGTCCACTTCCAACTCGGCAGCCTGAGCCAGGCTGGTGATAACCGGCTCGATTTTTTTCAGTCCGTTCTTAAAATCCTTCCCCACGGTTTCCAGGAACGAAACGAATTTGTTGCTCATCTCTGTTTTCTCCTTTTTTTATTTTGCCGCTGCTGCGATCTGCGCGGCCGGGCCGGCAATGCCCAGCGCGTGCATGAAGATCGATTTCGCCAGGCTCGCCGGCGCGAGCGCCTGGCGCAGGCGCACCTCGATGATGGCCGCCATTTCGTTTCCGCTTTTGGCCATGCCGTCGAGCTGGACGAGTAGGGCGTTCGCCTCGTCGATGGCCTGATCGAGTTTGGCGGCGGAGGCCTTCAGCGCGCCGACGTCGGCGGTGCCGGCCGCGAGCAGCGCGGTGAGCTGCGTCTCCGCGGCCAGCAGGCCGTCCACGGCTTTATCCGCGCGCTGCTCGAGCGCGGTGAGCTGTGCATCCTGATTCTGGACGGCGCCGGCGAGAGCGGGCAGGACTCCGGACTCGGCATCGTTCAGCGAGCGATCCGTGTGCGCGAGAAAATCCTTCGCCGCGCCGATGGCCGCAGCGAGCGCGCCGACCGCGGACGAAAGAGCCTGGTTCTGCTGGGTGAGGGATCTGTTTTCGTTCGCGATCGTATCCTGCACTTCGCCCACAGAAACGGCCATCTGCCCGAGATTGAAGTCCACGTTCGAAAGGAATGTGTTGAAATGCCGCGCCGTCTTGATCCCGTAGCCGACGGCCGCGCAGCAGAGCGCCAGGAAACAGACGCCCATGCTCAGGAGCAGGGCGTGTGCGGATCGCGTGAACCGGTCGTACGCGTCGCTCATTGCCGGGGCGAGCGGATCCAGTGGTTCACGATGGCCATTCCCAGAGCGCCCATCAACCCGCCGACCGTGACCACGGGATGCGTGGTGAGGTACTGCTGCGAGGCCTGCGCCACCACGCCCAGCACGGCGATCGCCGCCGGGATCCACGTGGGTGCGTATTTCGAGATTTTCGCGAGCATTGGTTTTCCTCCGGGATGAGATTCAAGAACTTTTTACGGAACTCCCGATCGGGAGAGGCCGCAGAGCCGCGGTGAGCTTCGTAATGGCGTCCATGAAGCGCGGCCAGCCGTTCAGCCCTCCATTCACGCGCCGGCGCACCATCTGCCAGTTTTCCGCATCGGCATACGATGGAATCGCGCGCTCGTGAAAATAAAGCGCGAGGATTTCCGCGGCCACCTGCGGATCGAGCGCCAGGTCGGGATTTTCCGCCAGGTCGCGGCCGAGCTCCTGGCCGAAATGCGTGTAGTCCCAGCGGCCGGTGATCTGCACGAAGCCGCGGCCGCGAAAGCGCGCGCCATCGCCCACGGCCGTGTTTCCCAGATCCTTGCGACCTTCGTAGAGATCGGCGAGATAGGCCGGGCCGCCGCGCTCCTTCACCGGCGCGAAGGTGAGCGTCTCCACGCTCACCGTAGCGATCGTGGCCACGGCCGCGAGGTCGGAATAGATCCCGCGCGCCACGAGCGCGGCTTCGATCCGCGGCCAGTTCGCGGGCACATTCGCGCGCAGGATGCCCTGCACCTGGCGGTCTCCGATCTTTTCCTTGGGGTCCACGTAGGAGCCGAGGATTTCGGCGATCCGTTCGGGCGTCAGCGGGAATGGCATTTAGCGTCTCAATGCGGCGTTCAGCAGGATCTGCGCGATGGCCGTGCGCTTGCCCTCCGGCGCCGAAAGCAGGATGGCGAAGGAGAGCGCGATGTAACGGTCCGCGGCTTTATCCTCGATCAGGCGCGCTTTCGCGCCGATGCCGTTCAGGTCGCGCCGCATCTGTTTCACGAGGAACATCGCGCCGCCGGCCGAGAACACCACTCCCGCGATCGCGATGGCGATCTGAATGAAGGCGGGCGTCATGATTCGGAAGAGCGCTCGATCTTGCTCTGGAACTCGAGCAGGGCCAGCTCGGCGATGATCTCGCGCACGCGCTGCTGCCGCTGGGCCTGTGGCGTCTGGACGCCTACGAGCTGGGCCAGCAGGATCTCCATGCGCACGCGCGGCAGCAGATCGGCGACCACGTCCGCGATGTCCGGATCGCGGCCGAACTGCACGCGAAAGCGATGGAAGGTGCTCTCGATGGTCTCGGCCACGCGCTGCCCGGCCTCGCTCTTTTCACCGGCCACGTCAGATCCCCGACCAGTGGAGGAATATGGCGTCGACGGATGTGCTGGTGCTATTCGCATTGATCGCGATGCCCGCCTGGTTCGGTCCCGTGGAGAAAAAGCTCGTCAGCGACTGCCTCGCGAACTGTTTGAAATTCTGCCCGTCGATCGCCGTGCCCCACACCAGATTCGTGCCGTTGTTCGTGACTTTCAGCCACAAGGGAGTGGGAAGCACCGACTGGATAGGCCCGAGGCTGTGGGAGCCGAATGAAGTTGGGCTGTTGTAGTACTCGAGACCGATTTCCGGTCCGTTCGACGCTCCGCTGAGATCGCCGCACGCGAGCATGATGATTTTCCCGGTAGCGCTCTCGCGCACCGCGACGCCGGCGGCGTAATACACGTCGAGGCCGTTGGATGCGTTGATCCCCAGCCCGATCGTGAGCGACCATGGCGTGCTTCCGGGCGCCGACTTGTACAGCATGGCCAGCGAGTTCCCGGGCGGTCCTGGCATTCCCATATAGAGGGCGCCCCCAGCGTTGTAGGCGGCGCTGGCGCTGCCCTGGTTCAACCAACTCAGCGAGGAGAGAACCGGGGGCGTGATCGCGGACGGCGCGAGCATGTTGTTGAACGGAGCCGAACCGGTGGGAGCGAAGCCGCCGCCGCTCGTGCCGCCGCCGCTGATCAGAATGGCCCACCAGTTCGCGCCATCCCAGAAGATCTGTGCGCTCTGGCCGGCCGTGAGCTGCACGCTCGCCCCGGTGTTGATGTTGCCGGAGGCCGGGGTGAACGTGGCCGGCCCGGCGCCGATGACGAGGACGTAGGTGACGAAGGTTGCGTCAGTGGGATTCTGCAGCGTGACGGCGATCGCCGAGGAATTATTGAAGGTGACGAGGCGCCCCTGGTCGGCCTGGGTGATCTGCTCGCTGGTCGTGGTCCGCGCATTCACCGTGCCGACGTTCGGGAAGTTGAAAGAGAAATGCTCGAACGGGGACGCCGAATCCGTCTGCGGGCTAACGTTCCGGCGGCCGCTCGGCGCGGCGGGCGTCGAAGGGCTGAAGGCGATGATTCCGGTGGGCGAAGGCATCAGCTTGTCACAATCGCGCCCTGCGGCTCGGGCCATCCGCCGGGGCCCGCGATCGCGCCGGAACCGCCGCCGGGCACCGCGATGATGAATCCGATGAAGGTGTTTCCCGGAACCCCGACGAGAGCATTCGATGTCTGACAGGTGGCCGTCAGGTTCGTGCCGCTGCCGGTGTCGCCCACCTGGCCCGGGTCGGCGATGGTGACGTAGTAGGCGGTCGGAGCGGAGGGATTCGCGATGGTGAAATTTCGCGCGTTGTATGTGACGGCATTCGTCTGGAACTGCGTCAGCACCGCGGCCATGGAGATCTGCGTTCCGCTCGGCTGCGAGAGCGCCACGGCGGGCGTCTGCGTGTATTGCTGGTTCTGCGCGATGCCGCCGCCCGGGATTCCCGTGGGCGTGAAGGTGTAGGGCGAAACGTCCGACTGGCCCTCGATCGCGTTGCCGAACGAATTCAGGGAGAGGAATTTGAAATAGAGCGTGGTGCCGATCCACTTCGGGTCCATCGTCAGGCGCAGGATTCCCGGCTGCTGCAGCTGCGCGGGGTTTCCCAGGAATGCGAATCGCGAACCGCTCGGATGGTCCACGTCCGGCCCGGGCGCCGCCACCGGCGCGCCGAAGACGCAGCGGCGCAGCTCGTTTCCTGAACCTGCGGCCTTCAGCGTGTATTTGTTCGTGGCGGTCAGCAGCGCGGTGTTGTACGCCAGCAGACCGTAGGGAATCGAGGCGTTGCCTCCCGCGATGTAGCAGGGATAGGTGAAATTGTCGCGGTCCGCGGCCGCGTAGGAAGCGAGCACGCCAAGGCTCTCGGTGAGGTCGAGCGGAAGATCGTTCGCCGTGTCGGGATCCGAAGCCGCAGGCCAATCGGCCGTGGAAACTCCCGTGATGCCGTTGCCGGAAATCTGCCCCGCGGGGTTGTAGCTGTTTCCGCCGTCGGTTGAGATCAGCACGATGCATCCGCCGTAGATCGCGCTCGAGGAGCTGACCACGATCCACAGTTCGGGAGTCGTGGGCGATTGCGCCAGCCGCGGCACAGGTTCGAAAATGATGGGCGTACTCACCGGGCCGGGATCCTGCATCGTGTTCGGCTGGTTGGGCGCGGGCGGCGTGGCCGCCAGCACGTTCGGAGACGAAGCGCCGTAGACGAAGGGCTCGGCGGTGAAGTTCATTTTCGTCACGCGGCCTTTATCGTCCGTGGCTTCCTCGGCCGAAGTGATGCGCACCGGAACCTGATTGATCTGCGCCAAAGGATCGGTGAGCGTGATCAGGTCCATGGGAGACAAAAGCTTTTGGCCGCTGGGCGAGGACCACTCGTAGGAGACCGGCTCCACGTATTGCCGGCGCAGCACGCGGATCGCGAGCAGCGTGCGGGCCACCGCCACGCTCTGAACTTCGTCGTGTTCCTCGGGAGCCTCGAGGCGCGAGCCGTACATGGCGGTGCCCGCGGCATCCGGCTCGAGCACGGTGACCGGATTGTAATCCGACGTGCGGTTGGGAATGGTGTACTGCAGGATACTGGGGCGGTCCATGCCCTTCTCGCCCGGCGGAGGCTTGCGCGACACCTTCACGGGCGGATTCGTGCCGTCGCCCAGAATGCTTCCATCCTGCGTCGAGAGACTGGCCACTGGCCCGGCAGCCGTCGGGGAGATGTAGATCGCGCCGTTGCCGACGGCCGAAGCCTCGGCATAGGGAATCGACTGGAGCTTGTCTCCCAGATAGACGGGAGCCGCGTTCATCGAGGAGTAAAGATCCTTCAGCCAGGCGGAGCACTCCTTCTGCGAATCCATCGTGAGCGATCCCCACAGGCCGCCGGCGCGCGCGGCCTGCCGCGCGAGGTTCATGGTCGCGTCGTCGATGATGTTCAGCGCCGGGCGCGGATAAGCCGGCGGAACGGTGGCCTTGAAGGAAGCGAGGATCACGCGCGGGCTCTCGCCGAGGCCGGTCCAGACGTTCTTGAGCGAGACGGTTGCCGGAGCCCAGAGCGTGCGCCATTGGCCCATCGCGATGTACCACGGAACCATGAAGACGTTCCACCGCGGGTCGAGCGCGGGACTCAGGTTCCCCGGATTCACCATGAACCCGAAAACGACGGCCGGGAATCCCCGCGCATTGCCGGTGGTGAGCGCCACGCCCGCGGTCGAGTGCACGCCGGAAAGGTTCGCGGCGGCGGCCGAGTCGAAGGAGTCCACGCCGGCAAGCTCGGCGATCAGGAAGACGTTCGACGAGCCGTAATCGCCCCCCATCTGCGGATAAACGCGGTTGCCCGCGCCATAGCCATTGGAAATCGCGTAGGCGAATACCCAGCCCGCTCCGCCCGGGCCCGCTCCGCCGACGTCGATGTTGTGCCAGGTTTCGCCGGAATCGGACGTCACTCCGGTGATCGTGCCGGTGGTGCCCCCGCTCCACCAGCACAGCAGGATGTTTCCCTTGGTGTTGGGAAGCGAGAAGGCCCGCTCGGTCGGATTCGCCAGATCCGTCTCGTACGTCAGGAACTTTTTCTGCACGCAGCCGGGATAGTCGAAGAGGCCGGCCCCGTGCTGCACCGGCGAAACGCCCTGCTGGCCCGGCGCGCCATCGGCCGCGTTGATGCCCGCCTCGGACACGCCGCTTTTCACGATGTCCTCGATCATGTCGGCGAAATCGGCGTCGCCCGTGGAGTAGATCGAGTGCGCGCCCATCACCTCGACGCGCGTATCGGGAATCATGCCGCCCGAGCCGAGATCGAAATTCGGCGAGCCGACGCCGGCGCACCAGGGCTTGAGCTGCTGCTGCGAGGAGAGAGGCGTGCTCGTGCCTTGGAGGTTTCCCGCGTACTCCGGGCCGTCGGCGAGAACGGGCTCGAACGTGAGGCGCAGCATGGCGAGGGGCGTCCAGTGTTTGATCGCCGCGGAAAGCTGGGCGTAGTAGATGTTCGCGGAAGTCACGCCCGGGGGAACGTCGCCCAGGCCGGACACCGGGAAGGTGACCACGTTGTCATCCGCGATCGCCCACTTGTAGACGTACGGATAGAAGCGGTAGCCGCTCGAATTCGTGGGGTCGGGGCCGTTGTGCGCTTCGTTCCACAGCGGGATCTCGAAGCTTCCCGAAACGGTTTGCGGGCCCTGGGCGCCGAAATCGTCGAACGTGGCGCTGTAGCTTGAAACCCAGGTGACGGCGACGACGGCATAGAAATACGGATCGGTGATCGTGTAGGTGCGGTTCGGGGTGAGGCCCGTGAGGCTGACGAAATTCAGCGGATACTTCGTGGTGTTTTGCCAGGCCTGGAAGACGCCGGCGATGGGGTTCTGGCCCAGCAGGAAGTCGATGTTTTCGACGTAGGCGGGCTGGCCTTTTTTCTTCTGCTTGAATTTTTTCGAGCTGCCCCCTCCCGCGCGAAGGTTCGCCGCCCAGATCGCGAGCAGCGGCGACTTCGTGAGCCCGAAGATCTCCGGAATCGTCAATCCGTAGGTCGAGGCCTGCAGCATCGATCCGAGCGCCGTGGGCTTCTGCTGGTTCAGGCCCTTACCGCCGATCATTTTTCAGCCTCTCCCAGGGATCGAAGATCTCGATTTGCTTAAACGCCCAGAAGGGATCGCGCGACACGTCCACTTCCTCGATCGCGGGCGCGATCGCGTGCACGGCGAGCGGCCACGACGTCACGATCGCGCCGTGCCAGTTCACCTTTCCGTCCGGGCGCTTCTGCGTGATGATGTTTCCCGGCAGCACGTTCGTGGAGGGGTACGTGACCGCATCGTACATCTTGTTCGCGCGGCGCAGCAGCAGCTTGCGGTATTCGTCCTCGGCGACGTTGGCCCACCAGTCCTCGTGGTAGGGCGGCAGGTCGAGATCCTCGAATGAAAAGAGCCCCTGCTCGATGAACACCGAGGCCATGAAAGTGAAGCAGTCGGCGCCCGCGCCCTTCACGAAGCCCTTCGTGTGATAGGACGTGCCGACCCAGGAGCGCGCCTCGCGCACGACGTCCTCGCGCCATTCCGCGACGAGCTCCGGATCGAAGGGCCTCATACGGCGCTCTCCGGGCTCGGCACGAAGGAGAAGACGTCCGTCGCGCCATCCGCGAGGTCCACGGGCGGCGTGGCGGAGACATAGAACTGGTCGCCCGACGTTCCGTTCCAGGGCGTGGGCGGCCAGGGCATCTGGGAATAGAGCGTGAAGCTGTTGTGGTGCGCGCTCAGCCCGTCGGTGTATTCGCCCGAGGCCGCTACCGGGCTGAAGAATCCGGGAAGCGTGGCGCCGGGGCTGTTGAGGAAGACCAGGTAGCCGCGGGCGAACGTGTTGTTCGACCAGATGCGCCCCGCCGAATACGGCGGCAGCACGTCGCCGTAGATCACGTTGCCGGACGATCCCGCGACCACGGTGAAGACGGGGACGTTCGTCTGGCCCGGCGGCGGCGTCGCGCCCGCGTAGGCCACCTGCGTGGCCGAATTGCGGATCACGTTCGTGGGCGCCTGCTGCTGGTTCAGGATGTCGGTGAAACTGTTGACGGTGAACTTGATCGCGGAACGGTCGACATCCACTTGGGCCACGCGCCCGAAAAAATCGGTGCACGCCCCGAGCGTGTTGACGTCGCCCGGAGCGGCCGAGAAGGCCGTCATCATCCGCACCCACCACTTGTCGTAATAGCCCAGGCGCGCGAGCAGCAGCGGGCTGGCCGTGGCCACGCTTTGTCCGGGCGCGATCGCCGGAGGGGACCAGGTGAGCTCCACGGAGTCGGTTTCGAGGCCGATCTTCGCCTTCACCGAGCCGCGCCGCACCACGCCGGCCTGGAAGATCTGCTCGGAGTAGAGCGCGTAGGAAAGCGGCGAGCCGTAGTCCGTGAGGAAAATCGCGAAAGGGTCTTCGGGGTAGCCGATGATGAAGAGCTTCGGGAGCAGCAGCTGCTTCGTGCCGGCGAGGTAGGCCTGCACGGCCGCGGTGGTGTTCGCGCCGTTTCCGCCGTAGCAGGTCCTCATTGCCTCGTCGAAACCAGCTTCACCAGGCCCGAGCCGCGGTGCTCTTCCTCTCCGCCGATGGTCCACAGCAGGTAGAGGAATTTGCTGAAATCCTGCGAGCTCATCTCGAAGCGCGCGCGAAAATAGAATTTGAACGTGCCGGTGATCGGCGTGGCCGGCGCGGAATGCCACTTCAGATAGAGCCCGGCGGAGGAGAAACCGGGGAACGCCAGTCCCGGGCCGAGCAGATCGAAGTTGCCGGTGTTGCCCGAATAGCTCTGGCTCTGCTGCACACCATTCGCGAAGATTTTGTTGGGCGCGCCCGTCAGGTTGGGGAAGGCCTCGGCCTGGCCTTGCAGGTTCAGGTCCGTCAGGTCCTCGAAAAACTGCCCGCCCATGTTGCGCTGCACCGGCGTGTAGTAGACGGAAACGGCGGTGATGTTCGCCGTCGGCGATCCCGAACCCGATCCGGTGAGCACGGCAAGCGCCGCGCCGGACGTGGTGGCGTATCCGGCGCCGCCCGCGACGATGTTGAAGCCGGTGATCGCGCCGGAAGAGACGGAAGCGACGCTGAGAACGGCGCCCGTGCCGCCGCCTCCGGTGACGGCGAGCTGATCGCCCACGTTGAATCCCGATCCGCCCGAGCCGACCGTGGCGGCGGAAACCGGATTCGTGGTGTCCGTCACCAGCTGCAGCGGCTGGTTCGTGACGGCGTCGTCTTCCGGATCGTCGAAGAGAAAGCTGTCGTAGGAGGCCTGGCGCGCGAGAAGAAAGCCCATCAGCGTGGCCAGCTCGCTGTAGGTGAGGTTCGTGTTGCTGAGGTCGTTCGCCAAAAAGTCGTACATCAGCTGCCAGTGCCAGCGCGGATTGACGGCCTGCGCGATGCGCGTCTCCATCAGGGGGTCCGGCGCCGCCTGGATGACGTTGGAAAATTCCGGGGTCTTCACGACTTTGTAGCTCAATCCCCGGATGGCCGTGGGATAGACGGCGCTGCTCACGGGCGCACGCGCCCGCTTCGGAGCGCCTCGTGGATCGCGGGCACGAGCTCCTTTTCGAGCACCTCGCGCGCGTCCGGCCCGTTGTGGTAGAGGTTGAACTCGTTGTAGTTCTGGTGCGTGCTGCCGCCGCCGCGGATTTCCGGCAGATCGAAGCTGGGCACGCGCAGCTCCGACGGCCGCACGATCGAGCTTGCGAGCGCCCCCGGCGCCGCGATCGATCCCGCGCCGCTGAAATCGAGCTTCCCCGCGTTGATGGCTTCGAGATTTTCGGCGCCGAAGGATTTCACCGCGCCGGCCTTCAGCACGTATTCGCCAGCGGAAAGCATGGCCGGGATGCGATCGCCCGTCGGGCCGCCGGGCCCCGATACCAGGCCGCCTTCCTTGAAAGCCAGCACGGCAGCGAACGCCGCCGCGGCGGCCGCTGGCGCGAGGATCCACCCGACCACGGGGATCGCCGAAACCTGCGCGTAGACGTTGGCCGCGGCCGTCTTTGCATCGTTGAGCTTGGTGCCCTCGGCGAGCGCCTGCCCCACCAAAATGTTGGCGAGCATCTGCCCGGCCACCTTCTCGAGCGATTGAATCACCGAAAGCTCCATCTGCCCGAAGGCCTGCACGATGCCGCGCGTGCCGCGGGGAATAGCTTCGAAGAATTTCTGAAAGTCCTGGGCCAGGCCTCCCGACACCTGCTTTCCGATCTCGCCGAGTTTGTTGGTTTGCGTGCCGAGGTTCTGAATCTGCTGGATCGCCTGCTGGGCCTGGGCGATGCGCTGCTGGTCTCCGGAGGCCTGGGCGCTTTGGAGCTCGAGCTGAGCCTTTTGCCTCAGCAGGGGAATCTGCTGCGCGATGAGCCGTGTGATCTCCCTCTCCGATGCCGCCTGGGTGATCACGCCGTCTTTCAGCTGGATCTCGATCGCGCGGCGCTGCGCTTCGAATGCGGCGATGGCCTGCTGGGTGCTTTTTTCCTGTTCGGCGAATTGCGCGGCGGACGTCTTGAGCTGGGTATATTTCGCGAGCAGCTGGTCCACGTGCGTGCTGTCGTAGCCGGCCTGCTCGAGCACGACGCGCATCTCCGCCGTCTTGGCGTCGATTTCCTCTTTCGAGCCTTCGACCGTCTTGTGCTGGAGCTCGTCGATCTCCTTCAGGAACTCGACGATCTTCTGTTTGTTCGATTGGTCGGCCTTGAACTCATCCGCGTCGAGCGCCGCGATTTTCGTGCGCGATTCGATCTCCATCGTGGAGATGCGCGTACTGAGCTCGTCCGCGCGGGCGAGCTGGTTGAGCTGCTCGGCGGCCAGGCGGTCGGCGTGGCCGGTCAGCTCCTGCTTCGCCTGCGGGGTTGAGGCTTTGCTCGCGGCCGTTCTCTTCGCCGCAGCCTGCTGGCCGGCCAGGTCCGCCGCGGCCTGCACTTCGTCCCGCTCCTGCTTCAGCACGGCGATTTCCCTGGCCGTTTCCTCCTGGATCGCGGCGCGCCGGCGATCGAAGTAGGCCTTCAGATCGAGCGTGCCCTTTTCATACTCTTCCTTGTCCGCTTCCTCGCGCTGGGCCGCGCCGGCCTTCCACACGGTCAGCAGATCCTGCTGCTGCTTCAGCGCCAGCGCGAGCTGCGCCTTCGCCGCGGCGTCCGCGATTTCCGGCGCTTTTGCTTTCGCGCCCGCCCTGCCGGTGAGATCGGGCGGGGCGGATTCAGGGCCCGCGAGCGAGCTCACCATATGCACCGAGGCGCGCGCGCGCGCAATCTCAGAAGCGTGGCCGCGCTGGTTCGCGAGATCGAGTTCCTCCTGGGCCAGCTTGCTGAGCAGCGGAATCTGCTGCGCCATCAGGTCCTTGATCTTCTGTTCGGCCTCGACCTGCGTGATTTTTTTTTGGTTGAGCTGGAGGTTGATCGAGTCGCGCTGCTCCTCGAATTTCGCGATGGCGTCGCGCGTGGCTTTGTCTTTCGCCGCCATCGGCCCCGAGTCGGGAAACAGCTCCGCGTACGAGGAGGCGAGACCAGAATGGTACTGCTCGGCGATGGCGTTCTTTTGCGCCGCGTCATCCGCCTCGAGAGCCGCATGCTGCTTCTCGCCCTGGCGAATGGCATCGTACGCCGCGGCGAATTCCCCCTTGAAAGTCAGGGCAATCGCGCGGGCTGTGGCCGAAGCGTCGTTCTTCAGATCCTGCCAGACGTGCTGGAAGTCCGCTTCGATTTCCGCGAGGGCGCTGCCGATGTAATCGCCGATCGAGATGAAGGCCAGGACGATATATTTCGTGGCTTCGCCCGCCTCGTGGCCCAGTTGCTCGAATCCATCGCCGCCGCCCTCGATCGCCCGGCCGAGAGCCTGACCGGCATCCGCGAGAGCCGGTAGCAATCCCGCCTCGAACTGCGTGGCGACGCCCTTGCCCACGTCCTCGAGGTCCTGCAGCGATTCTTTCGCCACCTGCGCGGACTGCGCGAGATCCTGGCCCACCAGGATGCCCAGCCGCTTGCACTCCGCCTCGAGGCGGGGAAAGCCCTCCTCGGCAAGCTTGTTGGCAATGACGATCATGTCCGAGCCGCCGCGGCTGAATATGAGCTGCGCGGCCGTGGTCTTTTTGAAACCCTCCTGCATGCCGCCGAGGGCGGCGATCACTTTCTTGATTTTCTCGTCCGGGCTCAGGCCGATGAAGTCCGCCTGCGTGAGGTTCAGCAGCTTCATGGCCTGCGCCGCCTGCACGTTGCCGCCCTGGAAGAGCGTGATGGACTTCGCGGCCCTCACCAGCCCCTGATCGACTTTCTCCGTGGCGATGCCGGTATCCTCGGCTACCTTGTGGAACACGGAGATCGTTTCGGTGGCGATGCCCGTCTTCTGGGACATGTTGCCGATGTTGACGGCGTTATCGAGGATGGACTTTCCGAAGGCCAGCACGCGATCGACGGCGATGACGGAGAGCAGGCCCTGAAAGGCGGCTTTGAGGTTCAGCGAGCTCGAGGCGGTTTCGTCCTGCGTGGTTTTCAGCGTCTTCAGCTCGGTGCCGAGCTGGCGGATGGCCGCGGCGACGCCCTGATCTTCGGCGGTGAGCCTGACTTTTACTTCGGGGGATTCGGGCATGGGACTCTAGTTAGAGGTGGGGATCAAAACCTGAAGTCGGCGTCGGCGCGGGCATCTCGATCTCGACGGGCATGCCGATAATTCTCGCAGCGAGCTTGATGAGCCACGCCCCGATCTTCAGCCGCGCCCGGAACTTCGGAACGCCCTTGAGTTTGACGTGGAGCGTGAGATTTTCCCGAACGATCTTCCCGACGTCGAGGTTCGCTTCAGCCATCAGTGCAGCACTCCGGAGCGGGCGCGGGATTCGCGGCGGAATTCCATGGCGGGCGCGATTTCCGGCACGTTGCCGTCGGGCACGGAGGAAAACGATTCGCTTTCGACGAGCAGCGAGATCGAGGTGCCCACGGCGAAGGCCTCGCGCACACGCACGTCTTCCGGCAGGCCGCCCTCGATCACGCGGTAGGAATAGCCCTCCTGCAGCATCGCGACGAGCATGCTGCAGGGGACGAGCACCCAGCGGGTTTTCATTTTTCTATTTAAATAGAATCCGCGGCGGCGCCGGCGGCTTGGATTTCTGCTTTTGCCAGGGCGCGAGCACGGCCCAAACCAGCACTTCCGCGCGATGCCGCTCGATGGCCGCTTCCCTCAGCCGCTCGGCGAACCCCAGGAAGAGATCGCGAAGCGGCCAATCCATCACTCCGTCGGCGCGGCCTGGATCGTGTCCGGCGAGTTCGCGGATGATGGGGGCGAAATCTCCAAGGTCCCGGGATCCGCGCTCTCGGTAGGGCGGTCCCCTTCGTTCGGGCTGGAAGATTTCGGGGAAGTCTCGGATGATCCCGCCCCGGACGCGAAAAAACCGATCACGAAGCGCACGATGGCCGCGCGCATGCGCAGCTTCTCGTCGGCGGCGGTGATGGCGGCGAAGGCGGCAGCGTTGCGTTCAGCCTCCGCGCGCGACCATTTCTTCCCGGTTTCGGTGAGGCAGCCGGCGAGAATGTGGAACGTCTCGCCGGAAAGCATGATCTCCGTGAGCAGCCGCTCGGCCCGCGTTTCGTCGGGCCCTTCGGCGGCCGCCAGCACTTCGATCGCGCCCGAGCGGCGCAGGTGGGCCAGGAGATAATCGTCCTGGGCGGCGGTGAGGGATTCGGAGATGCCGCGGAACTCGCGGCCGTCGAGCGTGAAACGATCGTCCATCGGTCTCCTTCCCGGCGCGCGCGAGGCGCGGGCCGGCTGTGGGATTTCCGCTTACTGCTCGCGAAAGGGCCAGGGCCGTGGCGGCTCCGGCCCTCCGCGCTGCCGCAATGTGCGGCGCTTCCCCGCCAGGCGGTGCGGGGAAATCGGGTTTACAGATACGTGAACTGGTAGAACGGCGCGGACGGATGATTCGCCGTATCGTCGAGCGCCGAACCCTCGAGCGTCCAGTTTCCGTACTCGTCCGCGATCAGGCCGATCTTCCCGTTCTGCGTCAGGTTCACGCGCCACACGTCCGCCGTGATGTTCGGGCCGTCCGCGGGATCCGGGACGAAGAGCAGGTGCCCCTGCACGAAGTTCACGGTGTGCCCGGCGATCTGCGCGGCGGCGGTGGCGAGCTGATGGTACGTGATCGTGATCGCGAACGCGCCCGTCACGTCGATCGTCGAGGTGAGCGGGATGTAGATGATCCCGTGCACCAGGTCGGCCACCACATAGTCCGTGCCGGCGACCAGCGTAACGCTGTTTTGCGTGAGCACGGGCGGGGTGCTGTTGTCGATATTCGGCTTCGCCGTGCGGAAGTAGCGACCCTTGGCGTTCGCCGACTGCGCCGCGGAAACTAGCGTCTCGCCCGTCGTCGTGCCGCTGGAAATCGAGAGCGTGGTCTGGCCGCTCGAGATCGAGTAGATCTGCGAGTGGTCCGCGCTGAAGTCCGTGCCCTCGATCATGATCTTCAGGTCGCGTTTCTTCACCGCCTCGGCGATCTTCGTCGGCGTGGGGTAGAGCGACTGGAAGAGCTCCGCCTTGTCGTCCTTCGGCTCGAGCTCGAACTTGTTGCAGTTGCCCAGGTGCATGAAGACGCCCGTGGGGTTGCCGTTCAAAAAGCGATCGAGCAGGACGGAACCTTTCCCCAGCGACGGGACGTGGTTGATTTGGTAATTCAGTCCCATGGTTGAAATCTCCTTTTAGGTGTTCGTTGGATTCGCGGTCGGATCGAGCCTGCTCGTCCGGTAGTGAATCGTGAAATGCAAAGTCGCCGCGGCCACGGGCACGTCCCCTTCCCGCGAGCGCCACGCCGTGCGGCCCTCTTCGGCGCCGAGCGCCAGGCCCCCCAGCGTTTCGTCCGCGAAGCCGCCCTTCACGGCCCAGACCAGCACGGGATCGAGCGCGGCATCCGGAGAAACGGATTGCGAGCCCTGCGCGCGGCATTCGAGCGCCACGGCGAGATCCCGCTCCACGAGCGGCGAGCGGAACTTCTGCCGGTCGAAAGGCTTCGGCGCGTCGTCCTCGAAATAGACCATGATCGCCGGCAGCGAATCCGTCTCGATCGGCCTCGTGCGCTCGCGGTGGATGCTGAGCCCGCTGATCCCGCTCGATCCGTTCAGCGCCGCGATCAGCGCCGCCACAATCTGCTCGCGAATCGAGGACGCCATGGATTATGAGAGCGTCGTGGTGGTGGATAGCACGTACCAAACGCCGCCATAGGCCACGAGCGCGAGCGTATCGCCCGCGTTCGCGAACGTGGCGACGTGCTTCGCGCCGTTCAGCTTGTTCGAAGGCGTCGTTACCGTGTGCGCCTGCGCCGTGGTGCCGACGATCCGCAGCACTTTGCCGTCGTCTCCGCCGGCGCTCTGCGCTCCGGACGTCGGCGCGGCGAGCGTCATGGCCAGAGCCGAGCTGCCGGTGACGAATGCCGTGCCCTGCTTGAGCGCGATTGCGCCGGCCGTTGAATGCGCCTCGGTGGCCGAGACCGACGCGATCGCAGCGTCGATCGCCGCCAGATTGCCCGCGGCCGATTCGTCGACGGCCACGCCGTAATCCGGGACCGTGAATCCGAAAGTCGTGGTTTTCTTCGACATGGTTTCCTCTCTCCTGAGAACTTCTTTAGGTCGAACCTAGGAGCAGCTTCGTCAATCCGCCGTCGCCGATGCGCTGCCGGTCGCGCACTGTGAAATTCCGGCTGCCCACCGCGACGGGCTGGCCGATGGCAGCCGCGGGGAAGGCGGAAGTCTGTACGGTGAGCGTGGTGGCCAGCACCACCACTTCCCCGCGCTCCGCATCCTGCACGAGGATCTGGTCCGCCTCGTCGAGCAGGCCCACGCCGTTCACGCCGCCCACGCTGACGGCGATGCCCATGTCCGCCAGGAGCGCCGGAATATCGGCGTCGCCGAAGGCGGCCGCGGACGAGGGAATCGGCATCAGTTACCCCCGGTCTTCGCTTTGGGCCTGGGCGGCGCGTCGGCAATCTTGCGCGGCTCGGGATCGTTGTGATGCGGCGCGTGAACCGTGACGCCCATCTGGTTTTCCTTCGCCACTGCCGCGGCGTGGTCCTCGTGGTATTCCGCGGACCCCGAACCCACCAGCTCGTGAGCCAGCGGCGCGGGGCATTCGTACACTTCGCCCTTCTGGGCATGGTTTCCGCCCATGATGATCGAGCGCTTCAGGCGGATCTTCCGAACGGCGTTAGGTGCCATTTCACACTTCCTTTCCGGGGAACGGACGCGGGCCCCGCGCCGAGAGGGATAGGCGCGAGGCCCGGCAAATTCACGCGGGCGCCGAAAGCGCTTACGTGATGTTGTATTTCGAGACGACGAACGCCACCGGATAGCGCAGGACGATATCGACCAGCATGAACGTGGTCAATTCGATCATGCCCTGCTTTTTCAGCCGGTAGGGATCGACGATGAACTCGAATCCGGATCCCCACATGTTGATCAGCAGCGTTTCGAAGACGCCGCGGATCAGCACGTGCAGGTTCGACCCGCTGCCTTCGGTCTCGTTCGAGGGCACCTGGTTCGTGGAGCGCGCTTCGTAGCCGTCCACCGTGTCGTCGTCCGCCCAGATGGGCAATCCGATCGTGTTGCCCAAACGCGCGGTGCGCTTGAGGCGCGATTTGATTCCCGGCGTGGTGAGCCAGCCTCCCTCGCCGAGCTGGTCGGCGTTGGCCGCTTCGAGCAGCTCCGTCATGTTGACGATGTCGTTCCAGTCGGGCGAGGCGCCGTTGCCGGCGTCGTTTTCGTTCGTGAAGCTCTGCACGCCGGTGGTGGCCATGATCCCGCTGGGCTGGTTCGATCCGCCGCCCTGGATGGCGACGCTGTCGACGGCCAGCGCCAGATCGCGGGCCAGATCCTCGCGGACGAGGGTGTCCACGTCGATCACGGCCTGCGCCAGCAACTGCCGCGAATAGCTCGAGGAAGACTGGTAGGTCTTCGGCGAGCTGGTGATGGCGCCGAGGGTCAGGTTCGAATCCGCGACGTCCGCGCCGGGATTTTCGGTGACCCACGAGCCGGTGGCGCGGCCCGTCTGCCTCGGGAAGCTCACGTTGTCGCGGAGTCCCGCGATTGTGCGAGCGCCCAGCTCTTTCACGCGCATCCGGTTGTACAGGTACTGGATGAACTCGCCGGGTTCGGTGAAGACGAGCGTCTGGCCCACGGTCGAGCCGCCGGTGTAGAGGCCGGCGCGCTTCTCCGGGACGAGCTGCGGGAACCGCTGGGCGATATCCGGGGTAATGGAATGGCGGATCGACCAGGGCATGAACACGCCCGCCGAATGAACGGAGCGTCCGGCCTGCACGGCGCGCTTGCGGAGCTCGTTGGAGATTTCCATCTCCATGCAGTTCTCCACCTTTCGCCCCTCGGCTCCGTCCGCCGCGGCCAGGATCAGCCGCGCCAGGTTGTACTGCTTCTGCTCGCGATCGCTGAGATCGAAATGCTCCCTCGCCGCCTCGCTTGCGGGCTGCTCGAGCGGCCGCCCGCCGCGCGTCTGGATTTCGGCCAGGATTTCGCGCGACACCTGGTCGACGGTCTTCCCTTCCTCGATCCACTTCGCAATGCGCTCCTGCTCGATGCCATGCAATTTGCCGAGCCGCGCGATTTCCGCGGCGGCCTTCCGGAATTCTTCCACTGTGATGGGTTCCACGGTGACCTTCCTTCGTGCTGCTTGTGCCGGTGCCGCCGGCGCGGTTGGAGTCGGGGCGGCCTGGGCCGCGTCCGGATTACTGCGAGTTTCCGAATTCACTCTGGCGACGACGACGGGATAGGTGCGCTCGCCATCGTGCGCGCGCCCCACGCCCACCGTGGGATCGGCCGGCACGCTCACGGAGCTGGCCTCCATCGGCATCCAGCTCGAGGCGCGGTAGGTGTCGCCCTTTTCCTTCGAGGATTCCTCGAGCTTGTATTCCTTCACCGCGTAGCCCACGGAGATGAATTTGCGGATCTTGTCGCGCATGTCGCGCTTCACCGCCTGCGCCGCCGGGTTGGCGCTGAAGCGGACCACTCCGCGGAGCTTTTTGTCCGCCACGCGCACGCCCTCCACGATGCCCACGATGGCGCGCATATCGTGCGAATCGAGGAAGCTCAGCCCCAGCTGGGCGCGCGAAAGATCCACCGATTCGGGCGAGTGATCGAGGATCTCGCGGCCGAACCAGCGCTCCACGGGATACTCCGAGCTGATGCTGATGGCGAACGTGTTGCGGCCCTTCTTTTTCTTTTTTGCCTTGCCCTCGGCCTCGAGCTCCTGCTCGCCGTCTTCCGTGCCGCGCGGCTTGTTCGGATCGTCGAGCGGCTCGGCGGCTCCGAGATCGTCGTCGCCCTCTTCGCCGTCGCTGTCGTCCACGTCCTTGATCTCGTCCGGCTCGAGCGGATCGCAATCCCGCTTCCCGGCCTTGCGCACGATGCGCACCGGCCGCATCTCCTCGATCTGGAAGTCGCGCGAGAGCATGGGCAGCTCGTCGAGATCTTCAAGTTCGCCGTCGCGCGATTCCGCGCAGCCCGCATCGTCCCAGGCCAGCGCGGGATCGTCCGATTCGGGGTCGGCGGCCACGCCGCGGCTCAGTCGGCCGGCGCGCACCTCGGCCTGGCGCTGCTGCTCGACGACCGAGCTTTTCTTCCCGTCCTGTTCGCTCGAAACCTCGATCCCGTATTTCTTGGCCGCGGCCACGATGCGCTTCCAGGCCTTTTCCTTCTCGGCCTTGTCGGGCATGTCCGTCTGGTCGAAGCGGCTGATCGCGTTGCGGATATGCCGCTTGGTCTTGGCCTCGCTCTTGAATTTGATGGGCAGGTGCCAGGTGGATTTCTTTTTCGCGTCGCCCACATAGGCGAAGGCGTCCGACGTCAGGTCCTCGCCGGCCACGCGCTTGGTGTTTTTCTCGGCCATCTCAGCTTCTTCCTATCGCTACGAGTTTTCGGCCGCCCTTGGCTTCCACTGTGGCTTCGGGTTCGACCGGCTCTTCATCCGACGGCGTCTCCTGCTCCTTCGGCCCCTTGTCGATCACCGGCGGGCGCGCGTCGACCGTGAACTCCAGGCCGTACTGCTCGGCCAGCTTCTTTTCGCGCGCGATCTGCTCGAACACTTCCTCCACGTCTCCGCCCTCCTCGCCGATGATGCGATCGCGCGTGCGCAGGCCGGCGCCGATGCCGAGGATGGAGGCCTGCACGTCCTTGAGCGGATCCACCCAGGGCCAGCCGCGCGCTTCCCACTTGCCCTCGAGAAAACGGCCGGGATCGCGCGAATCGAGCACCAGCTCGCCCGAAAGCAGCGCCATCGAAAGCCAGTTTTTGAATACGGGCTCGAGGAAGTTTTCCTTCATGAAGCTCTGGCAGATCTTCCACTGATCGCGCTCGATCAGCAGGCCCGAACGCATCGAGCTGTAGTTCACGCCCTCGAGGTCCGCGGCCAGCGCGTTGTAGGAGACGCCCAGGCCTCCGGCGATGAAGCGCAGCGCGGCCTTCACGAACATGGGAAAGGCGTTCGCGGGATGCTCCGGATTCCACTCCTTGAACCTGAGCCCGGGAGGAAGCTCCTCGATCACGCCGGGATTGGCCTCGATGCGGCGGTGCTCGTCTTCGGTGGGCGCTTCGTAGGCTGCGTCGTCCGTGTGCTCGAGGAAGCCGATTTTTGCGGCGCTCACCCGCGCGGCCACCAGCTCCGCCTCCATGTAGCCGCCCACCATGCGCATTTCGAGCATGCAGGGCGTGAACCAGGGGATCCCGCGGGTCTGCTGCACGCGCAGCGGATCGTAGAGGTGCAGGATGTACTCCGCGCGGATCCGCTCGCGCAAAAGCGAGCCGCCCAGGTCGGAGGGATGCGCCGGGTTCACGTGATAGGCCACGGGCCGGCCCCACACGTCCACCTCCACGCCCATGCGGATTTCGTTCTCGGCGGCGCTGCGCCCCGCGCCCGGCGAGGGCCAGCGGCTGAAGAGGTGGTCCACCTGGTCCGCGTCGATCATCTGCAGCGCGAAGCGGTATTTGTTGTCGAACCCCGGGACCATGCGCACGAAGGCTTCGCCATCCGTGGCCACCGTCTGCAGCACCAGGCTCTGCGCGGCGCGGAAACTCAGCTTGCCGTCCACGGTGCAGTTCCCGCGGCGGCACCATTCCTTCCAGGCCTTCTCGATCTTGCGGTTGAACTGCTGGTTCAGCTCGTCGTTGTTGTTGCGCACCAGCGGCTGGTAGCCGATGCCGCGCTCGCCCAGCACGTTGGCCACGAGGATCTTCAGGTAGCTTTTCGCCACCGCGTTGTTGCGGCTGAGCTCGCGGGCGCGGCCGCGCAGGATGCGCAGGTTGCCCTTGATCTCCTGGTCGGCGGAAAGGATCGGCGCGTTCACCCAGTCCATGGTGAGACGCGAGCCCACGCTGCCGTTGAAGAGCGTCAGGTTGCGCCTGCCGTGCGCGGGCGGGGCGAACCAGCCGGCCACGCGATCGCGAATGCCGGCAAACCACCCCGATGCCGCCGGGCGCGCGCGTTTCACGCGGCCACCTTTCCGGAATTCTCCGATCGCCACACGAAGTTAAAGCTCTCAGGTCCGGTCTGCACCAGGGAGTAGTCGTGCCCCGGATAGAGCTTCTCGACCGCCTCGGCGACGCTGTCGAGGATCTCCTCGATTCCCTTTTGGGTGAACGCGCGGCCAGGCGCGGCCGCGAAAACCCTTCGGGCGAAGCCCTTGTTCCGCGGGGCAAAGATCTTCACGCGAATGCGGCGAACGTGGCTCATCAATAGTCGAGGCCCGTAACGTCCTGCCAGGTGGGCGGGAGATTCGTCCGCTCGTCCTCGGTCGAGAAGTCCACCTTCCAGGGCTTCGAGAGTTTCCCGGGATGCTGCTGGCGCCACACCACCGCGCGATACATGCCGCGAAGCGCGAGCAGCTCCCTCAGCGGAATCTTCGTGACCGCGCGGCCGGCGATGTGGTACGCCTCGATATCGCCGGGGACGATCGCTCCGCTCACGCGGTTCGCGATCACCGCTTCGATCGCGGCGAGAGTCTTTTCCTCGAACGTCTGGAACGCGCCGGCTGCCGAGCTGGCCGCGCTCGGCTCGACGATGATCACCAACTCGTCGCCCGTGATGTCGTACGTCTCGCCGGCGAGCGACGAATCCACGCTGCCGTCGTTGACCAGGCGCTCCGCGTACCGGTAGGGCCCCGGGGCGAGCCCTCCGGTGTCCGTCGGCGTGAGCTCGATGAGGAACGTCGCAGGATCCTGCTCCGTGGCGGCCTTGTTTAATTTCTGGGCCAGGCCGTTCAGATAGAGCGTGTAGCCCCAGCCGCCGGAAGGCGAAAACTCCGGAAGCGAGCGCGTGAATTTGACGGTGGTTCCCTGCGCGAAGTGGCGCGGCACATAATCGGGAATGATCGGCCCGGCGCCGTCTCCCGGGCCCGGAGGCGGCGGCGAAGGAGACGAGGGCGCGTAGAAATAGACGGCGGCAACCGAGTCCCCCGCGATGGGCAGGAAGTCTGTGGTGAGCTCGCCGCCGGCCAGGCTGTACTCGCCTGGAGGCTGCAGCAGGCCGTTCCAGAAAACCTGCAGAGAGCTGGCGGGCGAAGGTGTGTACGTGAGGGCGAAGGCCTGCGTGTGGCCGTCCCCTGTAAACCAATCGGTTTGTTGACTCATCTACTTGTACCCGGCTCCCGCCGTCACTGGCATCCTGCGCCGGTCGCCGCGAGCGATGGCGCGCAGGAGCCTGCCGCGACGTAGGGCTTGAGCGCGGCAACGATGTGCGTGATGAATGTGCTGCCGCCGCGGTCCGTCGTCATGCTGTAGGACCCGGCCGGAGTAATGGCCCCGTTTGAGTCGAACAGTCCCCACGTGCCGTAAGTCCCGTCATCGCAGCGGAGCGTCGCCCCCGTCCCGGCGGTTGGTTCCCCGCCGGCGTCGTACGCGCCTTCACACAGCACGGTCCAGTCGTTGTTCGTGCTGGTGGTGACCGAAGTCGTCAATGCATCGACGGTTGAATTCGCGGTGATGTTCGTTGCGGACGTGTCGGGCTGCCCCGACTGCGCCACGCCGTCGTACTCCGCCGCGCCCGCCAGCAGATAGTGGTTGTTCGTCGCGCTGACGACGACGTTGTGCGTGCCGCTCGATGGGTTCTGGAGCTCGTAGTGATAGGAGTAGCGGTCCTGGTTCGAGTTCGTCATCTTGGCGACGAGCGACATCGAGACGCTGTTGTACGTGACGCCGGTGATGTCGTCGTGGCCGCTCGCCAGCGTATCGCCTTGCAGGCAAACGTCCAGCTCCCGGTTCGCTCCCGAGCTCGTGGTGAATGAAAACGTCAGGCTGTTCGTCGAGCCGCCGTTGTTGCCTCCGTCCTTGCAGGAGCCGGAGGCATAGGAAATTCCCGCGCCGGCCGGCGCCGCGGCGAGAAGGCCGATAAGCGCGAGAACGAAAAGTTTTTGTGCCGCCTGTCTGCTAGTCATAGAGAAGGGTAAAGATCACGGCCGAGCCGCACTGCGTCGATCCCGAAGCGGTCGTCGTTTCCGCCACGGAGATCGCGGTGGAAAAGGCGAACGGCGGAATCGAGGCGTTGAAGGCTCCGGTCGCGGGAGTTCCGAACGCGTGCAGCGGGCTCGTGCCGATGGTGGGCGAGCTCGAGTTGTAAAACTGGATGTAGCAGGCGCTCGGGTTCGGGTTGTAGCCGAACCACCCGACGACGTTGCCCGCGCTCGATTTGCAGGTCGTCGCGCTCGTGGCGCTCACGTCGCACGCGGAATTCGCCGCTCCGGAGGCGCTCGACGGAACGTTCACGAAGAAAAACGGGTTCGACGCCGTATTCGCCGAGCCCGTCGGCGCCACCTGGAGCGGCGTGTTGATGATCGCCGCCGAGAGGGCCGGGACGAATTCGAGCGAGAGCGTGCCGGCGGTCGGGTAGGTGGTGCACGAGTAGACCGCTTCCATCTGCGCCGAAGTGGCCAGCGTCGAGGCGGGGGTGAACGCCTGCCCGGTCGTGCCATTCGACGGCGTGACGGAGATCGCCGAGCCGTTGTTCAGCAGATTGCCGAGCGAATCGGCGCTCTTGATCTGGATCGTGCACGCGGAAGGCGAGCCGGTGATCGAAGCCCAGGTGAGGATCAGGGTGCCGTACTGCGAGAAGGTGGAAACCCGAGTGACGGAGCTCGTGGCCGTGGCGGTCGCGGCTGCCGCATTGAACAAATTGACGTAGTTGTAGCTGACGATGGGATCCTCGGCGCCATACGCCCCGGCGTTGTTGTAGATGAGCTGGCCGCTCGTTCCCGGAACGGCGTTCAAGCCCGTGCCGCCGTGGGAAATTCCGAGGATCCCCATCACCTGGGTGGCCAGGTTGATCAGCGTCTGCGCGGCGCGCGTGCCCGGAAGATACGCGACGAGCGCCAGCAGAAGAAGAATGGCCGCCGCCCTGCGATAGCGTCGAAGCACTCTTAGTACCTGTAAAACGCGATGAGAACATCACCCGTCTTGGGCGCGGCCGTCATCGTGATCGTGGCCGTCGAAAGAGTGTAGTCGGAGCCTCCGGCGATCAATTGCTGGCCGTTCAGATAAAGCTGCAGGTCCGCGGAGGGGTTCGGCGTGTGCGCCAGCGTGAAGCTGGTATTCGAGCCGTTGATCGAGCCCGAGGGCGTTTCCGCATCGGAGAAGGTGCCGGTCAGAACCGCTCCGCAGGAAAAAGCCTGCGTCGTGTTGTTGTATTGCAGTGCTCCGGACGTGCAGTTCGGAATCGTCGACCAGCCGCCGGTGGCCGATGCCGTTGTGACGAGGATCTGGTTCGCCGCGGAATTCGTAGGAACTGAGGTGCCGTCGACTTTCGCAACGGTGACGACGTTCGATCCCGACGTCGTGGCATCGCCCGAAAGTTCCGCTGCCGAACCAGTACCCGAAGCTTCGCGAAGGATGCCGGTGAAGGCACCGGCGTTTGCGTTCAATCCGCCGTTCGCGCCAGGCAGAATGCCCTTTACCTGGGTGGCCAGGTTGATCTGCGTCGCGGCGGCCATCAGGAGCGGGGCCGCAATCAAAAGGGTGATCGCCACCTTGACCGCCTTCAGCTTCACCAGCTTTTCCGGCGCGGGAGGCTCGATCGGCCTTCCGAGATGATCGCGAAACACGGGATTGAAGTTCATGGAGTTGCTCCTAGCGCGCTGTTTCGAGGCTTGCCTCGCGGGAATGCAGGCACTTCATTTCCAGGGGATTTTCCGGGGGCGCTCAGGGCTCGATGATCTTGAGCTCCCAGCGCCGCGCCGCGCACGGCGTCCAGATGACGCCTTTGCCCTCGGCATCCGCGAACCGGTCGACCAGCACCGCTTTTCGCCCGGATTCGCTGAGCTGGATTTCCTCGCCGGGCCCCACGGCCGCGGCGATCTCGTGAATCAGGCGGTCCGCGCGTTCGTAGCCGCGCTTGCCAGCTTCGCGCGCGCGCGTGTAGCGCGTGACGAGATCGGCCACGTCGCTTTTCTTTTTTCTCGCCATTGTCAGGTAACGCACCAGGCCCGAGGCCGGCGCATTTCCGCGGCCATCAGCGCCTGCACGGAAACGGGCACCTCGAGAGAGATCCGGCCGCCGCCGCTCTCCCAGCTCGGCCGAGCCAGCGAATCATCGGTGAGCTGCCAAATTTTTCCGCTGTCGCCGAGCGCACGAATCCGGCCGGCTCGCGCGAGGGCGCTCGCCTCCTGCCGGGTCATGCGATGGAATTTTTCGGAATGAAGGAGCGGCGGCGTGAGATCGGCTGCGGTGAACCCGCGCGGGACCAGGATGTGTTTTTTCGCGGACACGTGTTTCGGAAGGAAAGAATTCCCTAGCTAGCTGGACGGGTGGCCGCTAAGGAGAAGCCTGCACGTTTTTCGGGACGCGCTCCCGCGGACGGCCGCAGAACTCCATCCACGATACGACGGGCCGCATTTTGCCGAACCGGGTATTTAGGCCGCGTGTTTCCAATCGGTTCACGGAAAGAAGGACAGGGCGTCGCGCCTGTACCGGCGTACAGGCGGCCTATCGCCAGCCCTGCACCCAGCTCGAGCCTCTGTTGGGCCTTTGCGGCGCCGCGCCGGACGGTCCGCCCTGGCCTCCCGATCCGCCGGGCTTAGGGTCAGGAGGCTTCCTCAGCGCCTCGGCCAGCTCGCCGAGCTTGCGGATCGTGGCCTGGCCGAGGACGTAAAGCGCGGCCAGCGCATAGACCTCGAGGTCCAGCGCCTCGTTGCGCGCCCGCGTCTTGATGTATTCCCGCACCGTGCCCTGGCCCTTTTTGTAGCGCCGCACGGCTTTCTCCGCGGTGAGCTGCGCGAGGTACTCATCCTCGACGAAATTGGGCAGGTGCAGGTAGCCCGGGCCCGGCGACGGGATCTTCAGCCTCGCGAAGATGCGGTCTTTGGCCGTGTCCGTGCCGATGGTGAAAAGCTTCACGCGGTAGCGGTTGTTCACCGAGAACTTGCCGACGATCTCCTTGCCGGCCTCGCTCGATCCCTTCAGCGCGAAAATCCGGCGCGCCTGGCGCGCGGCCACGAAACGATAGACGGAATCCGTGTGCTGGCCGCCCGAATCGACCATCACGCTCGAGATCTTCACCTTTTGCCCGCTGGCCGTTTCCCAGGCGGAGAGCAGGAAGGTGTCCGTCTCGTTCCAGACGTCTTCCTGGCCGGGGTCGCCGAAGATCTGCTGGTAGGCGATGAGCCAGGATTCTTCCTTCGCGCCCCAGCCTTTCACCACGGCCTCGAGGCGGTCGTTCTGCACGTCCACGCTCGCCGTGAGCAGGCCCACGCCCTCGGGCACTTCAGCTTTGTATTCCTCGAGCCGCGACTTCAGCGCGAGCGCCTCAATCGAATCGCCCTGCTCTTCCCACGTCTCGCCGAGGCGCAGGTTCACGAAGGCCTTCAGCTTCTCCGGATTCTTTTCGTGATTGGCTTCGGCCCATTCCTGCGCGAGCGCGGCCCAGTTGTCGCGCCAGGGCGAATAGAGCGCGTTCAGGTGGAAGCCGGCGATCGGCCGGTCCGGGAATTCCGCGATCCACTCGCCGGCGTTGAGCATCTGCTGTTTGAAGCGCTCCGGGATCTTCGCGCTGCATTTCGCGCACACGAACGCCACGGAATCCGGCCGCACCTGGCCGTTGGGCTGGAGCTCGTAGTAAAGGCGGTACTGCTTGGTTGCGGGATCGCGCCACCAGAGCACCTGGCTGTGCTGGCACGCCGGGCAGGGCACGTGGAAGCGGCGCTTGTCGCTGCGCTCGAATTCGCGCTCCACGGGCGAGATGCCCTTCGGCTTCGCCGGTGTCGACCCCCGCACGATCTTGAAATCCGCGAAAGCGTCCGTGCGGCGCGTGGCGATGGCCTGCGGATCGCCCTCGCCCTCGACGTCGAGCGGATAGCCGTCGATTTCATCCAGCAGCACCACCGGCACGGGATCGGAGCGCAGGCCGGCGCCGGAATTCGCGCCGGTGAGCTTCAGGAAGCCGCCGGGAAATTCCTTCAGCGCGAGCGTGTTGCCGGCGCGGCGGGCGGTGGGGTCCTTGATCTTCGCGCGCAGGGCCGGGCACGCCTGGATCATCGGCGTGATCCGCTTCTTCCCGTAGTCCTTGGCGTTGTCGATGGTGGGCTGCACCATCATGATCGGCTTGGGATCGACGTCGATGAAATACGCCACGATGTTGTTCAGCACCGCGTCCGAGTAGCCCACCTGGGTCGATTTCTGCACCACGATCTCGTGGACGTTCGGGTCGAGGACCACGTCCATCATTTCGATCTGGAACTTTTCGGGCCTGAACGGTCCGGGCCGCGGGCTCGTCCCTTTCGGCATCACGCGGTTGCGCGTGGCCCATTCGCTCACGCTGAGGTCCGCCGGCGGCTCGTAGTGCTTCCAGGAGCGCGCCACCGCCGCGCGGAAATTCGCCGCAGCCGATTCGTGCGTCGCGAGCTCAGGCATTGTTCATAGGCCGCGGTTGAAATGGCTCGGCTGGCTGGACGAAAAAGCTCAGAGCCTTCATACGTGGCGCGAGCCGCGCGTGCATGAGATCGGCGATGCGCTGTGCCTTCGGCCGCAGGTCCTCTCCCTCGGCAAAGATCATTCCCTCGGGATCCTCGCGATAATCCCAGACGCGGAGCGTGTTCGTCTCCATGTCTAGCTCCAACGCCAGGCCGAGCGGATGGAAGAATCGACGATTGGCCTCCTGCAGATAGCCCTCGTCGCGGAAGGTCGTCAGGTCTAAAGGGTTCCGGGTCGTTGCACCGAGATACTTGATCTTTTCAGCCATTCGTCTCTCCTTTGCTCGCAAGCTGCACGAGCGCTTCCTTCAGCGCCTTCTCGATCTTCGCCTGGGCCATCACGCGCGACGTCTCGCCCAGGAGCTCCGGCGCAAGGCGCGCCGGCACGGACATGATGCGCGCCTTCGTGGTGAGCACCAGGTCCGTCATTTCCCTCTCGACGTCGTCGATCGCTACGAGCTGGCCGCGCCTCTGCGCGAGATCGATCTCCTTCAGGTCCGCGGCCGCGCGCATGTTGCGCACCTTCTCCTGCTGCTCGGTCGCGAACGCGCCCGGCTCGAGCGGGATCGCCTTCTTCTCGATCGCCGCCTGCAGGTAGCGGATGTACCACTGCGCGCATTTCTCGCGATCGTATTTCCCGCGCAGCTCGCGCGGCAGGCCTTCGGCGACGAGCTGGTGCACGCGCTGCTTCGTCAGATTGAAAAACGCCGCGAGCTTTTCCGCGTTCACGATCGCGGGTTTTGTGGCCGGGACTTCGCGTTTGCGCTTTTTCACGAAAGTAAAGTCAAGTCCATCCGCAGCCCTCAGTCGCTGGTCACAAATCGCGGACGCCGTCACCCGCAAACCGGCCGGCGGCCGGGAAGGACCCGCGCCAGCGGTTTCGCTTTTTCTTCCTTTTAGCGGGATAAATGCGCAGCGCGCGCGCGGATTTCCTTTTCGAATTCCTCTGTGAAGATCGCGGCGAATCGCTGCGAGATCACGGCGAGCATCGCCTCGCGCAAATGCACGTGCGTCGCGAGCGGCACGCTCGGCTTGAACGCATAAATCTCCACCGTGTCGCTCTGGTCGACGGTGATCAGCCTCTTCGACGCGCGGTCCCACTTGCGTCCGCCGGCAGCGAGCCGCTCGAACACTCCAACGCCGGGCACGACGTACGTGGATTTCCTTCCTTTGCGATTCACGAGCTTCAGGTTCGTGTAGCGCAGCGACGCCGGCACGCTTTGCGGAAACGACGGTCGCGCCGGCGAGCCCGTCAGCGGCACGGCGACGCCCTCGCCGCCCGATCCGGTTTTCTCGCCGCTTTGCCCGGATTCGAGAAAGCCGAGAATCAGCGGCGAGCCTTGCACGTTCCGATCGACGCCGATCACCGCCGTCAGATTGCCTACGCGCGAGTACTGCAGAATCCTGATTCGCTTCAAAATGAAGTTCTTGCGGATCTGCAGTCGTTCGCCGGCTTCTCGCTGCGCCGCCGCCACGGCTTCTTTCGCAGTGCGAGTGATCGCGGCATTCGTCGCATAAGGAAGCTGGCGCAGCACTTCCGCCGTGAGCCGCACAAGCGAGTCCATTTGGACTTCTACCTTGATGTGCACGTGTCCATCTTGGGGCATTCTAGCAGGACGGGGAACGTCATCCGATCACGCTTTTCCGATCTAGTCACTACCCAGGCGTGGCACAATTCGGAGCAGGATCGGGGCGCCGAAAAGCAAGGGGAAGGCAGAGACTGCATCCCGCGACAAAAACGTTTCTGGCGCTGCGGATAGCGGTGAATCGAGAAGAGGAGGAACTCGGGCAGTTTCTTTCGCGGACCCCGATCCGTTTTTTTCAGCAGACCCCGCACCAGCCGAGCCGGACTCGAATAAACCTTTGCGTTCGCGGATCGATGCCCATCCGTTCGATTTCGCTCACAGCGCGAAGCCGATTGCACAGCTCGCATTTTCCCGCGCGCCTCGCGGCGTTCGCGTGCGGCAGGAGCTCGCGGATGAACTGCGCCACGGTTTGCGGCGCTGGATGCGCCTCGCGGGCGGTCGCGGCCACGCGGTCGGCCTCGCGCTTCAGTTTCGCGTCGCACGCGGCGCAGATCTCGATGCTTTCCCTGTCGGGCGATCCCATTCCGCCCGAAATCCGGATCTCGGCGCCGCACTCGGAGCAGATGATCCGCGTCACGTGACTACAATTCCGAGCTTGCAGAGCAGCTCGAGCAGCGCGTCTTGCGGATCGCGACCGCCGTAAACGGCGTCGGCGCAGTGCCCGCTCGGATCTTCTTCGCCCGTGATTTCGCGAGCCGCGGCCACGATTCGTCCCACTCTAGCGACGATTCGTCCCACTCTAGCGACGATTCGTCCCACTCTAGCGACATTTCCCGCTGCGCCACAGTCAGGCAGGCCCAGCAGCTCCAGTCTCTGGCTTTCGGTGATCGTCTTTTGTGGTGCGTCCATTTTCCCCTCCTCAGTTCCCCGCGATCGCAATCTCGCGCCGCCGGCGTTCCACGGCCGCACGCACAATTCCGAGGAACGATTCCGGAAACCGGCTCGCTTCGGGGGCGGCCAGGAAGCAGGCCGCGCACACGATCTCGCTCTGCGGGGCGACGGCGACGTCCGCGGCGTGCACGGCAACTTCCGCCTGGCAGCGCGTGCAGCGCGCCTTGCGGCATCCGCTGCAGCAGGCGCCGCGCCACCAGCCGGCCACGATCAGAATCACAGCTTCCTCATCTGCGTCTCCGGATCGGAAACGAACACTCGCATCGAGGCCAATCCCGGCGTGATCGAGGAGCTTCCTCTCCTCGCGCGTGTTGTCGTGATGCACGCCTCGCCGGCGCTGCCGTTCCCGGAGACGAAAACGTGATCGGAGTCGCTCATTGAATCCAATGTTCCGATAACGACGAGTTTCGCGGCATCGTATGCCTTTTGCTCGCCCTCAATAGAGAACTTCTGGTTCTGTTTTTCGATCTCCCGGCGTACTGCCTTCGTTTTTCCGTGAAATGCAAAACTCCAGGTCATTTTTTGATCCTCCTCCTCGTTTGTGATTTGTACAGCTCGAATTCACGCCACCCGGCGTGGCGGGCAGTCGTGCGGCCACACCAGCGGGTACCGCTTCGGCTCGATCTCAGGCATCAGCCAGTCTCCGCGTCTTTGTTCGGCGCCGTCTTCGCCTCTGCCAGCATGCTGATGCGGCGCGTCTCGACAAGTTTGTAAGTCCCGACGAGTACGCTCTCTCCCGGCTCCGCGAGGTTGTAGCTGTTCGGGTCAGCCGCGAAGACGGGCTTGGCCGCCGCGCCTCCCTCGATGGCCGCGCACACGATCTCGCTCTGCGGGGCGACGGCGACGTCCGCGGCGTGCACGGCAACTTCCGCCGGGCAGCGCGTGCAGCGCGCCTTGCGGCATCCGCTGCAGCAGGCGCCGCGCCACCAGCCGGCCACGATCAGAATCACAGCTTCCTCATCTGCGTCTCCGGATCGGAAACGAACACTTCCTCGCGCGTGTTGTCGATCTTCACCACGGGCCGGCTTTCGCCCTGGAAGTAGAATTCGCGGTCGGCGATGTAGGTGCCCGAATAGCCGGCCCAGCGATGGCCGCCGCAAAGCTTCACGCGGTCGCCGATCTTCGGCTCGCCGAAACCGGGGCTGTCTTCCGGGCGGGGATTGTTTGAATTGCTCTCCATTGCTCGCTTTTTTGGGGAATTATGAGTCCCTAGGGAAGCCCCGCACGTTGCTGTCTCTCTTCGTGTTCTTGGGCATCCTCGTACATTTCTTCGAGCAGACGGCAGCGATCACAGACTTCTGTAATTCCTCCGTGGCATACATCACAAGATTCTAAGTCGCTTAGATCGTCTATTCCGCCCGCATATCGTCCGAGACTGTCGTAATTGCGCCAGACGTTTCCAGTGCCACCGCATTCCCCGCACCTAACACAAGTGCATGGCTCCTTGGCAACAGCGCCGTAATCGGATTTCGAGTACAAATCGCTCATGGTATTTCCTTTCTTTTCTTGCGGGAGTCATCTATAATTCCCCTTTTTTGCCCCTCAGCCTTTCTGTGTTGGATCTCCCCGCCCGAAACTTTTCACTCGACGAACATCCAGTCCGCCGCTTTGGCCGTTTTCGGCCGCGGCCGCTCGATCATCTCCATCGAAGTGAGCGCGGCAAGGTAGCGCTCGAACGTGCTGCTTCCGTGCGCCTTCCCGCTTCGCGCGCCGATTTCCTCGATCGGCAGCGCTTCGGGATGGGCGCTGATCAAGACCCTCATGATTTCGGCCTGATATGGATTGGTCAGCGCGCACGCGCGCTCCTGGATCTCCTGCGAGGAAAGCGGCGCCGGGCTGGCGCTCGCGCGGGCGCGGCCTTCCTCGGTCAGCCGCAAGCGATTCGGCTTGGGATAATCCACGAAGCCGGCCGACCGCAACCTTGCCGCATATCGCTCGAACGTGCTCGATGCGCTGCTTTTGCCGGCGGCAGCTCCCACCAGCGGCCACGAAGGTTCGGTTTGGCCGATCGCCTCGAGATCCGCGAGCGCGTTCAAAATATCCTGCTGGTACGGCGTAAGGTCGCCATTGTCGACGGCGGCCGGCGGGCGAGCTGGGCGCGGCGCGGGGATCGGCGCGCGGACCGTGACGGGCTCGTTTCTCGTCACGTCGAGATCGATCTTCACTTCCTCCGTTTCGAGGGTTTTTTTCATGCGCAGCAACAGGCGATTCGCGTCCGCCTTGAGCTGATCGAATTCGCGTTGCCTGCCCGCGAGGCTCTGTTTTGCGAGCCGGGCGATTTCCTTGGCCGTGGCTTCGAGAGCCTGCTGAATCTGTTCCGGCTTCAGCGCCGTATCCTCGAAACCGATCGCGTTCACCTTCACGATGATTTTCACGGCCTCTTCCAGGAGCACGCGAAACGGAGCGAATTTCTTAGCCGCGGCCGCCGCAGCACGCTCGATCGCCTTCGGATCGGCCACGCGCACCTCCTGCGTTTTCGCCGGCGCCGTGCGCAACTGGCTTTTCAGGTCGCGGATTTCGCGCTTGAGCTCGGCCTCGGTTCGCGCCTTTTCTTCCGCCGTCTTCGGCAGATCGGCCAGCTTCGGCAGCATGGCCTGCACTTTTTCCGGCGCGGGAGGCGGCTCGGCTGCATGCTTCGCGCTGCCCGCTTCCGGATGCGTCGTCTCCACCGGGCCCACTTTCACCAGGATCCGCTCCTGCGATATCGCCGGGCCCAGGGCGTAGAAGCTGCCGCGCTCGAGCAGCTTGATCTCGTCGAAGAATTTGTGCTGATCCTTGCCGTATACGCCCAGGGCGTCGGCCGCGCGTTTGCGGTCGATATCGATGAACGTGCCTCCGATCATCACGTTCAGCAGCTCGGCGGCGAGATCCTTGCGCAACTTTCCCAGCCTCTGCGTGGCCACGATCAGCGCGAATCCGCGTTTGCGGCCGCGCGTGCCCAGGCCGATCACCGCTTCGGCGGCCACGGATTCGCCGGAACCTTTTTCCGGGCAGAAGGTATGCGCCTCGTCGACGATGATCACGCACGGATGCCACAGGTTCTTCGGTGCGTCGATCAGCGCTTCCGCGAATCTCTGCACCCACTCGTGCCGCGCCGCCGGCTTCATTTCGTAGAGATCGCAAACGGCCGAGGCGCGCAGCTCGAGCAGCTTGTGCGCCACGAGAGCTGCGGAGCGGGGATCCGCCGGCGTCTCGCCCCCTTTGCCGACGAGCACGTAGCCGAACTTTTCTCGCAGCGTTGCGAATTCGCCCTCGGGATCGATCAGAATCACCTGCACTTTCCCGAAGAGCTGCTCCGCCATCCTCCGGATGAGCCAGGATTTTCCCTTGCCGCTGTTCGCCTGGACGAGCATGCGCGATCGCAGCAGCGCGTCGACGTCGAGCTTCGCGTCGCGCTTCCCGGCCCGGCCGATGACGATCTTGCTCATGCAGCCGCCGCGGCCGTTTCCTCGCGCTCGAGAATCACTAGGAAATGTGTGTCGGTAACCGTCACCATCGTCCAGGTCGCCATGGCGGACGTGCAATAGACGCTGGCGAATTTGAGGGTGTAGCCGTGCTCGGCGCAGCCGTTCAGCGTGGCTTCGAGCGTGATCGCGGCCTCGGCGGCCGGAACCTTGAGAACTTTGTAGTGCTTCTTCATGCTTTCCTCCTCAAAAGAGCTTTCCCTGCTTGGGCTGCGGCGTGTCCACGCGCGCGGCGTAGCTTTTGCTTTTCCGCGCACCCGCTGCAGATTCCCACTCCTGCCTCCTGATCGACAGCCGCCCATGCGCACGGCCCTGCCGGCGTGATGCATGGCGCATCTTCCGTGCAGCCGCAGGCGATGCATACGGGCCCGATCTCCTGGATCTGCACCTGCCGCAGCTCGCGCGCGGGCCGGGCCATTAGTTCGTCCCCGCCGCCGGCTGCGTTTCGCGCCGGAGGAATTCCCTGGCGATTTTCTCCGCGGCGCTGTCCGCGATCTTCTCGCACAGCTCCCTGCCTTTCACGGAGTCGACGAGAAGCATCCCGCACGCGCGCCACATTCCGGCCGCGAATCCCGCGGAGCCCGCCGCCGCAGCGATCAGCAGCGCGTCCAGCCAGCCCATCAGGCGCGCCGGCCGGCCGCGGCCTCGGTCTTTCGCGGCGAGTACAGAGGATCGGCCGCGTGAATTCCTTCACCCGGAGGCGTTCCGCCTTTCGGCTTAGCCGCTGGCAGCTTCGGCGCTGCCGGCTCCTCGCCCGCTATCTCGCGGATGAGGCTTCCCGACACCTGGCCGCCGAGCGCGTTGATCACGCGCACTTGCAGCGTGTACGAATTGATCAGCGTCTGCGCGACGCCCGCCACCGCCTTTGCTTCGGCCGCCTTCACCTTTCCGGCCCGCACCCCTCGCAGCGTCTCCAGCAGCGTTTCCCGCACCTCGCCCATCATGTTGTTCGCCATCGTCCTCGCTCCTCCGCAGCTTCCGCTTCAAGGCCCCCAGCGCCACCACCGCCATCTTCACGTCCGACGGATATAGCCGATGAATGGAATTCCGCAGCAGATTCTCCCGCCGCGTGATCAGCTCGAGATTTTCCAGTGCGCAGTTTTTGCGGTCGCCGTCCTTGAAGATCAGCGCGTGCGTGCGGCAATTCACCGGCGGATTCCCCGCGTCCTCCCATAGCTGTGGTGCAGGGCCTTCCAATTCGGCGAGCTGCCGCCTTTCCGGTCCGGCGGCTCGGGCGCGTCCGAGATTTTCACGTACGCGTAGCCATCCATGATCCCCGTGCTGCCAACCGGCAGCCGGTTATGCGGCCGTTGGCCTTTTTTGAATTGCGTCTCGCGCATCCGCCCGCGGCCGATCGAATAGCCCGGACGCCGCAGCCCTTTGTTCGGCGGAACGGCGCCTTTCGGGATCCGGTGCGCGATCGCGTTCGGATGCTGCGCGCCGATTGATCCTCCCAGCACAGCCCGCGCGTGCCGCTGCGCCGCCGTGAGTTTCAGGCCGAGCCGGTCGGCGCGATTCCGTACAGACGACACGGCTCGCCCCAGCCGCTCCGCGAGCTCCGGCGCGGTCAATCGTGCGAATCCTTCGCGCAGCATGCGATCCTCCTCCGCGGTCCACGGTTTTCCGTTCATCACATCGCCTTTAGCCGGCCGAGCGAGCGCGCCATCCTAGCCAGCCTTCTCAAACCTGCAGCCGATTCGGTCGAGCTCGGCATAGAGCAGAGCGATCCGCTGTTCTGTGCCGCTCGTGTCATAGCTGGGCCCGGCTCCAACGATCGTCGCCCGCAGGTACTCGATTTCGCCGAGGATTCGTTTGGCTTTGGCATTCAATTTCCACAGATTGCCCCGCGCTGTTTCCGCGCGGAAGGGTTTAGGTTTTCGGTCTTCCCCAGTAGTTCGGACTTCTCGTCTCAGTGGGAGACTGCCCGGTCTCTCACTGAGACGGCTCTCCTCAGTTTTTTCACAGCTTTCCCACAGGTTATTCGCAGAGGAGAAGAGAAGCCCCTGCTGCTGGAGAAGCCGGTACTTTTTGACCTCCACGCCGTGCTCGCGCTCGATCTTCGTCTCGAGCGCCACGCGGTCCTCGAGCCATCGCAGCGCCCGGAAGACCGTCGCCCGCGAGAGGCCGCTGAGGCGGGAGATTCGCTCCGGAGACGGCCACGCCCAGCCTTCGGCGTTCGCGTGCCGCTTGATGACGAGTGCGACCAACTTTTCGTTTGCCGGCCAATTCTCATCGACGATCCAGTGCCAGGGATTCGGCGTCATGAACGCTCCGGAAAAAAAATTTCGGGCGGCCAGCTATAGGCGAAGCCGCCCGACGCCGGTGTGTTTCATCTTCCCTGTTTCACGCGGGATCTCCCCGCGCACCATGCACCGAGGAACTTTTCGGCGCGGAGCCAGAGTATCCCGCGCCGCTTTTCACCGCGGCGGCTCAGGGCGGCGCGGGCCGTCTCCCTTTGGGCGGCTCGCGCTGTAAGCGCGCAGCGGATTCAAGATCGAAAAGGTCAGCGGCGGCTGCGCCGCCCGGCCGCGGCCTCGAGCGCGCGGCGAAAATCCTCGTTCGCGGAGGCCTCCGGATCGCCGATCCAGACGAGCTCGTAGCCCGCGGGATAGCGCCGGCCGTAGATATCTTCCTTGCGCGAAAGGTCCGCGCGCAGCCATTCGGCCGTCGAGGAGATGTGCGCGGCCAGCATCGTGCCGTCCTCGGCGATTGCCGCGCCGGCCAGGTCCGGCGCCCAGGCGGTGGTCGACGAGATCACCAGGAAAATCTTGGGCTTCGCGGTTGCGTTCATGCCGCGTCCTCCTTTCGCCGGCCGAAGCGCAAAGCATGCTGCGCGCCGCGGTTCACCGTCTTGCCCTGCTGCTTCGGCGGCCAGATGGGGCCAACATCGCGCTTCGCGAAGCGCTCGATCTCCGTTGCGTGGATCAGCACGCGGCGTCCCTTGCGCGTCACGCGCAGCATCCCGCGGCCGATCGCCACCTTCAGCGTGGAGCGCGAAAGCGAAAGCATCGCGGCCGCCTCATCCAGCGAATAAAGGATTTTCGGCGCCGGCTCCATCAGGCCTGCCTCCGCTTCATAAACTCGCGAATCTTCGCCGCCGTCATCCGGCCCGGCTGGCGCAGGCCCCGCTCGATCCGGGAAAGCGCCGTGGGATCCATCTCGATCGCCTTGGCCGCGTCGCGCAGCGAAACGTTGCGCCGCAGGCGGAAATCGAAAAGCCGCCGTCCCAGCCCCCGCTGCGACCGCGCTGTCTGTGTGGGCTTGCTGGTGCGCATAGTCCCGCTACCATACATCAGAGTTTCCTATTGTCAAGCGCTGGCTACAGCGGCTACAGTCTGTGGGCTGTGAATTTCACAGGGACTGTGGAAAACCGATGCCCAACCCCAGGACGAGCTCCAGAGCGCAGAGCACGCTGCCACTTAGCTTCCGCGTGGCCTCCGATCAGCTCGACGATATCGACCGCGAAGTAGCCCGCGATCACCGCAAGGAGCGCGTTGCCCTCGTGGAGCCCATCTGGAACTGGGCTTGGCAGGTGTATAAACGCGTGGGCTCGGTGCGCGGGCTCCTCGAGGGAACCACGGTCCGCAGATTGACGGACCGTCTGGATCGCGAAACGCAGGAGCAGCTCTACACGGCGCTGGAAACGATCCTCGAACGCGCGCCGGAGGCGGTGGTCGACGAGATCGGCGAGATTCTCACGCAGCGTGCGGGAAAGTATGGGGAGGCGAAGCGGCGATGAAGAAACAGCAGCCGAAGGTGCGGGGAGTTTTCGAGCGCGAGCCCGGATCGGGCGTCTGGTGGATTCACTACTACAACGATGGCAGGCGCCGCCGCGAAAAGATCGGGCCCTACGACATCGCCGTCGAGACGTATTATCTGCGCAAGCGCCAGATCCGCCTCGGCCAGCTCGACGCTCTGCCGCGGCCGCGCGAGCGCGCCATCACCTTCGGCGAGCTCGCGGACCTGGCCATCGCGGATAAGAAGCTGCGCCTGGCGCGCCGCAGCTGGGAAAAAGACGAACAGCGCCTCGGCCCCGTGAAAAGGCTTTGGCGCGATCTGCCGGCGAAGCAGATCGACGGAGCGAGGATCGAGGCGTTTCTCGCCGGGCTGCGCGAGCGAAACCTTTCGGGATCCACGGTGAACCGCTATCGCTCTCTGATTTCGAGCGTCTATTCCTTCGCCGTGCGCGCCGGAAAGCTGGAGGTAAATCCCGTGGCGCGCGTGCGCCGGTTCAAGGAAAGCGAGGCGCGCATCCGCTTCCTGGCGGCGGACGAGGAGGAAGCACTGCGCCAGGCTTTGCGCGCCCAGCCCGATGGCGCGCTGCGCGAGGCGGAGCTCGACCTCGCGCTGCATACCGGGATTCGCCGCGGAGAGCAGTTCGGCCTGCGCTGGGCGGACGTCGACCTCGAGCGCGGAATTTTAACGGTGACGGGCAAAACCGGCCGGCGCTTCGTCCCGGTGAATTCCGCGGCGCGCGCGGCGATCGAAAAGCTCTACGCCGCGTCGAATGGTTCGCGCTTCGTCTGCCCCGGCGCCACGCGCGAGGGTCAAGACGACTGGCGCCGCTGGTTCGAGGACGCGGTCGCGAAAGCCGGCGTTGATAATTTCCGCTGGCACGATCTCCGGCACACGTTCGCCTCGCGCCTGGTGATGGCCGGCGTCCCGCTGCGGCAGGTGCAGAAGTACCTCGGCCACTCGACGATCGTCACGACGGAACGGTACGCGCACCTTTCGCCGGAGCAGGAAAGGGCGAACATCGAGAAGCTCGCCTCGCCTACGGCCACTCAAACGGCCACCGGCGTCGTGCAGTTCCGCGCTGCAAAATCGGCAGGTACAGCGTAATCAGTCCGTTGCCCGGGTGGCGGAATGGCATACGCGGGGGACTTAAAATCCCCTGACGCTCACGCGTCGTGTGGGTTCGACCCCCACCCCGGGCACCATGCTGCTCCTTGAAAACAAACCATTTCGGGCGGCGCGTTTCGCCGTATACCCGGCGTATACCGAATCCAGGCCTCCCGGGCAATTTTGCGACCACTTATTTGCGATGGCTCAGGAGAGGCGTTAGCGTCTTGGTGTCTATGAAATCGCAAAAAATAGACAACAATGATGTGAGCACCTGCTGTTGGCCGAAATCCAGAACGGCATAGTAAGACACGTAGTTCGAACTTGATTGCTGCTCGTGTCAGGCGCGATCGGACGTCTAGGAAGGTCATACAGGTTGAGTCTGGAGGATTCTGACCGTCTACAAAATCACCTACAGCGGTCTAGATGAAAGACGAGAAAGGTCGAACATGTAGTGCTCCCCGCTAAAACCGGACACCTCAGTTAGGTAAGATCAGGGCCTCCAAACAGGAGGCAACATGGGCAGGAAACCACGCGTAGATCGGACCCCCGAAGAGAAGTGGCAGATCGTAC